>Ga0247739_10000011_pt1 | contig 344331 bp, 288 predicted proteins | sample UWRJL058202B2_FD_180943 | JGI IMG/M metagenome (GOLD analysis project Ga0247739, IMG submission 180943) | Plant litter microbial communities from Arlington Agricultural Research Station in Wisconsin, United States - UWRJ-L058-202B-2 | ecosystem: Environmental > Terrestrial > Plant litter >... | reverse complement strand
ATAACTTCTTAAGGTGGTTATTGCGGCGGGGCTCACCTCTTCCCATCCCGAACAGAGTAGTTAAGCCCGCCTGCGCAGATGGTACTGCAGTTATGTGGGAGAGTATGTCGTCGCCTTTCTTTTAAAAATCCTTCCCGATTATCGGGAAGGATTTTTTGTTTTGTAAAACTTTTTAAATAATTGTTAATCTAATTGATGGGCTGCAAAAGTTGGAGATTAAGCAAAAGAGTAGAAGTGGAAGTTTATATTTCTCACTTTTCTAAATGTTCCTATTTTACTTTATAAGATTGTGCAGAGATAATAAGATGTGCTATAATGATTTTATATACCGTTCCAGATATTTCCATAAAAGTGTGATTAGAGAGTTTTTAGCCATTTTTTATAATATATTTTAGTATAGAAAAGTAATTTCCTAATTTGCCCTTTATGTATGATAGATATATTCTTTTTTAATCTAAAGTTTTATCGTGAACGAAAAATAATATCTATATTAATGAACAACTGGGTTAGTTGTAACCTTCTACAAACTAGTTAAATGGATGTTGTTAATTCTTTGAAAGTTATTATATATAAAAAAGACTCCTTTATAAAGGAGTCTTTTTTATATTAAAGCATCTATCTAGTTTGTGTTTTGTTCTTATTGTTTTAGAATTTATTAGTATTTACATCATTTACAAATTTAATAACACCATTCATAAAGACTTTCTGATCATCCCACATTGCCAAATGACTTCCATTTGGGCAATATAAGTAATGTCCGTTTTTTACTAATTTACTTTGTTCTTCCATGGCTTTTGGATCCATGGTGTCATATTTTGCGCCAATCATTAAGGTTGGGATTGTGATTTCGTGTAATCTATTTTTAATATCCCATTTGGCTAAACGACCACTAATTCCAAATTCACTTGGTCCTTGCATTAGAGTGTATATTTCTCCATTAACATGTTTGCTTGCTCTGTTTAAACCGTCTGGCCATTCTTTTAATCTGCATAAATGTTCTTTGTAGAAATTTGGTATTAGTAATTCCATATAACGTGGGTTATTAAAGTCTTTTTTTGCCTCTAGGGCTCTTATTTCTGCAAGAATCTCTGGTTTCATTTGTTTGGCTAATACTTCATCTGCATATTTACCATATTCCGGAGCACTGGCTACCATATTGGCAACTAATAAACCTTTTAAATTTTGTTGGTATTTTAATGCGTATTCCATAGCTAAGATTCCTCCCCAGGAATTCCCTAAGACATAAAAGTTATTTTTATCAGCGCCAATTGCTTTACGGACTTGTTCCACTTCTTCGACAAAACGTTCGGTTGTCCATAGACTGCTGTCTTTTGGCTGATCGCTGTAATAAGATCCGAGTTGATCATACTCGTAAAATTCAAATCCTTCACGTTGAAAAAAAGTCTCGAAACATTCCATATATTCATGTGTCATTGCCGGACCACCATGTAATAATAAGATTTTTATTTTTGGATTATTTCCAAAACGTTTTGTCCAAACTTTAAATTCCCCAACTGGTGTTTTGATTGGAATCATTTTTACTCCGGCTGATTCAACAGAACTACTTTGATCATAAGTAAAATAATCTGAAAGGGATTGTGATTTATTTTCATTTTTGCATGACATGACCAATGTAGCAAGTGCTAAGAGAATGACTGAACGCATTTTATATAGTTTAAGTTACTTGATTACTTTTAAAATTCTTTTCATCTAAAATACAAATTTTAAATAGACTTTTAGATTCTTTGTAATATGCGAAGAAAAATATGACTCCAATACTCTTTAAAAAACGTCATTGGTCGAAATAGTATAAATTAAAATACACATTTACTTTAAATTTATATTTTAATTAGCTTACCATCAAAATTTTAATTGTAATTACAATGAAAAACCTTTTTCTTTTACTGAATTTTTTGTGTTTAATATCAGCTGTCAATAGTCAGGAATTGGTAAAATCTCCTGTACCGTTTGGACCACTTCCAACACAAAAGCAGCTTGACTGGCATGAAATGGAATTTTATGCTTTTGTACACTTCTCATTAAATACTTTTACCAATAAAGAATGGGGTTATGGCGATGAATCTCCGCAGCTTTTTAATCCAACAAATTTAAATGTTCGCCAATGGGCACGCGTTGTAAAAGCTGCCGGGATGAAAGGAATCATTTTAGTTGCAAAACATCACGATGGTTTTTGTTTGTGGCCATCGGCTTATACAGAGCGCTCTGTCAAAAATTCTCCGTGGGAAAATGGTAAAGGCGATCTTATAAAAGAATTAGCGGCTGCTTGCAAAGAATACGATTTAAAATTAGGTTTATATCTTTCGCCTTGGGACAGAAATCATCCCGACTATGGCAAACCTGCTTATATTACTTATTTCAGAAATCAGTTAAAAGAACTATTAACCAATTACGGCGATATTTTCGAAATGTGGTTTGATGGTGCCAATGGCGGTGACGGATATTACGGCGGAGCAAATGAAACCAGAAAGATAAACACACTTGAATATTATAACTGGGATGAAACCTATAAAATGATTTATGAATTAGCGCCAAAAACTTTAGTTTGGGGAGTTGGCCCAGCAGAAGCAAGATGGATTGGAAATGAAGAAGGCCGTGCCGGAAAAACAAATTGGTCTCTTTTGCGCCAAAAAGATGAATTAGCCGGAAAAGTGCATTATACCGAATTTATGTCGGGACATGAAGATGGAGAAAAATGGGTTCCCGGAGAAGCTGATGTTTCCATAAGACCAGGATGGTTTTATCATGCTGTTGAAGATGATAAAGTGCGTCCTTTAGACGAAATGGTTGATATTTATTATGAATCTATTGGAAGAAATGCTACTTTATTATTGAATCTTCCTGTGGATCGAAGAGGTCTGGTTCATGAAAATGACGAAGCAAGATTAAAAGAATTGGTATCTACTATAAATGAAGATTTTAAAACAGAATTATTAGCCGGTAGTAAAATAACAGCAACTAATGTTAGAGGAAATAACACTGAATTTGCTGCAAAAAATGTTACTGATGGAAATAAAAACACCTATTGGGCGACAGACGATAATTTAAAAACCGCATCTATTGTGTTTGAATTTGATAAACCTATAGCTATTGACCGTGTTTTGCTTCAGGAATATATAAAATTAGGACAACGCGTGAAAGCTTTTACTGTTGAAGCTAAAGTTAACGGAGAATGGAAAACAGTTGCCAACGAAACAACTATTGGTTACAAAAGAATTTTAAGAATAGACAGAATCACCGCATCGGCATTGAGAATTAATATTACAGATTCGAAAGCAAGTATTGTTATTTCGAATATTCAGGCTTTTAATGCGCCAACTTTTGTGCGTATGCCAGAAATTCAGCGTGATAAAAACGGAAATGTTACGATTAAATCTGAAGAAGGAAATAGTATTTATTACACCGTTGACGGAAGTAATCCATCTGCAAAAAGTACCTTATATAAAGGAGTATTTAAATACAATAAAGCGGTTCAGATAAAAGCGGTTTCGTTTAATACAGAAGAAAAGATATACAGCGCTGTCAAAACGGCAAAATATGGAGTTTCTAAAGAAAAATGGAAAATTGTTGCCGCTTCGAGTGGGGATTTAAATTCGGCAATAAAAATAATAGATGGAAATCCTAATACTGATTGGGGTTTTGGGAATGAGACGAATAAACTTCCACAAGAAGTAGCAATTGATATGGGAGCTGTTCTTAAAATTAACGGTTTTACTTATGTTCCGCAGCAAGTGGGGAATAATCTGAATCTAATTTCAAAGTATGCATTTTATACGAGTTTGGATAATGTAAAATGGACATTACAATCTGAAGGGGAGTTTTCGAACATTAAAAACAATCCAATCGAACAAATAAAAACATTTGCCGAAACAAAAGCCAGATACCTTCGTTTTGTAGCAAAATCTGCTGAAGGAAAAGGACAAACAGTTTCTATTAGCGAAATAAATGTAGTTGAAAAATAAAATAGTAAGCCATAATTGAACTTGAATTTTTTTAAAGTTTCTAATTATGTCTTTTGCCGAAGCTAACGGGTCATTAGTCGAATTTTTAATTTTATCGGCAGAGTAATTCTTAATTTTATACTATAAATTAAATGAAACAGGCAAATGATTAAAGAAGGCATAAATTTTAAAGAAGCTGGAAAATTCGAGGAAACGCGTTTTGAGAAGATTCATAACGTTATTTTCGAATCATCAAAAGAAGCTTCGATATTAGTGGCTCAGGAAATAGCAAACATAATTCAGAGAAAAGAAGAATTAAACGAACCTTGTGTTTTAGGATTAGCAACAGGATCTTCACCAATAAAAGTTTACGAAGAATTAGTTCGATTACATAAAGAAGAAGGTTTGAGTTTTGCAAATGTAGTAACCTTTAATTTAGATGAATATTATCCAATGGATAAAAACAATATTCAGAGTTACTACCATTTCATGCATGAGCACCTTTTTAATCATGTTGACATTCATCCGGAAAATGTAAATATTCCGGACGGGAAAATAAGTAATGAAGATTTACAACAATATTGCATCGATTATGAAATGAAAATTAAAGCCTACGGAGGTTTGGATTTTCAACTTTTAGGAATTGGAAGAACAGGACATATCGGTTTTAATGAGCCTGGATCTCACGTTAATTCCGGAACCAGAAGTATTACACTCGATCATTTGACTCGTACAGATGCTGCGTCATCATTTTTAGGTATAGACAATGTGCCTAGAAAAGCAATTACAATGGGAATTGGCACCGTAAAAAATGCCAAAAGAATTGTACTTCTTGGATGGGGAATCAGCAAGGCTGAAATTATTAAAAAAACAATTGAAGGAAATATTTCTTCGCAAGTACCGGCAACGTATTTACAACAGCACAACAACACAACTTTTGTTTTAGATACCGAAGCTTCATCAGAATTAACTCGAGTAAAAACGCCTTGGTTGGTAAAATCAGTAGTTTGGGACGAAGAGTTAAAATTGAAAGCGGTAGCCTGGTTAAGTGAATTGACTAAAAAACCTTTCCTGAAATTAACAGACAAAGATTATAACGATAACGGGATGTCGAGTGTGTTAACAGAAGAAGGAACTGCGTATGATTTGAACATTAAAATGTTTAATAAAATGCAGCAGACCATTACTGGATGGCCAGGTGGAAAACCAAATGCAGATGATACTTACAGACCGGAACGTGCAACGCCGGAAAGAAAAAGAATCATCATTTTTAGTCCGCATCCGGATGATGATGTTATCTCGATGGGAGGAACTTTTGACAGATTGGTAGAACAAGGACACGATGTGCATATTGCCTATCAAACGTCTGGAAATATTGCTGTTTCGAATGAAGAAGCTTTAAAATTTGCTGAGATTTCGCTGTCATTAAATCCAAACTCTTCTGAATCTGAAAAGATCATTAACTTTTTGAAAACCAAAAAGCACAATGATATTGATTCTTTAGAAGTTAGAAAATTAAAAGGAAGAATTAGAAGAAGCGAGTCTCTGGCCGCTACAAGATATTTAGGATTACCGGATACGAATGTTAACTTTTTAGATCTACCGTTTTATGAAACTGGAACAGTTAAGAAAAATAACCTTGGAGAGGCTGATATTCAAATTATGTGTGATATTATCGAAAGGATAAAACCACATCAAATTTATGCAGCAGGAGATTTAGCAGACCCTCATGGAACCCATAAAGTTTGTTTAGATAGTTTGTTTGAAGCTTTAAAAAGATTAAAGCACAAAGAATTTATGGATGATTGCTGGGTCTGGTTATATAGAGGAGCATGGCATGAGTGGGAATCTTACCAAATCGAGATGGCGGTTCCAATGAGCCCTGATCAGGTTCTTAAAAAACGTCATGCCATATTCTATCACCAGTCTCAAAAAGACGGAGTGATGTTTCAGGGAGATGACAGCAGAGAATTCTGGGTAAGAGTTGAAGACAGAAACAGATTAACGGCAGAAAAATATCATGCTTTAGGTTTGGCAGATTATTCGGCTATTGAAGCGTTCAAGAGATATTATTTTTAGTTAGTTTTTTACAATACAATAAATTATTTTTTAAATGGTTTATTTTGGTTAGTTACCTGTATGTTGAAATGCGGCCTCGTGGCCGCATTTTTTTTGTTTAATAAAAGGTTAAAAGTTAATTGTTAGAAGTTAGATGGAAAAACTTACGTGATAAATTTCGATTTTAATTGTCATCCTGAGCGAAGTCGAAGGACCGCAAAGTGATTCTTCAATCAAAATCAAAAAAAAGTGTATCATGACAAACCTGACAGATTTTAAAACCTGTCGGGTTTATGATAATGAAAAAAAACCTTTGTCAAAGTTTTAAACTTTGACAAAGGTTTTCTCGTAAAATAAAAGTATTTCGTTTTTAAATCGAAGAATTCAGAATTCTTTGTTTTACATGATCAATATAAGATCTTCCAATTACATATCTCAATCCTTCAATTTCAATGCTATTTCCTTCAACTGCGTCAATTTTGTCAATTGCAATAGTGTAAGATCTGTGTATTCTTAAAAAATTTCTTTCGGGTAATAAATCTGTAAAATCAGATAATGTACTGTGGATAATATATTTTCCTGTTAAGGTATTTATTTTCAGATAATCCTTTAAACTTTCGATCACAAGAATTTCGTTAAAAAAGATTTTCTTCATTCTCTTCTTATCAATCTTAACAAAGATAAAAGGACTTTCAGAATTGCTGGTTTCCTGAGAATTACCGCTAGTACTGTTGTTCAGTCTTTTACTAATCTTATTCAGCGTTTTCATTAATCGCGGAAATTCGATAGGTTTTACCAAATAATCCAAAACATCCAATTCGTAAGTCTCTATTGCAAACTGACTATAGGCGCTTGTTATAACAAGTATAGGAGCGTTGTCCAGACTTTTAATAAAGTTTATACCATCAAGAACCGGCATATTAATATCCAGGAAAACGACATCAACTTTGTTGTTTTTTAAATAGTTAAGGCCTTCTATGGGATTACTAAAAGTATTTACAACCTCAAAATTTTCAATAGGCTCCAGATAGTTTTTGATAACATTAATTGCTAATGGCTCATCGTCTATGATCAAACAGTTTATTTTCATTTTCGATTATTTTGGTGAGAGAAATAATTTTAGTAGGCATAGTTGTAATAAAGAGCTAAAAGTCTCTAAGATACTTTAATTACTAGCTTCACGACAAAAATATCCTTTTTATTTTTAAATGAAAGCTTATAGTCGTTTTTATTATAACCTAATTCAAGTCTTTTTTTGACATTCTCTAAACCTATACCACTAGACTTGTTAAAATTGTCCTTATGTTGCGTAATTTCGGGCATAGGGTTAGTAATAGTGAAATGCAAAAAATCCCCTTTTACCTTAAAATTGATATTAATGACCACTTTTCCGGTATTTTTATTTACGCCATGTTTGAATGCATTTTCCAAAAATGTCAATAGTATAATAGGGCTAATTTCTTTATCGTGAATGTCTCCCGAAACTTCCATATTTACTTCTAAGCGATCGTCATTTCTGATTCTTTCTAAATCCAGATAATTTTGAATGCAAAGTATTTCGTTTTCTAAACTTTGTCTTGTGCTTTTTGTATCGTATAACATATAGCGCATTAATTCCGATAGCTTAAGAACGATCTTTGGTGTTTTGTTTGATTTTTCGACAGATAAAGAATAAATATTATTAAGCGTATTGAAGAAAAAATGCGGAGAAATTTGAGATTTCAGGAAAAGAAGTTCAGTTTCTAATTGCGATTTTTCAAGATCGGTAACTCTTTTTTGTTCCTTCAAAAAATCAAAAGTAATCTTAATTGCTGTAACAAAAGTCATTACATAAAGTTCACCCATCATCATATCAATGGTATAATTGAGTGTTAATTTATCTATAGTTTCCGGACCTTCAGGCCAAACTTCATGTGTTATTAATAAATAGGTAAGGTTGAATTTTAATACAACCATAATAAAAATGGCGCATAAAATAGAAATAACATATTGAAGGTATTTCTTTTTATAAACCAAATTCGGCATAAAAACCAGAATATTCAAATAACATAAAGCCATGTGGATCGGAAATCCCAAGAGATTTGTTTTAAATGAATACCCATAATCATTAAAATAACTTCCCCATCGAAAAGTATTAAATATGAAATAAGTTAACCAAAATATAATGTGATACTGCAACTGAATGCGATATAATTTGCTTGAATTTAAAATCATAATAATGTGACGTTTTGTGACTTTTTTTGATGTTTATCTAAGTTTATACGTCATCCGTCTAAATTAGTTTTGGTAAAAGTCGTATTTGTTTAAATTTAAAGTTAAATTAAGATTGTTTTCTATGAAGAAATTTACCCTGCTTGTTTTGTTTGTCATTTTGGTTACAAGTTGCAAAATAAATGTAAACAAAAATAACCAACAAGATAATTTTTTTACTAATCACGTAAATCCTTTTATTGGTACAGGTGGTCACGGACATACTTATCCGGGCGCAACTGTTCCTTTTGGAATGCTTCAGGTAAGTCCTGATAATGGTATTTCGAGCTGGGATTGGTGTTCAGGGTATCATTATTCAGATTCTATTGTGGCCGGTTTCAGTCATTTACACTTAAGCGGAACAGGAATTGGAGATTTGGCAGACATCTTATTCATGCCAACCAATAAAAAACTTGATTTAACAGCAAAAACAACTTCACGCGATCAATTAACATATAAATCATCTTATAGTCATGCTAACGAAAAAGCAACACCGGGTTATTACCAGGTTTTTCTTGAGGATCCTAAAATCAATGTAGAATTAACTTCTTCTCAAAGAACCGCTTTCCATAAATATACATTTGCCAAAAACGACAAACAATCTGTTGTTATCGATCTTGGTTTTGCAATTAATTGGGACAAAACATTAAAAACAGCCATCACAATCGAAGATAAATTCACGATTAGCGGATACCGTTATAGTATGGGCTGGGCAAAAAATCAAAAAGTATTTTTTGTCGCAAAATTTTCAAAACCTATCGCTGAATCTGTTTTATTGGCTAATAAACAAGTGATTACAGGCAATTCTGCAGAAGGAGAAAACACATCGGCACAATTATTTTTTGATGCTAATAATACGGAAGAGCTATTTGTAAAAGTAGCCTTATCATCTGTAAATGTGGCTAATGCCAAAGACAATCTGGATGGTGAAAGTTCAAATTTTGAAAAAACAAAAACAAAGTCAGCAGACATCTGGAATTCTGCTCTAAATAAAATCGAAGTCGAAACACCAATCGACTCCTTAAAAACCATCTTTTATACCGCGATGTTCCACACCCAAGTTGCCCCTGTAACCTATAGTGATAAAAACGGTCAATTTAGAAGAGAGGATGATCAAATTGTTACAGCAAAAGATTATACCGCCTATTCGACCTTATCACTATGGGATACTTTTAGAGCAGAAAATCCTTTACTGACTTTATTGGCACCAGACAAAACATCAGACATTATTAACTCAATGTTAGTGTATTACGATACCAAAAAAATATTACCGGTTTGGACACTCTACGCCAACGAAACAAATACAATGACAGGATATCATTCCATTCCGGTAATTGTTGACGCATATCAAAAAGGAATTAAAGGTTTTGATGCCGAAAAAGCATACCAGGCCATGAAAGCAACCATGATGCAGGATGAACGCGGATTGAATTTCTACAAAAAATACGGTTACATTCCGTATAATCTATTAGACGAATCCGTTACAATTACGCTCGAATATGCTTATGATGACTGGTGCGTGGCGCAAATGGCAAAAGCTTTAGGTAAAAATGAAGATTATCAGTTTTTCTTAAAAAGATCTCAGGCTTATCAATATTTATTTGATCCGAAAACCGGATTCATGAGAGGAAAATCCGAAGACGGAAAATCCTGGAACGAACCTTTCGATGCAAAACATTCCAACCACAGAGAACACACAGATTATACCGAAGGAAATGCCTGGCAGCACAGCTGGTTTGTACCTCATAATGTAGATAATTTTATCTCGTTGCACGGAAGTAATGAAGTATTTACAAAACGTTTAGAACAACTTTTTACAGAAAGTTCAGAAATTACAGGAAACAATGTTTCGGCAGATATTTCAGGATTAATTGGACAATACGCACACGGAAACGAACCAAGCCACCATATTGCTTATATGTTTAACCATGCAAATCAGCCTTGGAGAACACAATATTGGGTTCGTCATATTTTAGATACGCAATACAATACAACGCCAAACGGATTAAGCGGAAACGAAGATTGCGGACAAATGTCGGCGTGGTATGTTTTTAGCTCAATGGGATTATATCCAATGAATCCTGCTTCTGGTGAATACGAAATTGGAAGTCCGATTTTCGAAAAAGCAAAAATCAATCTCGAAGGAGGAAAATCTTTTGTAATCGAAGCCGAAAATGTTTCAGAAAAAAACTTTTATATACAATCGGCAACGCTTAACGGTGTTCCATTTAATAAAACAGTAATCACCCATCAACAAATACTACAAGGCGGAATTTTGCATTTTGTAATGGGAGCTGAGCCCAATAAAAATTGGGGAACAAAAAACTAAAACCACGTAACTAACTAAAAAACAAATAAAATTAATGGACATTATTGACGTATCAATCATCGTAGCCTATATCCTCCTCTCGGTAGGAATAGGAATTTGGATTTCAAGAAAAGCATCAAAAGGATTAGACGATTATTTCCTTGGCGGGAAAACAATCAAATGGTATTTTTTAGGTCTGAGCAACGGTTCAGGGATGTTTGATGTTTCAGGAACTTCCTGGATGATTGGGGTACTGTTTTTATATGGCGTAAAAAGTTTCATGTTTATGTGGCTTTGGCCGATATGGAACCAGATTTTTGTCATGATGTTTCTTGCTGTCTGGATCAGAAGATCAAAAGTAATGACAGGTTCTGAATGGATTTTAACCCGTTTTGGAAGCGACAGAGCCGGAAAAGCATCTCATATTATTGTGGCTATTTTTGCCATCATTTCAACAATTGGTTTTATCGCTTACTTTTTTGAAGGAATCGGGAAATTTGTAACTATTATTCTTCCTTGGGATTTAACGCTTCATTACGGAGATTTAATTCTTTTAACTTCTGAAAGATCTTATGCTTTAATAATCATTTTGTTAACTACAATTTATACCGTAAAAGGCGGAATGTTTTCTGTAGTGGCGACAGAAGTAGTACAATACTTAATCATGATTGTTGCCGGAGTTTTAATTGCTGGTTACGCTTTTATCAATTATTCAGATTTACAAATTAATTCGGTTATTACCGAAGAGTGGAAAAATGTTTTCTTCGGATGGCAATTTGAAACGCAATGGAGTGATAAATTCCAAACCTTCAATAACTTAATTGATTCTGAAGGATACAAAATGTTTGGCGCTTTTATTGGAATGACATTGTTCAAAGGATTTTTTGCCAGTGTTGCCGGACCAACGCCAAGTTATGATTTACAAAGGATTCTTTCTACAAAATCGGTAAAAGAAGCTGCTTACATGAGCGGTTTTACCAACTTGATTTTATTCATTCCGAGATATTTACTAATTACCGGAATCGTGGTAATTGCATTGGTAAACCTGGCGCCGGAATTAAACGCAAACACAGGTTTAACCGGAGCAGACTTAGAATTATTAATGCCAAAAGTGGTTAACTTATACATTCCTGTTGGAATAAAAGGAATTCTTCTTGCGGGTTTATTAGCCGCATTTATGTCCGGGTTTTCGGCTTTTGTAAACGCAGGACCAGCTTATATTGTAAATGATATTTATAAAAAATATTTCAAACCAGTTGCTACAAATGCACATTATATCAAAGTAAGCCAGATTTCTTCTTTCCTTGTTGTTGGTTTAGGAGTTTTCATGGGATTCTTCGCAGACTCAATCAATTCATTAACATTATGGATTACCAGCGCCTTATACGGAGGTTATGTCGCGGCCAATTTCTTAAAATGGATTTGGTGGAGATTTAACGGCTGGGGTTATTTCTGGGGAATGTTCGCCGGATTAATCGTAGCTTCTTTACAATTTGCTCTGGGTCAGGCCAAAGGAAGTTTATCAGAAGGATCATTTTTATATGATTTAGCGCAAGTGCAGGCCATTTATTTATTTCCAATAATATTTGGTTTTTCAATTTTAGGATGCCTTTTAGGAACTTTCCTAAGCAAACCAACAGATATGGAAGTTTTAAGATCTTTCTATAAAAACGTAAGACCTTGGGGTTTCTGGAATCCGGTTTATAAAACATTAAAAGCAGAGGATCTGACATTCGAAAAAAACAATGATTTCTGGACTGATATGATGAATTGCGCCATCGGAATTGTATGGCAATCCAGTATGATTTTATTGCCTATATTTTTCATTATCAGAGATTATCCAAAAGCAATTACGGCTTTAGTGGTGTTTTTAGTAACCACAACAATTTTGAAATTTACGTGGTTAGATAAAGTGAGAAGAATAGAAGATTAAAGAATTTGCCAATTAGATAATTAGATAATTATTGAGACAGCTTTGTCAAAGTTTTAAACTTTGACAAAGCTTAAGACGCACAGTTTGTCATTCCGAGGAACGAGGAATCTCCACGAGAAACTCTACAAAGATTGGCAAAATTCTATACGTGATTTTCAGAATAAAAAAACAAAAAAAAGCAAACAAAAAAACAAACTATAATAAAGAAAGAGAGCATGAGTACAATTCCTTGGCAAGACAAACCCGAAAACAATAATGATGTAATGTGGAGATATTCTGAAAATCCTATTATTGACAGATACGCAATCCCAACATCTAATAGTATTTTTAACAGTGCAGTTGTTCCTTTTGGAGACGGATTTGCAGGTGTTTTCAGATGCGACAACAAAGCGGTTCAAATGAATATTTTTGCCGGATTTAGTAAAAACGGAATCGATTGGGACATTAATCACGAACCAATTGTAATGCAGTCCGGTAATACAGAAATGATCGAATCTGCTTATAAATATGATCCGCGTGTAGTTTTTATCGAAGATCGTTACTGGATTACCTGGTGTAACGGTTACAACGGACCAACAATTGGAATTGGTTATACCTTCGATTTTAAAGAATTTTTTCAGTGCGAAAATGCCTTTTTACCATTCAACAGAAATGGAGTTTTGTTTCCACAAAAAATTAACGGAAAATACGCCATGTTAAGCCGTCCAAGTGATAACGGACATACGCCTTTTGGAGATATCTGGATCAGTTACAGCCCGGACATGAAATATTGGGGAGAACACCGTTTGGTGATGAAACCATCTCCGTTTGAACAAAGCGCATGGCAATGTACCAAAGTAGGAGCAGGACCAATCCCGATTTTAACAGAAGAAGGCTGGCTAATGATTTACCACGGAGTAATCAATACCTGCAACGGTTTCCGTTATGCAATGGGTTCAGCACTTTTAGAAGTTGATTCACCGGACAAAGTAAAATACAGAACACAGCCTTATTTATTAGGACCTGCAGAAATCTATGAAATGGTAGGAGATGTACCAAATGTAGTTTTCCCATGTGCCGCCTTATACGATAAAGAAGAAGATAAACTGGCCGTATATTATGGTGCAGCAGATACAGCCGTAGCAATTGCATTTGGTAAATTAAGTGAAGTAATACAATTCACAAAAGATAATAGTTTATAAAAAAAGAAGCATGCGTTTAAAATTAAAATGGTTAACAGTTGTTTTAGGTTTTGTTTCTGCAGTTGGTTATTCACAATCAAAGGACAAAGTGGTGCCTAAAACTTATGTAGCCGCAAAAGCTTCATCTCCAGTCGTAATTGATGGAGATGGATCTGATGCTTCATGGAATAAAGCAGATTGGACAGACCTTTTTGAAGATATAGAAAATGGAATAAAACCGAAATATGGAACAAAAGTTAAAATGCTCTGGGATGAAACCAATTTTTATATATTAGCAAAACTTGATGAGCCACATGTTTGGGCAAATTTAAAACAACGCGATACCATTATTTTTTACAACAACGATTTTGAAGTTTTCATTGATCCCGATAGCGACACTTTTAACTATTATGAATTAGAAATTAATGCTTTAAATACAGCTTGGGACCTATTTCTGTCAAAACCTTATAGAGAAAATGATAACGTAGTTTTAAACGACTGGAATATTCCAGGGCTTAAATCGGCAGTTAAAATCAACGGAACGCTTAACAATCCAACCGATACAGATGAAGGTTGGGTATTAGAAATGGCAATTCCCTGGGCATCTTATAGAAAATCCTATAATGAAAAAAATGTGCCTGAAGATAAATTTTGGAGAGTTAATTTCTCAAGAGTTAATTGGCAGCACGACATAAAAAATGGTAGTTACGAACGTAAAAAAGACGCCGAAGGTAAATTTTTACCGGAGTACAACTGGGTTTGGTCGCCAATGGGTGTGATCAACATGCACGAGCCGGAAAAATGGGGGTATGTTTATTTCTCTTCGAAAGATGAAAAAGAAACCTTCACCATTCCGCAGGAAGAAAAAGTGAGATGGGAACTGTACACATTATTCAGAGCTCAGAAAGAATATTATAATAAGAATAAAACGTGGGCAAAATCAATACAAAATCTTACCAAAGAAACTATTAGTATCGACGGTAAAATTTTAAAACCGGTATTAGAAAATCATGCCTCAGGATATAATATTTCAGTAAAAAGTCCTTTTTCTAATCAAACACTGATTATAAGGGAAGATGGCAAAATAATAGTAAAATAAACCACCTATGAAACTACCAAAACTATTACTTTTTTTAGTAGCACTGAGTCTATTTTCATGTGTTACAAAAGAAGAACCAACCACTTTTAAATTTGGAGTATGGACAACTGCCGATCCTAAAAAATCAGATGCAGATTATACAAAAGAATTTAAAAAATACAAAGACGGCGGAATCGACGAAGTATTAATTAATACATCAACAGATCCAAAACTCTTAAAAAGATTAGTGCCTTTAGCTACTAATGAAGGCTTAAAAGTACACGCCTGGATAATGGCCATGAACAGACCCGGAGATTCAATTGCATTACAGCATCCGGACTGGTATCAGGTAAGTAAAGACGGAAAATCCTGTTTTGACAATCGCCCGTATGTCGATTATTACCAATGGTTATGCCCAACCAGACAAGCGTCAAGAAATCACGTTTTAGCTTTGGTTGAAGAATTAGCAAAAGTAGACGGAATCGAAAGTGTTCACTTAGATTATATTCGTTTCCCGGACATCTTTTTACCAATCAGTTTATTGCCAAAATACAACCTGGTTCAGGATATAGAATTGCCTCAGTTTGATTTTTGTTATTGTGATGAATGTATCAAAGCATTTGAAAGAATTCACCATAAAAATCCAAAAGAAAGCCATAACACATCAATCGATATGGAATGGAAAAATTTCAGGTTAAACGCTATAAAAGCAGTTGTTGATGATGCCTATAAAATTGCGCATAAACACAATAAAGAATTAACTGCAGCCGTATTTCCTTATCCTGAAATGGCAGATCATATGGTGCGTCAGCGTTGGGATAAATGGAATATTGACCAGGTTTATCCAATGATTTACCACAGTTTTTATAATGAAGAAATTGACTGGGTTGGATACGCAACAAAACAAGGCGTGGCTGATTTGGAAGATAAAAAAACAAAAATCAATACAGGAATTTACATTCCGGGTTTAAAATCAGATAAAGAATTAAAAGAAGCGATTTTATTAGCAAAAGAAAATGGAGCCGTAGGAGTTTCTTTCTTTGATGGAAATGCTTTAACAGCAAGTAATTTAAAAACCATCAAAGAAACAAAAGACGGTTTAAAATAAATACTGAAATTGTTTAACATATAGAAACATAGGTTTAAATTTAAGTCATTTTTATAAATCCTATTTTTTTCGCATACAACTATGAGATTTTAAGTAAAACGACTTTTTAATAGTTTGAAAACTATGTTTCTATGTGTTAAAATAAATTCAGACCTTAAATAAAAAACATTACAGGAGTTTCAATTAAAAAATAACCACATGTCAAATAGAAGAGATTTTATCAAGAAAACAACTTTAGGCACATTGGCCGTAAGTTCAGTTTTGGGCTATAGCGGATTTGCGAATAGCAGGGAAGATGAAAAAGAGGAACTAGAAAATCCTTTGAAAAAGACAATAAAGCCAATCGTAATTTCGACATGGAATCACGGTTTGCCCGCTAATCAGGAAACCTGGAAAGAATTAAAAGCCGGAAAATCAGCCTTAGATGCGCTCGAAGCCGGTATGAAAATTCCTGAAGCAGATCCGAATGTCCGCAGTGTTGGTTATGGAGGATATCCGGATCGCGAAGGAAAAGTGACTTTAGACGCCTGTATTATGGATCATAATAGTAATTGTGGTTCCGTATGCTTTCTGCAGGGAATTATGCATCCTATTTCGGTTGCGAAATTAGTACTTCAAAAAACACCTCATGTTATGCTGGCCGGACAAGGTGCATTGCAATTTGCTTTATCAGAAGGCTTTAAAGAAGAAAATCTATTAACTCCGGAATCTGAAAAAGACTGGAAAAAATGGCTGGAAGATTCAAAATATAAACCCGTGATCAATATAGAAAATCACGATACGATAAGCATGCTAATGTTAGATCAAGATGGAAATCTTGCTGGAGGCTGTACAACAAGTGGCGCCGCCTGGAAAATGCACGGACGCGTTGGTGACTCCCCAATAATCGGCGCGGGTCTTTTTCTGGACAATGAAGTTGGCGCCGCTGCGGCAACCGGTTTAGGCGAAGCCGTGATAAGAACTGCAGGAAGTGCAATGGTTGTAGAATTAATGCGTCAGGGAAAATCGCCTTATGATGCCTGTAAAGAAATTACAGAACGTATTTATAACAAGCATAAAAACCACAAAGACATGGAATATTTGCAGGTTGGTTTTATTGCCTTAAATAAAAACGGAGAACACGCAGGTTACAGTCTGAGATCCGGATTTAATTACGCCGTTTCTGATGATGAAAAAGGCCACAGAATGGAAGATGCAAAGTTTAAAATGTCGTGGGATAAATAATAGACGCAATATTGTCATTTCGACGGAGGAGATCCGAGCGATAGCGAACAGACGAAGTAAATCACATTTAGTTATTCGACAAAGATTGACGTCATTTTTGTCATTTCGAGGAACGAGAAATCACATAAAGTGAAGACATACAGTACGTCGCTCTCCGGATGTGATTTACTTCGTCTGTTCGCTATCGCTCGGGTCTCGTTCCTCGAAATGACAAACATTAAGCAAAATAAATTGCATAAAATTTTTTAAACACATAGAAACATAGGCTTTACAACTCTCATAAGATTAAAATAAAAGCCCCACACCTTTTTTTTAACTTTAAAGTCTATGTCTGTGTGCTAAAAAAAAGCACAAAGAGAATAAAAAAACAAATAATGAAAAAAACAATATCCATATTATCATTACTAATTGCTTCAATTGCAGCTGTAAATGCGCAGGAAAAAGTTCCTTTTTGGCAAAACGAAAAAATTAATGAAGATAATAGAGAGCCAATGCATGCTGCTTATTATGTTTTTGAAAATGAAGCATTGGCAACTAAAAATGAATGGAGACAATCTAAAAATTATTTAGATATCAACGGAGCGTGGAAGTTTAAATATGTGGACAGCCCAAGTGCACTTCCAAAAGATTTTGAAAAAACAACTTTTAACGATTCAGCCTGGGATAATTTTAGAATTCCCGCAAGTTGGGATGTTAATGGTTATGGATTTCCTGTTTATGTAAATACAACTTACGATTTTGATTATTTAATGGCACCAAATCCGCCGTTTGTGCCAACAAAATTTAACCCGACAGGAGTTTACAGAAAAGAAATTACAATTGACAAAAGCTGGGAAGGAAAAGATATTTTTCTTCACATAGGTACCGCAAAATCAAATCTTACGGTTTGGGTAAATGGCGTTTATGTAGGTTATGGTGAAGATGGGAAATTGCCGTCAGAATTCAACTTAAATAAATACGTGAAAACGGGAAAAAATACGATCACATTACAAGTGATGAAATGGAATGACGGTTCGTATTTAGAATGTCAGGATATGTGGCGAATGAGCGGAATTACGCGTGATTCTTATTTAATTGCAAGAAACAAAGCGCATTTAAAAGACTATGAAATTATTCCTGATCTCGACGCTTCTTATGTAAACGGAAGTTTAAAAATCTCGACAGCATTTTCTAATTTAAATGCAAAAGACGGTTATACTTTAGATGTTCAGTTAAAAGACGGTGATAAAATTATTACTTCAAAAGTTATTTCCGCTTTAAGCGAAAAACAAACTTTTGACTTCGCTGTAAATAATCCTAAAAAATGGAGCGCTGAAATTCCGAATTTATATCAGGTTTATTTTCTTTTAAAAGATAAAAAAGGAAATGTTATCGAAGTGATCAATCAGAATGTTGGTTTTAGAAAAGTAGAAATTAAAGGCGGGCAGCTTTTGGTAAACGGAAAAGCAGTTTACATAAAAGGAGTAAATCGCCATGAAGTTGATCCGGTTACAGGACAAACAATTTCAAGAGAACGTATGGAGGAAGATATTAAATTAATGAAAGAATTTAATATCAATGCCGTGAGAATGTCGCATTATCCAAACGATGAATATTTTTATGAATTATGCGATAAATACGGAATTTATGTGGTTGATGAAGCCAACATAGAGTCACACGGAATGGGTTATGACATTACTAAAACGCTGGGAAATAAACCAGACTGGGAATTAGCGCACATTCAGCGTATGCAGCGTATGATCGAAAGAGATAAAAATCACACATCGGTAATTATCTGGAGTATGGGGAATGAAGCCGGGAACGGATATAACTTTTACAGAGGTTATTTGTGGATTAAAAACAGAGATAAATCAAGACCAATTCAATACGAAAGAGCCACTGCAGGAGCGTGGGACGGAAAAGATTTAAAGTTTGAATGGGATTCTGATATTATTGATCCAATGTATAGTTCTCCGAATAAAATGGAAGAATATATTTTGGCAAACCCAAATCCGTCAAGACCTTACATTCAGTGTGAATATGCGCACGCAATGGGGAATTCGATGGGGAATTTTAAAGATTATTGGGATGTAATTCGTAAATATCCAAACTTTCAGGGCGGTTTTATCTGGGATATGATCGATCAGTCGGTTTATAAAAAACAACCTGACGGAACTACGATTTTGGCTTACGGAGGAGATTTTGGACCAAAAGATGTCAAAAGCGACAACAACTTTGTAAACAACGGTGTTTTTACAGTAGACAGAAAACCAAATCCGCATGCTTTTGAAGTAAAAAATGTGATGCAAAACATTCTTACTTCCTGGGATAATCAGGAAACGGCAACGATAAAAGTATACAATGAATTCTCGTTTAAGGATTTAAGCAATGTGACTTTGCAGTGGAAGTTAGTTTTAGATGGCGTTACAGAAGCAACGGGAATCATCGATTATTTAGCAGTTGATCCAACGCAGTCAAAAACGTATACATTACCAGTTAAATTAGGTGATAAAAAATTTCAGGAAGCTTTTATCAATGTAAGTTATCAGTTAAAACAAGACGAGCCGTTTTTGCCAAAAGGTTTCGAAATTGCAACAGAACAACTTGCATATAAAGGAATCTGGAAAAACGATATAAAAATTGAAGGTTCAGGAAAAATATTGGTACAAAAACAAGCCAATGCCACGGTATTTAAAAGTGATAAAGCGACGATAACTTTCGATAAAAAAACAGGATTTATTACAGGCTATTCTTTTAATAATGAACCTATTTTAAAAGAAGGATATCAATTGCGTCCAAACCTTTGGAGAGCACCAAACGACAATGATTTTGGAGCTAATTTTCAGATAAATTTAAAGGCATGGAAAGAGGCAACAGAAAATCCAGCACTTGAAAACTGGACGTATTCTATGACCAAAGACAATAAAATTTTAGTAACAGCAACTTATAATTTGCCTTCGGTTTTTTCAAAAATAATCTTAAATTACGAATTTAATAGCAACGGAGAATTAAACGTAAAAGAACAATTGAACATCGATAAAAATAAGGAAACGCCAATATTGCCAAGATTTGGTATGGAAATGATTCTGCCAAAGGATTTTAGCTCAATCAGTTATTACGGAAAAGGGCCGCATGAAAATTACATCGACAGAAACTACAGTTCACAAGTTGGACTTTATAATCAAACGGTTTCAGAGCAATATTATCCGTACATCCGTCCGCAGGAAACAGGAAATAAAACAGAAGTTCGCTGGTTAGAATTATCAAATGATAAACTGAAAATAAAAGTGACATCAGATGAATTATTGGCAACTACGGCTTTACATTTTTTGAATGAAGATTTAGATGATGGTTTGCAAAAAGACCAGAGACACGCTGCTGAATTGAAAGAAAGAGATTTAACAAGTTTAAAAATCGATTCGAAACAAATGGGAGTGGGCGGTATCGACAGCTGGCAAGCGTGGCCAATGGAAAAATATTTGTTGAGAGACAAAACATATCAATATCAGTTTAACATAACACCATCAATAAAATAATTCATTATGAGGATATTAAAACCATTCCTTATTGTAATCTTCCTGACTGTTTTTAATTTCTGCTACAGCCAAAAAATATACACAGAAAAGGATATTCAGATTATACCAAAACCAACACAATTACTAATTAACAAAGGAGTTTTTGAATTCTCGGCGGCAACAAAATTTGTAGCAACGACAGAGGTTCAAAAAGAAATTGCAAATGCTTTAATAAGCAAATTTGAAAAAGCGGCAGGATTTCGCCCTCAGTTTTCTGCGGCAGTTCCGCAAAGTAATTTTGTACAGTTTAAAGTTGATCCGAATTTAGAAAGAGAGGCCTATATTTTAGATGTAAATTCTAAAAATATCACGATTACGGCAAAAGGAAATGCAGGTTTTATTTATGCTTTAGAAAGTATTAGACAATTGCTTCCGGTGGTTATTGAAAGTAAAAATGTGCTGCCAAATCAAAAATGGCAGATTCCAAATGTTGTTATAAATGACAAACCGCGTTTTCAATGGCGCGGATTAATGCTCGATTTATCCCGTCATTTCTTTGATAAAAATTATGTAATGGAAACCATTGATCGTTTGGCAATGCACAAAATGAACGTTTTGCATTTGCATTTGGTAGACGATCAGGGCTGGAGAATCGAAATAAAAAAATATCCAAAATTAACTGAAGTCGGAGCGTGGAGAGTCGATCAAGAAAACCTGGCCTGGAATGCAAGATTGACTACAAATCCGGATGAAAAAGGAACTTACGGAGGATTTTTAACTCAGGAAGAATTAAAAGAAATCGTAAAATACGCAGCCACAAAAAACATCGAAATTATTCCGGAAATCGAAATGCCGGCGCACGTAAGCAGCGCCATCGCATCGTATCCTGAATTGGCTTGTTTTGATCAGCGTATTGGTGTTCCGTCTGGCGGATTATGGCCAATTACGGATATTTATTGTGCCGGAAAAGAAACAACTTTTGAATTTTTGCAAAATGTAATTGATGAGGTTATTACCATTTTTCCATCAAAATACATTCACATTGGCGGTGATGAAGCGACAAAAACCAATTGGGAAAAATGTCCGAATTGCCAAAAAAGAATGAAAGACAACGGATTGAAAAATACCCACGAACTGCAAAGTTATTTTGTAAAAAGAATGGAGAAATATATCAATTCTAAAGGCAAAAAAATCATTGGCTGGGATGAAATATTAGAAGGCGGTCTGGCTCCTGAAGCAACTGTAATGAGCTGGAGAGGAACTCAAGGTGGAATTGACGCCGCAAAACAAGGCCACGATGTTATTATGACGCCGGAAACTCCTTGCTATTTTAATTTTTATCAGGGTCCGCAAAACGAAGAACCGGTCGCTTTTGATGCTTATAATCCACTAAATGAAGTGTATAAATTTGATCCCGTTGTTCCCGGAATGACGCCTCAGGAAGCGGCACATGTTTTGGGCGGACAAGCAAATTTATGGGCAGAACATTTACCGGGACCAAAAGATTCTGAATATATGATTTTTCCAAGATTGGCCGCTTTGTCGGAAACGTTATGGAGCACAAAAGAAAGCCGTAACTGGAACGATTTTACACCACGATTAATTTCTTTAATGCAGCGTTACAATTATTTAGGAATCAATTATGCAAAAAGCGCTTATTTGGTAACGGCTTCATCAACTGCTAATTTGTCCCAAAAACAGATTAATGTAACGTTGAAAAATGAGTTTCCAAATCCGGATATTCGTTATGTTTTGGGAGATAAAAACATCGAACATAATCCGGTAAAATATACCACTCCAATTGAGTTCAAAGAAACGACAATTTTAAAAGCTTCTTTATTTCAGGACGATAAACCTATCGGAAAAACATTTACAGACACTATTATTTTCCATAAAGCAGTGGCGCATAAAGTAAATTATTTAACGCCATACAATCAAAGTTATAAAGGAGATGGTCTTTTTACAATGGTAAATTCCATTAGAGGAAGTAAAAACTTTCATGATGGACAATGGCAGGCGTGGCTGGTAAACGATATGGAACTTGTGGTTGATCTTGAAAAACAGGAAAGTATTCAGGAAGTAATTTTAGGAACTTTGGAAAGTCAGGGTGCGGGAGTTAATTTCCCAACACAGATAAAAGTTTTGGTTTCAAATGATGGGTTGACTTATAAAGAAGTTGGAAAAATAACACGTCCGTACGTGGCGAACGTAAGTTCAGAATTGAAAGATTTTAAAATCAGTTTTGAAAAACGCAATGCAAGGTTTGTAAAAGTAATTGCTTATAACTTAAAGAAAAGCCCAAAAGGGGAGAGTTCATGGTTATTTGTTGACGAAGTTTTAGTGAATTAAAACACGCAGAAGCTTTGTCAAAGTTTAAAACTTTGACAAAGCTGAGACAGCATAGCTATATTTTTTAATACAATTGAAACGCCTTTTTTAAGCTCTGAAAACTATGTTTCTATGTGTTTAAAAATTTTTCACAAACAATACAAAAGAATAAAACAAAGAATAATAAACAATAAACAGATTAAAGATGAAAAGAGGAATATTCATAATCGCGATTTTATTTTCGGTTCAAATGTTTTCGCAGGCCATTTACGAAGATGAGCGCTATGTACCGGAAACGGATCCGCTAGTGTTGAAGAATTTAGATGAATGGCAAGGTAAAAAGTTCGGATTGTTAATGCATTGGGGAACATATAGTGAATGGGGAATTGTAGAATCCTGGTCTATTTGTCCTGAAGATTATGGATGGTGTGAGCGTAAAAAAGGAAGTAATCCTAATAATTATAACGAATACGTAAAAGAATACGAAGGATTGAAAAAGAATTTTAATCCGGTAAAATTTGATCCTGCAAAATGGGCAAAAGCAGCTAAATATGCTGGTATGAAATACATGGTTTTTACCACAAAACACCATGATGGATTTAATATGTATGATACCAAATATTCTGATTATAAAGTAACAGACAAAGAATGTGCTTTTAGTACGAACCCAAAAGCGAATATTGCAAAAGAAATTTTTAACGCTTTTAGAGCCGAAAACATTTCAACCGGAGCTTATTTTTCTAAACCGGACTGGCATAACGAAAATTACTGGGATCCTTATTTTCCTGCTTTCGACAGAAACGTAAATTATGATCCGAGTCTTTATCCTGAAAAATGGCAGAAATATGTTGATTTCACCCACAACCAAATTTTAGAATTATTAACGGACTATGGTAAAATCGATATTTTATGGTTAGATGGCGGATGGGTTAGAAAAAGAGATCAGCAAAACCTAAAAGAAAACTATGATGAAAAGTTTGCAGAAAACGAATCAAAAAATGGTTTTATCAAACACAGAATTGTAGATCAGGATCCTAAAATGGATGAATTGGTTGTAAAAGCACGTCAAAAGCAACCGGGATTAATTGTAGTTGACAGAGCGGTTCACGGAAAAAACCAAAATTATTTAACTCCGGAAGGTCGTGTTCCTGCTAAAACTTTACCTTACCCTTGGGAATCTTGTATTACGTCAGGCGGAGGATGGTCTTATTCTCCAAATGTAACTTACATGACAGGGAGACAAGGAATTCATATGTTGGTTGACATTGTAGCAAAAGGAGGAAATTTATTATTGAATGTTGCGCCAAGTCCGGAAGGAGAATGGCAGCAAGGTGCTTATGATTTGTTGCAGGCTTACGGTGACTGGATGAAAGTAAACAGCACAGCGATTTACAATACAAAACCAATCGAACCTTTTAAAGAAGAAAATATTTGTATGACGCAAAACAAAACCGGAAATGTTTTCTTGTTTTATTTAGCAAAAGACGGAGAAGATAAAATTCCTGCAGAAGTTACAGTGAAATCGATCAATCCTAAAAAAGGAACAAAAATTACGATGCTAGGTTCAAAAACTTCATTGAAATGGACAAAAGAAGCACAAGGGTTTAAAGTTATAATTCCGGAAAGTTTAAGAAATAATTTACCTTGTAAAGAAGCATGGACTTTAAAAATCGAAGCTATTAACAGATAGAAAATATGTTTTCAATAAAAAAAATATTACCAAAAACAGCATGTACTTTTTACATGCTGTTTTTTAGCATAATTATTTTTGCACAGGAACCGGCAGATTATGTAAATCCGTTTATCGGAACATCTAATTTTGGTGCCGCTTTTCCGGGGCCAATCGCACCAAGGGGAATGGCAAGTATTAGTCCGTTTAATGTGGCGGGACCAAAAAATCGTCCTTTAGAAAAAGACAGTCAGTGGCTGTCTAATCCTTATGTAAACGAAAATACCTTTTTAACCGGATTCAGTCAGGTTAATTTAAGCGGCGTAGGTTGTCCGGAACTCGGTGTTATTTTATTAATGCCAACAACTGGTGAAGTCGAAATCGATCATTTAAAATACGGTTCTACCTATTCTAATGAAGTTGCAAAAGCGGCTTTTTATAGTTTAGATATTGACAAGTATAAAGTTAAAGGCGAATTTACAGCTTCAAAAAGAGTTGGAGTCAGCAGGTTTACTTTCCCAAAAGGGCAATCTAACATTTTATTGAATCTTGGTTTAGGATTAACAAATGAAGAAGGCGCGATGATAAAAGTCGTTTCATCGACAGAAATTGAAGGAATGCGTTCTGTGGGTTCCTTTTGTTATAATAGTCCGGAAGATGCTTATCCGGTTTATTTTGTGGCAAAATTTTCAAAACCGGCAGCTAAGTTTGGCGTTTGGAAAAAACCAACAAAATATAACGGTGTCGAAGCACAATGGATGGGATATAACGGCAAACCCAGAATGATGGAAAACACTATAAAAACGGTTGTTGGCGATAGTATTGGAAGTTATTTTACTTATAAATTCGATAAAAAAGAAACAGTAGAAGTTAAAATTGGAATCTCATACGTAAGTATTGAAAATGCCCGTGAAAACTTAGAAAAAGAAACCGGCGGTAAAACTTTTGATGACGTTTATAAAGAAACGTACAAAGAATGGAACACAGAGCTTTCGAAAATTCTGGTAGAAGGCGGTTCAAAAGATGAGAATACGATTTTTTATACGGCATTATACCACACTTTAATTCATCCAAATACCTTAAACGATTTCAATGGAGAATATCCTGAAATAAAAAGAAGTAAGATTGGGAAAACCAATGGCACCCGTTATACCGTATTTTCTTTATGGGATACGTATCGAAATATGCATCCGCTGACGTCTTTAGTATATCCAAAACAGCAATCTGATATGATAAAAAGCATGTTGGATATGTATGATGAAAACGGCTGGCTGCCAAAATGGGAATTAAATTCAACTGAAACATTTACAATGGTAGGAGATCCCGCAAGTATCGTTATAGTCGATGCCTGCTTAAAGGGAATTCAGGATTTTGATATTTACAAAGCATACTATGCCATGTTAAAAGGCGCAGATCAGATTGAAAATAATCCGTTGCGTCCAGGTCTTAAAGATTATATCGAAAAAGGCTATGTAACAACAAACAATCGAGGCCCCGTTTCTACAACGCAGGAATATAATGCTTCTGATTATGCGATTTCACTTTTAGCGAAAGCTTTAGGTAAAAAAGATGATTACAATCGTTTTACAAAACGTTCCTTATCATACCGAAAATTATACGATGAAGAGTTGAAATTACTTCGGCCAAGAACAGCAAACGGAAAATGGTATGAACCTTTTGATCCTGTTTCAGGAGCAAATTTTGAGGAAAATGTTGGTTTTATCGAAGGAAATGCATGGCAATACGCTTTTATGGTTCCTCATGATATTGTGGGACTTAAAAAATTAATGGGAGGTGATAAAGCTTTCTCTGACCAATTGCAAAAAGTTTTTGATATCAAACAATTTGATATGGCAAACGAGCCGGATATTGCTTATCCCTATTTATTCAACTATGTAAAAGGAGAAGAATGGAAAGCACAGGAAATGGTCAAAAAACTGGTAAAGGAATATTTCCAAAATAAACCAAAAGGATTACCGGGAAATGATGATACAGGAACCATGTCGGCCTGGTTGGTTTATTCGATGATGGGAATTTATCCAATATCTCCGGGAGATCCAATTTATACCATTACAGCACCAATGTTTCATAGAATTACGATCAAATTAGATCCGGCATATTATAAAAAAGAAAGCATTGTCATTGAAAGACAAATCAATAATGATGGAAAAATCAATTCGATTGAGATAAACGGAAAACCACTAAACAGCTTTTTTATTTCGCACGAAGATTTTGTGAATGGAACAATGCTAAAAGTGATTCAAAATTAAAAACAACACAACTATGTTACAATTAAGAATGAAAAAAACAGCCATTATCCTCGTAATGGCTGTAGGTTTTTTTAACCAGAGCTATGCGCAGAAAAAATACCCTTACCAAGATGCAAAATTACCTGTTGAAGACAGAGTAAAAGACTTGTTAAGCCGAATGACTTTGGAGGAAAAAGCCCGCCAGATGGATATGTACAGAGGAGAACTTTTTAAAGAAAAAGAAGATTTCTCTAAATCAAAATCAAATGCGAGAATAGGAAATTTAGGAATTGGAGCTATTCATGATCTTTATCCGCGTTCGGCAAAAATGATCAATGATCTTCAAAGCGAAGTTATTAAAAATAATAAATGGGGAATTCCTGCCCTTATCATGTGCGAGATGCTGCACGGATATCTGGATGACGGAAGTACAGCTTTTCCAATGAACATTGGTTTGGGGGCAACCTGGGATACAAGTGTCATGGACAAAGTGGGTAAAGTAATTGCTACAGAGGCAAGAGCGCACGGCGTTCATTTTGGTTTAGGACCAAACTTAGATCTTGGACGTGAACCAAGATGGGGAAGGGTGGCTGAAACTTTTGGTGAAGATGCTTATTTAAACAGCGAGATTGGTCTGGCGATGATAAAAGGAATGCAGGGTGATGATTTAAAGTCAGATCGTACCATAATTTCAGAACCAAAACACTTTGCCGTTCATGGTATTCCGCAAGCGGGAGGAAATTCATCTCCTATTTTAGTTGGAGAACGTTCGGCTCGTGAAGATCACCTTCCATCATTTGAAAAAGCTTTCAGAAAAGGCGGTGCATTGGGAACGATGTGTGCGTATTCTGAATTAGACGGAATTCCTTGTGCTGCAAATCACTGGTTATTGACAGATGTTTTAAGAAAAGAATGGGGTTTTAAAGGAATTGTAGTTTCAGATTTAGGCGCTATTAAATACCTTCAAACGACACATTATGTAACTAATTCTCCAAAAGAAAGTATTAGAGTAGCAGTTGCTGCCGGAGTTGACATGCAGTTTTATGATTTTACAAATGAATTTTGGCAACAAAGTATCATTGAATTGGTAAACGAAAAGAAACTGACAATGGAGCAAATTGACCGTGCTGCCGGTGGAGTTTTAAGACTTAAATTTTTATTGGGATTGTTTGAAAATCCATACACAGATAAAAACTTAATTAAAGAACGTTTTCATACCAAAGAAAATCAAGATGTTGCGCTTGAAGCGGGTCGCAAATCAATGATTTTATTGAAAAATGACAACAATATTCTGCCTTTAAGCAAAGATATTAAGACAGTTGCCGTTATCGGACCAAATGCTGATGCGTCAAGATTGGGCGGATATGCGGTAAAAAATAAAGTGGGAACTACAGTTTTGGAAGGTATTAAACAAGTTGCGGGTGCAAAAACAAATGTACTTTATGAAGAAGGTGTTTCCTTAATTGTAAAAGGACAAATTATTCCGTCAAAATTTTTATTTACTCCGGATGGATCTCAAAACGGATTAAAAGGAGAATATTTCAATAACAGAAATGTAGAAGGAAATCCGGTATTAACGCGTATTGATAATCAATTAGAATTTGACTGGCCATGGTCTCCCGGAGATGGAGTTACAGATGATGATTTCTCTATTCGCTGGACAGGATACATTCAGTCAGAAAAATCATTTGATGGCTGGTTAGGTTTAAGTTCAGATGACGGAATCAGGATGTGGGTTGACGATCAGTTGGTAATTGACAACTGGACAAAAGGTGCAACAAGCATGGTTACGACTCCAAAAAATATCGAAGCCGGTAAAAAATACAAAGTCCGCATCGAAATGTGGGAAGGAGGCTGGGGAGCCAGAGCGCACTTGCGTTGGAATCTGGAAAAAGTAAACTTTCAACCTGCGATCGACATTGCTAAAAAAGCAGATGTTGCGATTGTGGTTTTAGGAGAATCAAATGAATTGGTAGAAGAAAACAGAGATGTAGCTTCTTTAGACTTACACGGAATGCAGCAGGAATTGATTGAAGCGATTCAAAAAACGGGAACTCCGGTAGTTTGTGTTTTATTAAACGGTCGTCCGCTTTCTACTAATTGGATTAGCGAAAATATTCCGGCACTTATTGAAGGCTGGTTTCCTGGTGAAGCAGGAGGAAGGGCTGTTGCCGATGTTTTATTTGGAGATTATAATCCTGGTGGAAGATTGCCAATTACGGTTCCAAAATCTGTTGGACAGCTACCTATATATTATAACCAAAAACCATCTGCGATTCACAGATATGTTTCTGAAAGCGAAAACCCATTATATACATTCGGTTACGGTTTAAGTTATACCAAGTTTGAATATTCAAATTTTGCAATCAATACCAAAGAAATTAAAGCTGACGGTGAATTGAAAGTAAGCGTTGATGTTAAAAACACAGGAAAATATGACGGAGACGAGGTTGTACAATTATATATTAATGATGTATATAGTAGTGTAACGACTCCAAAGAAAACATTAAAAGGTTTCAAGAGGTTATTTATTAAAAAAGGAGAAACTAAAAAAGTAGAATTTACCTTAACTGCAGATGAATTGTCTCTATGGAACAAGGAAATGAAGCGTGTAGTTGAGCCTGGAGACTTTGAAGTTATGGTAGGCGGAAATTCAACCGATTTACAAAAGTTAAATTTTAAGGTAATCGATTAACTTTTCGACGAGCGTAATCGAAAAATGTTTAGCGTTTTAAGTGTTTTGGTTAGAATTCTTTTAAGAAATTAATAAAACGCAAAGATTAATAATATGTAAGCCCAGAAAACGTAAGGATTTTAATAGTAAAATAAGGGGTTTTAAACAAAAGTTTTACCAACACCTTTTCAAAGATGTCATTTGTCGAAATAATGATTTAGTTAACAAACGGGATCCTTAAATTTAACATGTTATTAACTCAAAAAACAACCTATATGATTAAAGACGTACTAAAATTATTGTTGGTGGTTTGCTTGTTCGGATTTCAAAATCTACACGCTCAAACTTCAACAGTAAAGGGAATGATAACAGATGCTTCTAGCGGAATTCCGATCCCTGGAGCAAATGTTGTCGTGAAAGGAACAAAAACAAGTGTATCTACAGATTTTGATGGTAAATACAGTATCAATGTTCCAAATCAATCAGCAGTTTTAGTTTTCTCTTATGTTGGTTCTGCCTCAAAAGAGATTCCTGTTTCAGGACAAACTACTATCAATGTAACTTTAGGTGCAGATACGCATCAGTTAGGAGAAGTAGTTGTAACTGCTCTTGGTATTAAAAGAGAGAAAAAAGCAATTACTTATTCTGCTCAAAACATTTCAGTAGGAGAGCTTTCAGAAGCAAGATCATTAAACGTTGCCAACTCACTTTCAGGTAAAGTTGCAGGTCTTAACTACTCTACTACATCAAATGGTGTTGGTTCTTCTTCAAGAATTACCTTAAGAGGTAACAGATCGCTTACAGGTAACAACCAGCCACTTTATGTAGTAGATGGTGTGCCAATTAGTAACGGAACAGGTGCAGGTAATGATAATGTTGATACAGGAGGTACAACACAGCCTGATGGTATTTCGAACATTAATCCTGAGGATATTGCTTCGATGACAGTACTTAAAGGACCATCTGCGGCTGCACTTTACGGAACAAGAGCAAGTAATGGTGTTATCGTTATTACTACAAAATCAGGTAAAGCAGGAAAGACTTCTGTTACATTGTCATCTAATTTTATGGCTTCTTCTGCTTATGATTTGACAAACTTTCAAAATGAATACGGACAAGGAGCGCTAGGAAGCTATAGTTCATCTTCAACTTCAAGCTGGGGACCTAAATTTGATGGGAGACAAGTTCCAGCATGGCAGCTTGTTCGTAATCCGAATTATGCAGGACCTGCAACTACAGATTACACGGCACAGCCAAATAACGTGATGGATTTCTATAAAACAGGTTATAACTTAGCTAATACATTGGCTATTACATCTGGAAATGAAAAAGCACAAGGTTATTTTTCATACACGAACACACGTGCAGAAGGTATTGTTGGCGGAAATGAATTAGACAGACATAATCTTAATGTAAGATTTACAAGTAAACTTACAGACAAATTATCATTAGATGCAAAAACAAACTATATTGTTCAGGATATTGATAATTTATTAAAAACTGGTGAAGAGTCTATTGGTACTTCTGCTTATTTATTACCTCGTAGTATTAAATTCAATGATTACAGAGATTTTGAATATACTGATGCTGCCGGACAATTACAAAAAAATTACTTTGTAGATCAATCTGGAACTCCTGGAGGAAATCCATACTGGTCAGCATTACGTGATAATGATCGTAACGACAAAAGAAATAGATTCATAGGTCTTGCTTCTCTTAAATACGATTTTACAAGTGCTTTAAGTTTACAAGTTAGAGGTGGTTTAGATCAAACAACCAATAAAATTGTTACAAAAAAATACGCTACTGTAGAATTTAATCAAAATGTTGGTAACTACAATGAATTCTATGAAACAGCAACAGAATTAAATACAGATGCTTTACTTTCTTATAACAATAAATTTGGAGATTTTGCTGTAGGAATCAATGCTGGTGCCAGTATGTTAAAACAAAATAGTTCTTCATTAAGTACAGGTGGACGTTTAGGTAAAAGAAATTATTTTGCTATGTCGAATGTACCTGATCCAAGTGCAACTTCAGCATCTTCAGAAAGACAAATTAATTCTGTTTATGGTTTTTCTCAAATCGGATTTAGAAATTATTTGTTCCTTGATTTAACGGCAAGAAACGACTGGTCTTCTGCTTTACCTGCAGATAATAGATCATTCTTTTATCCTTCTGTAGGTCTATCAGGAGTTATCTCTGATATGGTGACTTTACCAGAAGCAATTAGTTTTGCAAAAGTAAGAGCATCTTATGCAAAAGTTGGTAATGATACAGATCCTTTCCAAACAAGTTCAAGATTAAGATATATTGGTGGAAATGGTGGTGTTTTATTCCCTCAGTCAACTGCCGGAAACGCAAATTTAAGACCAGAGATGTCTAATTCTATAGAATTTGGTGCTGATGTTAGATTTTTCAATAGCCGTTTAGGATTAGATGTTACGTATTTCCAAACAAACACAAAAGATCAGATTTTTTACATCAATACTCCGGAATCTTCTTCAAAAGAAAGAGCAATTGTTAATGGTGGGGAGATTCAAAATAAAGGTATTGAGGTTGTGCTAACAGCAACTCCGGTTCAGACAAAAAACTTTACATGGGATATTACTACAAACTTTGCAACTTATGAATCTGAAGTAAAATCGATTTATGGAGGAAGAGACGAATTAGTTCTTGGTCAGGGAAGATTGGTTAGAAGTAAAGTAGTATTAGGTGGTGAATATGGAGATTTATACGTTAAAGGATTCAAAAGAGATCCAAGCGGAAACATTATCGTAAACAGTGCAGGTCTGCCAGTAGCAACAAATTCATTTGATGTTAGAGCTGGTAACTTTAATCCAGACTGGACAGCAGGTTTTAGAAACAGTTTTAAATACAAAGATTTCTCTTTGAGTTTCCTTGTTGATTTTAGAATTGGTGGTGAAGTTATTTCTTATACACAGGCTAGAATGGCAGGTTTAGGAGTAAGTGATGTTACACTTGCAGGAAGAGAAGGCGGTATGATTGTTCCGGGTGTTGTAGATAACGGTAACGGAACTTATACTCCAAACACTACAAGTATTACGTCAGAGCAATACTGGACATCAATTGGGCAAAGAGATCCTTTGGCTGAACCTTTTATCTATGACGCTACAAACATTAGATTAAGAGAACTTGTTTTCGGATATTCATTACCAAAACGTCTTTTAGCTGATTCAGGTTTTTCAAGTATCGATTTCTCATTAGTAGGAAGAAATTTATTCTTCTTCGTGAATAAAGCGGAACATTTTGATCCGGAAGCAGGTGCAGGTACAGGAAACTTGCAAGGAGTTGAATCCTTCAACATTCCTACTACGAGAGATTACGGGGTAAATGTTAAATTTGGATTTTAATTAAAAAAAAGAGATTTATGAAATATAGTTTTAAAATAAAAACATTAGGAGTAGCAGCTTTGCTAGCAGTGTCTGTTTTATCAAGTTGTACAGGCGATTTTGATGAAATAAACAAAGATCCTAATGCACTAATTGAAGAGGATTTAGATGCTTCAATGGCAGGACCTGCTTTCGCAACAGCTCTTTATGCAGGTATTCATAACGGAGCCGGAGAAACTACAGGATATGCGGATGATCAGGGAACCTGGGGTATTGCAACTGGTATTTTGTCTTCTAGTTTTATTCATTACCTGTCTTCAGGTTATGGTACAGAAAGAAACAATTACAGTGGTTACGAAGCAAGAGGATGGACAAGGTTTTATACTATTGCTGTTCCAAGTTTTAATTATGCAGTTGTAGCTGCTAAAGATAATGCCGAAGCTACAGCAATCCTAAAAATTTGGAAAGTATACATGTACAATCAGATGGTAGATCTTTACGGACCAATTCCTTACTTTGAAGCAGGAAATAACAAAGAAAAAGTTCCTTATGATAGTGTTGAATCTATCTACGAAGACTTTTTTAAATTATTAGATGAATCAAATGCTGTATTAAGCTCTACTTCTGTAAATACAGTTTTAGCTCTTCAGCCAAATGATAGAGTTTATCAGGGAAGCACTGACAAGTGGAGAATTTTTGGTAATAGTTTAAGATTACGTCTTGCATTAAGAATTTCTGATGTACAGCCTGCAAAAGCAAAAACAGAGGCAGAAGCAGCTGTTGCAGCGGGAGTTATGCAGAATAATCAGCAAAGTGCTTATTTTGCAGTTAGTAGTATAACACCAAACAACTTAAATATAGTTGTAGGCGGTTGGGGTTACAAAATGACATCTTCTATGGAAAGCCTTCTTTTAGGATATAGTGATCCAAGGCTAGAAAAATGGTTTTCGCCAGGAAATACAGGTGCTTATATTGGTAGACCAAGTGGTACTTTGAACAATTATTTTGATGAAAAAAAGAACATGGCTTTCTCTCCTTTTAATGAAAATGTTTTAGGTTTAGGACCAAATCCAGGTTCTTCTCCTTTAAGCAACACTAAAAATATTGAAATTTTTATGGCTTCTGAAAATTATTTCACCAGAGCAGAAGGTGCTTTGAATGGATGGAATATGGGAGGAAGTGCTCAATCTCTATATGAAGACGGAATTAGATTATCAATGTCACAATGGGGAATTACAGATGCTACTGAAATTAACAGCTACATTTCTGGAACTTCATTGCCAACTGCCCCAAATGTTAATACTATTTATCCAAATTTAGTAACAGAGAGTATTCCTGTAAAATTACCTGTTGCATGGTCAGCTTCTATTGCAGATCAGCGTACACAAATTGCTGTTCAAAAATATTTGGCACTTTTCCCTGAATCTTGGGAAGCTTTTGCAGACCTACGCAGAAGTGATGCTAAAGTTATTTATCAGCCGCTTAATACCGATAATACTGATGCAGGAGTTGGTAAAAGTTTGATAAAAAGAGTTATCTACGTTACAAACGAATACTCTTCAAACAGAGATGCCGTTACAGATGCTATCACAAAACTAGGTGGTCCTGATACCGGAGGAACAAAACTTTGGTGGGATACCAAATAAAATTAATTATAAGTAAAGATAAAGAGATTCGTTACTTAGAAGGCAAAAGGAGAGGTAACTCTCCTTTTGTTTTATACGCCTATTTCTAAAATAGCAAAAAACAAAATGAAATAAAACAATGAAAACAAAATAATAAAAAAAGGGTTATCTCAATTTTAAAGTGAGTCCATTAAAATGAAGAAGATGATAGCCGACAAAAAATAAAATTATGGCTGATAATAATATACCATCCTCATCTAACCAAACCAACACCTTAATTCCTATACTAATTATTGCCGGACTATTTTTCATTTTTGGGTTTGTAACCTGGATTAATGGCGCATTAATCCCGTTTATGAAGACCATAAACGAATTAACCTCTGCACAATCACTTTTAGTAGCATCAGCATCTTATATTTCGTTTGTCGTGATGGCCTTGCCGGCTTCTTATATTTTAAGTAAAATTGGATATAAAAAAGGAATGTCACTAGGATTATTTGTCATGGCCGTAGGAGCTTTGGTTTTTATTCCCGCAGCAGAAGCCAGAACGTACTGGATGTTTCTGACGGGTATTTTTATTCAGGGAACGGGAATGACATTACTGCAAACAGCATCAAATCCCTATATTACAATTCTTGGACCTATTGACAGCGCAGCCAAGCGAATTGCCATTATGGGTATTTCAAATAAAATAGCTGGAGCATTGGGATCGCTTATTTTCGGAGCCATTTTATTATCCGGAATCGACGAAATTCAACAAAAATTAACTGTAGTAAGTGCTGAAGAAAAAGCACAATTGCTAAATACAATGGCCGATAGTGTGGTGACCCCATACCTCATTATGGCTATTGTTTTAGTAGTATTGGGAATCTTAATACGTAAAGCACCTTTACCAGATGTTGAAGCGGCACCAATTGAAGAACCAAAAGAAGGCGAAACAACAAAGACAAGTATCTTTCAATTTCCGCATTTATGGCTGGGCGTATTAACGTTGTTCATGTATGTAGGCGTTGAGGTTATTGCCGGCGATACTATTATTGCTTATGGAATTTCTCTTGGATTTCCGGCTGGCGACGCTAAGTTTTTCACCACCTTTACTTTACTGGCAATGGTAGGAACTTATATTTTGGGAGTATTTTTAATTCCGAGATTTATTACTCAGGCCTTAGCTTTGAGAGTAAGTGCGGTTTTGGGAATTATATTTTGTTTTTGCATCGTATTTACCGAAGGTTTTGTGTCGATACTTTTTGTAGCCGCATTAGGAATTGCAAATGCATTGGTTTGGCCGGCAATATGGCCATTGACATTAAAAGGTTTAGGAAAGTTTACCAAAACAGCTTCGGCATTGTTGATTATGGCTATTTCCGGAGGAGCCGTTATTCCGCCATTATATGGAAAAATAGTAGATTTAAGCAAAGCCGATATGATCGCTTTTGGTATTAGTGAAACTTTTGCCACAGCACACGCAGCTACAGATGGATATTGGATTTTACTGCCATGTTACATCATTATTTTGTATTATGCAGTAGCCGGACATAAATTAGGTTTAAGCAAAAAGTAATTCCCGTAATTAAAATTGAAAGTGAAATTTGAAACGGTTTTTTCAAATTTCACTTTAATAACTTACAATACAATGATTTTAAAATTTAATTCAATATTATTATTTGTTTTAGTATGCATTTCTTCTGCTTCAGCACAACAAAAAGCGTATGCATATAATATTACAAATACCTTTATAACAGAAAAACCCATAACCACAAACAGTCACGCCGCAACTTTGGTCGAAACAAAACCAAACGAAATCATGGCGGCCTGGTTTGGCGGAAAATACGAAGGAGCAAAAGATGTAGGTATTTATTTTTCTACTTATAAAAACAAAACATGGTCTGCTCCACAAAATCTTATTCAGCCCTTAATTAAAAAAGGAGATACTTTGCCGTGTTGGAACCCGGTTTTATTTAAAGCCAAAAGCAAAACTTTGTATTTATTTTATAAAGTTGGTAAAAATCCAAGGGAATGGTTTGGCGCTATGATTTCGTCTAGGGACAACGGAACAACATGGAGCAATCCCGAATATTTGCCTGAAGGTATTTTAGGCCCCATAAAAAACAAACCAATCGAAGTAACTCCCGGTGTTATTTTATGCGGAAGCAGCACAGAAAGCGTTGAAGGTAATTTATGGAGAAGCCACGTAGAAACGTATACAGAAGCAACCGGAAAGTGGGAGAAAATCAATATAGAAAACAGGCAGAATTTCGAAATTATTCAGCCAACATTTTTGGTGCATTCTGATAAAATTCAAATGTTATTTCGAAGCAAACACAATAAATTAATTACAAGCTGGTCAAAAGATAATGGTCAAAATTGGACTCAGACAGATAGTATAAATGTGGTGAATTCAAACTCTGGAATTGATGCTTTAACGCTGTCTAAAAAATCTTTTTTATTGGTTAATAATCCGCTGAAACAAGGAAAAGACTGGTTCAACGGACGCAATGTCTTAGACGTCGAACATTCACAAGACGGCATTCACTGGAACAAACTCTTCGACCTTGAATACCAGCCTGAAGGCGAATTTAGTTACCCGGCCATAATTCAGACTTCGGATAAAAAAGTACATGTTTTATATACTTATAATCGAAAATATATCAAGCATGTAAGTTTTGATGTGAATTAGAAATAAAAAATGAAACTTACAGAAAATATAGAATTACTCATGAAATCTTTCCGAAAATTCCAATTTAAGATCGTCTTCTTTGCTATCTTATTTTTTAATATAGTTATGAACGCTCAGGACGGAATCAGTGCCAAAACATTTTACAAACACGATAAATATCTTTCTTCTGATAAAATGCAGGGTCGGTTTCCGGGAACAAAAGGCAATAATGATGCAGCCGCTTATATTGAAAAGTATTTTAAAAAATTCGGTTTAAAAAAGTTCAATGATAGTTACTATCAATCTTTCCGTCTTTTTGTAAAAGAAGGACTGAACAAAGTAAAATCAGATAGCGTTACAACCCAAAATGTTGTTGGTTATCTTGAAGGTTCAGATGAAAAACTTAAAAATGAATATATCGTAATCGGCGCTCATTACGATCATTGGGGGTGGGGCGGGCAAAATTCGGGAAGTAAAAAGAAAGATGTGGTAGCGATTCACAACGGAGCAGATGACAATGCATCGGGAGTTTCAGCATTGTTGTGCATTTTAGAAGAACTTTCAAAAGCTAAAATCAAACCAAAACGCAGTGTTATTTTTGTTTCTTTTAGTGGAGAAGAAGAAGGATTATTAGGCTCTAAATATTTCGTTTCGCATTTGCCAATTAAAAAAGAAGCGCTAAAAGTAATGCTCAATATGGATATGGTAGGAAGATTAAATACAGAAAAACAAATCTACATGGGCGGCGCCGGAACTTTTCCGGAAGGAGTTGAACTAATGAAAAAACTAGGAGAAAACAGCGGACTAAATCCCGTAGTTCACGCCGGAGAAGTCGGAGGATCTGATCATGTTTCATTCTACAAATCCGGAATATCAGTTATAGGTTTCCATACCGGAGGACATCCGCAATATCATACGCCGGAAGATGATATTGATTTGATAAATGTTGAGGGCGGCGCTTTGGTGGTGAAGTATATTTATAATGCTTTGGTTGAGATTGCGAACTATCCACAGCTATATTTTATAAATCGGGATTAAATCATCTGATTTATAAACTTCTAAAAACAGAATCAATTCACTAATCGATTCTAATTCCCAGACATGACTTAGTACATCAATTTTAGATACCTTTTTTTTTATCAATTCTATATTAATAGTTTTGATTCCTAAAAAAGACTTTACTTTAAAAAAATACTCTTCAACAGAATCAATATTTGAAGGCCAGTCAGAAATAGCAGACAATAAATTTGTAAATTCTTGTTTTTGATTTTTTTCTATTATATCAATTAATTCTTCAACTTTCATTATTGACCAGTTATGTTATTTGCACCATTTGTAAATTGTTTACCCCGCTGGCGAGAGCGTCCCGCTCGTGTATGTACAAAGATTTTTAAATATTTGGCTGAGTGTGAACTGACCTTGTACAAACCAAATATAAAACAAAAAAAAGCAACTCAATTAGAGCTGCTTTTTTTTTATATGTCGAATATTTTATTAGAGTAAACTACGCCACAGCAAGCTTAACACTAGAATTTAGTAATGACAAAGTCTGCATATCTACTTCTCCTGAAAAGAAAGTATCTAAAACTTCTTTAAAAACCGGATCGGCATTTTCTACTTGTGAAAAAAGACTCATTGACGAACGCAGTTTGCGGGCATCCAAATCTCCTAAAATAGATACAATAGATTTCTTTTTAAAAGTCAGTAGAAGCTTTGAAATCTCTATAAGATGTTTGGCTAAAACCGGATGCTGTAAAAAATCAGAAGCTTCCTTAAGATCATTTATCGCATAATAATTAGCAAGACTACTGGTGCCAAGTCCTTTTATTTGTGGAAAAATAAACCACATCCAGTGTGTTTGCTTTTTTGCTTTTTTAATTTCAGAATATGCAGTAAGATAAAGTTTATTTTGTGCATCTAAAAATCGCATTAAGTCAGTATTTAAGTAAACCATCTGTAGTGAATTTATAAAAGATTATAAAAATGTTTTTGGTGTTTTCGGTGTTTAAAGAAATCGAATATTATTTAGAATTTCTATTCGATTACAATTTTACACAGGCCAAATGTAAATACAGAGTCGGATTTATGATTTATAGAATTTTTTCGATTTGTTATATAATAACAATATTGCGTTTCAAAATGCTGTAATTAGGACTGATTTATTGGGGTATTATTCAATTCTGAGAAATAAGAATTATTTTATATAAAGTAAGTTATATATTTGCACCAGATTTTGGTCTATTTTTCTTAAGAAAAAATAGTTAAAAGGGAATCAGGTGCAAATCCTGAACAGACCCGCTACTGTAAGTTCTGTTAAGTCTTTAAACGTTACCAATGCCATTGTTCGCCAAGCGGATGAGAAGGCTGTTTAAAGATGGAACAAGTCAGGAGACCTGCCATAATCACATAGTTTAAGACTTTCGTGGAATAAAGTCGAACAACAAGAATTAACCGGCTATTGTATAGCGGGATTATCTCTTATTGATTTTTGATTCATACATCCACGACGTTTATTTAATTAAAACAGTGATGTATAATACAAAAACACTCTTATTCATTTTCCTATTATTTGCGCCAATTGTACTTCATTCACAAGTATCAAATGATAGTTTGCGGGTTTTAAAAGAAGTTATTCTAAAAGGAAAACCCTATCAGGAAGTGATTCCGGTACAAAGCCTTTCAGGAGAATTGCTTGAAAATCTGGCGAGCCATAATGTTGCTGATGCTTTACGATATTTTGCCGGAACCCAAATCAAAGATTACGGCGGACTTGGCGGACTTAAAACGGTTGATGTCCGAAATATGGGAACACATCACGTGGGTGTTTTCTATGACGGAATACAACTGGGAAATGCACAAAACGGAGTTACAGATTTAGGAAAATATTCTCTGGACGACATGGAATCCCTCACGATGTACAACGGTCAAAAGAGCGAAATTTTTCAATCTGCCAAAGATTTTGCGGCAGCGTCTACCATTTATTTAAGAACAAAACGACCGGTTTTTACAGCCAATAAAAAAACAAATTTACTGGTACGTTACAAGACTATGTCCATCAATTATATCGATCCTTCTTTTAGATGGGAACAAAAATTGAGCGATAAAGTGAGTTTGAGCGTGAGTTCAGAATATATCAAATCTAATGGCGAATATAAGTTTCGATACAAAAGAAACAATCAGGACGGAAGTGTAGCTTATGATACAACGGCTGTAAGACACAATAGCGATATTGAAGCGATAAGGATTGAATCAGGCCTGTACGGAAAAATAAATAACGGTTCCTGGGATGCCAAAATTTATTATTATGACTCTGAAAGAGGAGCGCCGGGAGCCATTGTCGAGAATAAATTTTCAGACGGTTTCAGGCAATACGATAAGAATTTTTTCTCACAGGGAACTTTCATAAAAGATTTTAGCGAAAAATATAAATTTCAGGTCAAGGCAAAATACGCGTATGATTACACCCATTATGTGGCCAGAGACACCACAAATGTATTGGGTGAAATTGTTACCGAAGGCGCACAATCAGACGATAGTTATTACCAGCAGGAATATTACATATCAGCAGTTAACATGTATAGTATATTGTCTAACTGGGATGTTTCACTTTCTACAGATTTTCAATACAACAGATTAAATGCAACCAGAAAAGGAATTCAGACTTTATTTTCTTTTCCGCAACGTTACACGGCATTGTTCTCTTTGGCGAGTTCATACAGGTTTGGCGGATTTAAAGTTTTGGGAAGCGTCGTCGGGACGCACGTACACGAAGAAGTTCGGTATAATGCAAAAGCGCCTGACAAAACCGAATTTACTCCTGCATTATTTCTTGGTTACACACCCTTTAAAGCATACGATTTTAATATAAGAGCATTTGCAAAACGTATTTTCAGAATGCCCACTTTTAATGATTTGTATTATACAATGGTGGGTTCAAGCACTCTGAGACCGGAATACATGAACCAGTACGACATTGGATTCACTTATAATTTACCGGTAGCCAAAGAATTTTTCGATAAATTTTCGATACAGGCAGACGCTTATTACACCAATACCAAAGATAAAATAATCGCCGCTCCAACAGGAAATCTCTTCCGCTGGATGATGACCAATATGGGACAGGTAAAAGGAAAAGGAATAGAATCTGTAGTGAATATAGGAATGCATATCAACAAGCTAAATTTAGCAGCAAATTTAACCTACACCTATTCTGAAAGTCAGGATTATACAAAATTTGGAGGTTTGGAATTATCTTCTTACGGAGATCAAATCCCTTACACGCCATGGCATAGCGGCTCCGGAATACTAAATGCCGATTACAAAACCTGGAACTTTAATTACAGTTTCATCTATGTTGGAAAACGCTACAATGGCAATGTCAATAATATAAAAATCAACGAAATACAGCCTTGGTACACACACGATGTATCAGTGCAGAAATCTTTTACAATTCACAATTACAATTTAAGAGGAACGATAGAACTCAACAATGCGCTCAATCAGCAATATGAAGTTATATCCAATTATCCTATGCCGGGCCGTACATTAAAATTTATAATAAGTATTGCGCTATGAAAAAAATAACCACAAAATTACTGCTTAGCTTATTTATAGCCATTTCTTTTATTTCCTGTAGGGAAGAAGAAACGATTTTTCCATCTTCAGCGATAAGCGTTGCTGCGCCAAGAAGCGATGGCAATATTGAAGGTTTTTACCTTTTGAACGAAGGTAATATGGGAATGAACCGCGCCAGTATTGATGTATTCAATTACAGAACAGGAAATTATACCACCGATATTTATTCAGAACGAAATCCAACAGTTGTAAAAGAATTGGGTGATGTTGGCAATGATATAAAAATATATGGGAATAAGGTTTATGCCGTAATTAATGTTTCCAATAAAGTTGAGGTCATCGATAAATGGACCGCAAAACGCATCAAAAAAATAGATATTCCCAATTGCAGATATGTTGAGTTTTATAAAGGAAAGGCCTATGTCAGCTCTTATTCCGGTCCGGTTGCCATCGATCCAAATGCAGAAATTGGCTTTGTTGCCGAGATCGATACTACAACATTAGAAATAAAAAGAAAGGTTACAGTAGGATATCAGCCCGAACAAATGGTCGTTCACAACGATAAATTATATGTGGCAAATTCAGGAGGTTACAGAGTTCCAAATTACGACAGAACTGTTTCTGTAATAGATCTTGAAACGTTTACGAAAATAAAAAAAATAGACGTTGGCATTAATCTCTATGCCATGCAAATTGATAGCCGGGGAGATATCTACGTGAGTTCCAGAGGTGATTATTACAATACACCTTCCAATCTTTTTGTCATTGATACCAATACAGACGAGAAAAAAATGCAGCTCGATATTCCCGTTTTAGGAATGTGTCTGGTCGATGATTTACTTTATTTCTATAGTGTTCAATGGAGTTATTTAACCAATAGCAACAAAATCACTTACGGAATAATCGATACCAAAACCAAAAAAATAATCAACGATAAAATTATTACAGACGGCACAGACAAGCAAATAATGATTCCGTATGGGCTTCAGGTAAATCCAGAAACCAAAGAAATCTATATCACAGATGCCCAGAATTATGTCGTAACCGGATACATCTACTGTTTTACTCCCGAAGGAAAATTAAAATGGAAAACTACTGCCGGAAATATTCCCGCACATATCGCTTTTATAACTAAAAATTAAATAACCTATGGATAACAAATTCTTAAAACATTTTCGATCAGTATTGCTTTTGCTTTTTGCAATAATGCTGACCAATTGTTCCGGTGGAGATAACGACAATCCACAACCAGATGAGGAACTGGTTGAAAATAATGAATATAAAACACAGCGTTTTGCGATTGTAACTTTAACTTCAAAAGTAAGTGTTAGTTCAGATGCCACTTACAATTGGAGTGTAAAAAATACTTCTTCCGAAAATTATTCTTTGGCGAATGCCACTTCAAAAGAAGCCTTATTTGCTGCCGCAGAAGTTGGGACTTACGAATTTACCCTTACTATAAATGATAAAGGAAATACGCAGACACAAACCGTAAAAGTGGTTGTAAGCGCAGAAACGAAAGAATTAAAAACCTACATCGCGAAAGTATTTGAATTTAAACCTGCTCCCGGACAATTTATAAACGATTTGCCTGCAGCGAATGACGGAGATACTACAGAGAAAATTTTGTCAAGGGCCAATACGTATCTCGCCAAAAAAAGTGGAGATCTCGTTTCGCTTGGCGCATTTGGAGGTTATATTGTTTTTGGATTTGACCATACGATCGTAAACGTAAAAGGAAAACGTGATTTTAGAGTTTTAGGAAATGCTTTCTGGGCAGATGGAAATCCAAATCCGGATGCAACGATGCGTGGCGGAAGCAGTGAAGCAGGCGTGATCATGGTGGCGTACGATAAAAATAAAAACGGACTTCCGGATGATGAATGGTATGAAATAGAAGGCGGAGGCCATAAAATGGAAAAAACGATTCATAACTATGAAATTACGTACCACAGACCGGATCCTAATAAAATTCCCGTTCCCGGGGGAGGAACCGGAACAGTACTTTTTACAGATACAGAATACATCTACTGGAAAGACAATCAGGGAAAAGACGGTTATTTAACCCAAAATAATGCTTACAACCATTCATTAGATTATTGGCCAAAATGGCTTAAAGATCAGCAAACCATCACTTTTAAAGGAACGAGATTACCGGACAATGCAGTCGATGAAAGCGGAACAGGAAGCTATTTTGTGCAATATGCATTTTTGTACGGATATGCAGATAATGCACCGAACAATGACAACGATTCCGGAATAGACATTAACTGGGCTGTAGATAAAAACGGAAACAAAGTAGAACTTCCGGGTATCGATTTTGTAAAAGTGTACAACGGTCTTAATCAGGAGGCAGGGTGGCTGGGAGAAACTTCTACCGAAATACTAGGCGCTACAGATTTGCATCTTTCAGGAGAAAATATTCCTACGCGTTAATTTAAAAAACATATCAAATTAAAATTATTATATCAGAAACTATGAAAAAAAACATGACCCGTTTGTTATTTCTTGCTTTTGCATTCTTATCAACAGGATGCAGCGATGATGATAAAAATGATGCTAATCCGGGAGAAGAAACTGTAACTCCGATTGCGATTACACTTCAGGAAAAATACGAAACAAAAACATTTACAGTATTAGAGATAGCAGCTTCTGCTGATGCCGCTTCGCCATCCTATGAGTGGATATTGACCAAAAATCCTGTAAACGAAACAAAAGATTCTATTGTTGGAAAAACCAAAGATTTACGATTTACAGCAGTATATGCGGGAAGTTATGAATTTACATTAAACGTAATTTCCGGAGATAAAAAAGGAAGTAAAACAACCAAAATTAACGTAGTTAATGAAACCACAAATTACAATCCATACGTAACAAGCATTTTTGATTTTGCTCCGGCACCGGGAATGTTTGCCAATGATTTATATAAAGATGGATTTACAAAAGAAACAGTTGTACAAACAGCTTTGGGCAGAATCAATGAAACCAGTGTGGGATATCCGTTAGATTTAGGAGGTTTTGGAGGATCTATTATTGTAGGTTTTGATCACACGATTGTGAATGTTCCGGGAGAAAAAGATTTTAAGGTGTATGGAGGAGATTTAACCGATAAGGGAAATCCGCCGGCACCGGGATTGATCTATGTAGCTTATGATAAAAACGGAAACGGAAAACCGGATGAAGACGAATGGTATGAAATAATTGGAAGTCAGCATGCAAGCGAAAAAACAATCAAAGATTTTGAAATTACGTATCATAAAAAAGCTGTAGGAGCACCTGTAGTAGTGGGTGGGCCAAATGATCTTTTTTCAGATCGTGAGCACATTTATTGCGAAAATAATCAATCGGAAACTTATTATTTACCAAGATCTAAAAGCAAAAAAGAATATTATCCGTTGTGGGCAACTCAAACTGTAACGGTGTATAAAGGAAAGAAACTAGACGTGAATTTTGAACCTGCACGTGCCGGACAAACTACGCTGTGGAATTTTACAGCTCCGGAATGGGGATATGTAAATGCTGTAAATCCTGAAATTGATATCGAATGGGCCGTAGATAAAAACGGAAACAAAGCAAATCTTCCGGGAATTAATTTCATAAAAGTTGTCAACTGTGTTAGCGAACCAATGGGACTTTGTCATCAGCAATCTTCAATGGCTACCAAATTTGCAGGTGCCGGAGATCTTCACTTATTAAAAAAATACAATTTAAAAAAAGTAAAATAATAATATGAAAAAGTATTTAAAATATAGTTTATACGCATTGGCAATCAGCGCTTTTTATTGCTGTAGTAATGATGATGCAAAAACAGAACCTGTTATAGAAGAACCTAAACCGGAACCCGTTAAAGAGGCGGTTGTTTCCATAAAATTAGGAGCTGATTTTGTTGTAGAAAAATATAACGCAGTAGAGATCGATCCGGAAGTTGTGATCGAAAATGCAAATGGAGCCGTTGCCCAATATAAATGGAGTATTAAAGTAACCGGAAATGACGGAGCAGTAAAAGATTCTGTTATTGGAGACACAAAAACATTACTCTTTATAGCGCCTAAAGCAAATAATTACGATGTCAATTTAACGGTAACATTAGATAAACTGATCAAACAGGCTTCGACTAAAGTAGCCGTTTCAGAAACGGGTAAAACCTATACTTCAAAGGCGTTATCGCTTGTTGATTATGTACCGGCGCCGGCGTATAATATTGAGGCAGATTCTTTTATCTCAAAAACAGAATTACTGGAACAAAGACAGTTAGATCTCACAGAGGGAACAGAAATTCCACTGGGAACTTTTGGCGGATACATCGTAACTAAATTTGACCACACCGTAATAAATGTATATGGTAAACGTGATTTTATTGTTCAGATGCTGGCAAACAGCGCTAGTGTAAAATATACTCCGGTTAGTGTATATGTTGCCTATGATGCAAATAAAAATGGAATTGCAGACGGAAATGAATGGTATGAAATAGCCGGTAGTGAATACCATAAATCAACTACTGTAAAAAATTATGAAGTGACGTATTTTAAACCAGATCCGGCTAAAGTTGCTGTAGCAGGTACAAAAGACTGGCAGTTTGATAAAGAATACCTTAAATATACAGACAACAAAAATGCATCGGCTTTTATTACAAGAACAGCCAAAAATAAAAGAAGAATCTATTATCCGGAATGGCAGGGAGATTCTTATACCCTGAAGGGAACAAAATTGTATTTACCGTCCAAAGATGTAAGCGATGGTGCAGGAACAAACTTTAATGTAGGAACTTTTGACTGGGGTTACGGTGGTATAAAAGATCCGTCAATAGATATTAGCTGGGCGGTTGACAGTGAGGGAAATAAAGTGCTTTTACCGGGAATCGATTTTGTCAAAGTATACGTTTCGACATTTGTAGAAATGGGTGCTTCAGATTTGCTGGTGAGCTACTTTAAACAGGCCGAAGATTTGAATTTTTCCACAGCAGCGAAATAAAAAAGCACAGTTTCAATAATTAAAACAGAATATTAACCTTAAATTTTATAATTATGAAAAAAGTATTTTATTTTTTGACATTAGGTTTAGCTTTAGGACTTTCGTCGTGTAGCAATGAGGAAGATTCTCTAAGCAATGAAGGTGTAAATGCAGCAGCAAAAACTGCAGCCTCTACAGCAAAAACAGCAGTAACAGATCCTTCTGTTGGTACAACGACAACTTTAAATCTTACGAGTGCTTTACTAGCGAGCGGAACAACTACAACGGGCGGTAAATACTGGCAAAATACCTATGTTTCCAATACGAATTTAAATGTAGATATCTTTACATTTTCGCATACTGCAACATCTTCCGGTTATAATTATTGGGATGGTTTTATTGTATCGAATGTAAATGATATTACAGATTATGGTTCAGGATCAGCACCGGGCGGATCAGATGGATGGGTGCCTCATCAATGGGGAGCAATGGCCGGAAGCGGTTTTGGCACATCAACCACAATTACTCCAGGAACACCTGGCACAACAGGCGATCCGTATATTGTAGGGTATTGGTCTAGTTATTTAGATCCTCAAAGTCCGCAGGGAAGCACCTTTAGCGAAAGCAGTTTCTCTAACTGGATTAAAATTGGAAATACAGGAATTTATGAAGTGAAAGGTTTAAAAATCAACATTCATCCATGGCCGTATTATGGCTGTTTGTACGGAGATGGTTTTGCAAGAGCTTTTGCATCAGGAGATCATTTTGATTTATTAATTTATGGTGTAGATGGTGATGGCGTTATTTCAGATCCTATCGTTCATTCATTAGCAAATTACACTGGTTCATCTCTTGTAATGCCTTCAGGATGGGTTAATGTAAACGCACTTAATCTAGCAGATTTGGGAGATGTTCAGTATTTGATTTTTCAAATGTATTCTACAGATGCAGATCCGCTTTACGGAATGAATACAGCGGCTTATTTTTGTTTAGACAAGCTTTCTGTAAAACGAGTAGAATAAACAGTCAAGCATAAAAAAGTAAAGTCCCATTTCATAATTTGAAATGGGACTTTTATTTTTAATGTCATAATGAGAGTTTCTAAACTTCCGGAGAAGTGCGTTTCAATTGGAACGTGGGCTTCGACTACGCTCAGCCTGACACAACTCAGCCTGAAAACTCAATATATTTATGAATCAGCTTCGATTACAAAAGCTTTTAATTCAGCCATTTTTCCGTTGCTAAATCTCCAAACGTCACAATAGGAGTAAAGAGTCATTTTTCCGTCTTGGTTCGTCATTTTGATTTTGCCCACTGCGGTAACAAAATCGCCATCGCCAATTAGGTTTTCAACCATAAAATTTGGCGGCTGCTTATATGCCGTTTTCATCCATTCACGAACAGCTTCTTTTCCGTCCAAAGTTTTATCGCCCAGAAAAACCCATTTAGTATCTTCCGTACAAAGAGACAAAAAGCCTTCGTTGTCGCCTTTTGAAATGGCGTCGTTTGCTTTTTTAAGTATTTCTTTATTACGATTCATCTCAGTATTATTGCTGATTAATCGATTTTATAAGCATCATCAGAAAACGTTTCCGGCTCACGATCATTTTCATCGTAATCTTCTACCAAATCATCGTCAAGATCATCTGCGTCCAAATCTTCCTCTTCTTCATCAAAATCGTCTTCTTCAAGAGCATCTTCTTCTAAATCATCTTCCTGATAATCCTGTTCAAGATCATTCTCATCATCTCTTTCAAGTGCATTAGAAAATTCATTATCCAGATAGTTTTGATCTTCAGTTAAATATAATTCTTGTTCCTGGTTATTTTCGTCACCATAACCTTGATTATCCTGTTGTAAATTACCTTCGTACTGATCGTAATTTTGGTTGTCATTTGTTATCATAATAAATGTATTTAGAATTAATTTATTTTATTGTTTTGCTGTATTTGTTTTTAAAAATTTCAGCTTTATTCAAAATTAGGATTACATTCAGCAAACAATTTATAGTATTTTCAATAATAGTTACTTAATTATCATAGGTTGAGCATTGTAGCAATTTTCAAATGATTATAGCTTTTGTATCCAACATCATTTTGTGGTTATCATGCGCAAACAATCGGATTTTTGTTAAGAGAGTCTTATATTTGCCCCAGATTTTGGTCTGTTTTTTCGTAAGATAAAATAGTTAAAAGGGAATCAGGTGCAAATCCTGAACAGACCCGCTACTGTAAGTTCTGTGAAGTCTTTAAACATCACTAATGCCATTGTCCGCCTCGGCGAATGAGAAGGCTGTTTAAAGATAGAACAAGTCAGGAGACCTGCCACAATCACATAGTTTAAGACTTTCGTGGAATAAAGTTAAAGACAAGAAATTAACCTGTTATTAGATAACGGGAATAATTCTTTTGCTTCTCATTATTACATCCTGAAAGTTTATTTAATTAAATCAGTGATGTACTTATGAAAATGAAAAAACCTCATTTTAAAATTTTAAAAATTACCTTATTGTCCATTTTCGTATCAGGATTTATCGCCTGCGGAACCGACAGAGAAGAAGATCTGGGAACTGAAAATCCTGCAACAGAAATCCTTAAAGAAACCTACACCATTGATCGTTTTAAGGTGTTGAATATTACGCCAAATCTGCCGGCCAATTCACAGCTTACGTGGAGCATTAAGGATTCCGTTATTTCGCAAAATGCACAATTGGAATTTATTAGTCCGTATTTAAAAAATTATCCGCTTACCTTAAAAGTAGAAACAAACGGAACTGTAAAAACCTACCAGTCTTTTATAAACGTGACAAAAGAAGCCGGAAATTATAGTAAGTATATCTCAAATGTCTTTGATTTTCGCCCGGCAATTGGTCAGTTTACAAACGAGATTCCACAATATTCAGCCGGAAATACTGAAAGCAATCTTATCAATGAAGCCAAAAAAGCACTTGTAGGATCCAATACGACCATGATTTCATTAGGAGGTTTTGGCGGTTATGTTGTGTTTGGGTTTGACCATACAATTCCCAATATGAACGGCCGTGATTTTAAAGTTTTGGGAAATGCCTTTTGGGGAAATGAAGCCGGCGAGGCGCGTTCAGGATCTTGCGAAGCCGGAATCATTTTAGTGGCTTACGACAAAAATAAAAACGGAAAACCCGATGAAGACGAATGGTACGAAATAGCCGGAAGTGAATATTTTAAAAATACGACCATAAAAAATTACAGCATTACGTACTACAAACCAGATCTTAATAGAACTCCGGTTGCGGGAACTGAATTCTGGCAAACCGATGTAGAATATGTCAAATGGCAGGACAATTTTGGCAATTCAGGATACAAAACAAAAAATGCATTTCACGATCAAAGTTATTTTCCGCTTTGGATTTCTGATGTTTCTTATACTTTAAAAGGAACAAAAATCGAAGATAATTTTTATGATCAAAGCGGTACCGGAAATTACTGGGTAGGCAAATCTTTTGATTTTGGCTACGCCGATAACGCTCCCAATACAGATGAAGGTTCAAATATCGACATTTCGTGGGCAGTAGATAAAAACGGAAATTATGTCAAACTTCCCGGCATCGATTTCATTAAAGTTTATACAGCCATCAATCAGGAAGCAGGCTGGTTGGGTGAAGTTTCTACAGAAGTTTCAGGAGCTTATGATTTACATATTAAATAATTAAAATTTTAAAATAAACAGAATGAAGAAAAATTACTTTTTAATACTACTATTGCTTTTTGCATTTTTAGTTAATGCACAAACAGGAGTTCAGAAAAAAAATGCGGCAACTTTTGATGCTATTCAGTATTGGGTAGGAACGGGTTCTAATCAGGCCGCTTTTGTAGTACAATGGAATGATAGCAAAAATTCTGACGCCTTAATATGGGGTTTTAGATGGGATGGTGAAGCAACTGGCGAAGATATGCTCAAAGCGATATTAAAAGCAGATCACCGTTTGTATTCTTTGCTTTATCAGGGAGCACCGGGCGCAATAACCTCAATAGGAGGATTGGGCTACGACCTGAACGGAACAAAAACGAAAGGACTTTATAAAGGTATAGATCTTACCTTTCCTTTTTATCCTGCAAACGGCATTATCAATACTAAGGCTTACGATTTTGACAACTATACTGTTATCGATACTGACGATCACTGGCAATCAGGATGGACAAACGGAAAATGGTCGTATTGGTTAAAAAATGCCGGAGATGCTGATTTTACGAATTCAAATTTGGAAATAAACCAACGAATTTTACAAAACGGATCCTGGGATGTCTGGAATTATAAGCCTAATAATGTTGAGATTCCTGTTTCAGCAACATTTATTCCGGTTACGCCATATGTTATTGCAACAGATTTTACGAATGGATTTTTTATGGTCAACGAAGAATGGTTCGGACATACGAATGGATCTGTGAATTTTATTAATTATGATGGAACTATTAATTACCGTGTTTACAGCGCTGTAAATAATAACGAAGCTTTTGGGGCAACCACACAAAACGGAACAATTTACGGAGACAAATTTTATTTTATTTCAAAACAGGCCAAAGATGGTGGAGACACCAATTATACTCCGGGAGGAAGATTAGTGGTTGCCAATGCAAAAAACCTGCAGCGAATTGCCAAATTTGATGTTATTGGAGGAGACGGACGTTCTTTTTTGGGAGTAAACGAAACCACAGGATATATTGGTGCATCAAACGGAATTTACCTTTTTGATATTGCAAACATGAAAGTTGGAAGCTTAATAACAGGGACAAGTGGACAGATAGGAAACATGATTCGCACTTCGCAATATGTATTTGCTGTAAAACAAAGTACTGGAATTTTGGTAATTGATCCCAATACCAATACCGTAATAAAAACTATTGCCGGCGCTTTTAATTCTATAGCCCAGGCCAAAGACGGAAGTGTCTGGGGAATTCAGACTCAAAAATTAATTAATATTGATGCAATAACTTTTGCAACAACAGAATATGCAATTCCTGCTACACGATATGATGGATCCTGGGGAGCGTGGAATGCAGGAAGTTTTACCTATAGTAACCAGCAAAATGCTTTGTACTGGATTAACTCTATCAATGCTTCTAATTCGGGAAAACAAATTATAAAGTTTGATGTAACTGCAAAAACATTCAATGAGAACTTTGCAGCAATTCCGGGGCAGACAGGAACTTACAAACAAATTCCGTATGGAGCCGCATTGCGTATTGATCCCGTTTCGGACAACTTAATTCTGAATACATCAGAAAGCGGATTTGGAGCACATTCTCAAAAAAACTGGATTCATACTTTTGATGCTACCGGAAGTTTAATCGACACAAAAACCCTGGATGATTATTACTGGTTTCCAGCCATAACCGTTTTTCCGGACAATATTTCACCGGTTGTAAGTGCTGCTTTGCCGTCGCAGGTTTCGATAAACAGCGCTACAGTAATCGATTTAAAAAATATTGTTTCAGATGCCGATAACTTATCGGTCGCAATTGTAAAAACAATACAATCAAATAGTGATACCGAAGTTGTTTCGGCAATAATCAATACAAATGACGAATTGGTGCTAACGCCGGAAAAGAATGGAGAAGCAACCGTTGTAATACGTTTTAATTCTAATGGTAAATGGGTTGAAAAATCCATTGCAATTACTGCATCAACTACTTTAGGAACAGATGATTTTAAGAAATTAGAATTGGGAATTTATCCTAATCCTGCTACAGATATTCTGAATATAAAAACCCAGGATGAGGTACGAAATGTGACGATTTATGATATTTCAGGAAAAATCATGAACACCAGAGTCAGTAACAATAAAATTGATGTAAGTGCTTTTGTAAAAGGAATCTATATCATTAATATTACAACTGAAAATGCTAATTATGTTCAGAAATTCATTAAGAATTAAGCCAGAAAATGAATCTGTAATAATAGAAAATAACCCCTTTTGCTTTATTAAGTAAAAGGGGGTTATTTTTATTTAAAGAAAGCACAGATGCAAAATTGATGAGAAATTAATATTTTTTACATTTAAAATCTCCTTACTTCACTTCTTCAAAATCTCCGGGTTTCCAGCTTCCGTTAAAAGCAGGATCTTCCGGACCGTAAATTCTAAAATAAGTGAACCAGCCTTTATCAGGAAGAGTTTGAATCCAGGCATCTTCTTTTCCGGCAGGCGCTTTTGGACCAAAATACAATTCGACAGAAGAACCTTTTTTATCTTTTAATTCAAACATAGAACGCAAAGCCGCTTTATTCTGATCAGTCAAAATCTCGCTTCGTGTTGCATTATCATAAACCGTAACTGACCAAAATAGTTTGGCAGGAACCGGCAACGGTACGGTTAACTTATAGGTTTTGCTTCCGTCTAAATACTTACCGTTATTATCTTTCATTCCTAACCAATAAAGCGAACCCGCTCCGACAGCACGGTTAAACATGGCAGGAGATTCGACCTGCGCCTGATAAAACCACTTTTCACGCGCGTAGAGATCTGTATAATTTTCAGTATCAAAAGTACCGTTGGCATGGCGCAAAACTGCCCATTCCCATTTGCGGTCTTTCCATACAATTCGGTCAGGTCTTCGGTCAGCAAACGATTGTACGCGCAAAATGGCATTTCCTGTTTTAGCTGCTTTTTCTAATATGGCTTTCATGCGGGCGTCAGGCTGAAAAGCTTTTCCTTTTTCGATACCCAATTCGGCAAGTTCACCATACATAATGCGATACGCTGGATTTGCGGGTTCTTTCTGAATCAAATCATTCAGTTTTTCCCAGTATTTAATGTTGTTCTCCCATGAAAGAGGCGTAAAGTCAGCGCCTTTTTTATTCAGGCTGACCCATGTAGGTTCTTTCCAGTCAGCAGGTTTATTGAGCGGATACACTTTTACTGATTTCATTAAAGCTTCGGCGGTTTCTGCTTTTCCATCAAGTGGAAGCGCCCTTAACATCAATATCAAACGATTGGTTGTAGGTTTTCCAACAAAATATCCGGCAGGAATTTTACCGGTATATCCCGGCGGAACAATAATATGTTTGCCGCCTTTTCCTTTGTCAGGACCCGGAAGACCAATATCCATAATATACAACTGGTTCAAATCATTTGCTACAGACATTAACGGTCCGGGCGGAACATCGATTACCATTGGGCCATATTCTGAAAGATCAAAAACAAGTCCGGCATATTTAGTGTCTGAATTTGGAGTAAAAACGAGTTGGTTTGGTGTTCCGTCTAATATGGCAAATGTTTTATTGGGAACAACACCATTATTTAAGTTTCCTTCCCAGGTTCCTTCAAACGATACCGATGGATAAAAGAATCGGTAGGTTTGAATAGCACGGTTCAAATCGGCTTCATCGTATGCCTTTTTGATGGTTGTTTCTGTTGGATATCCTTCAACAAATTCAAAGCCGGAATCAGCAGTAGAATTTGATTCTGAAGCTGGAAGGTTTTCTGTTTTCTTTTGTGTACATGATATGACAATAACGCATAACAAAAGTATCTGAAGATAGTTTTTCGCTTTCATTATTCTTTAAGTATTGATTTGTAATTGGGTTGTACGGGATTGTACCGGGTTGCAGTGTCAAAATTAATACTGTGAAAGAATATTATTATAAAATGATAATAAAAATATGGTTGCATTTTATAAATTGGAACAGGATTTTATGAGAAATGATACTTAATATTAAATTTTAAAACGTAAAAAGAAAACAAGTTAATTGAAGCAACTCTTTTTTTACATTATATTTCTATCTAATATTTATAAGAAAAATTATACTTTTGTTTCGTCGCAATTATACCGTTCCTTTTAAGGTATCGAATAAATCTACGATATCATACAATGCTGTTTATGTATCGTACACAAACGGTATTTTTTTATTCATAATTATTTATCTTTGAACTATGAGCACAGTAACAAAACAACATATAGGGCGAAAAATCAGCCGTATTCGTGAACTTCGGGATATGAAACAAGAAGCTTTAGCGCAAGCTTTGGGAATAAGCCAGCAAACAGTTTCTGCTATTGAAAACAGTGAAACAGTAGAAGAAGGTAAACTTGTAGAAATTGCTAAAATTCTTGGCGTTACAGTAGAGGCAATTAAAAATTTTTCAGAAGAAGCTGTCTTAAATATTATCGGCAATACTTATAATGTCGATAATTCTTCGGCAGTTAATTATGGTTGTACATTTAACCCTTTGGATAAATTAATACAAGCTCATGAAGAACAAATCAAACTATACGAACGTTTAGTTCAGTCTGAAAAAGATAAAGTGGAATATTTAGAAAAATTATTAAAAGGGAAATAACCTTTTAAGAATATATTGAATGCAAAAAGAGACTCGTAAGTCTCTTTTTTTTTGTTTTGCATGTAATATCAATTAATCAATCACGATACTATTTATTGCTTTATTCATCGCATTTTCTTTTAATTCAGGCACTTTTAATCCTTCTGCGCGAAATGCCGTAAGATCTGTCATTCCAAGAAATCCTAAAAAAGCCTGTAAATAAGGTACAACAAAATCATTAACCTGACCGGGACCTTCAGAATATACGCCTCCTGAAGCCATTGCAATGTATACTTTTTTTCCGGTAACGAGACCAATTGGGCGTCCGTCTTCACCATATCCGAAAGTTACGCCGGGTCTTGTAATGTAATCAATCCATGTTTTTAATGCTGAATGAATCGTGAAATTATAAAGTGGCGCGCCAATAACAATGATATCTGCAGCCAGTAATTGTTCAAGCAAAGTATTTGAAAATGCCATCGTTTCTTTTTCTACCTCGCTGAGATGGTTGGAAGGTGTAAAAAGTTTGCGAAGTAATTCCGGATTAAGATGAGGCAGGTTGAGATCAACCAGATTTAATTCTTCAAGTGTATTATGGGGATATTTTTCCTTAATTTTTTTGATAATCGCGTTCCCAAGCTCAATGCTGTGGGAATCTTTTGGCTGAATACTGGATATTAAATGAAGAATGTTTTTCATAAACTAATTTGCTTTTAAATTTTACTTTTTTGCAACCTAACTGAATTGAAAACAATTAGATTTTGAAGCAAAATTACAGTTGTTAAGTATACAAAAGAGAGTAGTTTCCTAAAGGAAACCAGTTACCTTTGGTAAAGTTTATATCTTTACTGCCATGAAAAAAATTGAAGAAGAGGAACTTCCAACAAAGGATCAATGCGCAAGTTCTCTAAAAAATATTATAGATGCATTGTATGTTTTAAACGGGAAATGGAAGATTGCTTTAATTCTTAGCCTTATTCAATCTTCAAAACGTTTTAATGAAATAAAAAAGGAGATTGAGGGAATATCATCAAAAATTTTAGCAAAAGAACTCAAAGATTTAGAGCTGAATGATTTTATTAAACGTACTGTACATCCAACAACTCCCGTTACTATTATCTATGAAGCGACTGACTATAGCCGAACCTTAAAAAATGTAATTCACGAGCTCAGTATCTGGGGAGAAATGCACAGGGAGAAAGTTAAAGACAGTATGAGAAAAAAAGAGTAGCGATTTTAAATGCTATTAGAATGCTTTTGCTAAACCAAAATAGCATCAAACAATAAACATTTTTTTTAATAAAACAGGCTTTTGAAAGCAGATGTAAGAAAATAATAGTTAGAAAACACCGTAACCATTTCTAACTGAATCATCTTTTAGCTTTTAAGGTAAAAAATGTTTAATATTGCTTTTTCGATATTCAACCCCTTTTATTTAATGCCTGTTTATAGCAAATATGCTGATCCTATTTTAGTTGATCTTCTTAAAAAAGATGATCAGTTGGCGTATACAGAAATTTTTGAAAGGTATTGTAAACTGCTTGTTAATCATGCCTACAAAATATTGGGTAATCAGGATGAAGCCAATGATGTTGTTCAGGAAGTCTTTTTATCAATCTGGAACAAGCGTCAGGAATTAATCCTTACCGGATCTCTTTCTTCTTATTTATACAAAGCCGTAAAAAACAGAATACTAAATCATATCGCCCACGAAAAAGTGGTTTCGCGATATGCAGAATCTATTTCAAATTTTATTGAAGATGATTATGTATTCGCAGATTTTAAACTTCGGGAAGAAGAATTAGAAGCTATCATTGCCAAAGAAATTGAACTTCTTCCGGCCAAAATGCGTGAAGTTTTTTTACTGAGAAAAGTAGAAGACTTGTCTTATGAAGAAATCGCACTTCAGCTCAATATTACCGATAAAACAGCAAAGCAGCAAGTGTACAATTCCCTTAAAATACTAAGGGAAAAGCTTAAGAATTTCATGACTGTTTTTGTGTAGTAACTATAATGTTGCCTTTTTGTTAATTTCTATATCAAAAAATACGCTTATCGTCTTAATTGATAAAGAAAAAGTAATACTCTTCCTGCTTCGATAACGATATAATAATAATTTTTTAATTTTTTTTGTCATTTGCCTATGACAAAAGTAACTTCTAACTGTCTTACTTAAAACGGGACCAAATTTCGTGTTGTACTTATGAATGAAAATGAAATCTTAGCGTTGCTTAAAAAATATCAGGAAGGTACTTTATCTACCGAAGATAAGGACAAACTCGATGCATGGTATTTGCACAAAGCTTCTAATAGCAATTTACAGCTCAACGAGTATGAACTTGAAGATAGTTACGAATATCTAAAAGCAAAATTACCATTTGAGCAGGAAACAAAAGTAATTCGCATTTGGCCGCGTGTTGCCGCTGCTGCTTCGATTGCTTTATTATTGGGCACAGGAATCTTTTATTTTACAAAACCAAAATTGGAGACTATTCAGGTTGTTGAAAAAACACCCGATATTGCTCCGGGAGGAAACCGCGGCATCCTGACACTTTCAAACGGAAAACAAATTGTGCTCGCTGACATTTCGGCAAAAGATACCATTGCCAAAGAAGGCGAGGAAGTTACCATAAAGATGGGCGCAAATGGCGTGATCACCTATGTTATCAATCCAAATGCAGCGGCATCAAATGAGGATGCAAATTCATTCAATACGCTTTCGACACCAACAGGAGGACAATATAATATCGTTTTGGCAGACGGAACAAAAGTGTATCTAAATGCAGTTTCTTCTATAAAATATCCAACTCAGTTTAATGGAGATCAAAGAGTTGTAGAGTTAGACGGAGAAGCTTACTTTGAAGTTGCCAAAAATAAAAACAAACCCTTTATCGTAAAATCCGGCGATCAGGATATAGAAGTTCTGGGAACGCATTTTAATGTTCATGCGTATACTAATGAATCTGTTATAAAAACTACTTTGCTGGAAGGAAGCGTGGCAGTAAGTTATAAAAATCAAAAGGAAGTTTTAAAACCGGGACAACAGTCTAATGTATCGGAAAAATTCAATAAAATCGGAATCAAACAAGTGGATACCGAGGCCGCGATTGCCTGGAAAAACGGCAGATTTAAATTTGATAATGCCGATTTAAAAACCGTAATGCGACAATTAGAACGCTGGTACGGAATAAAAGCAGAATACCGCGGCGATGTTTCGGATGTACGATTTAATGGCGGTACGTTTATGAATAAAAATTTGTCTGAAGTATTAAAAGTGCTTGAGCTTAGTAATATAAAATTTAAGGTTGAAGGAAAAACGATTATTGTATATCCCTGATTTTAAATTTACCCGTATATATTGGTCTGTAAACTAAAAAACCAGAAGCAGTTGCGATGCCTCCGGTTTGTTTAAAAGTTTATAGTCCAGTATAAGTTGTCCACCTATTGTTTAACTATAACCAATGTAAATGTATGAAATTTAATTTACAACCAAAAAAACCTTACAAAAAAAACAAAAAAAGGATTCCCAAATCTAATTTTTCTACCTATTTATGCGGCTTGACGGCGTTGCTTTTATTACTCTGCAGCTATAAAGGACAGGCACAAAACATTAGCATTAATTTTAAAAACGCACCGCTTGAAACAGTGCTGAAAGAAGTGGCAAAACAGGCCAATTACGAAGTTTTTTATACGCAGAAACTGCTAAAAGATTCGAAACCTGTAACCATCAATGTGAAGAATTCGAATGTAAAAGAAACGCTGAATCAGATTTTTAACTCTCAAAATTTAAAGTACACGATTACCAATCAAACCATTGTAGTCACTGCGGTACAGGAAAAACAGGAGAAGTTGGGAAACGGATTAATCAACGTAAGCGGAAAAGTATTAAATAATAAAAATGAACCTTTTCCGGGCGTAACCGTTACTCTTACAGGAACAAACAGAACCAGCATAACCGATTTTGACGGTAGTTTTGCGTTTGATAATGTACCGGAAAACGGCGTTATTGAATGTACGGGATTGACTATTGAAAAAAAATCTTTTGGAATCAGCGGCAGAACACAATTAAACCTGATTGTAGAAGATAAAGTAGCGGCAATGAAAGAAGTGGTTGTTACAGGATATCAAACACTTACCAGAAGCCACTCCACCGGAGCGATTGCAACAATTGATGAAAAAACATTAAACGAAAATATCAACTCAGACTTATCAACTGCAATAGAAGGCCGTGTAGCAGGTTTGATGTTGCGAAAAAATCCTACCGGAGCTTCTGCAGATACACCAATTTTACGTGGAATGGGAACTTTTTCTTCAGTTAATGTTGGATATAGTCCGCTTTTGGTAATTGATGGTTTGCCAACAGAATTGACTTTAGAAGATATTAATCCTTATGATATCGAAAGTGTAAACGTTCTGAAAGATGCTGCAGCGGCTTCTATTTATGGTTCGCGAGCAGCAAACGGAATTATTGTTTTGACTACCAAAAAAGGAAATGGTAAGTTAAAAGTGAGCATAAATTCGGATTTCTTTATTTCATCAAAACCAAGTTTTAAGAGCATGAATTATGCTTCAACAAGCGATCTGATGGATTATGAACAAGCAGTTTATAATAGAGAAAGAGCCAGAGTTGCTGATACTCAAACCATGTTCAATACTTATGGAGATATTGGAAGCAGTAGCCCAAGATATTACAGCCCTCTTTACCAACTGAACAGAAATTTAGAAGAAGGAAAAATCAATAGTGCTGATTATAACAGTACGCTGGATCAATGGAGAAAAAATGATTATTATAAAGATTACCGCGATAATGTATGGCAGGAGGAGTTAAGACAACGTTACAATATTGCCTTTTCAGGAAGTACAAGCAGACAGAACACGTACGTGTCATTTAATTATGATCAGGCAAAAGGGCGTATTATAAATAACGAAAGCCGATCATTTAACCTTTATGCAAAAAGCAGTTTCCAGGTAAATAACTGGTTAAACGCAACATTTGGAATAAATACAACATACAGTAATGATGATGTTACGGATTTTGATTACAACAGTTATGATATTCAAAAACGATACGAACGTATAACTGATGATAATGGAAATCGTGTATTATCGTCATTTGTAGGAATCAGGGATGGTTTTACTTCCAGTTCTGTTATCAATCCTGCTATGGCAGAAAAAATGGCAGCTTTAAGCGGTTTTAAACCAATGACTTTTAATCTTTTAAACGCACTTGACGAAGGTATTCAACATCAAAATTCATTAAATCTACGAGCTTTTACAAATTTGCGTGCCAAACTTTGGAGAGGTTTAAGTGCCAGTACACAATTTCAGTACGAAACTACCAGAAACGATAACGAACAGTATTACGACATTAACTCGTATAAAATGCGTTATGCCATTAATGCTTTAACGGCATATAACCCAGCCACAAATGCTTATACATATGTAGAAGGTGTTTCTACAGGAGGACGATATGCGCAATCGAGCAGTAAGGCAAGTAATTATTCTTTTAGAAATCAATTGGATTATACGGAGGATTTTAGCGACGGCAAACATTCTATAAATGCGCTGGCCGGTTTTGAAATGCGTGAGACTTTTGTTCCAAGATCGATCGAGCAGTTACGATACGGTTATGATCCCGTAACGCTTAATTCTGCTGTAATCAATAATCTTGCGTTAAGTCAGACAGGAACGCCAAGTTATATGTATGGAAATAACCGAACTCTGGCAGCAGTGTCAAGATCACAATCAGAAATTTTACACCGTTATTTTTCTGTATTTAGTTCTCTTGGTTATACCTTTTTATCAAAATACAACGTAACAGGAAGTTACAGAGTTGACAGGGCAGATTTGTTTGGAGTAGATCCTAAGTACAAAAACCGCCCATTATGGTCTGCAGGTTTAGGATGGAATGCCAGCAACGAAGAATTCATGAAAGAAATAAAATGGGTTACTGCGCTGAAACTTAGAGCAACTTATGGGGTAAACGGAAACATAGATCAGTCTACAACGCCATATGTAACCGCTACAAGAAGAAATGATAACTTGTATCAATCGCTGCAATACACCAATATCACCGGACAGCCCAATCCAATGTTGAGATGGGAAAAAACGCAAAGCACAAACTTTGGTCTAGATTACAGTTTATTTAGAGGTAAATTAAACGGAAGCATTGATCTTTATCGTAAATACAGCAGTGACTTATTAGCAACAACCGATTTAGATCCTACAGTTGGGGCAACGTCAAGAGTAATTAATGCCGGAGCTTTATTGAACAAAGGAGTAGAGTTTAGTATTGGTTCTGACTGGTATAATAATGGTAATTTCCGTATTGGTTCTAATGTAATTTTAGGTTTTAACAGAACGACCGTTAAAAAAGTAACCAGAGCACAATCGATCGCTTCGGTATATACAAGTTCTCCTCTGGATTACTTTTTAGAGAATGAAGTTTTCAATAGTTTGTATGCTTACAAATACGGAGGAATGGTGAATGGTTATCCTTATGTTTTAGATGAAAACGGAAATCCATCGATGGCTTTTGATGCCAATGGTGTTCCGGTTGCAAGCAGTTTAAAATCAGTCAACAACACAGCAGCTCTGGTAAATAAGGGAAGTTTGACGCCAACTTACACCGGTTCGTTATCACAGCGATTTTCGTACAGACAATTCGATTTGAACTTTTTATTTGTTTTCTCAGGAGGAAATGTAATGCGTAAAGATGTTATGGATTTGAGTTCGGATGCCGTAAACAATGCCGGCATTAAAGACCGTTACACAGATGCAAACCCAAATGGAAATACGCGTTTATTCGTAGATATTGATGAAGTGGCCAGAAATTATGCCATTACAATGAGCAGTCAGTGGAGAAATTCAGATATAAATGTAATCGATGGCGATTTCATCAAACTTAGAAACATTTCGTTAGGGTATAATTTACCAAAAGTGTTTGCTAATAAATTGAATATTGCATCGGCCAAATTTACTTTTCAAATGAATAATATTTGGTATTGGAGTGCTGCGGGAAATCGTATTGACCCGGAAGTTTATTCGGCTAACTCAGGTACACGTAATTTACCAATGCCAAAAACGTATTTATTTGGCTTTAACCTTACTCTTTAAAAAATGAAACAGATATATAAAATAATGCTGTCGCTATTCATCTTAAGTGCGGCAGCCTGCGAAGATTACACAGATGTTACACCAAAAGGATCTTTGGTTATTGAAACAGCAGATCAATTTCTGGAAACAGTATCATTGCCAAACAGAGGTTATCCGATCAATAACTTTCAGTATTTGTCTGATGATCAATGGATGAAAGAAGGAGACGTAATAGGAAAAACGCCCAACATCAACATTATCAATTTTACTTTTGATGAAACTACAGATAGAGTTTCTTTACTAACGACGTCAAGCTTTTACAATCAGGCTTATTCCTATATTAACAGATGGAATACCATTATTACGCTTGTTGATGATAGTAAAGGCGATGCTGCTACAAAACAATTGGCAAAAGCCGAAGCTAAAATTAACCGGGCATACGATCACTTTTTATTAGTAAATACGTATGCAAAAGGATATGATCCTCAAACTGCCGCTACAGATGGAGGTATTTGCATTATGGATAAATTTGATTTAGAGTCACAGCCATCAAAATCTACTGTGGCACAAGTTTACGATTTTATTCAAAAAGATATCGATGAGGCGTTACCGTATCTGAAAGAAAAACCAATGGATGTTTACCATCCGTCGCTGGCATTTGCTTATGCATTTAAAGCTAAAGTTCATTTGTTTAAACGTGAAATTGCGAGCGCGAAAGAAGCCGCAGAAAAATCATTAAGCTACAACAATCAAATATTTGATATGGTAGCCTACAACACACAAGGCGGACCAAATGTAGTTCCCGTACCGGCTGCAAATAATGTTGAAGTGCTAAGCTATCAATATATGACAGGTTACAATGAGATGAACTTTGCGTATCAATATGTGATAAGTCCGGAACTGAGATCTTTATTTGGTACAAACGATGCCCGTTTTAATTTGTTTTTTAATACTGCAAGCACAACAAACTTAGATCAGGGTTCAAATACAGCATATTGGGCAACGGTATATACGAAATTCTTTTATCCGACTGTTGGAATGAAAACAACGGAGGTTTATTTGATGCTGGCAGAATGTTATGCCAGACAAGATAAATTTGCCGAAGCCGTTGCTGTTTTAAACACATTAAGAGCAAAACGTATTTTATCAGGAACTGTAAATTTAGCTGTTCCCACTACCAGAAAAGAAACGATGGAACTTGTGATAAACGAGCGCAGAAAAGAATTGCTTTTGGGCTTTAATCGCTTTTTTGATTTAAAAAGATTAAATACAGAAACGGAATATGCAAAAACGGTGACAAGAGTATTCCCACTCGTAAACAAAACCGTTCCGCAGAAAACGTATACGCTACAGCCTAATTCGAAATTATACATTATACCGTTTCCTTTAGCGGTGCTGCAAAAGAATCCAAAGCTTACCTTAAATACAAACGAAACAGTTCCATTTTAATACTGATGAAGAAATTATTTATACTAATAATCATGCTGCTTGCCGGACAGCAGCATGGTTTTTCGCAAACTCCGGCAGAAAAAAAAGCAGATAGTACCAGCACCCAGCCGAAAGGTTTACAGCCTTACGACAAAATCATCAAAGAGGGATCAAAAGAAAAATCAGGTCTTTTTTTGGTAAATCAGGTAGATGCCAAATATTACTTTCAAATTCCCGACAGTTTATTCAACAGATACATGTTAGTCGTAACCCGATATCTTTCTACTCCAGAGGGAATGGGAAGCTTTGGCGGAGAAAAAGCCAACGAGCAGACTATTTATTTTGAAAAAGGGGCAAACAATACCGTTTTTTTAAGGTCATTGCAATACAAACAAGATGTTAAAAATCCGGATTCGATGCTGGCAAAAGCATTAGCGGGAAGTAACGAAAATCCAATTGTGGCTGCATTTCCAATAAAAACAACCAATCCTAAAACCGGAAATGTGGTGATTGAGGTAACGGATGTTTTCAAAAAAGACAATGCAATGTTTTCTATCGAAAATAAGGAGAAAACAGAAAAAAAGCTGACTTCTCTGGCTGATGATAAATCTTTCATAGAAACCATAGATGCTTATCCAATTAACATTGAAATAAAAACCACAAAAACATATACAAGTTCAACAGCAAGCAGCGGAAGCGTAACATTACGTTTAAACACTTCGATAGTACTGTTGCCAAAAACACCAATGCGCAAACGTTTTGCCGATGAAAGAGTGGGCTTTTTTGCTAATAAATATGTTTTGTTTGATGATGATGAACAGCGTGCACAAACAAAATATATTATTCAGCGTTATCGCCTGGAACCAAAAGACAAAGACATCAAAAAATACCTGAGCGGCGAATTGGTTGAACCCAAAAAACAAATCGTGTACTACATCGATCCGGCAACGCCAAAAAAATGGAGACCGTATTTAATTGCAGGCATCAACGACTGGCAAAAAGCATTTGAAGCAGCTGGTTTTAAAAATGCGATCGTGGGAAAAGAATGGCCGGAAGACGACAAAACCATGAGTCTTGAAGACGCAAGATATTCTGTAGTACGCTATTATGCCTCCGAAACACCAAATGCTTACGGACCGCGAGTGAGTGATCCAAGAAGCGGTGAAATCATCGAAAGCCATGTAGGCTGGTATCATAATGTAATGAAACTGGTGCAAAGATGGTATATGATTCAGGTAGGACCATTAGATCCAAGAGCCAGAAAAATGCATTTGGATGATGCCGTAATGGGGCAGTTAATTCGTTTTGTTTCTTCTCACGAAATAGGACATACGATTGGTTTACGCCACAATATGGGAGCCAGCAGTGCCACTCCGGTAGAAAAACTAAGAGATAAAAAATGGGTTGAAGCCAACGGACATACCGTTTCTATAATGGATTATGCGCGCCTTAATTATGTGGCGCAGCCAGAAGACAATATTAGTCCCGAAGGAATTTATCCGCGTATTGGAATGTACGACAAATGGGCTGTAAAGTGGGGGTATAGTTATTTTTCAAAAACAAAAGATGAGTTTGAAGAAGAAAATATTCTTAGCAAAATGACAACGGATAGTCTGGCAGCCAATCCTAAATTATGGTTTGGAGGAGAAGGAAAAGACGAAGATCCGCGCAGTCAGACAGAAGATCTTGGTGATGATGCCGTTCTGGCCAGCGATTACGGAATTAAAAATTTAAAACGTGTAATTCCTAATCTTATTCAGTGGACTTATGAGCCAAATGACGGTTATGATAATTTATCAGATATGCATAAAGCTGTTGTAAAACAATATGGTTTGTACCTGTATCATGTCCTGAAATATATTGGAAACAACTATGTAACCAAAAGAACGGTTGATGAAAAAGGTGTTGTTTACCAGCCTGTTCCTAAAGCAAAAGTAAAAGCCGCCGTTGATTATGTGGGCAGACAATTGTTTGTTGCGCCTCTTTGGATGTATCCAAAAGAAATCGATCAGCTTATTGGTTTAAAAACAGAAGATCAGATAGCAGATCAGCAAAATCAGGTTTTAAATATGCTGTTGAGTTCCGGAATGCTGTACAACATCAGCCTGAAAGCAATGCAGTATGAAGGCGCTTATAAAGTTCCTGAATTTTTAACCGATTTACAGCAAACGGTTTGGATAAATTTTAGCGGAAATGAAAAACAGGATTATTACAGAAGATCTTTACAGCGCAGTTATATCGAAAAACTAAGCATGATTTTATTGCCTAAAGAAGTAGAACCGGGTAGAGCACTAAACGCCGCACAACGCAGTGATGTAAGGTTGTACGCCAAACAGCATCTTTTAAAATTAAGAACAGATATTACCAAGTTAATGAGTGCAACAACAGGCTTAAACAAAGATCATTACGAAGGTATTTTGATCGAAATTGATAAAATTATTTCAAAACTAAATAAAACCGATATATGAAAAAGATAGTAGTTATAGCATTGATTTGCTTCAGTACTCTGGCACATGCCCAGTTAACCTCAAAGGAAGAAGTAACTCCGGAATTAGTAGCAAAACGTGAAGCGCAAAAAAAAGAAATCACAACTCATTATCTGGCTTTAAAAAACAATCTTCTGGTTTCTGATAGTGTTTCAGTTGTAAAAAACGCGGTGTTATTGCAGAATTCTTTAAAGAACTTCAGATTTAAGAAACTGAATCTTCAGCAAATGAACGAGTCGATGCAGGAAAGGAAAGAAATTATAGCGCTTGCATCAGAAATTGAAGCCACAAAAAACATCAATAAGCAGCGTGAAATTTTCAAATCACTCTCCGCTAAATTTTGGGATCTCGCACCAAAATTCAAAGCTGCTGATACCACATTACACCTTCAGGTTTGTCCAATGACAAGTGCCTCCTGGTTAAGCGATAGTAAGGAAATCAAAAATCCATATTATCCAAAAAACATGCTGACCTGCGGGGAAGTAAAAGCAAGTTTGTAGAATTTTTTAAATTGAATTAGTTCGATAAGTACGGTATACTAAAAGGAGCCGTATTTGTTGTTTTGGGTGGGAATGAAAAAAATTTCTATAGAGCAAAAAAAACGGATCAAAGGTTACCCCCATGATCCGTTTTTTTTAATATAATCTCCTAATTTATGAATTACCATAAAGGTTTGATTCCCCGCCATCAATGGCGATAGTCTGTCCATTTACATACTGGCATTCATCGCTAAGCAGGAAGGCAACGAGGTTACCCACATCTTCAGGTTTTCCTAATCTTCTTGTTGGGTTTCTTTGAGCGTATGTTGTTTCAGCTGCTTTCGGATCTACCGGATTTACTTGTTTAAAAGCTTCTGCAACCATTGGTGTCAGGATCGCTCCGGGTGCGATTGCATTGGTGTATATGCCATCTTTACCATATTCTATCGCTGCATTTTTGGTCATACCGGAAACGGCATGTTTACTTGCCACATAAGGCATCTGATTAACAACACCCCTGATTCCGCCTACAGAGGCTACGTTTACAATTTTTCCTCCGCCTTGTTTTTGCATTACCGGGATTACGTATTTCAGTCCATAATAAACACCCATAAGATTGATGTCAATTACTTTTTTAAATACATTGATGTCATAGTCAACTAATGGTGCCTGTTTTCCTTCGATACCTGCATTATTGTAGAATCCATCGATACGGCCAAATTCTTCAACTGTTTTATCTACGTAATTTTTAACAGCTTGTTCGTCTGACACGTCAGCGACTATAGTGATGATTTTTGAAGTTGGTGCCACTGACTGGATTTCTGCTTTTGCTTTTTCCAGTGCTTCGGAGTTGTAATCTACAATAGACAGATTGGCTCCTTTTAGTGCTACGGCTTTACTTGCTGCAAGTCCCAGACCCATAGCTGCTCCTGTAATGATAATTGTTTTGTCTTTAAAAATGCTCATGATATATATTATTAAAAAGTATTAAGTGAAAAATTGTTCATTTAAAATTAAAATTATTAGCTCATGCCTCTCCATATCATATCAAAGTTGTCATCCGTGAGCTTTTGGCTTAATGGAAATAACTTTTGAATAATACCTGTAGAGCAGGAGCGCACTGCACCGTCAAAAAAGCTGATTAGTATCATTTTATCCAGTGCTTTTATGATTCCTTCCTGCTGTCCTTTTTCTAAAAGATCGTATAGTGGTTTATTCTGTCTTTCATACTCGGCAAGTTGTTTTGAGAAATTGAGCTGTATGTAGCCGGACTGTTGATATTGGTCGATAAATACAGTTTCATCATAATTCTTTAGCCTGTAGTTCAGCATATTGATATAAATTTGCTTAAGGGATTGCCTTACAGGTACACTAATATCAAAGTCGCGGTAAATGGACTGTGTCATTTTATCCTCTACTGCCGAATAGGCCAACTGTACGACCTCTTCCTTATTTTTGAAATAAATGTACAGCGTTCCTGCTGCAATTCCGGCTGTTTTGCTTATGCCTGAAATCGTAACGCTTGCTAATCCTTGTTTGCCTGTAAGCACATACACGGATTTTAAAATTTTCTCTCTTTTATCAGGATCTAATGGTCTCATATAGTAAAGTTAAATGAAATAATATTCATTTAAACAAAAACAGGCAAATTATAACTTTTCTTTAAGGGAATTTGATATGGTAAATGTGTTCGGACTAAACTACTCAAATCACATTATTTGGGGAATTTAATTCTTCATAAGATATTGCATATTAGATTTTTACTCTACTGGGAATTGTATAACTTCTGACTAAAATTAAATACTTCTTAATTCCTGCTCATTTGTACCTTTAATATATACAGATAAATGTTTACTATAAAAAAAATATGTTATGGCAGAAATTAAAATTGAGAAAAAGAAACCGGTATGGCCGTGGATTGTAGCAGTTCTATTAATCGCAGCAGTTGTATATTTCGTCTTTGTGAAAGATAACGAAGTGCAGAGTGATAGAAGTGTAGAAATTGAAAACACTACAAGTGCAGATACTATAAAGTAACGAGGAAACTAGCTGAAAGCTTACGTAAAGCTACGCATTCCTGTTAGACCTCGGGAGAAAACAAATTATAATATTAAAAAAAAATTATGGAAAATAGAGATAGAAATTTATACAGACTCGATGAACTCTCTGATTATAAAATTGCTTCAAACTATTCTGATATACGAGGATGGAAAATAGTAGATGCTGACAACCGCACTATTGGAAAAATTGATAATCTTTGGGTTAATAAAGACATAAAGCGTGTTGTTTATCTGGATGTGAATGTGGATAAAGCATTAATCGAAGACAGCCGAAATGAGGTACATGATGCAATAGCCAACGAGAATGGAAGAGAATTTATATATAAAGATGGTGACAGTCATATTATCATACCGATTGGATCTGTTAGTATAAATAAAGACACAAAAATTGTTATGGCTAACAATATCGGATATAATACTTTTAGAAACACCAGTCGCTATAACACTCAGCATAATTTTGACAGAAATTATGAGCGAAGAGTAATGAGATCATACTACCCTGAAAATGATCCTAGCTATCAAGATAGTGATGATGACACTTTCTATAACCGCAGAGAATTTGACAACCACTAATTATTAGCTAATTGCATTACATTGGTAAAGCAACATCTTATAAAAAAAGATCAAACGTTTAAGAATGTTTGATCTTTTTTTTTTATGACAAGGTTTTGATTTAAGATCTCAAAAAATTTACGGTTGAATGTCATCCAGAGAACTGCTTCCCATGCCTTTTGATTTTCTCACTACTGTGATTTGTCCATTAAGTTCCATTACTACGGCCTTTACGTCATCTATTTGATCAATTCCGGAGCGTCTGATTGTTGAAAATATTTCTCCTTTGGTTACAGCTTCTTTAGCCATAGCTTTTTCTATAAACTCTCCATCATAAAATATAAGGATGGGTACGGCATTTAAAACTTTTTCCATTTTTTTTGAAGAGCGGGCAGTCCATGCAAAAATATACTGCAGGGTAATGATCAAAATCAGCACAATGGCTCCTTCTGTTAAAGGCACCATGGCAAGCATCATGTAGGAGAGGGTAGATCCCAAGGCAACAGTCACAACAAAGTCAAAGGCATTTAGTTTAGCGAGAGTTCGCTTGCCTGATATCCTCAGGAAAAAAAATAAGGTAATAAAGGCGATAATTGTAGCAAGTGCTACATGTCCTATGCTTTTCCAATCTTTAAAAAATACTTCTTCCATATTTGCTTTTATTGATATAACCTGAACTTTGAATTTATTTGCTGTCCGCATTATAAAAATATAAAACATAAATTACTGTATATTACAGTTTTACATGTTGTTATTGTATTATTTACAGTTCTTTTATCTGTAAGTTTTCTCCTTAATTGTGTAAAATCAAGGCAGAAATTTTTGGTTACTTGGCTTTTATTAATTTAAAAATTCAATTATGAAAGCAGCAGTTATTCATGGGCCGGGTTCCATCAAGTACGATACAGTAGAGGACCCAAAATTAGAGGCCAAAGATGATATTATTCTTAAAGTTACTTCAACAGCAATTTGCGGATCGGACCTGCATATTTATTCCGGCGGATTTCCCCAGCCAAGACCAATGGTTTTGGGTCATGAATTTATGGGGATAATCGAAGAAGTAGGATCAGGGGTGACCCACTTAAAAAGAGGCGATCGTGTTGTGGTACCTTTTCCCATTGCTTGTGGAAATTGTTTTTTCTGCAACCACGATGTACCAGGAAATTGCGAACACAGTAATCCGGAGAATTATGGGCCGGAGGGAGGAATAGCCACCGAGAAAGGCGGTGCGCTTTTTGGATATACGGACCTCTATGGAGGATATGATGGAGGCCAGTCACAATATGTAAGGGTGCCTTATGCCAATTTTGGACCCCGCGTCGTTCCTGATAACCTTACAGATGAGCAGGTTTTATTTCTGACGGATATTTTTCCAACCGGATATACAGGAGTAGACTGGGGAGAAGTTAAAGGAGGAGAAACTGTGGCTATTTTCGGTTCGGGTCCTGTTGGTCTTATGGCAGCAAAAAGTGCCTGGCTTCGTGGCGCCGCTCAGGTTATAGTCGTCGATACGCTGCAATACAGGCTGGACAAAGCAAAAGCAACTACAGGATGCACCACTATATTATGGGAAGACGGTCCCAAAGAGGTAGTCGAGCAAATCCGTGCCCTTACACAGGGTAGAGGTGCAGATGTTTGTATTGATGCTGTAGGATTTGAACCAGATCGGAATTTGGGAGATCGTATTAAGGCGACTGTTAATTTTGAAAAAGGATCAATAAAGGTATTAGAAGCCTGTATGAGCGCCGTGCGACGAAGCGGTATCGTTTCTGTTTTAGGTGTTTATCCGGTGAACTATGATAATTTTCCCCTGGGACAATTCTTCGATAAGGGAATTATCTTAAAAGGCGGACAAGCGCCGGCTCATAAACACATCGATAAACTTCTGGAATATGTGGTTCAGGGTAAAGTACAGCTCGATGATATTATTACCCACCGACTGCCATTATCAGAGATTTCACATGCTTATGACATTTTCAAAAAGCGAGAGGACGGCTGTGTAAAAGTAGTTTTGGATCCGTGGAAATAATAACACATGTAACAAAAAAAATCTGCACATGATGCAGATTTTTTTATTCCCCAATAATAGATTTTACCTTGCTTTACATTATTTCCCCAAGAATTGACTTCAAAAAAATAATTTGAAAGTCATTGCAAAGCAAGATAAACTCTATTAGTTTTTATATTGCTCAAATACCACTTTTGAAGTACTTGCTAAGAAAACAGAAAGCAAAATTCGTGCCTAAGCCACTTCTTGCTGAATATTTTCAAAGCTTTGTGAAGCAGATTTTAAAACATCCTTATATTTAGCAAGTCCTATTCCTAATATTGGAACAGACAAATTGCCAATTACAGTACTAGCCTGCTTATGACCTGTTTTATTAAGATAAGATGATAAAAGTAAGGCGCTTACCGCTCCAAAAAGAATTAGTTCCCCTGGAACATCGCTAATTTTATCTTCTATAAACTCCCTGATATTCTCAAGATTTTCCTGAGTAATTAAATTTTCCATAATGTATTTATTTTAAATGTTCCTTAGTGTTTTAACTTTCTTAAAATTACGGGATTACAAAAGTTTTGCTTTATAGCTTTAAACGACCCGACTTATATAATTATCATTTAGATAAATAATACCAAAGAGCAATCAATCAGACTACAAGAAAAAATCCCCATGACCCTTTTTTTCAAGCGAACTGCAGAATTCACTATCGAGATAATTTGAATTATTGCCGAAACAAATTAATGTCTCATTAACTGATTCAAAAGCCAGCTCGAGGTGGTTGCGTTCATGTTTTTCCATAAACATTTGTGATCCTGAATAGGTTGAGGTCTGATTATCTTGGTTTAATGTTTTCATGCTTGGTTTAGTTTTAATTGTCTAATTCAAATCTAAAAAGACTATACCGGAAATATTTACATGATTGGGAGTTGAAAATTATTTAATTTCCAGTTGTAAGTTCTTAAAGACCATATGAATATATGTTTGACTTGAAATTATTAGAAAGGTTTTAAAAATAAACTTACTTGTAATTTTGAAAGGGTTGACCGATTTAATGTAATTTATTTTACTGCTGTAGAAGTATATTTATTTTCAAAAGAAAAGGCCGGATCTTAAGGTAAAGTTTATAGATGAAATCCTTTGAATAAAACAATAACAGGAGAAAATGGAAACAGAAATAATTAAAAAGCGCATTGCTATTTTAGGCGGAGGACCAAGCGGACTCTTTATGTATAAAAGATTGATAGAATCCGGAAAATCAGATTTTGAAGTAGATATTTATGAAAGAAAAAGTACTCTTGGGGCAGGAATGCCTTATAGTCATGAAGGAGCAAATGACGAACATGTAACCAATGTATCAGATAATGAAACACCCGAAATAGTTACTTCAATTGCGCAATGGATATTGACTGTTCCTCCGGACTTGCTGGCAAGGTTTAATATTAATCCTGAGAAATTCAATGAATATAAAGTGCTGCCACGATTACTTTTTGGCTATTATCTTGCTGACCAGTTTAAGCTATTACAGCAAAAAGGCGATGAGGCCGGAATCAAAACACGCATTCATTATCAAAGTCATGTAACGGATATTAGTTACGAGGAACAGGATAAAGAAGTCTGGGTAGAAACCACGACGGGCAAAGATAAATTTGATTATGCAGTAATCTGTACCGGGCATAACTGGCCAGTGCGATATGAAGGCAAAATTAAAGGATATTATGATGCTCCGTATCCGCCATCCAAACTGTTGCTTAAGCTCAATCATCCCGTAGCGATTAAAGGATCTTCTTTAACAGCCATTGATGCCATCAGAACACTTGCAAGAGAAAACGGTTCATTTGAAAAAGATGAAAATGGCAATGTAACTTTTCAAATCGATGCCGAGAGTCCGGATTTTAAAATGATCATGCATTCGAGAAGTGGTATGCTTCCGGCAGTCCGTTTTCATCTGGAAGATTCTCATCTTAAAAATAGTTTATTACTTAGTGAAAAGGAAATTGAAATACACAGGAAAAATAATGACGGATTTTTGTCCCTCGACTTTGTGTTTCAAAAAGATTTCAAAGAAATTTTCAGGGATAAGGACCCTGAATTTTATAACAGGATAAAAGACCTTACTATTGAGGATTTTGTAGTGGAGATGATGGAGCTTCGCGAACGACTGGAGCCATTCCAGCTTTTAAAAGCAGAATATGTTCAGGCGGAGAAATCGATAAAAAGACAGGAATCTGTATATTGGAAAGAAATGCTGGCAGTGCTGAGTTTTGCCATGAATCATCCTGCAAAATACCTTTCGGCAGAAGATATGCAGCGCCTTCAAAAAGTACTAATGCCTTTAATTTCAATAGTAATTGCATTTGTTCCGCAAAAATCCTGCAGCGAGCTTTTGGCACTTCATCATGCCGGAGTGCTGGACATTATTCCCGTTGGAGCAGAAAGCACTGTGGAGCCGCAAACAGAAGGAGGAATCTTATATCATTTTTCTGATCAGGACAATCAGCCTAAATCAGTTTATTATCAGACTTTTGTCGATTGTGTCGGACAGCCCCATTTATCTTACACCGATTTTCCTTTTAAGAGTTTACTGTCACAAAAAGCAGTTAGTCCTGCCAGAATAAAATTCAAGTCCAATGATGCAGGTCACATCGCTTTTTCAGAAGGAAATAAGTCTATAGAAAAAGATAACAGCGGAAGCTATTTTTTAAGCGTATCGGGTATTGCCATTAATGATAATTTTCAAATTATCGATCACTACGGAGCTTATAATCAAAATCTTTACATTATGGCTGTACCTTACATAGGCGGTTATAATCCTGATTATTCCGGATTGGATTTCTGTGAAGCAGCATCATTGCGTATTTTAAATAGCATGGAGCAGCTGTAACGCATTTGGGAAATTCACCTTATCCGATAATATAGAAAACAGATAGAATAAGATAAAAAAGATTTCCTGATTCCATTAAGTGGGTTAGGAAATTTTTTTTATTGGTAATAGGTAATTTCAGCCCGCAACACGCAATGCATGTCGGAAAGATTGCAGATTTATTAAAATTGGTTTATCTTTCGGCTCCAACCCAAATATTATCCAAGTGCAGTTAGAGAAAAGAAGACCTGAATATCCATTTTTAAAAAACGGCGGGGCAATAGGTTCCCTAATAGCACAGCAGGACTGGAGTTCCAGCTCTTTTGGAAATATTGATACGTGGCCGGAATCTCTTCGATCAGTACTTGGAATAATGCTCGCTTCCCGTATCCCTATGTTTATTGTATGGGGAGAAGAGCGGACTTTTTTTTACAACGATTCCTTTACTCCTTTCCTTATAGCAAGCAAAAAACATCCCGCGTCTTTAGGAAAAAGTATCATAGAAGCATTACCCGCTGAGTGGGAAGATGTTACTGCTGTTGTCTGCGAGACGATGGACGGAGGACTTTTTAAATCAGAATCCAATATTGTCACGACTCTAAGCAGGACCAATACGTTGCATGAAGTGTATCTTACAGTTGGATACAGCATTATTTCAGGTGAAAGCGGCGCTGTCAAAGGTATTTTTGCTACCTGTACTGAAAATTCAGCGGTAATACCGGATCTGGTAGCATCAACTGCCGTGAGATCACAGCTCAATAGTGTGCTGATGGGATCTAATGCCGGAATTGCGCAGGCCAATATACAGGGACGTGTTGTGGAAGTAAACGACCGTTACTGCGAGATGCTGGGCTATACACGCGAAGAAATTCTTCAGATGAATCTTGGAGAACTGACCCACCCTGATGATCTACAACGTAATATGGTCCTGCTCAAGGATTGTATTGAAAATGGAAATGATTTTCTGATTACCAAAAGATACCTGTGCCGTGACGGATCCATAATCTGGGTCAACAACAGTATTTCAATGGTCACCGATCCGGAAGGACAAAGATATATTACAGCCATAGCCATTGATATCACTGCTGAGAAAGAAAGGGAAGAGAAGCTCTCGGCAAGTGAAGCGCGTTTTCGTACCTTAATTGCGAAAGCTCCCGTGGGTACGGCAGTGTTCCGCGGCCCGGATTTTCATATTGAACTAGCCAATGATGTAATGCTGGGCTACTGGAAAAAAGAAAGCGATATAATTGGCAGCACGATAAAAGAAGTTTTTCCACCTGCGAGTTTAGACTTCGTTAAACGATTAAAAGAAGTCTATCTTACTGGAGAAGAATTCAAGGCTGCAGGCGTAGAACTGTTTTGGGATCATTCTACTGCCCAAAGATATTATGATTACTCACTGACTCCGCTCTTGGATGAAAGCGGTACTATTTATGCAGTTCTAAACATGGCTTCCGATGTTACGGATTCCGTAAAGGCGCAGCAGCGAATCACTGCAAGCCAAAGCGAACTGGCATCCATTTTTGAGCAGTCTCCCGTTGCCATTGCCACCATAAGCATCGATGAAGAACTGGTGTTTCAAAGTGCCAATACTTTTTATGGTGAGATGGTGGGACGCCTTCCGCATCAGATCATCGGGAAGCCGCTGCTGGAGGCGTTGCCTGAACTTCAGGGACAAGGTTTTGATCTTCTTTTAAAAGAGGTAATCCGCACCGGTATTCCTTATACAGCAAAAGAATTAGAAGTAGAAGTGCTTCGCAACGGAAGTCTTGAAAATATTTATGTAGATCTTATTTATCAAATCAACCGCAATATTGCCGGGGAAAGCAGCAGTATATTGGTAGTCGCTACCGATGTGACGCGCCAGGTACTCAGCCGAAGGGAAGTAGAGGAAAGCGAGACCATTCTGCAGAATCTGATTGCTGCAGCGCCTGCGGGTATTGGTTTGTTTGTAGGACGTGATCTTATTATACAGTACCCCAACCAGACTTTTATTGATATAGTGGGGAAAGGCCCAAATATCAAAGGGCTTCCATTGCGAGAAGCCATGCCCGAATTAATTACCGAGGGTCAGGCTTACCTTAAAATTTTGGATGATATTTTTACGACCGGTGTTCCTTTTATTTCGTCGGCATCGCTGGTGAAAATAGTACAGAACGGTGTACTTAGGGATAATTATTATAATATCTCCTATACGCCGTTGCGCAATAAGGCGGGAGAAATTTATGCTATTTTGGATATTGCCATTGATGTTACTGCCCAGGTATTGGCTCAAAAGGCAATGGAGGAAAGCGAAGCGCACCTGCAACTGCTCCGCGATACGGTTCCGGCGATGATCTTTTATCTGGATAAAGAACAGCGTTATGTAAGTCATAATAGTGTTTTTATGGATTGGTTCTCCATTGGCGAGCACGATGCGCTGGGAAAAACCGTGAGGGAATTTCTGGGAGAAGCAGCTTACGCGAAAACAGCTCCCCATCTTGAAATTGCCTATGGAGGACAGCAGGAGAAATATGAAATGTTTGCACCATCGAGAATGGGAGAAAACAGGTGGCTCAGTATAGTTTATACCCCGCATAAGAACAATGATGGGGAGGTTATTGGGATGATTGTACATGCTACGGATATTACCCAAAGCAAATTAACGGAAATCGCCCTTCGCGAGAGCGAATCCAAACTTCGTTCGGTACTGGCGGCTGCTCCGGTAGCAATCAGTGTTTTTGCCACAGAACAAATGATTATTGAGAATCCAAATGAGCCCTTTATGACCCATGTTGGCGCCATAGGTAAAATTGAAGGGCAGCCGCTCAGCGCTGTTTTAAAGCAAACCAATTCTGATAGATTCATAAAAGCAATCCAGCAGGTGTATCACACCGGGGAGAGTTTCTCTGCCAGTGGTATACAAGGGATCAATGCAACAGAAAACGAACCACGGTATCACAATATCAGCCTTACCCCTTTATTGGATCAGGAGGGTATTGTAAATGCAGTGCTATATGTAGGTACGGATGTGACAGCTGAAATAATTTCGATAAAAGAAACCCAGCAGGCGCAAGCGGAGCTTCGCTCTGCTGTAGAAGTGGCGCAGCTTGGTACGTGGTCATTGGATATTAGCAAAGGCATCAGCACGGTATCTCAGCGATATGCAGAAATGTACGGCCTTAGAAGCACAACCGTACCTTCTGAGGAAATACGAGCAGTAATAAAAGACAGCGACCGAAAGCGCGTAGCGGATGCCTTTTTTGGGGCACAAAAGCCGGGTTCAACGGGCAAATATGAAGCAGAATACAGTATAATAGATGGTATTACCGGTCAGGAGAAGGTAATTCACGCCGTTGGACAGGCGTATTTTGATGAGAATGGAAAAGCGGTGTTTATCAACGGTACCGCGCAGGACATTACCATTTACAGGGAACTGCAGCTGGCGCTTGAAGGTGAGGTAAAGCTTCGCACAAAGGAACTGGCTGATGTACTGAAAGAACTTCAGGGGGCAAACGCAGAGCTTGAACAATCCAACAATGCCCTGCAGCAGTCTAATGAAGAGCTTGCACAATTTGCTTATGTAGCGAGCCATGACCTGCAGGAACCTCTTAGAAAAATTCAAATTTTTGCCGGCTTGCTGCAGGAAGAAAATTCGAAACGCGATCCGAAAACCCTAATTGAAAAAATCGCATTTTCAGCCGCTCGTATGAGCCAGCTAATAGCGGATCTTCTGGCCTTTTCAAGGCTTATACAGCCCGAGAAAAGCCTTCAGACCATTGATCTGAATGAGGTGGTGGCCAGCATATGGACCGATTTTGAACTGGCTGCCGCAGAAAAAAATGCTGAAATGGCAATAGATAAACTCCCTGTGCTTCAGGCTGTCGGACTACAAATGAACCAGCTGTTTTACAACCTGGTAAGTAATTCATTAAAATTCGTGCATCCGGAAACGGCACCGCGTATCACCATAAGTTCCGAATTGATTTCGCATGAGCAGGCGGGACAGCTTACCAATTCCCCGTTGCTCCATGTCAATTACCATCATATCGTACTGCGCGATAATGGTATTGGATTTGAAAAAGGCCACGAAGACCAGATTTTTGAAATTTTCAAACGTCTTCACGTACAGACGATTTTCCCCGGCAGTGGAATCGGACTTGCCTTGTGCAGGAGGATTGTGACAAACCATAAGGGTTTTATGTATGCCGAATCGAATTTAGGAGAGGGAAGTACCTTTCATATTTATCTTCCTGACCTTTCCGGTAAGGATCATGCATAACTTTTTTCTATATTTTAATCTTTAATGAACGTGATTACTTTTTCCAGGAATCTCTAACAGGACATAAAATTAATTTGGATGCAGGAATCAATTTGTTCGATACGGTTCTTAATTATTTCTTCGAAATCGATTTCATTTGATAATCAATTAAAATTTGGGTAAACAAACAATAAATTAATATGTTCTTTTGTGTATTTTATTGCTTTATGGGTATATTTGTTTATTAATTTCTCCAAAAGAATGAACAAAGATTTGAAGATACTATTAGTAGATGACCATAGTGTAGTGCGCCATGGAGTTTCAGTACTACTAAAAAGAGCTTTTGATAAAGTAACCATAACTCAGGCTGATAGTTTTGAAGATTTACTCACTAAATTAAATCAAAAGCATGATTTGCTTTTCCTTGATATCAATCTTCCCGGAGGAAATAGCACTAAAATGATCGAACAAATTAAGGCAAGTCAACCTGATTTGTTAATAATGATGTTTTCAGCTTATGATGAGTCCAGATATGCTTTGCGTTACATTCATGCGGGCGCAAATGGTTTTCTAAATAAATACAGCAAAGACGAAGAAATTATAAAAGCCGTAAAATCTATTCTTGAAACCGGAAAGTATATAAGCGATGTCGTTAAAGAAAAAATCGTAGAAAACGCTTTATTAAACAAGCCTATTAATCCGCTTGAAAAATTATCAGACAGAGAAGTAGAAGTGGCAGAACTTTTAGTAAGCGGAGACGGAAATCTTGAAATTTCGAATAAATTAAATATTCAGATGTCTACGGTAAGCACGCTTAAAAACAGAATCTTTGATAAACTCGGAATCAGTAATGTAGTCAGGTTAGTCGAGATTTTAAGAGTTTACAAAAACTAAATTATTTTCCTTCTTTAAAATAAAATACTTTTATCCCCATATCCAACTTAGTTTGGATTTTTTTGTTTTTAAGAATTACGATTTTGAAAAGCGCTATTAAATTTTTCAATTTTCATAATTTTCTATTCAGCGAAAAATCTTTTGTAAAGTAATTCTTGTAATGCAAAAAAACTTAAATTTTTAAACATCAAATCTTTACTGTTTTCAATTTCAGATTTTAGAATTTTAGAAGACATCTTCCAGTTTTACTTTTGCTGAATCATCTATTCGAATATTTCGAATCCCATTGTGTTTACAGTCTTCATTAGTGATTTCTCTTTCCGTAAGATCATCTAAAAAATAGACTTTTTCTATTTGCTCATTTTACAAAATAATTCGACAATAGTTGTAGAATTAATTCTACACGCAATCTGGAAATTTGCTACAAATTTATACGCAGATAAACATGACTTTTGCACGTTCGTTTATTTAAAAAAAAAAGGACTCATTATTTTTTAAAATTAAATAGAAATAAAGTATTACAGGCCAAATGTAATAAAAATAAGGCAATTCCAAACCTAATAATAAACCATTGAATAAATAACCCAATTATAATAAACCTTAATTGACAATATTACGTAATTGATTGAAAAACAAAAGCAATAAGAATTAATAATAAGAATAGCATGCAAAAAAAATACTTGTTGAAATTAAATTTTCTCTTTTTCGTCTTTTTCCTCTTTTTTGAGGCATCTGCACAAAACAGTCTTTATGCCGGAATTGAAATAGGAAGTAAAGGAATTAAAATTTCGGTAATAGATGTAAACAATATCAAAAAAGGAGATTACGATATCGTAGCGTACTGGACAGAAAATGTTGGTATAGCTAAAGGTATTTCTATTGATGGCAATCTCGCCGAAGAAGATATAAACCGTGCAGGAACCGTAGTTTTTGAAAATCTTTCGAAAATTAAAAATAAATATAGTGTACCGGATGAATTCATATACATTGTAGCTTCTTCGGGAGTTGCCATGGCAAATAATACTCAGGCTTTAAGCAATAAGATTAAGACTTTAACCAATAAAGATCTTGATTTTATTAATGCAGAAGGAGAAGGTAAAATGCTTTTAAAAGGTTCTATACCTTCAACAGATTATCAGGATGCTATAGTGCTTGATATTGGCGGTGGTAATACAAAAGGTGGGTACGTAGATGTACTCAATGGTAATAAATTTGAATTTTTTCCTCTAAAACTGGATTACGGTACCATTACACTTACGGAAGCAATTAACAAAACGATTGTAATTCCGAGAGAAATAAATGATATGGGCGTTTACAAGGAAAAATCATTTGAATTTGCACCTGTTTTAAGAGATAAAATAAAAGAGATGCTGAAAAGCAGACCTGAATCACTTCAAAAAAAGAAAATATACCTATCTGGAGGTGCAATTTGGGCATTTACAACTTTGTATTACAATGAAGCTAACGATGATCATTTTGTGCCTTTAACCATGCAGGATATTATAGATTATGATGCCATCCTGAAGAATAACTTTGTTAAGTACGAAAACTTAGCCAAAACAAGCAAAGAAGCGGATAAGGTTATAAATACGTACAATCAGAGGCATTTGATTTCTGCCAATAATATTCTAATCGCTTGTCTTGAAAGTATTCCTAATTTAAAATCAAAGAAGATATATTTTGCAAAAGAAGGACAAATAGCCTGGTTGGTTTCTTACGTTGTTGATCGTTCTAAAAAGATTAAAAATAATTTTTAGTCTTCAATAAAAAGAAAGCAGCTTTTTAAAACAAATTTAATCTCTGTTTAATTGTTCGCAAACACTTAGACGCCATTGAAATATATAAATAAAACAATAATTTAAAACAATTTAATATGTCAGATTTTTTACAACAATTTGGGGATGAAGTTAAAAAAAACATTCCTGGTTATATCGCAGTTGCCGTAACCGAAATTAAAAGTGGTATTTCTTATTTTAGCGATTCTTCAGTTGCTAGTTTTGATCCTGAATTGGCTTCAGCTTTTAACTTAGAAGTAGTAAAAGCTAAATTAAATGCAATTAGCGCTTTGGGATTAGAACAAAATATTGATGATATCATGATTACACTTTCAAATCAAATTCATATTATCGACATTTCAGAAAACAATGAATATTTTATTTATTTAGCTGTAGATTCTAACAAAGCAAACCTGGGAATGACAAAAGCGCTTTTGAATAAATTTAAAAAAGATATTACTGAAAAAATGTAATTCATTTTCATTAATTCTTTTGCACTTTGCCTCAAATAGTTGCCTTTTAAATCTACTTAAATTTTTTAGTTGAAACTCTTGATGTAAAATGAATATAAAAAAAAAGCTCGTTGAAAGATAATTTCAACGAGCTTTTTTATTTAAAGTAGTCAGTGTATTTCTTCACTAACTGCTTTTTTGAAACCTGTATTATTTAGCATTAGTTGTAAAAATAGAATTTACAATTTTCTTTTTGATCGTTTCACTTTCCTTAGCAACGATAAAAACCAAACGATAAGCTAAAATAAAACCTACAAATCCTAGACAGGTTAAAAACACCCAATTGGCTTGATATCCATAATCTGTTATAATTGTCATGCCCGTTTTGGTACTTAAAATATGAGCAACACTATAACTCATTGTAAAAGCAGCCATAAATTTACCTTCTTGTTTTTTAAGAGATCTGTTTTTTACAAATGAATTGGCAAAAGGAAAAGTAAGCATAATTCCGATAGTCATAAAAATCATCATTACGATAAGTGCTGGAATGCTGTGTTCTATTAACAAAAACAAGTAACTCACCGCCATGGCCAGTACGCCATAAGACACCATTAAAAGTTTATTTATGTTTTTAGATTCGACATAACTCACAATTGAAAGTTCAAAAAGTAAAATGATTACACCATTCAAAGCCAAAAATAAACCGCTTTCTACACTTGTAAAATTGAACACTTCCTTGTAATAAAGAGAAAGAGTTGTAAACATTTGGAAAAATAAAATACCGGTTATTAAGGTAATTACCAAGTGAAGTAAAAAAGGTTTGTCCTGCAAAATCGAATTTCCTTCTTTTAAGTATTTGAAACTATTTAGTTTATAAGGCAATTTTTTTTCTTTTACATAAATGGCAAATAATAAAATGCTTAAAATACAAGTTAAGCCATCAATATAAAATAAAAAAGTGTAGTCTAAAACAGTAATAATGATTCCGCCAATCAACGGGCCAAACATAAAACCAAGATTTACCGAAGAACGAATTAAAGATAAGGCTTTTGTTCTTTCGTTTCTGCCGGCATAAGTATCTAATGAGACTAACATTGCCGGTCGGTACATGTCTGAAACAGTGGTTAATAATAATACGCCCAGACAAAAACTGTAAAAAGTCGTTAGAAATTGGAGCATAATAAATATAAGTCCGCTTGTAAATAAGCTAAAAAGCATGACTTTATAAAAACCAAATTTATCCGATAATTTTCCGCTAATCCAGGTTCCGATAAAAGAACCCAAACCAAAAAATACCATTACCCATCCAATCTGACCGTAGGTAAAATGAAGTTGTTCCATCATATATTTGGAAAGAAACGGTACAACCATGGCGCCCAATCTGTTAATAAAAGTTGTAATGGCTAAAATTTTAACCTCTACAGAAAACTGACTGAAATTTTTTAAATAATTTTTAAGTAATGTTGTAATCATAAAATATAGATTTGGGGTAAAAAGTAATAATAGATTTTATAGGTAGATTTCGTGATTCAAAGAACCTTTTTGTTATTCATAGGATAATTTCATTTCGTAATAGTAATAGTTAGAGATAAAATTTTTCCGGACAAAACCAAAACTTTCATAAAGTTGATGCGCGGCATAATTTTCAGTATCCGTATTTAATGAAATATGATCGACTTTTGTTTTTTTAGCAAAATCAATACATTTCATTATAATTTCTTTACCAATATATTTTCTTCTAAAATTTGGCTTGACGTATAAATATGAAATATGCCAATTGTATTTTATTTTAGATAACGGACTTACTTTATGATAAAGCAAAATAAATGCAACCGGAATGTCATCTTCTTTTTTGACAAAAATTTTCGCTTTATTTCGGTCCAGTTTATGTTTTATAAACACCACTGCATTTTCTAAATTCAGCAGTTTTTCATCTATCAGTTTTGACTCGTAAATGATGTCTTTTACAGAGTCAAAATTACTGGGATTTATTTCTAAAATTGTATGCAAATTCTTCATAAGAAATGTTTAAGAAAAATTCGCAAAAAGCCTTCATTTACAAGGGTTTATTCGTTAATTTATTCTGTATTTTTTATGCTGTAAATTTAATTTTTTTTAATGAAAAAACCATTGTTTTTTTAGCATAAATTCTAACACTTTATTAGCAGATTTGCATGTTTTTTGAGTCCGTATTTTTTGCAAATTTCAATCCTTAGGTTTACTGTTTTTTAAATCAGTTTTAATGTGTTAAAAATGAAATTTTCATGGATTTTTTCTGTTGGAAATGATGCTGATTTGTAAGAAATTTTCAGAAATTAGATTTTTCTGTAGAACTAAAAATGTTCAATTAAGAGTGAAATTTCTTATTTTTTTTAAGAATTTTGAGAAAGTTTTTTAAGCTTTTAAGAGTTCATTTTGTAAAATAAATCCCAATAAAAAGTCTTAGATAAATGAATAATTAGGCTTATTTTTTTAAGAATAGAACTATTAATATCGAAATTGATTTGCCGAAAACAGAACATAATTAGACCTGCAGTTGTATTTATTTATCCAAGATAACATTGAAAAAGGTCTTGGGAATCGAAATGAGTAAAGTGCTTCGTGACCGAAAACTGAGTAGCCATTAAATTAAATAATTAAAAAACAGAAAATTTGAATTATTGTAAAAACTGGACTATTAACATGTTAGGAGTCCTAATTACTTTTGTACTGTAATTAATAATGCTTTTAATTTTAGTTTTCGTTATTATCAAAAAGTAACATAAAATGTTTGTCAAATATTTAAATTTTCATCAATGTCAAAATTTCATCTTAATATTCAAGATTTAGTTCAAGGAGAATTCATCGTAAAGAAAGTAAATATCGCATTTGTCTTTCAGGTAAATTGTCCAGGTTGCTTTATATATGGTATTCCAATTATGAATGATCTTTACAAATTATTTAAGGATAGCGTTGGTTTTATTGGAGTCGCTACTGCTTTTGAAGACTTCGAATATAATAACGAAGCCAACTTAAAATTACTTTTAGACAACGGTACGCTGGTTGGAGAAACCAAAAAGTATTACGAAACAAATTTTGGGCTTTCTAAGTATGTAGGTATTCCAGATTTTCCAATAGCTTTTGATAGTATCATACATTCTAATCAATTTATCGATTCAAATAAGATTGAATTGATGTGCAGTGCAATTCCTAATTTTGCAAATTTTACAGAAAAAGATAAGGAAATTTTAGCCGCGAAAATCAAGTCGTATTATTCTCATATACCGCTAATTGCAGAAACATTTACACTTAATCAATTAAAAGGCACTCCATCATTTATTATTTTCGATGAGAATTATAATATGCTGGCGTCGTATTTTGGTCATCAAAATGACGATCTTTTAAAAACTAAATTAGAAGATTTGTTATCCTAATTTAAAATTTAATAAAAATTAGTAGAGTGGGCGAGAACTTTAAAATCAAAATTTAGGCTTTCAATTTATACTTAATTTCTAATATTTTCTTGTTGCTGTGCTGCAAATGTGCCACGAATTTAAAATTGTCGATTTATTGTAATTTCTTTTAAAAAGAACTATAAATTATTTATTTTTATGAATTAAAAATAGCAGACATATCTTACATACGTACATTTAGTTTAAGCCAACAAAGAAAAATTCAGTTATATGTATAAACCACAGATTCCTAACAATGAGGATCGTCGCTTAAAAGCTTTAGATACTTATAAAATATTAGATACATTACCTGAAGAAGAATATGATGCCCTGACAAAAATAGCAGCTGAAATTTGCGGCACTCCAATCGCATTGGTAACTTTAGTTGATGATACCCGACAATGGTTCAAATCGCATCATGGTTTAAATGCGACCGAAACTCCCAGGGATCTAGCTTTTTGTGCCCATACAATAAATACGCCCGATGAATTATTTATTATTCCGGATGCTACTAAAGACAAGAGGTTTTATGATAATCCCTTAACTACAGATGACCCTCACGTAATATTTTATGCAGGCGCTCCTCTAAACAGTAAAGAAGGGTATTCTTTAGGGACAATTTGTGTTATTGATACAAAGCCTAGAGAAGGTCTTACAGACAGCCAAAAAGAATCATTAAAGGCATTGGCAAACCAGGTAATTTCTCAATTTGAACTTCGAAAAAAAAATAGTCTTTTAGAAAGTCTGAATGATGAAATTTTGAAAAAAAATGTGCAATTGAATCAATTTGCTTATCGACTAACTCATGATTTAAAAGTTCCAATCCAAGGTGTGAACTCTTTGATAACTTTTATAAAAGAGGATCATAAAGAGCTTATAAAAAACACTACGTTAGAGGAATGGATCGATTTAATTTATTCCAGAAATGAATACATGGAATTTTTAATCAATGGGATTTTAGAATATACCAAAGTAAGCAATGAAAAAATTTGTTTTGATTATTTTAATGTACAAGAAATTATTCAATATATAGTGGGGAATAATGCTTTACATATTCCGGCGCAAATTCATTATAGTAATTGCGATGCTGTAATAAAATGTTCTAAAATAGGTTTTATTCAAATCATTCAAAATCTTTTGTCAAACACAGTAAAACATACTGACAAACAACAAAGTAACGTCTGGATATCCCTTGAAGAAGATGAAACTAATTATTCTTTTATTTATGAAGATGATGGACCAGGCATACAAGAGGAATATTGGGAAAAAGTATTTGAATTATTTGAAACTGTCGGTCCAAAATATACTAAAAATTCCGGCATTGGCTTATCCACAATAAAAGCTATAGTAGAGCGATTAGGAGGTACTATCTATTTGAAAAATAGAGAAAACAATCAAACAGGTGTTTGTTTTTGTTTTGTTTTACCAAAAGAGTACAACTGCTAGTTTTTTTTGAATTTCCTTAATTACTTCAGTAGAATTACATTGCCTTTACTAATTTTTAATTTGGAGAAAGCTCAGGCTTTGGGCAAAAAGGGCGTCATGTTTTCGGTATTTAGCGACTCTTTTTGAAGATGTAGGGAAATTCAAAAAGATTTTAAATGTGCAAAATTCCAATTGTAACGACAATGTAATTCAGGAAGTACCTATAATATTAACTGTTTTTAAATGTATTTTGTTTTTTTTAAATGGTTAATACTCAGGAATTCTAATCAACTAAATAATGCAATTGTAATGGTAACTAAATTTGTTAAATTGTTTTGAAACTATTGTTCGATTCGTTCCTAATTCTGATACAAATCTATGTCGATACTCAAATTTTGTTTATATTTTTCGATGAACGGTAGTTTGCTGTCGATGAATCTTCAATCTTTACTGCTGACTTGTAATTGATTGGAATTGAGGTGTAGACAAATTGGTATTAAAAGGAAATAATACTATTTTTTAGTTTTCTTTTAAATATTCATGGTGTTTGCCGTCGCTATTTCGTACAAAAAAATAAGAGATCCTTATCCCTAAATCTAATTAACATAAGAAACTTTTTATCGAAGAATTGAAAAAAAATATTCATTCATCGACACTTAATTCCCATTCACCGACACTTGAAGAAGAATTGACGAATAAAGTCATTGTTTCAAGTTTAGTAAAGTATATTTATTATTGGTATACATCAAAATAAAAATAAGAAAATGTCAAAATCTTTAAATATTCTACTAATAGAAGATGATGCAATAGAAGTAATGAAATTTTATAGAGTGCTAAAAAAATTAGAATTCAATCATCAAATTATCGAAGCAACTAATGGTGAAGAAGCACTTGATATATTGAATAAGAAAGAGATAGTGCCAGACATTATCATTTTAGACCTTAATATGCCAAAATTAAACGGGATTGAGTTTTTGAATATTTTAAAAACAGATGATGCCTTAAAATTCATACCCGCAATTATGTTAACTACTTCCAATAATCATAAAGATGTTATGGAGTGTTATAAAATTGGTATTGCAGGATATATTTTAAAACCTTTGAAATACGAGGAATATGTAGACAGGATAGGAAAACTACTGACATATTGGAGTATAAATGAAATAATTTCGCAGTAATACAGTAAAGGAACTTGTTTTTTATAGCAATCTATGGAAATATGAATAAGAATAAACACAGGGAAGAATTGCTAAAAAGTCTGGAAAATCAAAACAGAGAGCTTAATGAATACGCTCATGTCGTTTCACATGATCTAAAAGCGCCACTAAGAAACATAGACACGTTGATTAATTGGGTTCTTGAGGAGAACAAAGACGTAATGAGTGAAAGTTGTTTGAATTTGTTAAATCAGGTATTGCTTAATGTCGAAAAAATGGATTTGCTAATTAAAGGAATTTTAGCTTATTCTACAATAGACAAATTAGAATCTGAAGAAAGATTAATTGATTTTAATCAGATAATTGATGAAATTACACGAGAAATTCATATTCCCAAAAATATTAAAATTTCAATAATCGATGAATTACCTAAAATACACGGAAATACATGGCGATTCAAACAATTAATGCAAAATTTAATTGAAAACAGCATTCATTATAATGATAAAAACCACGGTCAGATTGACATTGGCTGTAAAGAAAACGAGAATGATTTTGAATTTTATATTAAAGATAATGGGATAGGAATTGCTGAAAAATACCACGACAAAATTTTTAAAATTTTTACAAAATTAGAAAGCAATAATCAAAATTCAGGAGTGGGACTTTCGATAGTCAAAAAAATTGTAGAATACTACAAAGGTTCCATCTGGCTTGAAAGTAAGGAAAACATTGGAACAACATTTTATTTTACTTTACCCAAAAACTATGCAACAGCCTAATTTAACGTATATAGATCAAATTTGTGGAGATGATGATGAATTTAAGAAAAAAATGATCACTATCATTAAAAAAGAACTTCCGCTCGAAATATTAGCATATCATAAAAGTATGGAAGCTCATAACTACAAAAATGCAGCAGAACATGTTCATAAATTAAAACATAAAATAATAATTTTTGGTCTTGAAAAAGAATATCATATCACGCATGAATATGAAAATGATTTATTCAATGGTATAAGTACCTCTGCAAATGAGTTTGAAAACATTTTACAATTAACGCAGCATTTTGTAAACGGCTTATAGTAATCCTTATTTGCCATTTTCTAATCTTTAGTTATACATGGTCATTTTTTAGAATTGAGCTGTAAAATGTACATCTAATTCCTTTTATTAAGGTCTACAATAAATTTAAACGCTTCATTAAATCAGGCCGATTAGCACGACTTACCGGAACAACATCTTTACCAATCAAGACACTATTATCCTCAATATCTATAATTTTTTTTGTATTGATGATAAACGAACGGTGCACTTTCAAAAACAAACTTTCAGGTAATTTGTCTTCAATTTTTTTAAGGGTAGAGTGTACCACATAGTTTTTATTTTCTGTCTTAATATGAATATAGTCTCCTTTGGCTTCTACTATATTTACTGATGCAAATTCGATTTTGATTAAACGACGATCAATATTAATATAAAATTCGTTTGCATTGTCTACGCCTGCGCTTTTGTTAATCACTGATGTTGCAGGTAAAGGCATCGCATTCACTTTTTGAATTGCTTTCTCAAAACGATCCTTTGTAATAGGTTTTACTAAATAATCGACAATACATTCATATTCAAAAGCTTCAATAGCAAAATCTTTATCAGAAGTTATCAGTATAATTTTGGGAGGATTTTTAATAGTTTTAATAAAATCAAAACCTGTAAAATCAGGCATATGGATGTCCAGAAAAATTAAATCGACCTCATTTTGATTCAGGTACTTAATGGCATCCATAGCATTTGAGAACTCTTTCAATAAGTTTAATTGCGGAATATTCTCAATTATTTTTTCTATGATGGCTCTTGCCATTTCTTCGTCATCAATAATAATGCAATTCATAGTTTAAGCCGATATTATAATTCTGGTAAAATCCTTGCAGTGTTCTGAAAAATATTAAATCCATCTTGCAAAGTTGTACTGCACTATGTTTTAATACTCTTCCTGCTTTATGAACAAGATAATAATTTTTTTCAAGAAAATTATTAGTAAGATAGTAAAAGTTAATATTGTTATGAAATGCCAAATTTTGTGTTTTTGATTTTGTGGCAAAAAAGATAAATGTTATGTGAATTTATCAGACACAGCTACCCACATTTGGATTCGTTTGGTGACTTTTTCACGCATATTCGCAAGTTAATGGTAATCCATGATGGCAGCGCCCATAGCGAAAATATTTACTCAACTTCGTTTTCAATATTTAATTTACAAAGTGCGATTTGCTTTTTGACTGCTTTTAATTCTTTCATTTTTTCTTCTATTTGTAATAATTTTTTATTTAGAACTTCAATTTTTGCGGACTTACTAATTTGTTTTTTATACCAGGCATCAACAACCTCTTTTATTTCTGACAAAGTAAAACCTACTGCTTTGGCCATTTGTATAAATCGTAGTTTTTCGATAGTTTCAGCATCATAATAAACATAATTATTGGTAGTTACTTCATTTTTAGTTTGACCTTTAATCAGTCCACTTTTTTCGTAAAAACGAATTGTTCCAATCGGTATGCCTGTTTCTTTGGAAAGTTGATTTATCAATTTCATTATGTTAGTTTTAAATTAAATATTAACTATACAGTATACTTCATACTTGTAGGTTACAAAATTAGTATTTATTTTTGCAATTAAGATATAGACTCAGTAGCAAATAAAAAAAAAGATGAAATACACAGACGCAGAACTGATTAAATCACTACCAAACTTTGTAAATAATTATGAAGAAGTGAATGGTACAAGATTACATTACGTTAAAGGTGGTCAGGGTGAACCATTAATTTTAATTCCCGGTTATCCGGAAACTTGGTGGGCCTATCATAAAGTAATGCCAATCCTTGCAGAAAAATATTGTGTTATTGTCATAGAAATGAGGGGAATGGGTAGTTCAGATAAACCGGCTGATGGTTATGAAAAAAAGAATATGGCAAAAGACGTATTCGAGCTTGTAAAGAAGGTGGGATATGAAAAGGTACACATTGGTGGACATGATATCGGCGCTCATGTGGCTTTTAGTTTTGCAGCAAATTTTCCAGGATCGACTTCTAAACTAATTATGTTAGATACACCGCATCCAGACGAAGCAATGTATCAATTGCCAATGTTGCCTATTCTGGGAGCAAATTACCTTTATCCTTGGTGGTTATCATTTAATCAAGTAAAGGAACTTCCTGAAAATCTGCTTAAAGGACGAATGAATATTGTGATTGACTGGCTATTTAAAAATTTACTGGTGGAACAAAGTAGTATTAGTAATTTCGATAAAGAAGTTTATGAATTTGCTTATAACAGCAAGGACGCAATTCGATCGTCAAATGCTTGGTATCAGGCTTTTCCTCAGGACATTGAAGACAGTAAAGCATACAAAAAACTAAATATGCCGGTACTTGGGATTGGCGGGAGCGGTTATGGAATGTTAGAAATGTCATTACCAAACACTACAATTGACTTACAACTGAAAAAAATAGAAGAATGTGGACATTTTATCCTTGCTGAAAAACCAAATGAAACTGCAAAGTTTATAGCTGAATTTTTGGAGTAATTAAGACGTATAAACTTTAGTTACTCTGAGAACCTTTATTGTTTAGAATAATTTTTTAAGGTGCAGAAGTTTTTAGTTCCGCCCAAAAAAGAAAAACCCCTGTGTTTACAGGGGTTTTTTATTCAGCGGAGAAAGAGGCTCCACAGTATATTTTATATCCCTCAGTAAATACTGGATTTTTCAGCGTTTTAAAAAAAATAGTAAACAAAAAAGTGTACTTCGAAATTTTGATAAAAAAATCTCTTTTCCAAAGATAAGTATTTATAAAGAATGGTAAAGAAATTAAACTTAAAAAAATAAAAGGTTAATACATTTACCATAAGATGATATGTTGCTATATATCATAACGACATTAATAATTAGCGAAATTTAGTAAGCAGTAAAAATAAAATTAATTTGTAACTTACTGGTAGTTAATTATTTATTTGTTAGGCTTGAAAATTGTGTCAATCATTTTATAAAAAATCTAGTTGGTCTGATTTAAATGAAGGCAGGAGCCAAATCAATAAAAAACCATTTATTCATTAAATATTTATCCTATGACAAAATCTAAATCCATTGTTCTTATTCATGGAAACTTTGTAAACAATTTAAGCTGGGCAAAATGGAAAAATCATTTTGAAGAAAAAGGGTACAAGGTTTATACACCTGCTAATCCCGGTCATGAAGGAACTCCTTCCGATTTAAGGAAACAAGTTCATCCTGCTCTCTCTAAAACAGGTTTCATAGACATAGTCGATAATATTGCCAAATTGATTGATAGTCTGCCTGAAAAGCCTCTGGTTATTGGACATTCTATGGCTGGAATGGCAGCAATGAAATTATTGGAAATAGGGAAAGTCTCAGCGGCAGTCAGTATTGATGGGGCACCTCCAAAAAATGTATTTCCACCAATAACAACATTAAAGGCAGTACTGCCAGCTTTTGGTTTTTTTTCCTCGCATAAATATTTTATGGGGAGTCGAGAGTGGTACGATAGATTTTTCTTCAATACGTTGCCCGAAAGTGAAAGGACTGCTGCATTTGAAAGTATTGCAGTACCGGAGAGTTACAAAGTGAGCCGTGAATTAGTATTGAATTCATTTTCCAATATTGATTTTAAGAAATCGCATGAGCCAATTTTATTTGTTGGAGGAGGAAGTGATAATATTTTTCCTCCTTCTCTGACAACAGCGATAGCCAACAAATATAAAGATGAAAATAGCAGGGTTGACCTGAAGATCTTCCAAGGTAAGAGTCATTTTATTTGTGGTGAGCCAGGCTGGGAGTCTGTTGCAAATTATATTTTGGAATGGTACGAAAATTTATAAAGTTTTAAAAGCTATTATTTACGTGATGTGATAGTCACAAATAGTTTCAATAAAAATCTTTGCAATTAAAAATCAAAAAAAATGGAAGCAAGTAACTATTCAAATACAGCTTTAATACTAGTTGACCCCTTTAATGATTTTCTGTCTGAAGGGGGAAAACTCTATTCCCTTACCAAAGAAACAGTAGAGGGAGTTTCCTTGGTAGAAAATCTTAAAAAATTGATTGAGGCAGCCCGCGAGCGTAATATCAAAATAGTTTTCGCGCCACATCGCCACACATCGCAAGGCGATTATTTAAATTGGAAATTTCTATCACCATCTCATCAAGGCAGTAAGAATGTAATTTTATTTGAAAAAAATAGCTGGGGCGCAGAGTTTCATCCTGAAATTCAACCACAGATTGGTGATCTTATTGCTCAAAATCACTGGACTGGAAGTGGTTTTGCGAATACAGATTTGGATTTTTTACTTCGTATGAATGGTATAGATCATATTATCATCGCTGGAATGAGGGCTAATACATGTATTGATTCAACGGCCAGGTACGGAGTAGAGTTAGGTTATCACGTAACATTAATTAAGGATGGAATAGGAGCTTTTAATTGGGAAGAAATCCGCGTTACTGTGGAAACTACTTTTCCTAATTATGGACACGCAATGCTGTCTACTGAAGAATTTATCAATTCTCCCAAATAGTTTTATAAACAATAAAATATAAAAAAAAATAAATTTTTCATTTTTAAATTTTTTCAAGTCAATATATTTCTTATTTCTTCGAAACTTTTTAAAAAGTCTTTTAATGATAAGTTAATTCATGTTATAGCAAATCCTCAGAACAAATCTTCATTTTATTTTTCAGTAAAATGTCATCAATAATTTTTAAATGATGTTCTGTGTGAAGTTCAAGAAATTTTATAGAGGATTGTAGGTTCAATTTACCCAGATGCGGATGTTGAAAAAATTGATCTGCCTTTATATTATTTAATTCTTCGCAGTGCTTTTTGGTATTGAGAACATGTAAGTGAAGGGAAGTTTTATCATAATTAATAAGTGGATGTACAGAACTTGGTGATTTTTTTCTTCCTCTTGGAATTTTATTGATAATGAAGATGAAATATTTGTAGATGTTGAAATTCCATGTGTAATTTTTTGGATTCGAGCTTGCCAGTTCTCTTATTACTTCGTCTATCACTAATAAGGAATGTTCAATATGCCAGCCTACATTAGTATTTGAAATATTAATGTTGATTTTTTCATTCTCTGAGATCTTATTTTCTAACTGATTAACTAGGTAGGGCAGTTTCATTTTAGTTTATTTTACTTAAAAATTATTTTTGGATCAGATTAGAGGTTAGTCTTTCTGGTTTTAAATAGAAGCAGGCTGTTTTATAACAGCCCGCTTGCTCTGGAATTTGAGGTCCAGTTTTTTAATATTTATTTTGGCATTCTGATTACTGCCTTCAATGTTATACCTTTTTCAGAATCTTCCACTGCTTTATTTATTTCATCAAGTTCATAAAAAGTAATTAATTTATCAAAAGGGAATAACCCATTTTTGTAAAGAGATATCAGCTTTGGAATAAAGATATCCGGTACGCTGTCACCTTCCAATACATACTCTATTGATTTGCCTCCAAAAATTGCAGCATTGTCAACTTCCAATTTTTCAGATCCGGAGACGGCAACCAATGCACATTTTCCTCTCACACGCAGCGAAGTAACTGCCTGATTTATGACTTCATTTCTACCGGTGGTGTCCATTGCAAAATGAACGCCTTCGAACAGGATATTTTCTTTAATATAAGACGATACAACATTAACTTTGCTGTTTACCACGTGTGTCGCTCCAAGTGATTTTGCAAAATCCAGCCTATTATCATGGATGTCGACTGCAATAATGGTAGTGCAGCCTACAGCCTTTGCTGCCATTATCCCTGCAAGACCTACCGGCCCCACACCAAACACGACTATGCTTTCTCCGAACTTGGGCTGCAGTGCGTTAAGTACGGTTCCTGCCCCTGTTTGCAGTGCACAGCCCATAGGACCAAGAAGATCTAAATCAATGTCTTTGTCTACTTTTACCACGTTGTTTTCAGAAGTGAGTGAATATGTTCCAAATGAAGATTGCCCAAAGAAAAAACCGCCGACATCTTTACCATGCTCATCATGATAGGGACAAGAGCCATCAGTTCTTGGACCTGCTATGTTTAGTCTGAAAAGTTCCTGGCAATAAGATGGATGGCCTGACAGACAATAACTGCATTTGCCACAGTTTGAAGGTGCTAACACTACATGGTCTCCTGCTATGACCTTCGATACATTGCTTCCGGTTTTTTCGACAATACCTGCCCCTTCATGACCTAATATAGCAGGAAGAGGTACCGGAAGATGCTGGTCACGTACTGAAAGATCAGTATGGCATAAACCAGTAGCTACAATTTTAACAAGGACTTCATTAGGGCGTAACTCTGTATCCAATTCTACATCCATTAATTCAAATGGCTGATGTGCCGCTTTTAGTACGGCTGCTTTAATTTTCATAATGATTCATTTAAGTAATATTTATATTGAGTACATTACTCCAACAGTGATTCCATCATTGCAATTTTTTCTGGTGTATATGGTGAGTATTTAATTTCCGGTTCTGCAGTAAGAGGTTTGTCAATGATACTTTTGTAATGCGAGAATGCTTTAAATCCATCTTCACCATGATAGCTTCCAATACCGCTGTTGCCGACACCGCCAAATGGAAGTGTTCCGTTGGAAACATGCATTATTGTGTCATTGATACACCCTCCCCCAAATGAAATTTCAGAAAGCACTTTTTCCTTAACTGATTCATCTGCGGTAAACAGATATAAAGCAAGCGGTTTGGGGTTGTCTTTAATCTGACTGATCACTTCATCAAGATTATCAAAAGAACTCATAATAGGCAAAACAGGCCCAAAAATTTCATCCTGCATAATTTTGCTCTCCCAAGTTATATTTGTCAGTATAGTAGGCTCAATATATCTTGTCTCTTCGTTGTAAGATCCGCCATAAAATACTTTGTCAGTATCGATCATATTTACGATCCTGTTAAGATTTCTTTCATTGATGATCTGCACATAATTTCCGTTTTCGAATTTATAGTCGCGTTTTTCAATTTCCTCAACCAGTTTTTCAAGAAAAAAGTGCTCAATATCTTTATGGACAAAAACGTAGTCCGGCGCAATACATGTCTGTCCGCTGTTAAGGAATTTCCCCCATACCAGTCTTTTTACAGTAAGGTCAAGATCGGAATCTGCCATAACGATAACTGGACTTTTGCCTCCCAGTTCCAACGTTACCGGTGTAAGATGTTTTGCAGCGGCCTGATATACTATTTTACCAACAGGAACGCTTCCAGTAAAGAAAATTTTATCAAATTTCTGCTCTAATAAGGAGGTAATGACAGGAATTGCACCTTCCACCACTGCGAGGTACTCACGATCATAATTGTCGTTCAGAAGCTTCGCAAGCAGACCGCTGCTGTTTTCTGTAAGTTCACTCGGTTTGAGAATAATAGTACATCCTGCAGCAATAGCTGCAACTATAGGTGCTAAAGAAAGCTGATAAGGATAATTCCAAGGTCCGATAATAAGGCTGACTCCCAAAGGCTCGGGAATTATATAACATGTCGCTGGCATATTAAGCGCATTGGTTTCAACCTGTTTTTTTTGTGCCCATTTTTCCAGATTTGCAACTGCTGTATCGATGTCATCATAAACAACAAAGAGTTCGGTCAGCAGTGTTTCAAATCTTGATTTTCCATAGTCCTTTTTTATAGCCTCGTCAAGAAGAGACTGATTGGCAAAAAGTAGTGCTTTTAACTTTTTTAATTGGACAATTCTAAATTCAATAGGCTTGGTAGCATTGCTATTGAAATAATTTCTCTGTAATTGTACTAAATTTTCCATGTCGATTTGTTTGTATGATTATTAAAAGATTTGTTCACTTATTTTGGTAATGCTTCGTTTTTTAAAAGTTTACGTATGTTGCTGTAGTAAAAGATTCTTTTTCCAGGTTTGCACTGAAGAACGCTCAATAGCAGTGCTTTTGCAATGTCAGCAGCATCCATAGGTTTGTATCGGGAAAGCGGCCCCAGTAGTAGTGGGTTAACTAATTTTAAAATTGTCAAAGCAAAAATTTCTCCTGCCCTTTTCTCGCTTCTGCTTCCGAGAATGAAGGATGGACGAACAATCGAAAGGCTTTCAAAACCTATCTCCTGCATTTGGGCCTCCAATCTTCCTTTAGTGCGGGTGTAGAGGAATGAAGAAGATACATCAGCACCAACCGCAGAGATAGTAGCTGCGCAGGTGCATCCCTGTTTAAACAGCTCTCTGGCAATAGAAACGGGAAGTTCAAAGTCAATGGATTGAAAAGCTTTTTCTGACCCGGCTTTTTTGATGGTTGTTCCTAAACAATTGATCAAAGCATCTGCGTATACCTGCTCAATAAGTACATTATGAAATAGTATAATTTCTGTCAGTTTTGAATGTATCACTCCGGTATTTCTTCTTCCTATGGCTATAACCTGCGTTATCTTAGGGTCATTCAATAGGTAATGAAGGCATATATTTCCTGTTAGTCCTGTTGCACCTAATATTGCTATTATCATTTTTAAAGTATTTATTTTAAACAAATTGTGTTATAAGCTTCTCAATTATGCAGATTACATTCCTTTTATATTACTGGCCAACAAGCCAGCATTTTGAGTTTATGTTGAAATATTCTTATTTCATTCAATGTATTTGTTATCGATCCGTGATGCTTGCTTTTTGCAGATCAGAGCATTTTTATATTCAAAATCAATTGGGCTAAGCAGGATGTCGTCTTATGTCTGAAGGATTTAATTAAGGTTTATTTTATTGAACTTTAATCGTCCTAAGGAATAGCAATATGTTAGCGCTATGAAACACAGCAGCAGTATCCCGGTTATTATTATCCATCCAGTAAGTTCTTTCGAAGCAGTCAATATTGCCTCTAATTGTAAATTTTTATAAATGGAACTGCCGCCCTGTAACTTCTGCCATTGGTCGCTCGCTTCTAATTGGCCTGCCAGATAACTGAAATGTTTTATCCTTTCGGAGTAAAGCAGAAAATTATACAACCCGCCAAATGTACCTGAGCCTAAAAACGAGCGGATAAGAATCATCATGCCTGCTGCACTTATTGAAATACTTATTGGAAGGTTATTAGTTGTATATAAACCTATTGCAATGTAAAGCACTGCCATTGCAAACCCTTTGATGATCGCAGGTAAAATAAAATCATAAAGATTAAAATCAATTGCAAAACTGTTGTATAGAATGATATGATGGGCTACAAATGCTGAAAAACCAATGAACAGCAATGGTTCGGTATCTAGCTTTTTAGCATACCAGAAAAAACACAAAAGTGATCCTGTCACTACTCCTGGAATCATATACAGGTTTATCTGGGCATTACGTATCGCCTCAAACTGAAGAATAGTGGCTGTAAAGGAGGATTGAAATGTTGATGGAATAAATACACCCAAAACAAGAAAGTAAAGCAGTCCTCTTCTAAAATTCTTTATTTTAAAAATATTGACATCAAAAAAAGGCCTTTGTACCATAAGTTCACGACGGATGAAAAGCAACAGAAAAATTATTGACATCAATAGTGCACCTTGAATTTTCTTTGATTCCAGTCCATTTTCTACTTTTAGATAAACTACAGCATAATCAAAAAACATGAATGCAGCTGCCAGCTTCAAAAGGCCCATCCAATCCACCTGATATAAAGGTATTTTCTTTTTTAATGGATGATTCTCAACCAGGATTACGGTCAAAAGAATACAAATTAAGATCAGGATAAGTACTAGGATATATGCGATCCGCCAGTTGTAATCATAAGCCAATTTTGTAGTAGCCCATGTTATGAGATATAACCCTGCCAGTGCTACGCCATACACAAAGGGATATAATCTGCTTCGGTCACCTGTTTTGCTCCAGATAAAATTCCAGACTATGTAAACTTCCAGCAGTGCTGAAATTTTGCTGAACCCCAGTAAGAGGCAGGCTGCCACGGTAAGATTGGGACTGCTTGTCAATGCACATACAGCATTCAAAAGCAGCATCATCAAAAGGCCGCCCATTAGCAGTTCTTTATTGGAAAAACGTGCTTTCATCCGGCCGGCAAAAATAAGTCCGAGACCCATGCCGATATAGAGAGCATTGATTGCCTGTGTATAGGATTCGCTGTAAACCCCAATACTGCTGTACATATCAATTGTGTTTCCTAAAAACACACCGTTTGCAGTTAGTATAACGAACACTAAAATAAAAAGGGAAGGAAGCCTTAAATAGGGCGGAACCCAGCTGTAGAATAAGTCTTTTAGTTCCATGATTTTTTTACTTTACTTTTCTAACTTCTACATTCATTCCGGCACGAAGCTTCTTAAATGCTTCTGTATTTTTTTTGTCTTTTATAAAATCAATTTTTACAGGGATTCTCTGCTGTACTTTTATGAAATTCCCAGTTGAATTATCCACAGGTACTGCCGAATATCTTGAGCCTGTCGCCTGTGAGATTGCACTTATTTTCCCCAGCATTTTTAAGCCCTGAAGCCCGTCAATCTCAAGTGATACTTTCTGCCCGATCTGTAAATAGTTAATTTGTGTCTCCTTATAATTTGCTACAACCCATTTTTCATTATTGCGGACAAAAGAAAGCAGGGTCTGGCCTGGCTGTACCAGCTGTCCTTCCTGAATACTTCGGCGCCCTGTAACACCATCGTAGGGAGCTTTAATTACGGTGTAGGATAAATTAAGTTTTGCCATTTCAAGTGCCGCATGACTTCGTTTGATTTCTGCCTGATTGACAAAAATTCTTTTAGAGGTTTCATCGGTAGAGAACTGCGCAGTATTTTTTTGCTGTTCCAATGCTCCTGCCTGTGCTGCAAGTGCGTCATATTCGGTTTTAATCTGATCATACTGCTGCTGTGTTGCCGCACCTTCAGCTAGAAGTTTCTCATACCGTTCATAGTTTTTTTTTGCATTCCAGACCCGGGCATTTGCAGCCTTAATATTTGCATCAGAAACACTCAGGCTGCTATGGACCGTTGTTACAGATGATGATGTAACGTTTTTAGCCGCCTGTGCAGATAAATAGGCAGCTTCGGCCTGTTCCACCTGTATAAGGTATTCTCTATTGTCAATCAAAATCAGGGTATCTCCTTTTTTTATGTGCTGATGTTCAGCGAAACGTACTTCTTTTATATATCCTGAAATTCTGGAATTCACAGGATTTATGAATTCCTCTATCTGTGCATCATTAGTATAAAGATCTTCATCAAGATTGTAATAGACAGATATACCAAAAAAGATCAGCCAGATTATTAAAACAGCCAGAAGACAGTTTATTATCAGCAGAGTTATCTTATTTTTTTTCTTTATTTTTTCTGTGTTTGTAGTGCTCATGAGGGATGATTTTTACTCCAGCATTCCAGCTGATTTCAATAATTGATAGTAGGTATAGATGATATTTATTCTAGCATTGGTCAGCCGGATTTCAGATTCAATCTTTATATTAATTGCATCAGTCATATCGGCCAGCAGCGCGAGCTGGTTCAGGTATTTTTTTTCTACAATCCTGTAGTTTTCTTCTGCAGATTTTAAGTCATCAGTTAAGATATCAAGTTCTTCTCTAGACTCTTTGTATTTTATAAAACTGCTGCTGACTGATAAGCCAGCCTCCTGCTGGGCAAGAACTTGTTTTTCATTGGACTGTTCCAAAGCAGTGTTCCCGCTTCTTAACCTGCGGGGCACCTGATATATTGAAGAGATATTGTAACGCAGTGCGACGCCGGCCTGCCATACATTATAAAAAATATCAACTGCAGGCATGCTGTTTAAAAAAGGCCGCTGGAGATTGCTCCCAGCAAAAAGGCTGATTTCAGGATAACGGTCGCTTTCAGTAATTTTAAGATTTGTGTTGGAGATGTCTTTTTCAGCTGCAGCAATCCTTATCTCGTAATTCTTTTTTCTTGCTTCGGAAAGAAAGTCATCGATAGTTAATTTTTCGTCTGGCAGATTAAGAACAGCAGGATCAGGTATGAGTCTCGTCTGCTTTTCAAGCCCCAAAATTACATTAAGCTGTTGATTTAAAATATCAATATTATTATCTGCTTTAAGAGTGGCAATTTTTAAATTTGAGATAATAAGTTCAGTTCTCAAAACATCATTTTGCGTAACCATGCCCTGCTTGTGCATACTCAGTATATTCTCAAGACGCTGCTGTGATAATTTGGTATTATTAATGTATATTTTTTTCTGGTTAATAGATCTGAAGATGTCCAGATATTTAGCAGTAACTAAAAATTTGATGTCCTCAGTATTTTTTTGCAGCCTAAGGTCTGCTATCTGTTCTTCCTGTTCTGATTTTTTAATGGAATTTTTAATCAGCCCGCCTTTGAAAACGACTTCAGCTGCCTGTAGTGAAAATTGGTTTAAAACATGTGGAAATTCTACAGTACGATGACCAGAGAAAGAAGGAGTCCATATGTCTGAATTGCTTAAATAGCCATATGTCACGCCTGTTGAGATGCCTGGCAGCTGGTTTAATTTTAAAATATCAGTCTGTTCTCTTGCAAGAACAGCAGTAAACATTGCGACTTTTAGCTGAACACTATTTTTTACAGCAAGACTGAAAGCCTCTTCTAATGAAAGTTGATTTTCTATTATCTGTTCTTGGGACCACAGAGGACAGATGAACAAAAGTAGGATTAACGTCTCATATCTAATTTTCATAGTGAAAGAAATTTTATATAATTTTCTTTCGCTATTTTAATGCCTTAATTTTAAAGTATTGATTATCAGTTATTTGTTTTTATTTCGTTTAGTAAGTGCTTACGATATTTCGATTCCGACAATAATAAAAAACGATATTAAATAAGCAATTTCGAATATATTTTATTGTCGGAACCTTTATAATTCATACTATTTAGTAATTCCTACAATAGTAATTGACACCCGATTATTTTTAAATTATAAATTTCGGGTACTTCTTTTGGTAATTGGAAATTCAGGAAGGAATTCGATTTTTATTTCGGTGCCTTGATCGGTTTGCAGCTGTAACTCTGCTTCAAGGTCATCACTTAGGCCTTTTATCAAGTTCATTCCAAATGAATTTCGCTTTTTATCAAGGAGTGAGTTATCAATTCCAACTCCGTCATCAACAATTTTTAATTGATAAAGATTCTCTCTTGTTTTCTCCAGTGTAATATAAATAGTTCCTTCCCTATTGTCAGGAAATGCATATTTGATTGCGTTGGTAATTGATTCGTTTAATATAAGACCTAATGGAATTGCCTGGGTCACATCCAGTTCCAGAGAATCTATTTTTAACTCGAAGCGGATTCTCAGGTCGAGTGCAAAAGAATCCCTTAAATATTCAACAAGTTCCTTAATATAACTTGACATATTAATATTGGAAATATTCTCCGAACTATATAATTTCTGATGAATCAGTGACATGGAATGAATACGGTTTTGGCTGTTTTTTATGGCTGACAGAGCCATGGCGTTATCAAGAAATGCGGACTGTGAACTTAGCAGACTTATTACGGTTTGAAGATTGTTTTTCACGCGATGATGAACTTCCTTTAAAAGCCATTCTTTCTCTTCGAGCAATTGACTTAGATTAATGTTTTTTTGATTAATCTCCTTCTCTTTAATCTCGAGTTTTTCATTATGCTGCTGTTTAATCCTGTATCGGTTATATAAAAGAGCAATTGTAATAAGGAGCAGGATTAAACTTCCAATTGAAAGATTATTAAGCATTATGGATTTATTTAAAGCGCTTTCCTGCAGTTTGGACTGTTTATTCAGCAGGCTTATTTTTTGCTCCTTATTTACGGTTTCATATTGCACTTTTAATTCTTCTATCTGCTTGCGCTGTAAAATATTTACAGTTGAATCACTTAGTTTTTTGAAATTTTGAAAGTGTTTTAAAGATGATTGATAATTGCCGGATAACGAATCGATTTTAAATAAAATATGCTCGTATAATGCAAAATCATAATCTATTTTCTTGGATTCTGCTATTTTGGAGACTTTATCAATATATAATTTTGCTTTTGCGCTGTTGTTTTTGCTTGCGTAATAGTCAGCGAGCGTAGTAAAGCAATTAGCAATATCTCGGTCTGTAGCTGGATTATTTAGCTTATTGGCATAGAACACCATTCTCATATAGTATTTCTCGGCTTCAGGTTGTTTAAGATCAGCTAAGCAGTTCGCTTTTGTGTAGTTGAAAATCATTTTGTCAAAATCAGTTTTGGGAGGGTAAACTGTGCTCATTGAATTCAGATAGTCAAGTGCCTCTTTGTGCTTACCTTTTAAAGTTATTGCTCTCACAGCATTTAAATAACTTTTATACCAGCTGCCGCTGTCCAGGCTATTCTTGCCTAGGCGGATACTTTTATTATAAACCTCCAATGCTTCCTCATAATGTCCCAGGTTTACATAAATATTACCTAAACGCATGTAGTATATATCCGCAAAATTAAAGTCGTGCGTCGATTCAATTGTTCTAATACTCTGCAAGGCATAATATAAGGCTTGTTTTAAGTTAAGCTGTGTTTCTTCAATAAACGCTATAGTAGTTTCAGTATATTGATTATGCTTAAATCCTATTTTTCTTTGATCATACAAATTTTGGTACAGGCCTTTTTTTGCACCTGCATAGTTCCCGCTCCAAAAGTTAAGGGTTACAATCCTCATATTAATTGATATTCTTTTTTCTTCAAGACCTAATTTTTTGTAGAGCGCTCCAGCTTCTTTAAGAAGTTCTAATTTATGAGGATCTACTTCTGAAAGATAAGTTGTCTGGTTATCTAGTGCTCTTGCGAGCCCAGTACTGTCTTTTAAGAACCGGCACTCAGCTACAATGTCAGCAAAATATTTTTGGCTCTTCTCCACATTGCCCGATTGCGCATAATATTTGGCAAGTAAAAATAAGCTTTCATTTTTCCATTTATTATCTTTTAAAACGCTGCTGTACTTTACGGCTTGATCAATGAATATTTTGGCATTTTGCAAATCAGGCGCTTTACTTCCGGGTTTAAAAAGATAAAAACCACCGAGCTGCAGCAAAATTTTCATTTTATCGCTATCTTTGGATGTGCTTAAAAGTTTTTTAGCTCCACTTATGTTCCCTTTTTCAATCATTTCACTGCCAATTAAGACACCGCCATCATTATAGCCTTCATCGTAGCTCAGCGAAACAGGAAGCTTATAAGCCTTACATGTCAACACTACTGAACTGTCAGCATCAATTGCTCCTTGATTTGAAGAATGAAGGTATATTGCGCAATTTTCAATCAGAAGCCTTTTCTTCTTTGCATCGTAATAATTTTTCGGAAGGGGACTTTGCGCCAATGAGGAAAGTGAAATCAGCAAAACAAGGTAAACGGAAGATAATTTCATAATATTGGAGGTTTATATTTTTGTCTTTTGTTTTAAACAAAGATAAAGATAAACAGAAGGTGTTCTAAGAGCATTGTTACAGAAAATTCAGGTGAAAGTTGATATTGTTAGATTTTTTTTGGTAAAAATAATTTTTAAGTTCACTTTATTAACTAATTTTATCAAAATTTGTTACTAAATAATAGCCATTATGAAAAGTGTAGTAAATGCTAATATTAATTTAGCTGAAACAGTAGTAAAAAAACGAATTTTAATAGTTGAAGATCAATTTGTCGAAGCCTACGATTTACAGCTTATTCTTGAGAAAGCTGATTATGAGGTTATTGGAATATCTCGTTCTGTTGATCAGGCACTAAAGCAGGTTGAAAAGGAAAAGCCGGATTTGGTCTTTTTGGATATCATGCTCAAGGGAAGTTTAACAGGTATAGATCTGGCGCAGGTATTAAAGGAAAATCATATAGGTTTTATTTATGTTTCAGCTAATTCCAGTAAAAGTGTTTTGGATGAGGCAAAAAAAACGGAACCTTATGGGTTTATTGTTAAGCCTTTTCGTGAACAGGATGTACTGACCAATCTTGAAATTGCATTTTATAGACAGCAGTACAGTATTGACTCCAGATCTAGACGGGAGAAGCAGTTTGTGTCCGAAATAAAGGAACTTACTAAATCAGGATTAAAATGGGATGCAGCACTTCCGTTGCTGGCAAAAAGAATCCAAAGTATAATTTCATTCGATTATGTGGAGGTCGGCTTTGTGAACACAAAACAGTATGCAAATTTAGGAGTCATGCGCAAAAGTTTTGACAGCTATCAAATTATAACCCCCGAGAAACTATCTAAGATTGCAGACATCTCCAGTATAGAATTAAATGAAACATACAAAAAATCTGCAATAGAACTTTCGCCTGCCATTTATGCCGGGGAAAGTTTGATTAAAAATTTTCAGGACGCTCCGATTAAAGGATTGATCGCACATAATTTTGGGATTAAGTCATATTTAGTATATCCAATTGCACTTGCAGATGATGAACAGTTTCATATCACTTTTTACAGCAGAAATTTCAAGTCATACTCTGGTGAAGATATAAAACAGCTGTCAGTTTTAGAAAGCAGCTTTATTGAATTTATAAAAAGAATGTGCACGGGTTCAGCCTGGAAACTAGAACACATCCATAAACCTGCTGTTCAGGTTCAGGATGCAAAGTCTGCAGCAGGATTCGAAGGAATTGTCGGCAGCAGTCTTCAAATGATTACAGTTTTTGACTATATAAGAAAAGTTTCCCCTTCTGACACATCTGTTTTGGTTTTAGGTGAAAGCGGAACAGGAAAGGAGAAAATTGCTAAAAGCATCCATGCTTTATCGCCTAGAAAAGACAAACCTCTAATCATAGTCAATTGCGGTACAATTCCTGAAAATTTAGCTGAATCGATTCTTTTTGGACATGAGAAGGGATCATTTACAGGGGCTTCAAGTAGACAGATAGGCAAGTTTGAACTTGCTGACGGCGGTACTATTTTTTTAGATGAAATAGGAGAGATGCCTTTTGATCTGCAGGTTAAGCTTCTTCGTGTCCTGCAGGAAAAGGAAATAGAAAGGGTGGGTTCGAGATCCTTAATAAAAGTTGATGTACGTATAATTGCTGCTACAAACAAAAATCTGGAAGCAGAAGTTGCAGCGGGAAGATTTAGGATGGATTTATATTACCGTCTTCATGTCTTTCCAATAATGGTTCCTCCACTAAGGGAGCGCAGTGATGATATTATTGCACTAGCGAATCATTTTTTAAGAAAGTACAGTGAAAAGATGGGAAGAACAGAACCCGTGCTCTCAGAATATGCCTTGAATCAGATAACAAAGTATGGCTGGCCAGGAAATATTAGAGAATTGGAACATGTAATACAGCGCAGTATTTTATTAAACGAGGGTGATACTATTAAAGATATTGAACTCTCTACTTTTTCAAAAATGCATTCTGAAAACTTAAGCGAATCCTTTTCTATCAAAACGTATCTTGAAAATGAGCGTGATTATATTTTATATATTTTGAAAAAATGTAATGGCCGTGTATCCGGTGCCGGAGGCGCAGCCGAAGTTTTGGATATACATCCCTCTACATTGAATTCCAAGATAAAAAAGTTGGAAATAAAAAGAGAATTAAACTGATAAATAGAAAAACTGTTCACTATTTTATCTTGAAATTTACAAAGGCAGCCACATAAAAAATAAAAAAGCCACAATTTTTGTGGCTTTTTTGTGTAATATTATTGCAGTAATTCTCCATTTAGAGCATGAATAATTTCGTTTTTCAGAAGACCGCTTCCCCCTCCAAAATGCTGTACAATTTTGGTTTCAGGCCTGTTTATGGTCAAATAACTTATCAGGTACGATTCGCTTTCAGGTTCGATGCCGCAGCCCAACAGTACAATGTCAAAGTTATGCAATTCAAATAAGGCTGTTGCTTCAGCATTCGTGGATGCACCTATACCAAACCAGTCATCTTCTTTATTTATCAGGCGCACGACGGTCTGCAGAATATCTTCATGCCTTCCGATGTATAGAATCTTGATCATTGTATGAATTGTTCTGGTTATTATTGTTTGATGAACTGAAGTTCAATTTCAAGGCTTACATCTTCTCCCACCAAGACACCTCCCGTTTCAAGTGCAGAGTTCCAAGTTAATCCCCAGTCTTTACGATTTATCTTAGCAGAAATAGTAAATCCTGCTTTTATATTTCCCCATGGATCTTTCATAAGTCCGCTGTAATTTGCAGTAAAACTTACACTTTTGGACACACCGTGCAGTTTAAGTTCACCTGTTAGAGTAAATTCTCCCTCATTATTTTTAGTAAATGAATTTCCAAGAAATTCTATTTCGGGAAATTGTGCAGCATCAAAAAAATCGGGACTCAAGAGATGTGCGTCACGGTCGGCATTGCCAGTAGTAACTGAATCGACTGCTCCAGTGAAGTAAATTTTTGCATTTGTAAAATCATCTCCTGTGGTGATAATATTTGCATCAAATTTTTGAAATTTTCCAGTTACATTGGTAAACATCATGTGCTTTACTTTGAATGCAATTTCTGAATGTGTAGGGTCAATAACCCATTTTGTTGTAGACATTTTAAATATATTTATATTGAACAATTATTTGATTTTACATAGTCATGGGTACATCCATCAAAAGGATTTCTGAACCATCAGCCTGAGAGGTAATCTCTAGAGTATTTAAATCCCATAGTCCTAAACCGTCCCTTTGGGAAAGCGGGGTTCCATTGACAATAAAACTTCCTTTTATAATAAAAGCATAAATGCCATTTCCAGCTTTTTTAATTTTATAGATGCTTTTATACTCATTATCAAAAGTACCTAGATGAAACCATGCATCCTGATGAATCCAGACACCTGAATCTTTTGAATCGGGAGATAAAATCTGCTGGTACTTATTGTGACGGTCTTTTAATTTTAAGCTGATTTGGTCATAACGCGGGGTAACATTCTTCTTGTTTGGATAGAGCCATATCTGCAGGAATTTCACAGGTCTGTCACTGTTATTATTAAACTCACTGTGATAAATTCCTGTGCCGGCACTCATGACCTGTATGTCCCCGTTTTTAATGATGGCAATATTATTCATACTGTCTTTATGTTCAAGATCACCTTCAAGGGGAATTGAAATAATTTCCATATTATCATGAGGATGCGTGCCGAACCCCTGTGAAGGATCAACAACGTCATCATTAAGTACCCGCAGGACACCGAAATGCATTCTGTCTGGATTGTAATAGCTTGCAAAACTGAAAGTTTGATGTGTATCGAGCCAGCCGTGGTTGGCATGTCCTCGTGATTCTGCCTTGTGGAGGACGGAATTTCCTGTGATCGGAGTATCGGTTGATGGGAGATGGTTAAATCCTACCGGTTCGAGGGGTTTAATTTCGTCAATATCGTTTTGCATAATATTGGCTACTGCTGCCGAAGCAACAAACATTCCTGTTCCCAGAAGTCCTTTTTTGATAAAATCTTTACGGTCCATAATTTTGAGTGATTAATTATGGTGCAAATTTCCGCCACAAACAAAACCCATGCATTGAACTGGGACAAGATTTTAAATTTTTTTGAAACTTTAGCTAGAATTATGATTTCAGTCTCCTTGTTCTGATTTTGGAAAGGAACTCGGCAGAAATGCCAAGATAAGAAGCAATATAGTGCTGTGCTACACGCTGTGGAATGCTTGGATATGTTGCAAGAAACTCATCATATTTTTGTTCAGCAGAATGGGTTATACTATGGAAGAGACGATTTTGGGTAACAGCTAGATTACGCTGAACCAAAATTCTGAATGCCCTTTCAAATCTTGGGGCCTGCTCAAAAAGTTTTTCTTTGCTTTCAGGACTGAACATAAAAAATTCACAGTTTTCCAGAGTCTCGATAAAAACATGGCTCACATCTTTCTCGTATATGCTGAAAGAAATATCGCTAATCCACGAATTTTCCACCGCAAACTGAAGTATAACTTCAAATCCATTTTTATCAATATAATACTTTCGGACACAGCCTTTGACTACAAAAGCTTCAAAAGTGCATTTCTCACCCTCGTGAAGCATAATAGTCTTTTTTGCAATCTCTTTATAAGACAGAAGGCTGTTGAAGATCTCAAGTTCTTCAGGGCTAAAATTCACATATCGTGAAATTGAGGAATTAATCTGTGTAAACATGAGTGATAAATTTAATTTATAATACAGTTAAATTAAAGGCAATCAGGTACGAGATAACGCTTACAACTGTCCCTATCATAAAGAGCGTGTAGCATATTCTCAGCAGCCTGTATTTCCGGTCAAGCACAACACCAAGATAATACAAATCCCGGATCATGGCATTGTATATTTCATTTTTGTCCTGTATTAGAGTATGCATTGCACTCTGATATTCTTCTATCGATAGTTTGCTGAAATTTCCGAAGAACAGCAAATTTATATTTAACTGTTCAAGATCCTTTTTAGAATATTTTCTATTGCTCAATTTTGGCCTTGTCGATAATATTGCAAAAACGATTCCTACAACACAGAAGCAGATCATAATAAGAGTAGGCAGAATCAAATATGATTTGTCTGCAGTCGCGAGCTTAGGAATCAGTGAGGAAAGTGAAATAGAGATTATGACAGCGTTAATTGACAATAGGATATTTGCTTTATTGTCTGCTATCTCACTGAGTTTCGCATGATTTCCTATAGTAACACGTAGCATCGTGTCCATGGCTCGGTCCGGCTTTTCTTTTTCTGCCTTCAGTTTATTTCCTTTTTTTTCTTTATGATTTATAGTTTCGATGATAGGTGGTATTACAAGATTAATTATTTGAAGTTCTCAAATAATGTAAGCAGTTTTTGATCCAAAAAGAATTTTTAATAGAATAATAATTGTAAAATACTGGATAACAGTGTTTTGTAAGATTGTTTTTAATTGCGTATTGTCAAATATTAAATTGTCACTTGTTAAATATCGCAATCTACAGGAGCAGGAAGTGATATTTCGATTTTGGGAGTTTTTTACATAATACCTAATTACCTTGTAAAGAGCATGTTACAAGCAGGGCATCCACTTTGCTTGTTTGTATTAGCAAATTAAAAAATACGTCTTTGTTTTGATTTCAAAAACTATTAAAAACAACCCTTACAAAAAAACTGCATATGGGAAAGGTAATGTTCTAATTAAGCCACAATCTTAAAAAACAATTTAAATGTACTTATTAATCTAAAACAAAATAAAATGAAAAATTTAAAACAGGCAGCTGTGAATGCTGTAAAAATTTCAATGGCAGTCCTTCTAATTATTACCACTACTGCAGCTTTTGCACAAAAAAAGGAGGTTAAGAATGTTGTACTGGTTCACGGTGCTTTTGCTGACGGATCAGGGTGGGAAGGAGTATATTCTATTTTAAAAAAGAAAGGATACAATGTTTCTGTAGCTGCAAATCCAAATACTTCCTTTGCAGATGATGTGGCGGCAGTTAAAAGAGCACTTGACCAGCTTGACGGTCCGGCAATTCTTGTAGGTCATTCCTATGGAGGCGCAATCATTACCGAAGCTGGAAATTCAGATAAAGTAGCCGGACTGGTTTATATTTCAGCATTTGTACCGGATTCCAATGAAACCTTGATTTCACTTTTACAGTCTGGTCCTCCTGCTCCTAATTCAGGAATCCTTCCTCCTTCAAAAGACGGTTTTGTCTGGTATGACAAAGCCAAATTTCATTCGGGTTTCTGTGCAGATCTCCCAAAACAGAAAGCAGAATTTATGGCAGATTCACAAGTTCCCTGTTCAGCATCTGTTTTTGGTGCATCAATACCAAATGCTGCATGGAAAACAAAACCTAGCTGGTATATCGTGGCCACTGAGGATCAGACTATACCGCCTGATGCAGAGCGATTTATGGCTAAGCGTGCCAACGCAAAAGTTACAGAAATTAAAGGGAGCCATGTTGTTTTTATATCGCAGCCAAAATTGACTGCGGATGTTATAATAGCGGCTGCTGCCGGATCATCTAAATAATTAAATGTAACTGCAATGTTAAAAGATACCATTCTCGAAGCTGTCAACAATCGTGTGGATTCAGACAAAGAATTTGACATACATAAAGAACTTGATAAATTTCTGGAGAGTTTTGACCTTAAGGCAGAAGACATTGGAGGACATATAAACTTTATTGGCAGTGATCCCATAGTGCCCAGCAGCATTAAGTTTGCTACAGCATCAGGAATCGGGCTTGCCGCAAAAGCGGCGGCCATCGCCAAATTATGGAAACTCAGGACTGGTGAGGGACAGGATATTGAGATTGACCTGCGCAGAGTTGTCCACAGGCTTTCTCCTTTTTTCCAGGGAAGATTTGAGAAAATTAATGGCTTCAGCCCGGGATTTCCTACAGAACTGGCAAGCCCGTTTTCGCCTAATTTTTATCCCACAAAGGATGGCAGGCATGTTATGCCCCTTGACTTCTACAACAGGCTTCGTGTAGCAACACTTATTTTTCTGAATGTTCCGGAGGACAAAAAGGCGATTACCAAGGCAATTTTAAACTGGGATTCAGATGATCTGGAGAAAAAAGCAAATAATGAAGGGCTTGTGATGACCAAACTTAGGACAGTTGAAGAATTTCTGGAAACCGAACAGTTCAAGATACTGGAAAAACTTTCCATAGTTACTATTGAAAAAATAGCTGAAAGCGATCCAGTTCCATTTACAAAAAATGCAAAAACGCCCTTGGACGGTATTCGTGCTCTTGGGATGGGACACGTCATCGCTGGTGCAGGTACAGGAAGAGCGCTTGCACTTCATGGGGCGGACGTACTTAATATATGGTCACTTAATGATATGGAAATGGAAAGTCTCTATGCCACTGCAAACGTTGGAATGCGTTCTGCTAAACTGAATCTCAGTTCTGACCAGGGCAAAACCAAAATGAATGAACTTGTTGGCGGTGCAGATGTTTTTTTTGCTAACAGACGTGTTGGTTATTTGGAACGTTACGGTCTGTCTGCCAAAGAAATGGCAAAAAGCAGACCTGGAATTATTCATGCCACAGTTTCCTTATTTGGAGAAGAGGGGCCTTGGGCCTCTTATGGAGGATTTGATGTATCAGCAGGAACTGCAACGGGAGTTATGGCATTAGAAGGTTCCTTAAAAGATCCAAAACTTCCCTCCATTATGGTAGTTGATGATTATCTGGCCTCATGGATTATTACAACAGCAATAGTAACTGCCCTGATTAGAAGATCAGAGGAGGGGGGAAGCTATAAGATTCATGTAAGTCTTTCGAGGATTATTATGTGGATGTATACTTTGGGAATCTATGATAAAGAATATGCAGCAGCAAAAGCCGGCTCCTCTTCTGAGCATTCTTTTCTTGATCCTGAATTATTTACTGCAGAAACGCCAATGGGAACTTATCAGGGGCTCACAGAACAGGTAAAAATGTCAAGAACACCTGGATTCTATAAACATGTTTTAGTGCCAAGAGGCTCCAATAAACCTGAATGGGAAAAAAGGGTTTGAATTTAAGATAGAAAAAAATTAAAATTAAAATAATATAACATGGAAAATCAGGACTGCTTGGATGATAGTTCTACATTACTGGTGCTTGATGGCGAAAATGCAAAGATTCTTGCTGTCAGCACAGATGGGTTTTTAATCGGAACAGTTTTAGAAAAATGCGGTGGAACACCAGATGGTATCGCACTTGATAAGACGAATCGTCATATTTACTGGACCAACATGGGAGAATTTTATCATGAAAATGACGGTTGGATCGAACGCATTGATTTTGACGGCAACAACCGGACTATAATAGTGCCCAAGGGTAATACCTTTACGCCAAAACAGATAAAGCTTGATCTGGAGAATGGACATCTTTACTGGTGTGATCGTGAAGGCATGCGTGTCATGCGTTCTAATCTCGATGGAAATTTTATTACAACACTGGTAGAAGCCGGCATAACTGAGGATGACCGCGAAGATGAACAAAACCATTGTGTAGGTATTGCAATAGATATTGAAAAGAGGCATTTATACTGGACCCAAAAAGGCCCTTCAAAAGGAGGAAAAGGAAGAATATTTCGTGCTGGACTGGATCTACCGAAAAACATGACAGCTCAGACCCGCACCGATATAGAGCTGCTATGGAAAAATCTGCCAGAACCGATTGATCTTGATTTTGATGCTTCGACCGGCTTTCTTTACTGGAGTGATCGGGGAGCAGCCCCAAAGGGCAATACCATAAACAGGGCAGATGTCAACTCTCTTCCGTTGATGGACCCTGAAATTTTATCAGGTGCTCTTGATGAAGCGATAGGTATTGCGCTGGATCTAAAAAACGAAAGGATTTTCTTTGGAGACCTTGGGGGACATTTATACTGCAGGCGCTTAAGCAGCACTTCCTCATGCCTGCTTTTCAGGGATGAAGGACGATTTACCGGTATTGCTTTTTTGGACGAAAAACTTCAATTTCAATAACTTAAATTTAATCTTATGGCAAATTTAGAAAGTTTCCACTTACCTTCAGAGATAATAAACCGGCCTGTCGCGGTTATAGGAGCAGGGACCCTGGGGCGCAGGATTGCCCTGATGTTTAGTACACGTGGCGGGGAAGTGCGTATTTATGATCTCTCGCAGGAACAGCGTGATGCTGCAGTGGCATTTGTAAACGAACAACTCCCAGGAGTTGTATCTACTGTACCAGGAGGAACTCCAGGAAGAGTTTCATCTACAGGAAATCTCGAAGAGGCTTTAGAGAATGCATGGCTGATTATAGAAGCAATTCCGGAACGGCTTGACCTCAAGAAAAAAGTATTTGCTGAACTTGACCGTATTTCGTCTCCTGATGCAATCCTGGCCAGCAATTCATCATCTTATCCCACAAGTCAGTTTATAGATGATGTTAAATCACCACAACGGGTTGTCAATGCGCATTTTTATATGCCGCCGGCACAGAATGCGATTGATTTAATGTCATGCGGAAAAACAGACCGCGGTGTTTTGGATCTTCTGCTTGAAGAACTTCCAAAATACGGAGTATTCCCATTTGAAGCAAGAAAGGAGAGTACCGGGTTTATATTCAACCGTGTATGGGCTGCCATCAAACGTGAATCATTAGCGCTCGTTGCTGAAGGGGTTTCCACCCCCGAAGAATTTGACCGCATGAGTATGATCAATATGCATACAAGCATTGGACCATTCAGGCTTATGGACAAAGTAGGCCTTGATGTTGTGCTTGATATTGAAAATCATTATGCTGCAGAAAACCCTCATCTTCCATCAGGTCCGCGCGAACTTCTGAAGCAGTACGTTGACAGCGGATATCTTGGAGTAAAGTCAGGAAGGGGATTCTATAATGACTATAGTTAACTTAATTAGTAATTAAATTGAATGTTTTTGGAATCTCATTAACCTGCAGGAAACTGCAGGTTTTTTTATTTTATGCAAGAACCTGATATTCAAACCTGTTGTTAAATATCGGAGAATCGTATAAATCATTAGCGAAATATAGGAAGCATTTATTTTTATTGAATACTTAAATATCTGATTTTTAGTGTTTTATACAAAAGGTATGCTGTTTGTAAAATAGCATTGCAGTAAAAAGTTTTCTTGTTCCAGTTCAATGCTTATCAAAGTACTTGCTTATAATTTTGACAAGGAATTTAAAGAGAAAATTAAGCTGCTAATACGGCCTAAATTAGAGCGTTTGCTTGCAGATTTTTTCTTGTTCCAGTTCAATGTTTTGATAATGAGCAAATAAGAACTTTGTCAAAGAAATTAAACTAGCTAATTGATACTAAAAAAAATAACTGGCTATGGTTTAAAATGGATAATAAGACTATGCCGCTTACATAGAAGATGTCTTTACGAAGAGTAATAACATAAAAATATAGAAAGTATGTCAAAAGTTAAATGGGTTATCGACCAGTCGCATTCTGAAATCGGGTTTAAAGTAAAACATATGATGTTTACTAATGTATCAGGTAAGCTGAGAAAATTCAATTCGCTGATTACCACAAGTGTCGACGTTTTTGAAAATGCAAAAATTGAATTCGATGGTGATATCGATTCCATTACGACAAATAATGAAGAGCGCGATATGCATCTTTTAAGTGCAGACTTTTTTGATGCACAGCGATTTCCCAAGGTTAATTTTGATGCAGTTGCGTTTGATAAAATTGATGAGGTAAATTATAAGCTTACCGGCAGTCTTAGCATGCACGGTGTTACCAAAGTAATTACACTTGACACTGAATTCAGCGGACTTCTTCGGGATCCTTGGGGTGTAATCAAAGCGGGATTTAACATTAGGGGCACCATTAACAGAAAGGACTGGAACCTGAACTGGAATACGCCTCTTGATTCAGGCGGAATACTGATCGGTGAGGAAGTCAGGCTCAACATTGATCTTCAGTTTATTAGAAAATAAGGATTTACAATAAATCAAATATACATTCACAAACATTTTTAAAATTAAATAATAGTATCATGAAAAAACTATTTTTAGCAACTGTAGTTGCATTGAGCTCTTTAACTGGATTTGCACAAAAACCAAGTCCACAGTTATTAAACCCTAAAAACCATACTTTGGTTTTAGTGGATCATGAAAGCCAGATGGCTTTTCCAGTAACCTCTATCAGCATTGATAATCTGCGTAATAATACTGCTATAGTGGCAGGCGCATCTAAAATTTTTAAAGTGCCTACTATTGTAACAACTGTGGCTGAGGCTTCTTTCAGCGGACCTGTTTTTCCTGAAATTCAGGAAGTATATCCTAAATCTTCAAGCAATTATATTGACCGCACAACCATGAACTTCTGGGAAGATGCAAATGCATACAAAGCTGTTGCAGCAAAAGGAAATAAAACTTTGGTAATTGCGGGATTATGGACATCAGTTTGTATTGTCGGACCTGTATTGTCTGCAATTAACGATGGTTATACCGTTTATGTGGTTACAGACGCCAGCGGGGATATAAGCAAAGAAGCGCACGAGCAGGCGGTTACACGTATGGTTCAGGCTGGTGCAAGACCTATTACTTCAATGCAGTATCTTTTAGAACTGCAACGTGACTGGGCGAGAGGTGAAACATATCAGGCTGTTACTGACCTCGTTCAAAGATACGGAGGGGCTTACGGAATCGGAATTCAGTATTCTCGTGCAGTGATCAAACACTAATTATTAAATAAGGTAAACCGAGGATTAAGATCCTCGGTTTTTTTAAATCATCATATTATGAAAACTGTCAGTAAATATTTTATTCTGTTTCTTGTTTTTTGTTTCGCCGTCAAGTCATCTGCACAGCAGAAAGCTACCATGATTATAATAAATGCGAAAGTAATTACTCTGGATAACAGTGCTCCAGCCGCTCAGGCAGTTGCCATTGCCGGCAATAAAATAATTGCAGTGGGAAAAACTTCAGAAATTTTAAAACTGAAAAAATCAAAGACTGTTCTAATCGATGCAGAAGGGAAAACGGTGATCCCTGGATTATACGACTCGCATCTGCATGTGATAAGGGGAGGAAGATTTTACAACACTGAATTACGTTGGGACGGTGTTAAAACGCTTGCCCGCGCACTGGAGATGCTCAAGGAGCAGGCACAGAGAACTCCTGAAGGACAATGGGTAAGAGTGGTAGGAGGCTGGACTGAGTATCAGTTTGCTGAAAAGAGAGGGCCTACTTTGGAAGAAATTAATAAGGCGACCGGTAGGACGCCAGCTTTTATCTTAAAATTATACGGAGAAGCCTATCTAAATAAGTCTGGTTTGGAAAAACTGAACATAACCGAAGAGACTTCCAATCCAAATGGAGGCCTGATTCAAAAAGATAGATTCGGACAGCCTACCGGACTGCTGGTAGCAGAGCCCAATGCTTTTATTCTGTATTCCACTTTGGCAAAACTTCCTGAGCTTACAGCAGCTGAAAAAATAAATTCAACAAAATTGTTTATGACTGAGCTCAACGCGCTCGGCGTAACAAGTGTAATGGATGCCGGAGGCGGTTTTCAGAATTTTCCTGATGACTATGCCATTACGGATTCTCTGTCGAAATTAAAACAGCTTACCGTAAGACTGCCCTATTATCTTTTTGCACAAAAACCGGGCAAGGAACTGGAAGACTATCAGAAATGGATTGGTATGGTTGATATTGAAGAGCATGATCATGATGATAAGCCTACAGAGTATTATGTACAGGGCGGAGGAGAAAATCTTGTAGCGTCGGGCGGGGATTTTGAAAATTTTACAAAACCCAGACCTGAACTTCCCGCAAAGATGGAAACTGAACTTAAGGCAGTTATTGGAACCCTTGTAAAAAACAGATGGCCATTCAGGCTTCATGCTACTTACAATGAAAGCATTACCCGTTTTTTAAATGTTATAGAAGAGGTCAATAAAGAAACACCTCTTAATGGACTGGTTTGGTTCTTTGATCATGCCGAAACTGTGTCAGATGAAAACCTTATGAGGATAAAGGCTTTGGGTGGTGGAATATCAATTCAGGACCGCATGGCTTTTCAGGCTGAAACATTTATTTCGAGATATGGGAAAAAAGCAGCCCTTAACACTCCTCCAATTAGAAAAATGTTGGATATGGGCATAAAAGTAGGAGGAGGTACTGATGGAACCCGCGTGTCAAGCTACAATCCATGGATAGGGCTTTATTGGCTTGTAACGGGAAAATCTGTAGGTGGAATTGAATTTGCGGCCAAGGAAAACCAGCTCGACAGGATTCAGGCGCTGAAAATCTACACTCAGGGAAGCGCCTCCTTAATCAAGCAGGATAAAAACAGAGGAACAATCAAAACTGGTTATCTTGCCGATTTGGTTATTTTGTCAGAGGATTATCTTAAGGTAGATGCTGAAAAAATAAAAGACCTAAAATCAAATTTGACTATACTTGATGGAAAGGCAGTTTATGGAAGCGGGTCTTTTGCAAAATTCGCTCCCCAAGTTCTGCAGGCTGCGCCTGAGTGGAGTCCTGTGAATTTTTATGGCGGCTATCAAAACAAATAACCCACACTATGAAAAAACTGTTATTAGCCTTCATGCGAAGTGATGCGGGCAGCAAATTAAATAATTTTACATTGCTTTTTTTTAGAATAGCTGTTTCAGCAGAGCTCCTTGCAGCCCACGGATTAAAAAAAATTGGGGTCGGAATCTCCTCTGCTGAGGTAGTCCCAAATCCGCTGGGACTGCCGGAGGCCTTTAATCAGGCATTTGCTACAGGGGCAAATTTAATAATGCCGGTGTTTATAATTTTGGGATTTATGACCAGACTGGCGGCCGTACCCATTTTGGCCGTAACCCTGACAGGTTTTTTTGTACTGCACTTTCATGATCCCATCCTAATAAGGGACGTGCCATTCATGTACAGCATATGCTTCCTGCTTATTTTCTTTTTAGGAGCCGGAAGATATTCTCTGGACAATTATTTTGCCAGCAGCAATAAAATTACAATAAGCAGAAAATTATGGGGTTCCGCTACAATACTGTTTTTTAAATTCTAAAAATATTTTCTTGTTCTGGTTCAATGCTTACCAGCATTCCAAGGAGTAATTTTGAGATATAATTTATAATTTTTTTGTGAAATTAACATGGCTCAAAGCTTTCACGGCCAATTCTGGTTTTCTGACCAGCGAAACACTAGAGATTTCAATGATGAAATTTAAATTTTAGCTGCAGCATGAACTCTTAAAAAAACAGATAGAAGCAATTTGTATAACGAAAACTTAACTTTTAATATGAAATACGAGCCATTAGAATATATTTACGAGCCTTCCGGTAATCCAAAAGCCAGAACAATGCTGTTGCTGCATGGCACAGGAGGAGATGAAAAAGATCTTTTGTCGCTGGCATCTTATTTTGGTTCAGGTTTTAATATACTGAGCCTTCGCGGAAACGTAAATGAGAATGGTATGCCGCGTTTTTTCAGAAGACTTGCAATGGGGGTTTTTGATGAGCAGGATCTGGAATTCCGTACCTGCGAGATGGTGGAGTTTATTAAAAAATTATCTGTCAAGCATCAGTTTGATTCCGCAAAAATAGTGGCCTTAGGTTATTCCAACGGTGCTAATATAGCTGGTGCAGTATTGACACTGTCTCCTGATTTTTTAGAAGGTGCAATTCTGCTGCGGCCGATGAGGCCTTTTAAAAGAAAGGGACCGCTTCCAGATAGAATTGCAACTCCAGTTTTTATTAGTACAGGAACTTACGATCCGACCATTATGGCAGCTGATACAGAGAATTATGTAAAACTTCTTTCTGACAGCGGTTTTGAGGTGACACATTTTGATCTTGATGCAGGACATAACCTGACACAGGATGATATTGATCTGGCCACAGGCTGGTTTAAAAGATTAAACAGTAAGATTGATTTTGGTTAATTATTTTTGGGTTGGTGAGATGCCAGCGGATTTTTTTCCGCTGGCATTTTTTAATATGTAAACGCCCAGGCTTACTGGCTAGTATTTAAAATTAAGGCCTATGAATACAATATTGCCTTCGTCGGAATTAAAAAACCCTGCCTGAAGACTGCTCATGCTCAGTCCGCCAATCCAAAGCCCGCCGCCTTGTGAGGTGTGCCATTTATGTGACGATTCCTCATCAGCCCAGACCCTTCCACAGTCAAATCCACCGTAAATACCGAAATCAAAAGGGATGAAACTTGTTCTGAAACGTCGTATGCGCAGTTTTAGATTGGAACTGTCGTAGAGATAACTGCCGCCGCTGAAGCGCTCATTTCTGTAGCCCCTAAGTCCGTTGTCACCGCCAATGGAAGCGGACTGATAGAAATTATACCCTTCCCCAAAAAGTATTTTTGCTGCGATAGTGGACTGAACCACCAGGTTTCCTTTTGAGGTCAGCTTCTGATCAAAACCAACCTTGCCGTCAATGTATCCAAAGTCTGTTCCTCCTTTTTCAATATTGGTTTTCCATCCCGCAGTAAAATTGCTGTATAGCCCCGAAGTGGGAAAATCTTCCGCGTCCCTGTTGCGGTAATTAAAAGAAATTTCACTGCCGAGATAATTCTGATTTTCAAAGACAGAGGGATTAAAATTAGCCGTACTAAAATAGCGGTCGGGTGTCTGCTGTACTTTGTAAGATTCAAATGTGGCTGCAAGCTTAAAACTTTTATATGACAGACCTGCGTTAAGTTTACCCTGCCTTGTGCGTGCCCTGTTGTAATCTTTGCCAAGAACATCATCATTATTGAGGGTCTGATTTCCATAACCGAAAAAATTATTTGAAAAATGGTCATCTGTATAGTAAGCATCAGCAAAGAAATCAACCTTTGGAAAAACATTGGCAAATATTCCATTATAACCGGCTTCTACAGACTGATAGCTGAAGTAGTAATGACCATAGAATTTATGCTGCTGGCGGTACGGGCTGCCATTAAAACCTTTATTGGTATAAATATCCTTAAAGCCCAAAAAGAAGCCGTCATCAGTAGCATACCCAAGTGAGGGAAGAAGGACATTATTGTTTGGGCTGAAAAAACGAAAATGAAGGTTATTAGTTTCATATATTGAAGAAAGCTGTTTTTTAGCAGGCTTTTTTTCTGCAAAAATATTCTGTTCATAATCATAGTCATAAACCCTTGTTTTGGAGGCATCGGAAATTGTGTAATGATCCGTTCCGTAACCGCCGATCATACGCAGCATAATTTCCTTCCTGCCTTCTCCACTTACAGTGAAGCGGTCATCACCATTAAGCCCATACAGCAGAATTTCTTCTGTATCTTCCGTGTTAAATGTATTGGAATATTGAAGTTTGTTATTTGACGCCGTATAAATCGAAATTTGTGTTTTTCCATCTCCTGTCCTTATGATATTTATAACATCATCCTGTTCAGTACCGTAGACAACAATCTGTTTTCCGATAAACTCTCCATATCGCACTGCAATTTTCTCCAGATTAGAAAGACGTTGTTTTAATTTGCTTTTAATACTATCAAGTGTGCTGTCCTGCACTTCAGGTGGAAGTGTTTTAAATGCCTGGTCAATTACTGCGGCATTTAATTTTTGTCTGATCGATCTGGCTTCTTCCTGCCACATGTTTTTGCCTGCTTTGCTTAAAAATATTTTGTCAAGCATATAAGCCTCCGAATTAAACCATTTTACATCATGGAGATCACCATCGTAGGTCTGCCAGAAACGGGTTTCGGGAACTCTGCGTTTAATGATTCCCAGAGCAACTCCGTCAAACTTAGAAAATGCGGCATCGCGGTCACGAGGTATAGGAGAGAAGACACCCTGATTCTTGCCTGTTTCCCTGTAGGCCCATCTCCACTGGTCTTCATGCCTGTCCCAATCGCCAAGAAGCATATCAAAGATTCGGGAACGCACATACTGTCTTTGGTCGACAGAATACTGGTCGGTAAGTCTGAGTTTTTCAAAAACCTCCGTTGTGCTGACAAATTCTTTGATGGGCAGTTCTTTGTGCTCGGTAGCGAACTGGAATCCTTCGAAAAATCTGTTTGCCGAACTTGGCCTTTGCTGTACAAAATAGAGCGCATCGCCATATTTATCAGACAGTCCGCCAAGTGCTTGCTGCTGTGGAAAGTAATAAAGATTGGTATTGGTGTGATTTATCAATGCAGCCTGAGCCAGAATGCCTTCAGAGAGCTGTACGTAAGGATGGGCTGTCGTGAAAAAGTCTTCAACAAGATTTTCAGCAGCTGTGTTCTCATAAGCTCCTGAATCAAACGCTGAACCTTTGATTTTAAATCTCAGAAATTTCATTGCATCTTTTCGGAGCGAACGCATTATATACTGCTTCCCGTCCTGACCCTCCAGACGGATGGACTGCGATTGATGTCCTCCTCCTTCCTTGATAATATGCAGGCCCCCGTAAAGCGTATCAAGCAAGGCTGTTTTGGCTGTAACAGGCAAAGAGTAATAGTATCTGTAATGTTTGCCCCACAGAAATTTGTAGAACCCCGATTTGTCGGTTTCTTTATCGGAGAGAATTTGTGCTTTGAAAGAAGAAGGAAGTTTATGCGCCTTGTCGCTGATCTCTGTATGTTTCAGAATGGGGAGCGGTTTTAGAATACCATGGCGGTAGAGCATATTTCCATCGGCGGAAAAGAATTCCACCGTAGAAGAGCCATCATCATAATAATTTAATTTCGCATATCCATTTTGGGATGTCCCATAAACTCCATGATATTCCAAATTGCCACCCAATGCATTTACAGTTCCTTTAGAAAGGTTTACTGCCTGTGATCCTCCTAGTGAACCACTGATTACCTGATGGATTCCTCCTCCTTCAAGATACTGCATACTCTGTTCATGGCCTGAAACTATAGTGATTCTGTCTGATAACTTGGATAGTGCTGCAACTTCTGAAATCAGTTCCCTGTACCGCTTTGATGAATTGTCCTGTGAATCAATGCCCCCCAGTTTTTTTAAACTGATCGAGACTGACCCCGCCACTGGAAAAGGTTTCAGATGATCCGCGGCACTATATTTTCCACCATGTTTTCCATTGCTGAAAATAGGATGATGAATGGCAATGATAATATTTTTAAAAGCATTGTCTTTTATAATGTTTTCAAGTTCATCAATAAACCGTCTTCGTGTTTTGATATCCGGACACTGTTGGTTGATGCCTTTTATTTCATCCCAATCTGAAAGATACCACTCTGAGTCAATGAAAATTACCTGAAGATTTTCATTAACAGAAACCGAACTTAAGGGACAGCCGTTCTCAGGACGATAAATTTTCCTGTTGCCGGAAGAAACAGAAAGTTCGGTTTGTATGGCTGCCATTTTATTATTGTCCTTATATTTCCATTCGTAATCTCCGGGAAGGAACCATGCCTTTCCTTTATAATCTTTCAGTGCACTGGATTGACCTGCTATCTGTTGATCGGATCCAGGGTCTTTCACAGGCAGAAGATTATCGCCTAAAAAAAGTACGGCAGTACTGTCGCCAGCGCTGGCGAGAACCTTTTGAAATACAGTAAGCTTATTTTGGTAATTACTGCTGTTTCCAAGCCCCCCGGCAAGATATACAGCAGCAGTAATCTTTTTTTTCGGAGCTTCTGTGCTTGGTTCAATGCTGCGTTCTTTAAGTGAAGCACAGGCTGCGAGCAGTAAAAAAAGTACAGCCGCGCATAAAGAAGTTGTTTTCATAATACTGTTTTTTTGGCGTTTCAAATGACCGGAGAAGAAGAATGCCCTGCCTTTGATGTAAATCAGTGTAGAAACCTGATGACTGCTATCCTTCCAAAGTAGTGTGAATGGTAATTTCTGCAGTCAGGGCCCGGCTGATAGGGCAGTTTGTTTTTGCATCTTTTACAGCTTCATTAAATGCATCTGCGGAGATTCCAGGAACTTTGGCAACGAGGATCAGGTGTGATTCTTTGATGCCGTCTTCCAGGGTAATAATAGCTTTTGTTTCGAGTTTTTCTGCAGTATAGCCCATCTCCTGCAGCGAAAAAGTGAGTTTCATTGTAAAACATCCGGCATGTGCGGCTGCAAGAAGTTCTTCAGGATTGGTTCCCGGACCGTCTGCAAAACGGCTTTTGAAAGAATACTGGGTTTTATCCAGAACGGTGCTCTGCGTACTTATATAACCTGCGCCGTCCTGGCCGTTGCCATTCCATACGGCGGTTGCATTTCTTTTAATCATGATTTCTGTAAATTAGCGTTAATAAATTCTAGTGCATATTGAGCCTCCTCTTTCCATGAGGAAAGACCCAGAACGAAATGATTTTTCCCCTTAAATTCCTTATACTCGGTAACCGAACTTTTGTCTTTGTACTTTTTGAAATTGCTGTAGTTCAGAGAGGCAGGCATAATGTGGTCTTTGCTTCCTGAAATAAACAGAAGGGGTTCGTGAGGCTGTTTAAAATCTATTCTTCCAATACTTCCCAAAGGATCTCTCATGACGCGTCTGGATTCGGGAATGGTATACGCCGCATAAGATGCCTGCTGGTCGTAATAGCTCATTCCGTTGGTAAATGCATACTGCCACTCCGATAGACTCATCAGGTGAGTTTTTTTAAGTGAACTGAAAAGCCCAAGCGGTTTCCAAAGTGATCTGATAAATGAAAATTTAAACGACAAGACCCCTTGGGGCGGAACAGAATGTATGGCTATTGCGGCAGCGGCAAGATCTTTCTGGAGCAGTAATTGAACTGTAAGCCCTCCCAGCGAATGGCCGATTACGATAGGCTTCTCAGGCAGGTGCCTGCATATTGACGCATAATGTTCCAGCACCTGCGCGTAACGCAGATTTGCCAGACCTGTGTCATTGGGCTGTTTTCTTCGCAATTCTTCCGCAGTGCCGTTTTTTTCAGGCCATGGTTCAGCAATACATTTATAACCGGCTTTTTCAAAGTAAGAGATCCAGTTGGACCATCCCGTATGTGAAACAAAAGCACCTGTAACAAAGACAATTATTTTTGGATTTTTCATAAATATATTTATGGTTTAAATAGGTTGGAAGCTAGGTCTAGTTCATAATCTCTCTGCTGAAATCCTTCAGCAATAAGAAAGCCAAGACGCTCTTTGGTTTGTGGCCAGTTTAGGGCATCGAAAAATTTAACTTGAGTAGACTGCAGATCTTCCGGATTGACAGGCTGTGTTCTTTCATTAATAATCTCTTTGGCCAGTGCAATTGTTTTGCTGTCAAAATTCTGCACTCGTCTGGCAAAGTCGTCCACAAACTGATCAAGTTCTTCGTCAGGAACTGAACGGTTCACCCATCCGTACAGCGCAGCAGTTTCAGCGTCAAAATCCATAGCACCGATAATAGCTTCTAGTGCCCTGGCCCGTCCCAGAAGTTTTGGGAGACGTTCAAGACCGCCTGCTCCTGGAATTAGTCCGCAGCCAACTTCGATCTGTGCTATAACTGCTTTTTCGCGGCTTGCAAAACGGATGTCAAGTGCTAAAAGGACCTCACTTCCTGCGGCCCTAGCACGGCCTCGCAGTTTGCCGATGGTTATGTACGGAGCTTTTTCAAACTGCATCGCCGTATCAGGCCAGTTTCCATTGATAGTATTATCAGGTCCTTGCTGTGCTGCTCCGATTATGTCATAATGTGAGATAAAGAAATCACTGTCGGCGCTGTCAAATACAACAACCTTTACCAGCTTATTTTCAGCCAGCTGATCGGCGAGTTCCTGAAAATCATTAATCATGTTCTGATCAAAGAGATTAAGAGGAGGGTTATTGATGGTAACCTGAAGATAAGATGGAGTATGCCAGGTAAGATGTAGTGTTGTCATAATAAACGGTGTAGGATGATAGGTATTATTTACAAGTGTTTAGGGAGGTCAATTTCGAAGTCGAACTGCTGAAGGCCTTTTTCAATAAGTGATCCGATGCGTGTCTGTGTTTCCGGCCATGTGAGTGTGCTGAAAAACCTCTTTTCTGTAGATGCAAGATCCTCTATCGATGCTGTTCCTGTTCTTTCATTAATTATTTCTTTTGCCAGCGCAATTGTTTTTTTATCAAAACTGTCGATACGTCGTGCGAGATTATCTACAAATGCATCAAGGTCCTTATCGGCAACAGCCCGGTTGATCCAGCCATATAAAGCTGCGGTATCAGCATCGAATTCCTGCGCGCCACAGATAATTTCCATTGCTCTTGATCTTCCAACATTTATTGGCAGACGTTCGAGTCCGCCTCCTCCGGGAACAATTCCTGTACCTAGTTCAATCTGGCATAACGATGCTTTTTCCCTGCTGGCAAACCGCATATCAAGTGCAAGAAGAAATTCACTTCCAACCCCTCTGGCTCTTGTGCGCAAAAGCCCTATAGTTACAAAAGAGGCCTTTTCAAAACGAACTGCTACGTCAGGCCATAAGGAAAGTCCTGTAGTTGGCGCAGGAGTCAGGTTTAAATTGTGTGCGCCTAAAATATCCAGATGCGATATAAAAAAGTCTTTATTGGCGCTGTCGAATACAACTACCTTTACATCCTGGTTCGCTTCAAGTTCTCCTGCGAGTTCCTGTAGATCGTCAATCAGCGCCTGATCAAAGATATTTATCGGCCCGTTGTCAATACTGACTTGAAGATAAGAGGGAGTATGCCATAATGTTTTTAATGTTTTCATAACAATTGGTGTTTAAATGAGGAATAACTTCAGTTTTATTTTACAATGCCAGGCTTCTCGCAATAATAAAAAAGGAGAATCTGGCATCAAAATATCAAAAAGGGAATAGCAGTATCTCCCCAAAAAATACTGCTTTTCGACCTTCAGGCATTTCTATGAGAAATGCTGCTTTAAATATTTACTTGATATATTTGACAAATTCTTTAATATATTTGGCAACAAGTTCTGGATGCTCGTGCTGCGGTCCATGACCCGCTTGGGGAAAAACAATGAATTGTGTAGTGAGAAGCTGTCTGTTCAGTACATGCCAGTTTTCAACAGGAAAGCACACATCATGATCTCCTATAATTACTAGGACGGGATTTTTAAGAGTCAATAATTTTTCACGAGAATTAGTAGGATCTTTAGCGAAGTCGACCATACCAAGTGTAAAGTTGTCCCATACCTCCTGAACTAATGGCACGTCGCGGTGTTCAGTTCTTTGAGCCATTCGGTCACGGCTCAGCTGTGCTGCTTTTTTACTGCTTTCAGAAGCGGGCTCAAAAAAAAGATAAGTCTCATCTTCCACAGTATAATCTGGTCTTCTGGAAACATCAAAAAACTTTTCTTCAATAGGGTGAAGATTTGCGCCTGGAGGATTTGCGCCAATTATGATTGTGTGGGATATAAGGTCAGGAAATTCTGTTGCCGCTACTGCTGCTGCGTGTCCGCCAAAAGACCATCCCCCTGTAATTATTTTGCTGTATCCCAATGCCTCTGCAAGATCTTTTATATCTGTAGCAAAGTCAAGTATGGTTTTGCCGGGTTCCCCTGTAGAGGATGCCATACCTGAGTAGTCAAAGGTTATAACGGTAAATTTTTTTGCAAGACTGTCAAGGAACAAAGGATCCCATACATCAAGATTGCCTCTGAATCGATTGGCAATTATAAACGGATCCCCTTTTCCGATAGAACGGTAAGCGATTTTTCTTCCTTTGCTTTCTGCAAATTTGATCTTAGAATTTACTGCTGTAGTTTTCATAATATATAAAATTTGAATTAATTGTAATATTTTTTATCTGCTGGCGTTCATAGCCTGCAGGGCTGATTCAGGCGAGGACAGGTACAGCTTGTAAAATTCTGCAGTGCCTCCCACATGTATTTCATAGGTATCAGTTTCAAAGGCTTTTTTGAGATCCATTGCAACTTCTTCGGGACTGATGCCGTTTTCTCCTCCGATATCTTTGGAAAAAGAAGTGTTCACTAGAGGTGGCATAAGTTCAAAAACTTTTACAACAGGACGTTTCTCATGCTTTTCCAGCGAGATGCGCAACACCTGTGAATAAGAGTGAAGGGCAGCTTTGCTGACAGCATAGCCGGGAAGCACTATTCCAGGTGAAAAGGCTGCAATAGAGGAAACATTTACGAAAGCAGCTTCGCTTTGATTCTGCAAAAGTGGAAGCAGTTTTTCAGTAAGCCTTACTATCGAAAGGTAATTGGTCAGGATTTCTTCGCTGGCTTTCTCAAATGCATTGGCATTTTCATCTGTCAGTTTGAAATAATTGGCAAGACCTGCGTTGTTGATTACAATATTAAGGCCGGGATAATTTTTATAAAGGTCTGCTGTAAGTTTTTCCACATCAGCAGCATTATTTATATCCGCGGTAATGGCCGTTACATTTTTTAGACCGGCTGCTGCATTTTCGAGTTTTTCCGCTGTCCTTCCTGTGATGATTACCTGATTATCGGCAGAAAATAATTTTGCCATTTCAAGTCCTATCCCTGAGCCTCCGCCAGTTATGAGAATGGTATTGTTTGAAGTTTTCATAATATAAATATTAATTAGTTATTTGATTATTGAGGAAATTTTGAGAAAATCCGACAGTATTAACAAAATTGTACTGGTCTGCCGATGTGGACTTCAGGTTGGCATTTTTATTGTAAATCGCTTCAATTAATCGCAGCGCTACCATTATAGGATTTGAATTTTGATCAAATGAAAGATAGGTTTGCAGATTGGGAACCTGAATTTTAGAGTTGCGCAGTTTGTGTCGCAGCACTTTGTCATATGACCCGGTAATGGCCTGAATTGCGCTGAATAATTTGCTGTTCTGCAGAAAGCCGATGGTGAGAAGTGACGCATCAATAATGGTTGCCTTCTGCTGCTGTTCAAACAGGGGAAGCAGTTCTTCGGTAACCCTGATTCCGGCAAGATACTGCGAGACAAGTGTATTATGACACTGAGTGGCTATAAACTCTTCAGATTCAAAGTAGCACTGCCCAGAGTTGTTTATAAGAACATTGAGTTCGGGAAAGTTTTTATGAATTTTGGAAATCATTTTCGCAATTTCCTTATCACATGTCAAATCGCAGAATATTGTATGTATATTTTTATTTTTAGACGCTATTCTCTGCAGTTCAAATTTGTTTCTGCCTGTTATCACAACGGTGTTGCCTAAGGCTGAAAGCAGTCTTGCTAATTCTAATCCCGTACCGGTAATGCCGCCTGTGATCAAAATGGTGTTTTTGGAAGTTTTCATAATTGAGATCTTAATTCATAAATTACTTTTCTTAAATATTGATTGCTCCTTGTCCGGATGCAATCAGGTAGGCTTCCTTCAAGGCTTCGGAATAGGTGGGGTGCGCATATGAAATGCGAAACATATCTTCATCAGTAACTTCGTATTCCATTCCAATGACACCTTGAGCAACTAAATCTGCTGCGCGGGGTCCAATTACGTGCACTCCAAGAATTTCTCCATATTTTGGTTCAGACAAAACTTTGGCAAAACCATCTTTTTCCATTGCGGCTCGGGCGCGGGCGCTTGCAGAGAATGGAAATTTTCCGACGCGGTACTCCATTTTTAGCTCCTTAAGTTCCTCTTCGGTATATCCTACAGAGGCTACTTCCGGCCATGTATATACCACTCCTGGTATCAGTTTATAATTGATATGCGGTTTCTGTCCGTTGATCGTCTCTGCCACAAAGATGCCTTCTTCTTCTGCTTTATGCGCAAGCATTGCGCCGGCAACAACATCTCCGATGGCGTAAATGTTTTCCTGCGAGGTCTGAAGGTGTTCATTGGTGGATATGCGGCCTTTATCATCCAGTTTAACGGAAGTATTTTCAAGTCCAAGGCCTTCGGTATACGGTTTACGCCCTACGGCTACCAGACAGTATTCCGCAGTTATTTCATGGGGTTCTCCTTTGGCATCCAGAAACTTTACAGTAGCACTGTCACCATTATTCTGTGCAGACTGTACTTTATGGCTCAAAAGAATTTTTATATCCTGCTTTGTGAAGAGTTTTTTAAGTTCTTTTCCCAGTTCCCTGTCCATCGTCGGAATCAGGCTGTCGGCATATTCAATAATTGTAACCTCTACACCGATTCTTGCATAAATAGATGCCATTTCAACACCGATCACACCTCCTCCGATTATGACCATACTTTTTGGTTTTGCTGAAAGCGAGAGTGCTTCAGTAGAGGTAATTATTCTGGTTTTGTCAATTATAACTCCAGGAATAGTAGCTGGTTTGGACCCTGTAGCAATAATATAGTGTGTGGCGGATACTGCAGACTGGGATCCGTCAGCTGCAGTTATATTAATATTGGTATTGTCTGTAAAGGAAGCTGTTCCTTGAAAAACAGTTATTTTGTTTTTATTCATCAGGTAATTAAGACCTGCTGTATTCTGCTCGATTACTTCTGTTTTACGTTTAATGAGCTGCGTGAAATCCAGTTGCAGTTTTCCGATTTCAATGCCGAAAGTCTTGAATTTAACTTCAGCGGTATGATAATGTTCCGTACTGTCCAGCAGTGCTTTGGTCGGTATGCAGCCGACATTGGTGCAGGTGCCTCCTAAAGTGCTGTATTTTTCTACAAGTGCTGTTTTATAGCCTAATTGTGATGCCCTTATTGCTGAGGCATATCCTCCCGGTCCTGATCCAATTACAACAATGTCAAATTTTGTTTCCATTATTATTTTAATTTTTGGTAGTTGATATTATACTTTATTACGCTCTTTCGATCTGCCCTATCTCCAAAGCGTAATATGCAGTTTTACTTGAACATCACATTTGACAATCAGCGTGCCTTTTAGGTAAGTATTTGGTAATTAATGATTTATGGAAAAATTGATATTTATTGCTTATTTAATATCGTAAGTAGGAAAGTGTTATTAGTGATATTTAGTAAGCAGAATATCAATTTTTACTAAATATAGATGCTGAAAAAGGTTTAGGAGACCGAAAAGCAGAACAGTGTAAAAACACTTTTTAGGTCATTTTTCGATTTAGACAAATTGCAATATGAATTAACGTTAAGTATTTAAGGAAAGGGGAGCATTGAAATGCCAGATAAAGCTAACAAGTAGAATACGAAGTCCGAAGTAGGGTTGCCGTTTTAACGATCAGAGCTGCAGACAAAAAAGAGGATCTGTACAGCATCCTCTGTAAAATAGAAGAAGTTGTACAGATCCGCCGGCAGCAGACAATACTATAAAGTATTATCAGCCTATTGAAGCCTTAGCAGTCTCAAGAAGAGTTTTATGAGAAACAAACTGAAGTTTTATTTCCATTCCCTTATTATTTACGACCGAAAGCTCCCCGTCAAGGTCTTCGCTGAGACCTTTAATAAGTTTCATTCCCATGCCTTCATAATGGCTGTCAGCAGGATCTTCTTTCATTCCAGTTCCGTTGTCCTTGATCATCAGGTGAATGATATTCTGGCCTGACATATTCAATACAATTGTGATGGTGCCTACATTATCGGGGAAGGCATGTTTTACGGCATTAGTTATTGCTTCATTGATTATCAGCCCTAATGGAACAGCCTCATTTGTATCAAGTTCGACGGGCTGGATCTGCAGTATAAAATCTATTTTTTTTCCTGCCAGATAGGAATCTTTAAAATATTCAATAAGTTCCCTGATATATTTTTCTATATTGATGGACTGGAGGGTCTCAGACTGGTAAAGTTTTTTATGAATAAGCGACATGGCATTGATCCTGTTTTTACTTTCTTTTATAGCCTCAATAGCTGCGCCGTCCTTTAAGTGATGCGTTTGGGTGTTGAGAAGGTTCATAACCATGTGCAGGTTGTTTTTAGCCCTGTGGTGTATTTCCTTTAAAAGCCATTCCTTCTCAACAACTAGTTTTTCAAGACTGCTGTTTTTTTGTTTGATTTCATTTTTCTGTGTATCGAGAATTCTGTTCATTTTCTGTTTTACCCGGTAGCGGCTGAACAGCAGTACGATGATAATCAAAAAAAGCAGTGCTCCTGCAAAAGCAATGTTTTTTAGGAGGTTGGACTTCTCTAGTTTGCTTTTCTGCAATTCTCCCTGTTTTTTCAAAAGCTGGACATTTTTATCTTTTTTGTCGGTTTCGTACTTTATCTGCAGTTCTGCAATCTGTTTATTTTTCTCTGAGTTAAGCAGTGACCCTTTAATTTTCATTTCCTTTCTGTAGCTTTCCAATGAAGCATCATAGTTCCCCTGTACGGAATCAATCCTGAAAAGGGCGTGGTGCATATCGGTTTCTACAATAGGGTTCTTATATTTTTCATTGTATTTGAGAAAGCCTTTGGCGTATTTTCTTGCAAGTTCATATTGCTTGCTGTTGTAAAGATAACCAACAAGCCCCCGGTACAATGGCTCCTGCCTTTCATCGTCAGGAGCAAGTCCGTCTGATATTTTCATAGCAATCTTTGCATATTTTTCCCCTTTGTCAAATTGTTTTAAGGAGGTATAGGCTTTGAGTAGCGTACTGATATTGCTTATTTTTCCCGATGGGGAAAGTTTGGAATAAGTATGCTCCATATCCTTGATTAAAGAATTCATTCCAGCCCTATTGCCACTTAACTTATAGAGGCGGAATATCATTGCTTCTAGCTGTATTGTTGTTCCATAGTCTGTATACAATTTTGACAATATATGCCCTTTCTGAAGAAAAACAACTTCCTTATCTTTCTCGTTGATGTGGTCGTGGATCCCGCCAGCGTACCAGTATACCTGAACTGCGTCAGGACTTTTATCATTATACTGTTCAACCTGAGAAAGCGCCTTAAGTATATACTCCATAGCAGATTTATAATCGCCGGTCGCATCATATAGAATACTGATCCAGGAATTCAGGAACTGATTGTCTTTTTTGCCGGCAGATTCATTCAGTGCAATGCTCTTTTTAAACAGTTCAATGCCAGGTTTGATCTTTCCGCTGTTGGCAGTCCATTCAGCTTCTTTTGCAATTGACATCGCCTGTTTTAACACATTTCCCTGCTCAGTATAAAGTTTAGTTGCTTTCTGTGCTATTAATAGGCTTTCTTTAGGGTTTCTGTCGTCTGTATTGGCCAGAAGGAGTGCTGTATAGGCATCTCCCAGATTTTCTTTCTGACTTGTTTTACTGAAAAGCGCTATTGCTTTTTCTGCATTTTTTTCAGCCTCACCTGCCTGTTCTTTTTGGCGTGCAATCTGTGAAAATAGGATGTAAGAATTTCCAAGGCCATTATTATAAGCCACGGAGTTGCTAAGCGCGGAAGCTTTCTTAGTGTAGAAAAAAGCGCTGTCCAATGCTCTTGGTCTGGCTATCAATTTCGAATGTGAAAGATGATAATCCGCCAGTTCTAAAAGTGCTTTGACTTTTGATGAATCTGATTTAGCGCTTCGGGCGCTGCTGTAAATTTGATGTGATGGTTTTGTAGTTTTAATCTGCCCATGAGTATAATGTACGGCAACCATCACCAATAGAAAAAACATGTTTCTTTTGGTCATTCCTGTATTATTTGAAGTTAATAAAGTATGCGGTATCGAAACAGGAAGGGCAGTCCCTGTTTTAAGAAGTGATAAAATTAACAAAAAAAGCTTATAAATTATATTTACTTACAGTTATTTTGAGTGTATATAATTTTAATAGTCTAAACATCATTATCGTTGCCTTTTTTAGAAGCCTGATATTTATTTGGAATTTACAACTATTACGATTTAAAATAATTTTTAAAATATTTAAATGTAAATACAGGTATTTCTACTTAGTATTTAATTTAAAATGATTTATATATTTGATTATCAGATATATGTTTTGTTTTAATGTAAAATACTTGATTAGTGAAATCGATAGATAGCACTTGAAGTAACTATTATAATTCAATTGTTTTTATAATTTTTATAGTATCTAAAATAAGGTGAGAAAATCTCTTTTTCATTTTAATTAATAGGATTTTTTTATTTAACTATTAAATATATAGCTATGAGAGTAACAATATTTTTTAAATTTGTCATTATTTCTTCTTTTATATTAATTTCATGTGATACTGAGGATAAAGAAGACTCAAGTAATCCTCCAGCAAATTCAGATAATTTATTTGGGACAGGTTGGAATAGTAATGAGAATTTTTCTCAGACAGTTCCTGTTGCAATAAATTATGGAAATTACCAGTCGGGAAAAACCTTGCCATCTAGCGTAGATTTAACATCTAAATTCCCTCCTGTAGGAAACCAGGGAAAATTAGGAACTTGTGTTGCTTGGGCTGTAGGTTACAATAATAAAACTTATCTTGATGGCATAGCAAGAAATTTGTCCCCCTCCCAGTTGCAATCTTTTACAAATCAATACTCGCCTACAGATCTTTTCTTTTCAATTGATCCATCTAAAAGAGATTGTTATAACGGAACAAATTTTGATGATGCTTTTAACGTTTTGATTTCTAGAGGTATTAATACCATGTTTAGTGTGCCATATGATGATGTCACCTGTCGCACAACTTCACCTGGCAATTCTTCAACAGCTTCAGCAAATAGAATTAAGAATTTCCGAAGAATTCAAGGTTCTGTAGATGAGATAAAAGAATTTTTAGCACAAGGAACACCTGTTGTAATTGGCGCAATGGTCAATAGAGAGTTTCAGTTATTACGTGGGAATAATGTACTTAATAATCTAAATTATTCTGGTGATCAAGGAGGACATGCTATGGTTATTGCCGGATATGATGATTCAAAAAGTGCATTCAGAATTATCAATTCATGGGGAAATTCATGGGGAGATAATGGATATCTATGGGTAGGTTATAATTTTTTAATAAATAAATTTTGTGTGCAAGGCGGACAGAAATCATTGTTCGTTGCATTTAACGGTAATGATACAACTATTAGTCCTCCAACATCAAGTAATAGTATTGACCTTACAGCTCTAGTAACCTCTGACTTCACAATTTATCCATCTGTATCTCCTTATATTAATACGCGCAGAGCTTTTTTTGATGTCAAAAATATAGGAAGTCAGACAATAATGGCTTCAAGTAACTGGAATATCTATTATTTATGGGTAGATGCTTTTAATGCTAATAATTATGGTGTAGTATTTAGAGGTGAGTTTACAACTTTGATACCTCAAAACACATATCAAAACATCAGTTCTAATTACAGTCGCATAAATTATAATCTAGCTCCGGGACAATCTTTAGCACAAACAATCTTTGGGTCTTTGAATATAAGTTGGGATTATTTTATGCCGCAAATTAATGGAAGTTATTATTTAGTAATGTACATTGATAAGGGAACCAGCAGTGAAACAAATCAAACTAATAATGTGTTTTATGTGACCCAAACACCTAAATTTTTTAACAATGGATATTCTAATAAAAATTCAGATAATGAGAAATTGCAGAATAAACATCAATTTGAAGATATAACGTCATTTAAATTTCATTTAGCAGAAAATAAATTAAAAAATGAAAGTGATTTGGATTTATATAGAAACATTTCAAACGATAAATTTGTAAATGCATATAGCGCAGAAGAGATTGTTTCTTTTTTAAAATACAAAATCAACAATGGAGGACTTTGATGAAGCTCTCTTTTATTACTATTATATTTTTCGTTAAGTGTCGCTTAGTTTTAGAAAATTAAACCATTACTATTATTTCTAACCCAATTGTCTATTCTGCTTACTTAGTAGCTGTGGGATAATGACGGAGAGTATGCTAGAGTCAATTAATAAAAATATTGTTTCCACAGCTGAATATATTTGACGGAAGTAGTATTGCTAGAAGATTTCAATGTCTTAAAAGTCTAGAATTAACGAAATTAGATGTGCATTATTTTAAATTATATTGTAGTTTAAATAACAAAACCAAAAAATTAAACAATATGAAAACAACTGTACTATTATGTTTTTTAATCTGTGTAATAACATTGAATCATGTTTACTCACAAGACATTCTCTATGATAAGCTTAAAATTTGCACAGAAATAAAAGAATTTAGTGAAAGTGGTGAAAAGGCTGCTGGAATTAAGGGTGAAAAATGGTCCGCAGGCCAAACCTTACGCGTTAAATTTATTGATGGCGATGCATTTGTTCAAGCTAAAGTTCGACAATTTGCCACTGTATGGGCTGATAATTGTAACATCAGATTCACGTTCGTCAATTCTGGGCCAGCTGATATTAGAATAAGATTTATTACAGGAAAAGGTTCATGGTCTCTAATAGGTAAGGCATCATTAAAGTATTCAGTTGACCCGATAACGGGCAATGTATCTCTTTCAAATACTGGGGCGACAATGAATTTTGGTTGGTTTAACTCTAACACAACTGATGATGAATTTAGTAGAACTGTAATTCACGAATTTGGACATGCAATCGGTCTTATTCATGAACATCAATCACCTGTAGCGGGAATATCTTGGAACCCACCTTTAGTTTATAACTACTACAGTATCACGCAAGGTTGGACAAAAGCAGAAGTTGACCAAAATATATTTATAAAATATTCTAAAAGTCAAACTCAATATTCTTCATATGACAAACTATCAATTATGCATTATGCAATACCTGCGGATCTTCTCTTTGATCCAACACAGGCAGTAGGATGGAATACAGTCCTATCGGCAATGGATAAATCATTTATTAGCGCATTTTACCCATTTCCTAAGAAGGAAGCAAAAAAAGAGGAGAAGAAGAACGACGGTAATCATACAGGTGATGTACATGGAGGTGTTCACTAATCGCTTTTTGTTTAGTTTGAAGATGTTTAGACTTTCTAATAGTGTCTGTAAAATATGATAACAGTTACCAATGGGAATTAAATCAAAATGTATGAGATTAAAAACTTTCAGTACGAAAAACTTTCTTGGCTATCGTCGGAAGTTAAATTAACTTAGACGGTTTAAATATTTTGGTTCGAAAAAATGGCTCCCTATTTTATTTTTTTCCTCACAGCTTACAGATTAAGCCATTTTAATTCTCTTATGCGGTCAGAGATGAGTCCGTCTTTTAGTTTTAGATATATCACATGGTCAAATGTCCGAAGAAATTTATATCCTTTGACATTGGCTTTGTTATTCATTTCAGAAATTAAAAGATAAAGGTCTAAAACCGCAAAGAAGTTTATTTCATTTTCTTTCAACTTCTGTTCCATTTCCTGTAGGTGGCTCACGTTAATAATGCATAAATCATTAATAAGATGTCTTTCTTCTTTTTTGACTATACCTTCTTTGTCAAGCATTTCATTAAACTTTCTTTTTAAGATAAAAGGCACTATTCCAGAGCTTATTATTGGATCGTTTACCACAACAACAGGATAAATATGCACCTTTCTCATGGGATTAAATTCAGGGTCAGCTATCTGGCTTTTGTATAGATGGAATTTTTTAACTGTTTTTTCGGCAAGCTGGGCCAGACCATAATCTTTATTAAATTTATTCAGATCCAGATTTCTGTAATCTTCAATAGTTGCAACAGTTTTGAATCCATGATCTAGAGGCATAAATCCGCTTTTGACCTCAAAGAGAGCAATTTTCTGTTTATTTCTTATATAAAAATCTGCATATTCTATTGGTCTTCCTTCAACATTGAATAAGAGCTGATCTGTTGACCGGAGTATTGTTTTGGGAACATTTGAAAAGGACTCTTTTAATATTTCTTCTATAAAAGGCTCGAAAAATTCAGAGCCAATAAAACTTCCCCATTCTTCCCGCGTTTTTACATTGTTAGGTTTTAGATAGTCAAACCAAAAATCATTTATGAATATCGAATATGATTTTTCTATATAAAAACCTTCATCTAAAACAATATAGCTGATAAGATCCTTGTCATCCTGCTGTCTGCATTTATATAGAGGGGATTTTTTTAATGGAAAAAAATCAAACTTTTTTAAATCGTCTCTTTCGGGAATCTCATATTTGACTTTGGACGAAAATACATCAAAGATTTTTACAGCATCTGCATTATCTCTAGGCACATTCAGGTAGCGCAGTCCTAATTTTTCATCGTGGCTTTTAATATAGCTCGATATAATAAGTTTTATAAATTCATCGGTACTTTCAACATTATAGTGCCAGGTTAAATAATTTCTAAAGTGCTCTCCATAAAAATGATGATTCTCAATTTTGTTGAACAGATAATACGATTTGTAAAAAATATTTACTGTATTTGAACTTTCATTATACTGGTTGTGATGGAGTTCTCTGAACATGTAAAATTCAAGAAAATCAAGCCCCAGTTCCTTATATCCTTCTTGCTGATAATTATTATCTCCTCTGAGGATCTGATCATTTGAAAGCAGTAGAAATTTGAATATACGTTCCCTGTTATCAAAAGTATATTCAGGCACCTGATCTGTAAAGTCATCATGATTTATAATTTCCTGCAGTGCATGCAGACAAGTAACCCTCGAAAATAACTGATAGTTTTCAGGCCTTTTGGAAAATTCAATGATTACTGGCAGACAATTCGATTTATCCAAAGGATTTTTGTCATCAAGGAAAACTAAACGCAGACAGTCTATCTGAGTTTTTCTGGAATAGTCAAACTTGCTTTCTGTTGGCGGTTTAAGCCGTGTATTGATTCCCGATATGGTTAAAATTAATTCTTCTTTAGGTATATCGAGAATTAATTCGAGAGGATCATCCGGAATAGGAGTGCAGTAAAAATCTGAATATTTGACTAAATGAGCTAACATGACATTGTTTTATTTATCATAATTCTTTAGTTTTTCTTCTCATCATTTATACCTTTTTGCACCTGTATCTGTAAAGTGTTGCGGCAAATCCAAGATAGCAAAAGGCCGTTTATTAATTATATTTTTAAGATCCACACCATTTTTTTCTTAATTTTTCTATAGCATTTTGTAATAATTCAGTGTTATCAATTTCATTTAATGAAAATAATCCAACAATTGCATAGGGATGTACTGCAACCGGATTAGGAACAGATAAATTACTAAAATAATATTGTGGATGCTGCGAATTGTACATTAATGCATAGCTGTTTCCATCCACTGGATTTGCGATACATTTATGGAATAAATCTGCAATTTGCTGATGTGAAGTAATTGATAAAAAGTGACAGATTAATGGATTCATATGATTAGTTAAAAAATTTATATTCAGTACCAAATTTTAATATTGATGCAGCAGTGGATTGGGTTGGAAAATATTCTACAATTAAAGTATCTCCTTCCTTTCTGCTTGTTATTTTGAAACCTCGTTCTTCAATCCATTTGGATCCATTGCCTTTATGATCGACGATTTCAATTTGAGAGGGATTTTTTGAAACCTTAAAGATGAAATCGCTGTTTTTTTCAAATATAAATATGCTTGACTTTTTTTCAACTTCAATATAATGAGCTTTAGAAGTGTCTGAACTTATAATCAGGCTAACTGCCGATTTATTAAAATTATATGTTGTTTCGACCATTTTATTATAAGCCGGTTTTGGAGTGCATGACAGTAAAAGTGCCAATATTGCTATTACTGCTGTTATTTTCATTTTAATTACTGGTTTAAAGTTGCTTAAATATAAATAATAAAATTGCTGAATGTGAAAAATACAGTTCTAAAAACAAAAAGCAGATGCTTTAAAAAAATGACTGCTGTTTTCTGCAATGTAATTGTTAGGTCCGTTTTGTAAATTTATTTAAAACCGTAAAACATACTTTACGGTTTTCCGTATTGCTGGCAAGATAAATCAAAAGGGATTTTTAATTATTATGAGCCTGCTTATACTAGGGCAAGGCATGGTGTTTCGCATTAAGATAAGGCAAATCCGGGGAATATAATTTTTTTCAATTTGCCATTTTATGTCTCGGCAGATTAATTTCATGTTCCTGCGGATAGGGCGAGCGCTGGGTCATGCTGACATCTTCCTTAATCTGCTGGTGTACTTTGTACTTATTTTCACTGCTGTCGGAGTGACGCGGATCTTCTATAAACGGCATTTTTTCCATTTTGGTTATGGTAATAGTTGGGAAATGGTAATCTACTTCTACATTTCCCAGCAGCAGGTAGCAGCCTCCGCCCTTAAAGGGATATTCTTTCAGGCTTCCCGTAAAATGTGCCGTATCAAAGAATTCACCATTGGCATCTATCCAGGTTCCAAAATACATAGCGCCCATTTTGGTTGGGACATGTTTGCGGGCTATCAGGTATGCAAGCATGCGTACTGTTTTCTTATGATGTTTTATTAAGTCTTTTGCCATCACATCCCCTCTATATTTAGTTTCCAGCAGATCAAACGGAGAGCAGGAAACCGGAAAACTCAAAAGTTCAATTTCATCAAAGGCATCTTCAAACTGGGAACGTTCCAGAGCAGGAAGGGTATATTCCTTCACAGGCTCCTCAATAAGCATGAGATTTCTGTTTTCAGGTTTAAAGTTGACCAGGATCAGCCTTGCGATTACCAGCAGTTGATTTTTTGTTTTTCCGGTAAAACGGAAAGCCCCGATAAATATTAAGATCTGAATGCCCTCAATGCCGATTGGGATGCGGTTAATAAAATCTTCGAGTGATTTATACTCTCCATTATTCTCCCGTTCAGTCTGTATCAGAATGGCCGTCTTAGCTTCAAGTCTCTCAAGGTGCATAAAACCCAGATATACATCGGTTCCATACAGCGTTGTTTCAGATTCGCTTTTATTGACGCAGGGATTGTGAATGACAGCCCCGGACATTTTTGCCTCATGAATGTATACCTCTGTTCTGTAAAAGCCGCCCTGATTGTTGATGACCGCCACCATAAATTCCACAGGATAAAAAACCTTCAGATACAGGCTCTGATAGCTTTCAACAGCATAAGATGCCGAATGTGCCTTGCAGAAAGAATAGCCTGCAAAGGATTCTATCTGGCGGTATATTTCTTCACTTAGTTTCACTGGATGTCCCTGCTTTGCGCAGGAAGCAAAGAAATCATTCTTTACCTTCTGAAGCGCTGATTTTGAACGTCCTTTTCCGGACATGGCCCGGCGCAGAATATCTCCATCAGCAGCGGGCAGTCCGCCGTAATGCAGTGCAATTTTGATCACATCTTCCTGATATACCATAATTCCGTAAGTCTCGCCTAATTGCTCCTGGAAAACAGGGTGAAAATACTCGAATTTATCAGGATGGTTATGGCGGAAAATGTATTCTTTCATCATTCCGGACTGTGCCACGCCGGGACGGATAATAGAGGAGGCAGCTACAAGGGTTTTATAATTATCGCAATTTAAACGGCGAAGCAGCCCGCGCATTGCCGGGCTCTCAATATAAAAGCACCCAATTGTTCTGCCCTGCCCCAGGAATTTATTGCACTGGATTTCATTTTTTGAAATGCTGGTATCACGGATATTAAGGCGTATGCCCCGGTTTTTTTCGATCAGTTTCACGCTGTCGTCAATATGCCCGATACCGCGCTGGCTCAGAATATCGAATTTTTCAAGCCCGATATCCTCTGCTGTATGCATATCAAAAAGCACTATAGGAAAACCTTTAGGAGGCATTTCCAAAGGGGTATAATTAGTAATGGGTTCTTCGGAGATCAGGATGCCGCAGGAGTGCATGCTTCTCTGGTTGGGATATTTCTCCAATAACATGCCGTACTGTTGCACCTCCCTGACCACTTCATTAGTAGGGTGCAGCTGCATTGGATTTTTAGCCAGCACATCGAGTTCTTCTTTGGGAAGCCCGAACACTTTGCCTACCTCCCGAAATATAGATTTGTATTTGAATTCAACATTCGTACCGCAGAATGCCACATGATTGTAGCCGTAGCGTGAAAATATATATTCCAGGATCGTATCACGTTCCTTCCAGCTCCAGTCAATATCGAAATCAGGAGGGCTCTTTCGGTTGACATTTAAGAACCGCTCGAAATATAAGTCCAGCTCTAAAGGACAGATATCGGTTATTCCCAGGCAGTAGGCCACAATACTGTTGGCACCGCTGCCGCGTCCTATGTGAAGAAATCCACAGCTGATACTGTAGCGGATAATATCCCATGTAATTAAAAAATAACCGCTGAACTCCAGCCGGTCAATAACCGCAAGTTCCCTGGCCATTCTTGATTTGGCCTCTGCATTATTTTTGCCGTAGCGCCACTCAAGGCCCTGCTTGGCCAGAGTAGCCAGCAGCGCTATATCATCTTCTTGGTTATTGGTATAAAATTTCTTGTTTTTGGGTGTTTTAAAATCAAATTCAAAATGGCATTCTTCAATGATTTTTTCAGTGTTTGCTATAATAGCCGGATACTGGCCATAGCAGTCCAAAATTCTCTGGACATCAACCATCACTTCTGAATCCTTGCAGAAATCAGAAGGCGTTAGTCGGGACATGATAACATTCAGGTCAATAGCCCGGAGAATTTTGTGAAGTTTGTATTCCTTTTTCGAGCGAAAAGTAACAGGCTGGAGAATGACCATTTTTTCCTGTCTTTCTTTCCAATTGGATAAAATCAGCTTCTGCAGTTGCTCTGGACGGATACCGATGTATTCATTTTCCCTTAAAACAGGCGGGGCATTCTCCAGCGGATAAATCACAAATGTATCTTCAAAATCCGGTGCAGCTAAGGGCAGGGCAGTATCCTCAAAGTTATGCCGGGTAAGAAACCGGTTCATTTCCGCCAGTCCTTCTGCATTTTTAGCCAGTCCTATAAAACGCAGTTTATGCTCCGAGCGGAATTCCATTCCAATAATCGGCTTAATATTTACAGCTTCACAGCCTTTTATAAAATCATAAATGCCGGTCACAGTATTGATATCAGTAAGTGCCATTGCCTTAACTCCGCAGCGCACTGCATGGGCGATCAATTCCTCCAAGGGGATTGTGCCGTAGCGAAGGGAGTGAAAAGAATGACAGTTGAGGTACATGATCAGGGTTTACGTTTTAAAATTTCATTTTTGGTATTGGGTTTTAAGGGAGCTCCGGCGCACCGCATGACCGCATCAAACCCATAGCGGTTTTTCATTTTGTCCATGGCCTGATAGAGTGCCAGCATCTCCTCGGTATCCTCAAAAAGATTGATCTGATAGGTGCCGCGGACAAGCCCGCTGAACCGCACCCCAATAAGGCGCAGGCGCATCCTGCGCTGGTATAATTTGTCAAACAGTTCAGTTGCAGTTTTGGTCAGGATATGATCGGCCGATGTATACTGGACCCGGCACTGCTTGGTCTCCGTATCAAAATTGGCGTAGCGTATCTTGATGGTTACCGTTGAGGTCAGCCACTCTTCAGATCTCAGCTGGAAAGACAGTTTTTCCACCATTCCCAGTATTATTCTTTTGAGCTTTGCAAAATCTATGGTATCCTGAGAGAACGTATGCTCTGTAGAAATCGACTTTCTCTCTGTGTAGGGCTCAACAGGATTATTGTCAATTCCGTTGGCCTTCTTCCAAAGTTCAATTCCGTTTTTCCCGATCATCTGCTGCAATACCTCGCAGGGCATTTTAGAGAGGGTCTCTATTTTTCTGATTCCGATTCTTGACAGCAGCTGAAATGTCTTTTCGCCCACCATCGGTATTTTCTGAATCGATAAGGGATTTAGAAAAGGCTGGACCATATGCTCAGGGATCTGCAGGTTCTGTTTCTGCTTGCCTTCCCCTGTACCGATCTTCGATACGGTCTTATTGATGGATAAGGCAAAGGTGAGGGGCAGTCCTGTTTCTTTTACGATGGTCTGGGCAAGCTCATCGGTCCATTTGTAGCTGCCGTAGAATTTATCCATCCCTGTAATATCGAGATAGAATTCATCGATACTGGCTTTTTCCACTACAGGCGCCTTTTCCTGAATAATTTCGGTAATGTCATGCGAAAGCTTAGAATAAAGTTCCATGTCCCCTTTCATGATTTTTGCCTGCGGGCACAGTTTCATGGCCATATGGATAGGCATGGCAGAACGTACCCCAAATCGTCTGGCTTCATAAGAGCAGGAAGCCACAACGCCTCTTTCTCCTCCGCCGATGATAAGCGGGATGCCGTTTAATTCAGAATTGGTCAGTCTTTCGCAGGACACGAAAAACGTATTCATATCGATATGTACAATTGACCTTTCCATAATCTTCTCATTTTATACAGATCAAAATTAGCACAGATAATAACAATTTTAAAAAATGAAATGTTATAAATGATAACAAAATTAAGAAATCCTTATTTCATCGAAGATTGAAGTATAGGTAAAAACAGCTCGTTTTTTGTTTATTCAGAATTTACCGCGGATTGAAAACGAGAAGTTACACAGGGACTCGAGTATAAAAAATAGAAAATTAGTCCTGAACTTGAAAGGAAAGAAAAAAATAAGCCTAGTCATTTTCAGTGATTTCACATCTGTTTTAACCGCCTCAAAGAGGCGGTAACTTGAGAATATAACCTGTAAAAAAGTAAAATAAATAAAGTGAGTGTAATGATAAGCTTAAAGCGGAGCTGAAATTTTGAGTTTATTCGGATTGATTCCCGCTTTTATTGTCCTGGGAACTTCGTCTAATAAGAAGGTAAAAATCTTTTAAATGCCACCATGCAGGGCACATATCAAGACTTCCTTTGTAATTATTTATAGTAGAGTAGCAGCTTTTGAGAAATACCTGAGAATCGGTGATTTTAGCCCATGGCTTCCAGTCCACTTCCGGCGGCGGCGGCGCGGCTTCAAAGTAACGTTTTATTTCATCGGGGGTCATGGGGGCAAATTTAAGCAAAAATTACAGGCCCGTCAAGGGCTGACGGGGTTCTGTGTCAAAGTATTTTTTCTACTGTAGCTTTGTTTTTCCAGACCTCTCTGGCAGCCAGATAATTGCCGAAGAAATTCGCCCAGTTGATATTTTCAACTATTGAGTAATCTTCGCTGTGTATGCAGATAACGTTCTGTCGCTTTGCGTGGTTTGGAATAAATATGCGAGATTTTTCGGTTAAATACAACTATATATAAATGCAAAACCATCTTTAAATTCAGCCTAAAACCCCAATCTCATCAAAGGGCTTTTAGCACAAGTCTCTTTACAATATATTAAATGAACCATTATCATTGGTTGTGAATTCCAATTGTTTTAAATCAGAATGTTTATTTATAATCATTTTGACTAAATCTTCTATTAAGGAGCTTGGCATACCTGTTCCTAATCTTAATTCGTCTTGTAATTCAGGATTTTTAACATCTCTTGGTGATTCTATGATAATTCCTACAACATAACCTGTTGAATTAATTATAGGACTTCCGCTACTTCCTCCTTTAACGTTAGCATTTACATAAATTTGAGTATGTTCATGATGATATGTATTACCCATTGCTGTTATCTCACCTCTGGATGAAACTAAAATAGCGTCTGCTGTACCCGGAATTGGAGGATAGCCAGCCACAATAATTTCATCTAGTATTTCTGGAGTTTCTAAATGAAAAAATTTATCACTTAATAAAACTTTATCCGAGAATTCTAAAATTGCAATATCAATACTCTCATCAGGATGGATGAATATGTTTGTTGGTGTTGCATAGTTTTCAAATCCTAAAAATATATTTAAATTTATTTTACTATTCTTGGGTAAACAATGTTTAGCAGTAACAAAAAATTGCTTATCTGGCGGAAATAGAATTGCAAATCCAGTTCCAACAGAAACATCTTTACTTTTCAAATCAACTACTTCAATTACCCTTATAGCATCCTGAAAATGTTCGATTATATAAGGGAATCCATAAATAAGAAAGTCGTAATACCCGTATTCAGCTATCCTAGAGTCAAATCCATTTCCTTGATATTGTTGAAATAGCCCACTTTTTCCTGGAATTGAACTTATGATCCCTAAACTTACCAATTTACCAATAATATTAAGGATAGCACTTCCGTAAGCACTATTATACTTCATATCATGGGTATATTTTGTAGGTATTGTACATAGATAATCCCAAGCTGATAAATGTTCAAATGGATGTGATATTCCAGTCTTTAATTTACCTTCTCTTGCCAATTTATTTAAAGGCTCTGAATTAATATATTTTAGAAAATCGGTTGGTGTTAAGTACGGTAGATTGTTTTTGAGTTTATATTTAGACACAATATTGGTTTTTGAGATTTCTGCTAACATTCCGGCGCTTGGCAAGGGTGGGGAATAATGATGTTGAATTTTTCGGTTTAAAACAATTTTCCAAATACAAAACAATTTTTAAAGTGAGCGTAAAACGCCAATCTTGCCTAACGGCTGATCGCGGTTGTGATTAATTTCGCTTTTCATTTAATTCAAATCTTAGGTAGCTCTTATTTGAATTTACATAATAATAGTTCTCAAATGGAGTTCCTAAATGTTTAAATTTGCAAAAAATCATTGCTTGATTATAATATTCATCGCCTTGAGTATCATAATCTACAATATCTGAAAAATTGATTTTACCAATTTTTAAAACTGATACAAATTCTCCACTTGAATCAGAATCATTTTCAAAGTCCCAAGTTTTGTTATCAAAGCAATAAATTCCTTTAGTTTCTAATATGAATTCCATTCCATTATGATACAAACCATGTATTTCTGCACCAAACCAAGAATATTCATTAAATTCATCAGGTTCATTTGAATGTGGATATTGTGTACCTTCAAAATTTCTGATTATCATTTTCGAACTTTTTTTTCTATTTTCAAAAGAGTAATTTATCCAGTCGCCAAAATCTTTTTTTATTTTCTTTCTTAAATCTAGATTTCGTTGGAAAGTGTGCTCAGAAGAAGTAAATTGGATAATGAAATTCGGCCAGTATTTTTCTAATAATTTACTGAAATTACTAACTCTTTCTTCAATTGTCTGCCAGCCCCAATATATTATTTCAAAACTAGTATCATACTTTTGCTTTAAATCCTCACAAAATTCATCAATATCTGGATGGTCGTTATAGGTTGAAATTATAAATAGTTTTGAGATCTTTATTTTAAGTTTTTGGTCTATAATTAGTTTAACATCTTTTTCTATATCATTTAATAACTCTTGTCTTATAGAAATTTCTCTGCGAGTTAAATCCTTTTTTTTACATTGAATTGCGATATCTTTCTCAACTGAGAAAATGTCAATGCCTTTTTGCTTATGACCTGATTTTCCAAATTTTTTAAATGTATTTGTATTTTCGACTTCATTAAATAAATCACAAATTAAATCTTCGAATGTTTCGGCAATACTTAGTGTTGGTAATTGATGTTTCATTTTCTATTTGTTTTCTCATTCTTTACTGGTGTAACCGCTAACGTTCCCGCACCTTGCGAAGTTTGCGACTTATTAAGACGAGGTTTTTTCGGTTAAACGAATACGATAAAAACGGTAATTCCACTAAATTCGCAAACTGTGCAAGAAGTGTGTTAGGCGTAGTTTAATTTCCTAGTTTAATTTCAAAATTATTATTATTTTCTTTTAAAATATATTCACCATTTCTCTTTATTAAATTAAAGACTAAATTTGAATTGGTAATAATGTTCAAAGAATGTTGTTGTTTGATTACTTCTTCAGGACTTTCTTTTATTTTAGCTTCCAACTCTTTAATTCCATTATGATTATCTATATGCATATTTACTGCATCTCCACTATGCCCAGACCCTGTAAAACCACCGCCAGGACCCAAATAAAATTCTCCTGGTGCAACTTCTAATAACGTATTAGAGTTGAAATTTCTTAAATGTTTTATTTCTTCGTCATCATAATTTCTTTCTAATCCATCAATTCCAGGGATCTTATATTCTTCAATACTACTTGGAAAATTTCGGTGTATAATTCTTAATAAGTCTTGTTGAGTCCAGGCTCCGTGTTCTAAAACATCAATAAAATAGGCAGTATCTTGGTAAAACCTAACATAAAGAAGTGGACCTGTTCTATTGATGAAACCATCATTTTGAAGTATTGTTCCTAAATGTAAATGATGTATTCCCCAATCAAATAGTAATCCATCTTTGTTTTCAATATTTTTCAGCAATCTACTTTGATATGGTCTTAAATCATCCCCATTAATTATTTTTTCTTCTAATATATTTAAAGCATCTAACATTTCTGAAGGACACATAAAAATATCTGATTTCAAAATTTTTCTTGGAATTGACATTATCTTCATTTTTTGCAAAGTAAAATAAAGAATCGGTATTTTTTGGGAATCAATATTTTCTGTTGGGTAACCTTCAGTTTTTAATTCATCTTCTGCGATTTTTAACCAATCTGAAAATAAATCTAATTCTATAATATTATACATTTTTTATTTTTTTAAAATTACATCTGATGTTCTCGTACTACAGCAGGTTTGGAACTAATTTATACCAATTCTTCGGATTCGACAAATCATCCCAAATACAAAACCAACTTTCCACTCAGCCAATTACCCAAATCCGTTATAGCTGTTGTGAGTACTGCATTACTTATTTAGATATGTTTTGTTTTCAGTTTTCTGCAATTTTTTCACAGTATTTACGTCACTTTGGGTTTTCATATTTAAGTATAATGCGATTGCTGCGATTAGGAATGAGAGAACAGGTAAAATTAGTTGAGCCCAAAACTTTATATCTTCTCTTAGTTCTTCTCTTTCAACTTTCAAATATCTTTTGTTAGCATATGCAGTAATTCCTTTCGACTCTATATAAAACGCCGGTGAGTCAAAATGGTCTTCGACTTGGAAATATTTTATCTCGCCATTTGCTTTTAGCTCTTCAGACATGAATATAAATTCGTCATATGAGATTTTGAGTTTTTTTAGAATTGTAGGCACGGTTACTATAATATCTAAAATACTTCCTTGAGGATCTGCATTTGCATATTCTTTAGCTAAAATACCTAGTAATTTGTGTCGTTTTTTATTCATCTTTTCAATAAATAAGTTATCTCGTTAATCAGTTTGGGCATTACTCACTACGTCTCCCGCGCTACACGCCGGATGGTATTAAAATACGTAATATTCGGTTAAAAAAATAATTTTTCAAATACAAAACCACCTTCAAATTAAGCCAAATGCCCAGCTAGCTTGTAGCGGGTGTTGTGTGTAGTGCTTATTTTTTTCCGTCTTGCATCCACTTTTCAAACCATTCCGTTGTAATATTATTATATTTCATTTCTTTAATGGCATCTCTAACATTTGAGTAAGGAAATTTTCTTTTTTTATAAGCTTTTTTTATTACGCTTTGTGCGTTTGTGGCTAAAGTTATATCCATAGAATCACTTAGTATTATGCAAGCATCAAATAGAGAAAAACATGTTTTTTTAGTTTTCCGTGATGTGTTAATTATTTTTGATAATGATAATTCTAATTCATTTAAACTAACTTTATTTTTTATATAATAGTAAACTAGAGTTGTTGGATTTATACTATTTACTTTACCTGAAATAAATTCGTAATCCGTTATTTGTTCAAAAATTTTGTCACTGAGAAATAATTTTACTGACGATAATGGAGTAATTTCACAATGCCATAAATATTGTTTCCATTCTTTTTGCCAAATTTTTAAGTTCATATATTTTGAAATGCAGGCAGATGCTAGTAACTTAATTGCTATAGGCTGTTCATGTATGTCTTTTATAAATGAAAAAAAAGGTTTTAAAGGAAAGATTAATTTGTCTTGATATAGGTTTTTTCTTCCATGGGCAATTGAATTTCTATGTTCAATAAAACGGGATACAATTAATTCAGTTTTTTCGTTGTAAATGGAAAGATCTTTGAGCATTTGAATTATCTTACTTTTTAAAGTAACTTGATTCGTATTTAATGTATTAAGTAATGATTTAATTTTTTTTGATGGAATAATTATATCACAAGTTTTTGCTTCAGATATTATTTCGGTAATTAGTTTTGCTCTTTCTTCTTTTATCTTTATGTCTAAATTATCTTTGAACTCTTCTGAAAGAATCTCTAAAATATGAACGTATGCTAATGTTGACTCATCAATATATGCTAAATTTTCTGTGCTTAACTCTTCAAAATGAAGCGCTTTCCTAAATCTTTCGAGTAAAGTATATATTAAAATCTTCTTAGCTTCATCTGAATTTTTTATAGTTAAGAGTAGATTAAACAAATCGATACTCAACTTTTTATTATTTGCTTTAAGCATTATCTGTTGAGAATTATCATCAACAATATGTTGACCCGTAACACAATATTGTGAATTAATGCAATAGGATGTAATAAAAACCCTGTCAGTTAAAAAAGCTAGTATTCCTTGAATCACAAGTAGCTGTGGTCTGCTTTTAGCAGATCCTTCTGTTACGTTATCATACTCATATAATTCGTATGTTGAGTCAATTACTAAATAGCAAAATATATTATCATTATTTTCTATTTCTATACCATCAAAAATCGGCATAGGATATTCTTTTAAATATATTTCTTTTGAAATTGTAAATACATGTGACGTGTGGAAATAAAAATTTAATTCAAGTTCAAATTCTACTTCATAAATAAATCTAGCTTTTCCTATTTTCATATTTTTTTTTTATTCTCCGTCCTTTTTTCGCATTACACACAACTAATTTAGACCAGCCATAAAAACCAATACCACTTTTTTTAGTTGCCTTTGTGCAATTAGTAAGCTTTTTTAAGCGAATATAACAATAAATACTAATCTTTTAGCGGTGCTGCAGTAGGTGTACAGCTGTTATTTACTTGTCCCGTTACTGTTTTTACGATCGCTGAAAATCAGCCAAAGCCTACAATTTTAAGTTTTTTATCTGCAGAGTTATAATGCCTGGGGCCTTGAAAATTGAGGTTACATCTTTAGAATTCATAACGGAGAAGGATGCTTTACTTTATGATAGATGTTTATCCATAATCTCTCAAATTCTTCCATTTTACTTTTAATCAAAGACCCTGTATGCTTTTGTCCGATTTCAGGAGCAAAGGTAACTCCGTGTTCTTACGCAAAAGCAAGGCCGTGCCTTTCAGGTTTGAAAAAAAATCTCCACCCATCCGGGTTGTATTTTTTTGCAAAGCCTTGCTTTTGCTGAACACTCACCTTTTTATGCTCATGAAACGAAACATAGCATACTCCGGCTCTTTAGACGAATAAAAAAAAATGTCAGAATGGAAATTGAAATATTGAAAACAGCAGTGATGAAACAAAACAGCGCCTCCTCTCATTGCCGAATAAATTTCAAAAAAAAATCAAATAAAAATTAATCATTTAAAACTTGGAAATCATGAACATCACAGGAAGAGTGACAAAAGATGCGCAGGTACGCACATTGTCAGACAGCAGACAGGTAGTAAATTTTTCAGTAGCCATCAACGACAGCTACAAAGGCAGACAGGGCGAAAGGGTAGAGCAGACCACCTTTTTTGAATGTGCCTACTGGATCAGCCCAAGGGTTGCCGGCTTTCTAACGAAAGGTACAGTTGTGGAACTCACAGGAAGGGTAAGCGCAAGGGCGTGGACAGGAAGTGACGGAGAACCGCGTGCGGGGCTGAACTTCAACACCTCAAACATCAAACTGCACGGGGGCGGTAAAAAATCCGAAACCGACCATGCAGTCCAGACGAATAGCAAAAACAAAAAGGTCACAGCAAAAGAGCCTGAGGACGATATGCCATTTTAAAGGCAGTATATAAAACAGATTATAAATTTTAAATCAATTATCATGGCACATAATATCAATTACAACAGCAATACAGGAAATTACTCTTTTTTCAGCGTGAAGGAAAAAGCATGGCACGGGCTTGGGCAGATTGTGGAACAGTACCCGACAAGCGCAGAAGCCATCCGACATGCGGGGCTTGATTATGAGGTAGCTAAAAGCCCGCTTTACACAAAGGCTTCGGGCATTATCGAAAATGCAGACAGCGTAGGGAATGGAACTGCTGAACTGTCAGTTCCTGACTGCTTTGCCACAATCCGCACAGATAAAAATACCGTACTGGGGGTTGTAGGGAAAGACTACCATATCGTACAGAACCGTGAAGCGTTCAGTTTCTTTGATGCCATTGTAGGCGGGGGCGATGGTATTCTGTACGAAACAGCAGGGGCGCTCGGCAAAGGGGAACGCATCTTTATTACAGCCAAACTGCCCGACTATATCCGTGTAGGCAGAGGGGACGACGTGACCGAAAAATATATCTTCCTGACCACTTCGCACGACGGAAGCGGAAGCATTACAGCCGCTTTTACGCCCATCCGCATCGTATGCCAAAATACCCTTAATGCTTCGCTCCGCTCCATGAGCAACGTAGTGCGCATCCGCCACACCTCGGGGGCAAAACAGCGTCTGGACGATGCCCACAAAGTTATGGGACTTGCTGACACTTTTACCACGCAGTTAGAGGGCATTTTCAATGAGTGGGCTAAAGTGAACGTGACCGATAAGGAGGTGAAAAAGCTCATCCAATTTGCACTCTGTCCCAATAAGGAAACTTTGGATTTAATCAAAAAAGGGGCAGAGGATGAAGTTTCAACCGTGTTTAAAAATACCGTAGAGGATGCTTTTGCCTACGCAATGGCAGGCGAATCACAGCAGATGGAAACTACAAAAGGCACGCTTTTCGGGGCATATAATGCCGTGACGGGCTACTATCAGAATGTACGCACCTACAAAGACAGCGAAGCAAAACTGCAGTCCATTGTTATGGGCGGTACGGCACAGCTGAAGTCCCAAAAGGCTTTTGAATTATGCACGTCCTTTGTAAAAGACGGGGCGGAAATCCTAAACCTTAATTAGATAACCGCAGGCTGTCGCCATTTAAGGCGACAGCCTTAAAAAAGACGGAGGATCCAAAGTCATTATAAAACAGCAATTAAATTTTACAGCGATGAACACCAATTTTTTCAATCAGATAGCGCAGTTGCCCATTACGGGAAACCTGCACCTGACCATAGCAAAAGGCGCAGAAAACAATTTTATCGTGTCGGTCATGCTCCAAAACGAAGCGTGCGGGGATACTGCAAAGCATATCATACCGCCCCTTAATATCAGGGGGACAGCCGAGGAACTCGACAGCGGTTTTTTTCATACCATATCAGCGCCCATGCAGACCGTTTCGGGTCTTATGGTGGATATGGAAGCCTTCATGAAGCAGTTGGAAGAAACCAAAAAACAGTCCGCAATGGAAAAAGAGAAAGGCGACAGACAGAAAAAAGAGCAGGAAGCCAAAGACAAAAAGTTTGCCGATGCCATGGCAAAGGCTGACCAGCTGGAGAAAGAAGGGAAATTTCGTGAGGCATGGATGAAAGTGCCCGAAATCACAGAGTTTCCCCACAAAGCTGACGAACTGCGAAGACGCAGAAAAGAACTTTCTGACCAGTTTTCTGCGCCGAGCCTTTTTGGGGCAGTGGAAGAACAAAAGCCCGAACCGCCAAAAGAAGCCCTTTTTCCCGAATATGCCACAAGTCAGGATGAAGAAGAAATGCCCTTAGAGGATGAGGAGGATGAAGAAAACGAATACTAACCCTAAAATAGAACGATATGTTATTAGCAACACAGTTACAGCGGGTATTTATACTCAAAGACAAGGGGCAGGAAATCCGACTGACCGACCCCGAACCCCGATGGAGCGCAGAAGCGGTACTGAATTTTTATGCCCCGACATACCCTATTCTGACCACCGCCAAAATCTCAGCCCCCGCCATCAGGGATGACGCAGTAGAATACCGATTTGAAACGGTAATGGGAACGAAAGGTTAACCAAAAAAATACAGCAATGAATTATGAACAGACACATCATATCGGGTACAGTCAGACTTCCCGAACAGAAAAGACAAAAGCAGCTGCACGAACAGTTAAACAGTTTCGCCCAGTGGATGCAGAGACCCAAAGATGCAGACCAGGTGCAGAAAGACAAACGCAGGTCAGTGCCTGCGGGGATGCTTCCGATGGTTTTCTAAAGGTTTCTTTTCTGCCTAAGGGCGATCAGACCAAAACTGTACAGGCTTGCAGGGAAACTGCAGAAATGCAGAAGGATTTTTATACCTCCCTTTGCCGACTTGCCGAGCATTACGCAATTGTGCCGATGCCTACCTGTCATTTTGAATTTCCTTACAATACGGCGCTCGCTGTCTGGGATATGGAAGAAAAACTAGAAAAAAGTGTACTGAACTTTCAGCAGGTGCGGGTACTGCAGGACAGCCACAAAACATATCTGGTCAGCGAGGAAAAATACAGCACAGGCACGACCCTGTATTATATCCCGACTGAACCTGTTTATCAAATGGCTCATGACCCCAAGCGCAGAAAAAATGCACAACTGCTGATTTCGGTCTGCTCCTATCTCTATCACATTGCAGATATTCCGTATTTCAGGCAGGAAGGCAGTTATCTCTTTTGGCTGTACGAAATGCACCGTGAATGCACGGAGCAGGACGAGGACAGGGAGGAAAACGAAAGGTACGTGCGTGAGTTTGACAAAGCGGAATTGATTGGGGATATTGTGGAACAGAAGATTTTCAATCGAATGAACCTGCAGGTTTTTGAAAAACGGCTGAACACTTTTAAAACCCGTGATGCCTTTGACAGGCAGTGCGCAGAGTTGGCAGGAAAAGCTTTTGAACTGTACAGCCAGTACCCGAGTGAAAGCATTTTTAGAAATGCACCGATTCGCATCGGGGAGGAAGAGGAGACGGAAACTGAGAGCATCGGCATGGAAAAGTACATTTCCTTTATATCCGACACCAAAGGATGGCTTTATGAAAGCCTTGCCGAGAGCATCAACAATGAATTTAACGAGTACGCCCAAATGGACGAGCCGACCATTATCAAATGTTTTGACGGCACAGATACAACAGACAGCAGTCTTGATTTTGAAAGCAGGCTTTTTGCCCTTTTGGATGACCTATGCGAATTACTGTATAACTATAAACAGACCGAAAATGAATAATGCAATTGATATAACCGAAAGTTTCGGGACACTCTACCACCCGAAATCCGCACTTGTTTTCTACGAAAGCAGGGAAGCGGAAAAAGATGTCTATGTCGAGCATTTTGACATGGATAAAAACGGCACGCCCATTAATGCCCATCCGCTCACAGAGCGGGAAGCGGAGACCCTTGCAAAAGCACTGCACAGCGAAAGGCAGAAGGAAACAGCCTTTTTAAAATCAGGCGGACTTCTCCCTTCCAATATTCTGCATATCAATCCGAGCAGGGATAAAGGTGCGGTGCTGTGGTATACCAAATCCCGAAAAAGCCCCCTTTATTTTATAGACGCTCTGGGCATTCCAAGCGGTCATGCTTTTATACCTCCCATGATTTGGCAGGCGACAAAAAACAGCCTCAGGGTATTTGCCCTTTTTAGTGGCAGAAGACCGACGGAGAAAACACCGCTGTACACTGCGCCATTTTTCAATATCTATGAAGACGGCAGGGTCTGCATGGGTTCGGTCAGTATCAGCATCAAAGAATCTGCCTGTATTGAAGAATTTACAAAGGCTTGGGAAGACTATTTTTTCAACAGCTATTTCAGCCATTTAATGGGAGAGGACAGCCCTGTAAAAGGAAACTGTGTCAGCCTGTGGAAAGACCTTGTCCTGTCAGGCAGACCCTTTCCCAAAGAAGTATTAAAAAAGAACAATAAAACACTTAAAAACCTTTTGTAATGGAAACCGAAAAAACAAAAATGCATTTTACAGACCCGTACCTGATAAACCCGACCAATCCCATTACTGTAAATCTCATCGGGGCGGGCGGTACAGGCTCAAAAGTGCTGACTGCCCTTATGGAAATGAACCACAGCTTAACAGTACTCGGACACGCAGGGCTGTCCGTGCGGCTTTGGGATGATGATATTGTAACAAGTGCCAATCTGGGCAGACAGCGTTTTGCTCCCTGCGAAACAGGACTGCATAAATCCGTTGCCCTGATAAACCGTGCCAACCGTTTTATGGGAACTGACTGGAAAGCGGAAACCGTTAAATTTGAGAAAGACCCCCTTGGCAGATTTCCTAAAAACATGCAGGCAGTAATTTATATATCATGCGTTGACAGTGTCAGATCCCGCTTTGAGATAGCCCATGTTTTAAATCTCCAAAGCAACCGCAGACATCACAGGGACGCCCCTAAATACTGGATGGACTTTGGCAACAGCCAGTATACAGGGCAGGTTGTACTATCTACTGTAGGGGAGATCCCACAGCCGAAATCCGAAAAATTCGAAACGGTGGCACAACTGCCGTTTGTGACAGAGGAATTTGGGGAATTGTTAAGGCAGTCCGAAGCGGTGGACGACACGCCGAGCTGTTCCCTTGCCGAGGCGCTTGAGAAACAGGATTTGTTTATCAATTCCGCGCTGGCGCAGATGGGATGCTCGCTGTTGTGGAATCTGTTCCGTCAGGGCATGACTGAAAACAGGGGATTTTTTCTCAGCCTTAAAAACTTCCACACACAGCCCTTAAAAGCGGGTTAGCCCGAAATCGGCCGGCAAAAAGACACTCCCTTCCTCTGGGCGGGACAGTCTTTTTGCGTTAAATCGGAACAGCGCCTCTGCCAAAATGCAGTGCCCGCTATTTTACCAGACCCGCTGCGGTCTTTTTTTAAGGGATATTCAGTATCCCTTTTGCTGTTTTTGCTGGCTTCTTTTCTTTCTGCGGGCGGCCAAAGAAAAGAAGCAAAAGAAGACCGCCTGTTGTAAAGCATTTTAGGAGGTTGTTTTTAAATGAATTAAAAAGAAGTATTCCAAAATTTCAGCAAAAAAAAGCCGGCTCTGCAAAGCCGGTTTTAGTTTATTATAATCACTGGTGTTAAAACTTGAGGTGCATGCCGCTCACCAAGCGTGCATTTACAAGATCAGCATTTTTGATCTTAAGCACCTGCTTTCTACCGCCGTTTTTCTCAAAAATTTCTATCAGCAGCTGCTTGTCATCGGCAAGGGTAAACTGATCCAGCAGGAATACATTCTGCTCGGCTGACCTTCCGGGAATCCCGTCCAGAGGTTTGTAGCTGCGAAGCGGCAGGAGCAGTGTTTCCTGTACTGCGGTTCGCTTGGCCAGTTTTTTGTCGACAATTTTGAAATTCATAAAATCAATTCCAAAAGGAACGTTTGTTCGGTTGTCAAGCTGCAGATGGAAATAGTATTTGCCATCATGGATGTAAATGCCTTTCAGGCTGAAACGGATGCCGAAACTCTCCGAACTGATATGCCTTGCAATGCGCTTGTCTTTTTTGTAAATGGTTTCTAAAAGCAGGCCGGCCAGCGACGGAGATGTGGCGCCGAGTTCTTCAAAAAGCACATTGGCACCAAAGGATTTGTCAAAAGCCTTCTCAGCGGCCTGCAGATCAAAGCTTAATGTATGGGGATATGAGCTGTACTGTGCATCAAAACTGTAAAATCGGCCGTCATCGGTAATTACCGAAAAGTTGGTTTCGGGTTCAAACTCCCTTACAGCTGCTTTGACACGCAGTACATTCTGGGCATCCTCGGCTTTTCCTGCGCTCAGGTATTCGCTTCCCAGATCCACATAACGTATGGCAGATGGGAAAATCAGGTGGGAAGTTTTATCATAAGTCACTTCTATTTTATACGGCTCGATACTCCCTGCAGCCGGGCTTGTTCTTTTGCCGGCCTCCTGGGCAGAAGCAGACAGGGAACAGGCGGCAAAAAAAGAGCACGCCCAGAAAGATTCAAATTGATTTTTCATTGTTTAGTTTTTTTTAATTGATGTTATTTTTTGGAAACAAGAAATACTTGGTGCCCTGCTTTTATGGTCACTTTAGGCGTCCTTGCTTTTTTGGAGAAGTAGCCCGAAATGCCCTGAACCACGCCGCGGCTTAAATCAGCGGCTATCTGCTGTCCTGCCGACTGGGTCAGCATCAGGCTTGTACCGGTCTGCTGGCTCATATTGCCGGCCATTTCGCCCAGCGCATTCCTTTCAGCCGAATACGGTACCTGAATCCCCTGCTGGCCGTCAAGGCCATAGATGATGATATCCACCGCAATGATATTCCCATCGAGTTCTACCGAAGCGATTTTTAGGTCAAGACGTCCTGCCTGAAGCTTTGCAGAAGCGGTTATAATCGTCCCCGCCGCAATAAAATGTACGGAAGTTTGGGCTGGCTCCAATAAGCGCAGCCGTAAACTCCCTTCGCCGGTAATGGTCTGCGTCTCGTGCACACAGGCTTTGACGCTGTTCTTTGGCTGAAACTGCTGCTGGGAAGAACCGGGAGTATAAAACCCGAGGCTGCTGTTTTTGCCGCGGCCTGCGGAAAAGACAGTGTCGGAAGTCTCACGGTAAAGAGCGGATATAGGGCTTTTTGCCGTTGGGGTGAATGATGCAAAATACTCCTTTTTTGCCGCAGAAGGTACTGGGGATGAAGGTATATTTTTGTCTGCAGCCCCGCCAGTATTTGGCACAGACGGAAGATACTTAGCGGCCATCTGATAGGATTTTTCCATAAGTGCCAGCTGGTCATCGACACTTACTGCAGCAGGTACTTCTTTTTCAGCAAGCTGCTCCCTCAGCGCATCCATCTGCCTGCGCAGCTGCTGGGTTTCGCTGTTGTCATTCTGATAAAAAGAACCCAGGGCACTTTGTGCATTTCGATAGCTGTCAAGGGCAGGATTTTCAGATTTTCCCGGACTGCCGCCGTAGCCGCCCGTTTGGCCTTCCCCGGAAAGAGTACCCGCTGCTGCATCAGAACTTTTCTCATTCCAGTAATCGGACAGCGTGGTCATGGCATTGCGTTTTTGCTGCTCTTTCTCTTCCAGCATTTCCTCTTCATAGGCTTTCTGCTTGTCTGACTGCATTGCTGCTTCGGCAGGCTGTGGAACCGCTTCGTTAAGGCCTATGTTTTCGATCTGCTTTTTATCCTTTGAAGGTTTAAAAATCAAATACAGGCATCCTGTGCATACAATTCCCATTAAAGTGAATATCAGCGGTTTTTTAATCCTCTCTGTAAAGCCCTTTTTTTCAGCAGGCTGATCTGCCGCCGCACTTTGGCCGTTTTCCTCTGTAAGGATGCTGACCTTTTTTTCATTTTTTTTCATACAGTTTATTTTTTAAGATTCTCTTCACTGTGTCCTGCGGCAAGGGCGGACTGCCTTTTTTTGCCGGGACGGGATTTTCAATATGCCCTATAGGGATCGAATCGGCAGCCTGTGCCGTATCAAGGCATACCTTAAAAATGATCCATCCGGTAAGCAGTACATAGCCTGTGAAAAAGCAGCGTATATAGTGATGCTGCTGCCTAATCGGCATTGCCTCCCATCGCTTGTCAAGCCCGTCCAGCCATTTGTCTATTTCAGTTCTTAAATTTTTCATGACGTATATTTTTAGCGTTCGATGACCTCAAGGTCCCGGTTTTCTGCCACTGCAAATTTTTCGATATTAAAACCCTGGGGGTTGCTGTCCGACCGTACGGAGTTTACCAGCAGGCATGACGTGATCAGGCTCCGTTTTGTAACGTTGCTCGAACGGATGATAAACTGCCTGGCGTAAGTGCGTACGGAATAAGGGTAGGACTCAAACAGGCAGACTACGCTGTCTATTTCAATGCGCTGCTGTACATTGCCCGATATGATGCGGTTGTAATACCCTTTTTCAGAAAGGTCTCTGTAATAATCAAAAGCACTTTTGTCGGCGAGATTAAATGCCCTTTTCATATTGCTTTCAATGGCGTTTTTGTCAGGGGCAAGCGTGAAGAATAGTTCGTGAAAACGCCTTACGTGTTCGCGCGCTTCCACAGGACGGTTGATCGACGCATCCTGCGCGAGGGCAAGCATCAGCGATTTGCCGTTGTCCAGTACATAGATTTTCTGGCGCTGCAGTTCGGCAAAGCGGTAGGAATGCCAGAGGGCGTATCCGGTTATGCAGGCGCAGAGCACTGCAAAGACAATGGCATAAAGCCTGATCTGCCTGAAGCTGTTTTCGATATTTCTGAGTGTTTTAAATTCCATTTTTCTAATTTTTAAAAGTTTACCTGTTTATCAGCCTGCCGCCTATATTTCCGGCTGTTGATCCGGCTGTGGCGCCGGCTATATTTCCGGATTTCATGGCAGTCTGGTTCACATTGCGGGTAAAGTTTCCGGCGCCTCCGGCCTGAATAATCCAACCGGTTACCGTCGGAATGGTAAAATAACCCACGATGCCGATAATCATAAAAATAATGTACACGGTGTTTGAGGTGTCCGGAATGAACGTGGGATCTTCAAGCATTTCAATGTCCCTTTCAATAATCAGGGACTGTATCCTGGCAAGCATCGAGCTGAAAAGGTCTGCTACCGGGAGCCATAAATACACGCTGATATACCGCGTGATCCACTGTGTCAGCGTAGACTGAAATCCGTCCCATACCGATATCGAAAATGCTATGGGGCCTAAAATGGACAGTACAATCAGGAAGAAAGTCCTTATGGTATCAATCACTAAAGCTGCCGCCTGAAATAATATTTCCAGCAGGTTGCGGAACCATTCCTTTATTATCTTCTCTATCTGATAGGTCTGCCTGTCCATGTACATTCCGGCCATCGTTCCGATGTCTGAAGGCGACCATCCCAGTTCGTCCAGTTTCTTGTCGAATTCCTGGTCGGATACCATATAGGCAGTTTCCGGATTGCGGATCATCGCTTCATGCTCCAGCAGGTCTTTTTTTGCCTGCAGAGCGCTCAGATCAAGCACCTGATCTTCGAGAATACTGTGCGTCCCGTATACAATAGGGCTTAATACGGCATTGATGGTGCCCAGTACAATGGTCGGAAAAAACATGATGCAGAGGCCCAGGGCAAAGGGACGCAGCAGGGGATATACGTCAATAGGTTCAGCCCTGCTCAGTGCCTGCCACACCTTTATGGAAACAAAGAACAGTGCTCCGAGTCCGGCCAGTCCTTTTGCCACAGCGGCCATATCAGCGGAGAGCGGCAGCATATCGTCGTACAGGGAGCGGAGTACTTCATGAAGATTATTGAATTCCATCATCTACCAGTATTTGTGGTTCGGGCCTCCATAGAGTTCAAGCACGCGCTTGGTGCTGTTCTGCTTTTTTGCCCTTAGTATGCTTACCGAGATATTTTTATTGGTATAGTAGCGTACCAGGCTGTGGTATTCCTTCACCTCCTTGTAGACACGGTCTATAATGTCCATACGTTCCTTATCATTCAGGGACAGGCTCGATGAACTTACAATCTGTTTGAGTTCTTTAAGCAGTTCCGTGCTCTCGCCCAGCAGCGCCGAATAGCCGTTGGCTATAGCGGCAAGTTCCCTTGCAGAAAAATTGGGGTCATCCAGCATCCTGCCGAAATTCTGTACATACATTTCTGATACATCGCCGACAAGAAGCACTGTCTGCTGTACCTTTCTGGCATCTTTTACAAGATTGTTGATGGCCTGCAGCTTGTCGTAATACTCCTTGCCCTGCTTGTAAACTTTTTCTACTTCCTTGAAATTTTTCACAACATTGCTCACAGTAGAAGAAGTCTGGATGATTTCATTGGCACTGTTGAGAATTCCCGAGGCAAGGTTTGCCGGATCCGTCACTACGAACTGGGCTTTTGCTGATGGGGCGGCGGCAAGCATGAATGCCGTACACGCCGCAAATAATAATTTTTTCATTGCGTTTCGATTTTAAATTGTTAATGATTATTGTTTTTCTTTGTCCCGCCTCTCCATGGCGATCTGCCTGATGGCGGCCTCTATATTTCCCCCAAGTTCCGCAGCCCGCTGAAGTATTTCTATTTTTTCAGTTTCTTCAGTGGTATAGGCAAGGTATTCTTCAAGGCTGACTTCCGTGGCGTAAACTGCGGAGTGGGTGCCTCCAAGTCCTATCCAGACCTCCTTGTAGAGCCGCGCAGGATCGTTGTTCATATTAATGGAAAGCACCTGCGCTTTCTCTTTGTCGGTCAGCCCCAGCATTGCCTGTATTTCATCAAATTTGTTCATGTATTTGCGCTGGTCCAGCAGGATCTTGCAGTCTGAATTATTGATAATGCTTTCCTTGACGATAGGGGACTGGATGATGTCGTCCACTTCCTGGGTAACCACAATGGCCTCGCCAAAAAATTTACGGACAGTTTTAAAAAGATACTTTATATATTCTGCCATTCCTTCCTTGGCAATGGCTTTCCAGGCCTCTTCAATCAGTATAAGCTTGCGGATCCCTTTGAGCCTGCGCATTTTGTTGATGAAGACCTCCATGATGATGATCGTCACAATGGGAAACAAAATTTTGTGTTCTTTGATTGCATCGATTTCAAACACGATAAAGCGTTTGGAAAGCAGGTCCAGCTGCTTGTCGGAATTTAGCAGGTAATCATATTCTCCGCCTTTGTAATACGGTTCCAGTACGTTGAGAAAATTGGCAATGTCAAAATCTTTTTCCCTGACCTGCTTTTCTTCCAGGACTTTGCGGTAGTCGCCCTGAACATACTCATAGAATCCATTGAATGAGGGCGGCAGGTCATCTTTTTTAATAAGCTCGATATAACCGCTTACGGCATTGGACAGCGCCACTTCCTCGGAGCGGGCAGGAGGTTCATTATCGCGTTTCCAAAGGGTCAGGATCAGGGTTTTGACACTCTCCCTTTTTTCAATGTCGAATACGCCGTCATCGGTATAAAAAGGGTTAAAGGCGATAGGATTATCTTCGGTATAAGTGAAATACACCCCGTCCCCGCCTTTGGTTTTTCCCTTGATAAGTTCGCACAGCCCCTGATAAGAGTTGCCTGTATCCACCAGTAGAACATGTGCGCCCTGCTCATAATACTGCCTTACCATATGGTTGGTAAAAAAAGACTTGCCGCTTCCCGACGGACCGAGTATAAATTTGTTGCGGTTGGTAATGATCCCGCGTTTCATCGGCAGGTCTGAAATGTCCAGATGGATGGGTTTTCCAGTAAGCCTGTCGGCCATCTTGATGCCAAATGGCGAGGGAGAATCATGGTAATTAGTTTCCTGGGTAAAAAAACACAAAGCCGGTTCAATGAACGTGTAGAAACTTTCCTCGCTTGGAAAATCACCTGCATTGCCGGGCATTCCCGCCCAATATAATGCCGCAGTATCGGCAGTGTTGTGGCGCGGTTTGCATTCCATAAGGGCCAGGGCACTGCCGCAGTCATTTTTGATCTGTTTGAGTTCAGCCGGGTCATCCGAGAAGGCCATAATATTAAAATGTGCCCTGATCGATGAGAGCCCAAAAGAGTGCGCTTCGTTCAGATACCGTTCAATCCATTCCTTGTTGATCTGATTGGCACGGCTGTAACGTGCCAGTGAGTGCATATTCCTGGCTGACTTTTCAAATTTCTGCAGGTTCTCCTCACTGTTGTCCAAAAACAGATATTGGTTGTAGATATGGTTGCAGCCCAGTAAAATTCCTGCAGGAGCGGCAAAAGACAGACGGCAGTCGCTTCGGTCAGTAGACAGTTTTTCATATCTGGCAGCAGCAGTAACCTTGGCGGGCAGATCATCGGTATCGGAAAGTGTGTGCAGGCAGAGCCTCTTATTGCCGATACGAACCTGCTCAGCACCCAGGGCGATGTCCTGCATCGGGGTTTCGTTCTCTTTTGACAATGTCAGGTACTGCTCCAGCAGTCCCTGTTTTTCTTCCGTACCGATGATTTCCTCCTCGCTCAGGCGATGGAGCTTTACCAGTCCGCTGTCATTGATGATGCGCTCAAACTGCGCGACCGCTTCCATAAAACGATGAATCGCTTCCTTGTCCCTGATTTCCTTAGGGATGAGGGTTCCTCTGCACAGCGACGAAAAATTGCTCTGCATCCGCATGCGTTCCTTGGTAGTCTTGGTAAGGAAGAGATAACAGTAGTGGTTCAGGAAGGGACGCTCATTGAAATGGCGCTGATAAGACCTTCCAAGAAAACTCTGTTCCTCTTTACCCATATCAGGATCGTAGCTTTCCTTGATATACCAGTCCTGCTTGTGAACGACCGTAAAATCCGGCAGGGTTTTGACAGCCTTATGCCAGGCGGAATGTATCGCTTCATATTCGGCGGAACCGGCCGTAAAGAGCTCTGGAAGCTGCACTTCGAAGCAGGCTGTAATGTCTGCGTCCTTTGAAAGAATGCAGTTGTTTTCCACTGCCAGCAGCGGGAACCTGCTTTCCAGTGTTGCTGTTTTTGCTGTATTTCTCATACTGTACTGGATTTAGCAGTGAAGCGCAGGTAACGGCAGACTGGCTTGCGGCAGATGATGTAGCGGGGATGCCTTTTTTTGGCACCCGCCTTCATCAGACCATGCTGGCCATACTTTCTATTCAGCGAGAAGGTCTGCCATACAATCAGCGAGGCGCCTCCGATCCCAAGCAATAGGCAGAAATAGGAATTGGCGCCTGCCATATAAAGGACCATGACAAGGATAAGGGCTGCAAGAAGCCCGCCGGCAAAGATGAAAAGGTACTGCGCTTTAAGACCCTTAAACTCTACAGTCCTTCCTATGCCTTTGTTAATGCTGTAATTAGTCATAAGGATATGTATTAAAGGAAGAAGGAGCGGAGGATAGTAGCCGCGACAATAAGGAAGATACAGGCGCCGAACCAGCTTGCAGCTGTCTTGCTGGTATCGGGATCTCCGCTGCTGAATTTGTTGTACACCTTAACGCCTCCGATTAAACCTACCACTGCGCCTATGGCATAGATAAGCTGTGTAGCGGGATCAAAATAAGAAGTGACCATCTGGGTGGCTTCTGTGATGCCTGCTGTACCGTTTCCCTGGGCAGATAAGGTTAAGGATGATAGCAGCACAATTGCTGCCGGGATCATTTTTTTTCTTTGTTTTTCCATGATAAAACACTTTAGATTGTTGCTTTTATCCCGCACTATGCGGGCTCTTGAAGCAAAAGTGCTTTGGAAACCAGGATCTTGTGACAAACTGGAAGTCAGGGGTTCTGCTTGGCGCTCATGGGCATTCAAAAGGCCAATCAAAAAAAAACGCTGAAACGATATGCTTTAGGCGTTTAAATTTTACCTGAAAAATGGAACTGAAAAAACTATATTTTTCGGCTCTTTTTTGCGTTTAATGCCCCGTCAGGCATCTTTTCAGCTGCTGGCTGATTTTGTCTCTGAAGTTTTTTTTCGTCAAGGTTGAGCTTAATGCTGTGAGGTATATTGGTTTCCTGCCAGGGCAGTGTGAGGGCTTTAAAATGCATCTGGAAATCCTGTTCCTTTATACAGTGCACGGGTGCAAATCCATATTTCACATTCCATCCAACCCTGTCGAGTTCCTGATGGTGAGGGAACTTTACCACTATAATTTCTTTGGGCAGCTCGGTTATGGCAAAGTGGTCTATTTCCTGAAATTCATGTGTTGCAGGATTGTAGGGGATAATGTACGCGTGTGTAGTCCTGTCGTAATATTCACTGATTTTCTCAAGAGGGATGCCTTTGGATCTGAAGTCATCTTTGGGACGCAGCCGGTCCATTGCCGTATCGACAAAAAAGGAGTGTCCGGCAATTTCTACAGTAGGCAGAACTCTTTGGTTCAGTCTTAAATCAAGAAGGCTGCCGGGTTTTATCGCCAGCTCAAAATCAGTTTTCCCTTTTATATTTTCAATTGTCTGGTTATACCTTTGGGCCATTCGGTCCGGATCAAGATCGCTCAGATTGGGAATGGTAATCTCCCTTACACCTTTGGTTTCTGTAAAGTCACCAGCTGTGCCAAAAGCGGCTAAGTTCCTGTTCACAGTATCGTAATGGAAATGATATCCCTGTCCGGTATAAAGCATATTTTTAACCTTTATGCGATTTTGGGAATTTGCTTTTTCGATCAGTTCCTCTTTTACCACATCAATGAAAAATTCGGTCCCCTCGATAGTAATTGTCGGCAGTTTTTTATCCATTGTGCATCTTTATTAAAATGATAATGGGGACATTATCCTTAGACAAAATCCCCAATATCAAAATTACCCAAATCACTTTTCCGCAGATTGGAAGAACTGGAATCCCTTTCGGAAGAAAGGCTCGTGTCCAGCAGCTCTGCTATTTTGCGCGAGGCACTTTCAATGGAATTTTCCAGCAGGCTGAATAATTCGGTTCCCTGTATTTTTTGAACTATTGCAATTGCTGTTTCCTTCTGGGATGGCTCCAGTTTTTCCTTTTCCAGCAGCATCCCTACAGCGCTTAGTTCTTCGAAGGTAACCCCTTGGGCAAAACCGTTATTTCCTGCGGATATTCCATACCCGTTCCATTCTTCTTCCTCTTCTTCCCAGTCCGGGGTATGTCCGAAAGCATCATCCTGTTCTTCCTGCGGAATTGGGACATCGGCATTGCTGCCGGTTTCAATATCAAAATTATTGGTTTTCCTGCGCTTCTTTTTTCTGTGGCGTTCACTGGCCTGTTTTGGCACAGAAAGGCTTCCTGCCGTTTTGGGCCGTCCCATAACATCGGGCAGGTCCGGATTAGTTTTTTCTTTCGGCGGTTTTTGAATTTTCCGTTTTTTAATAATGATCTTGTCCTGGAGCAGAAGCGCAATGATCACCAGCAGGCATATAACAATTAAGGTTTCCATAGTTATAGAATAGGTTTGTATTTATCATTGTAGCTCGCCGTAATCTGAGTTCCGAACTCCTGGAAATGAAATTCAAGGAGGTTGTCCAGATAGGCATAGATGGTTATCTTATCCTCGCCGATCACCTGCACGATCCGGGATAATTTTTCATGAAAATCCGGTCTTATATATACGGTTTTGCCGTCTCGGGCATTTGTGCCCGGCTTCTTGAAAAAGATTGCTTCATAATTCTCAGCGCCTTCTTTTTTGGGCCTGCTGCGTTCTTTTGGCACCTGTTTTTCCTGCGGTTTTTCTAACGGATCTTCAGGGGTTTCTGCGGGCAGTTTCAGTCCTTCTTTTTTTACCCCCTCGACCATGAGATTCATCATCATCTCTTCGTCGATTTCAGGAGCGGCTTTTTTCTTATTGTCTTTTTCCATAATGCTACAATTGGACAATTTGTAAAAACTCTGTCATAAAGCGGTTCAGCCCGCAAGTGTTCATCAAACGTTCATCAGCAGGCAGCAGTGTGGAACGGAATACTGTCCTGGCATCCGCTTCGCTCTCCTTGCGGAAACGTGTACTGTTCATTATCCGGCAGTTCATCAGGCTTAAGCCCAGCTCAGCAATAAGCTTGTTGTAAAGATCATATAACGGAGAGCGTTCCCGGCCGTCTACCTGATTCCAAAACAGGTTGATCGTTTTTATGGATGTTTGTCCTTTTTTCATGATAACATCCCTCATAAGCTGTGTAAAAATAAGCGTGCTTTCCATAACCACGCGGTCTGCTGTCATTGGCGTAAAAATATGGTGCATCCCTGCAAGTGCTTTCAAAATGCCGGGCGTGTTCACGGTTCCGGGAAGGTCAAAAAAGATAAAATCAACCGGATCATCGGCGGATTCCAAAAAATCCTGAGCGGCCTCCAGGACACCTTCGGCTTTATGCTGGAAGATGGGATAAGCTTTTTTGTTGATAGCGGTAAACTGCCTGAATGCTGCCTTTTTTAGAAACTCATTTTCCATGACCATAGACAAATCACGGGTTTTCATTTTTGTCAGGCTGTGCTGGGGATAGTCGGCGTCATATACCGCCACATTAAAGCCCATGCGGTAATGAAGGATGCTGGCCGCAAGTGCCGTAAAGGTGGATTTGCCTACACCTCCCTTTTGGGAAGAAAAAGCAACAAATACTGTTTTGTGTTTTGTTTTCATTATGACTGTATTTAATTATTTAAATAGCTGAGCACGCAGGCATTCATGTGCCTGCAATTGTACATGTGCTGTTTTGCGGACAGCTGCATGAATATATACAGAGGCAGTGCCCTATATAAGTCAGGACATATATCCATTCATTTATAGGTTTATATACAGGTACCTCCGTATTATTACACCTGTTTATATATAAACTTAATTGTGCATGTCTGCATTGCTGCCGGTAGATACATAGATGCCGAACCACGTAAAGACATAAATGCATCCCTGCGTGTGCCTGCATATACAAAGGAATGCACCTGTTTTCATAGTTATTTTTAACTGGAATTCATTGGCCTTCAGATGCACTTTTTGGCATCGTGCCGCGGTGCACTGCTTTATTGCAGAGTGTTTTACTTTGCAAAATGATTTTTATTAACCCGCTGATGCAAAAAAAGACCGGCTTTCCGCCAATAATGAGGACAGCCTCAGGCTGTCTTTTCCTGCTGCTCTTAATCCGTCCCGAAGGGCGGATTTTTGTGTTCGCCAGAACACGGCAAGTTGTGTTTTGAGGCACCCGAAACTGCGTTCGTGCCTCAAAACAACTTGCCCTGCCGGGGGCTGGAAAACCCTCCGAAGTCAGGTTTTTTGCAGAAGTTAAAAATGGATTTGTCATGAATGAAAAAAACAACAGAAAAAGAAACAGCAGGGGCGGCAGGACGCCCAAAATCAACCCGAGCATCCACCGGCATGTATTTCGCCTGACCGACAGGGAAAATGCCGAACTTCTATCCCTTTTTGAAGCATCGGGAATGGCCAATAAAGCAAAATTTATAATTTCCCTGCTGTTTGGAAAAGAAATAAAATCGGTCAAAATTGACAAGGGAACGGTTGATTTTTACATGCGGCTTACGTCATTTCACAGCCAGTTCCGTTCCGTGGGCGTAAATTACAACCAGGTTGTGAAGCTGCTGTACCGGCATTTTTCGGAGAAAAAGACAGCAGCTTATCTCTTTAAACTGGAAAAACAGACTGCTGAATTTGCAGCATTATGCCAAAAAATCATTTTGATTGTACAGGAATTTGAAGAAAAATACCTGAATAAACAACCTTGAAATGATAGCGAAAATCGGAAGAACGAGCAATTTATATGGTGCATTGGCATATAATCAGCTAAAGATCGCAAAAGAAAAAGGCCAGCTGCTGTTTGCCAATAAAATAATTGAAACACAAAGCGGGCAGTATTCAACAGCACAATTGGTACGGTCTTTTGAACCTTACCTCTTGGCCAACCGTAATACAGAAAAGACAGCTTTGCATATTTCACTCAATCCCGACCCAGGCGATAAGGTAAATGATGAACAGTTTATAAAGATGGCAGAGGAGTATATGCGCGAAATGGGATATGGACAGCAGCCTTTTGCTGTTTTTAAGCATACCGATATTGACCGCACACACATACATATTGTATCAGTCTGCGTGGATGAACAGGGCAAAAAGATTTCGGACAAGTTTGAAAAAAAAAGGTCTATGAACGTATGCCGCGATCTGGAAAGAAAGTACGGGCTTCTGCCTGCAGCAGAGAAAGTACAGCGCGAAAATGACAGAATTTTTCATCCCGTGGATTATCGTAAAGGAGATATTAAGAGCCAGATTGCCTCGGTTGTACGTCATCTTCCTAAATATTACCAGTTCGAAACTTTGGGGCAGTATAATGCACTGCTTTCCCTTTTTAATATTACCGCTGAAAAAGTAGAGGCTGAATTATATGGGAAAATGCACAGGGGGTTATTGTACATCCCGTTAAATGGAGAAGGAGAAAGGGCAGGGCATCCTTTCAAAGCATCGTTGTTCGGCAAAGATGCAGGGATGCCGGCTTTGGAGCAGCATTTTGCCAAATGCAGAGAAACTTTAAAGTACCATTCCGCCAGACAGATTGTAAAATCAGCCCTCAATACTGCAGTGAAGGACACTGGTGATGAATTGAATTTTAGAAAACATTTAGCCCAGAAGGGAATTAATGCCATTATCCGCAGAAATGATACTGGACGTATATATGGAATGACCTTTATTGATCACAATTCCAAAACGGTGTGGAACGGTTCCAGTCTGGGGAAAGAGCTTTCTGCCAATACCTTTAATGAATATTGGAATAATAACATAGCACCTGAAATTAAAGAGAAAGCTGAATTGCAGCCGGAAATATCAACACCAGATGATAGAGATCTTCCTGCCGTAGAACCGCATCATTTTTTTAACTTCCTCAATACTGCTGAAAAAAACCAAGACGGTTTCATTGAAGCATTAGGCAGTTTATTGCCCGTTGAGCAGGGCGAAGATTATCAAGAACAGGATTTTGCTAATAAGATGAGCAAGAATCGCAAACGAGCTCAAAAATAAGTATGGCATTATATTGAGAAGACTGCAAGATTTCATTCATTCCGATTAACTATTGAAAAATCGCCTAAACTCTTGGGGACTTTGATTGGTTTTAGTTTTAAAGAGACGACTGAATGACTGTGAATAGTCAAAACCCAATTCATACGCTATCTCTGAAACGGATAAATTTGAAGTAGAGAGTTTTTCTTTTGCTTTTTCGATAAGTTTTTTCTGTATATGCTGTTGCGCATTTTGCCCGGTTAAAGAACGCAGCATATCGCTCAGATAACCGGGTGAGAGGTTGAGTTCTTTTGAAAGATGTTGAACAGTCGGAATTCCTTTATCAGGCAGATTTCCATCATTAAAATATTGGTCCAGAATCTCTTCCATTTTCTGCAAAAGGCTGCTGTGTACTGCTTTTCTGGTAATGAACTGGCGCTTGTAAAAACGATTACTGTAGTTGAGCAGTGTTTCAATCTGGGAAATAATCACATCCTGGCTGAAATCATCAATCCGGCTTTTCAATTCTTCATCAATATTATTGAAAATTGAAAGTATGGTTGCTTTTTCTTTATCTGAAAGCTGCAGTGATTCATTGGCTGAATAAGTGAAAAAGCCATATTGCTTGATTTTTTTTGCCAGCGGATAGGAGAGTAAAAAATCCGGGTGAATCAATAAAGTGTAGCCGGAATGATCCCCATTGTTTTCACCATTTGCAGTTACCTGATTAGGGGACACAAAAAACAATCCACCTTCATCAAAATCATAATAATGCTGTCCGTACTTTAACTGCCCGTTAAGGTTTGACTTATAAGAAATCTTATAAAAGGCAGAAGTTCTCAGGTCGGCTATACTGCTGTAATCTATTTTGTTGGTGGTAGTATCGAAAAAACTAATCAACGGATGCAAGGGCTTTGACAGCCCAAGCACCCGATGCAATTCAGTTAGTGAATTGTAATTATAAGGAATTTTTTCGTGCTTTTTCATTATCTAAAGTTAGTAATTTTCTACCACGGAATTTCACCTGTGTCAGTATTCATATCTTCTGAGAAAAATTTTCCTGTTGGCCCGTTTTCGCCAATGATGGCATATTTTACAATTCGGCTGCCTGCATCTTCAACAGTGCCCTGCCCCAAATTATGATTGAAATCTGTTTTGGTAGAACCTGGGCTGACAGCGTTTACCTTAAAGGGCAGATCCCTCAGTTCATAGGCCAGCACGATGGTGTACATATTTAAGGCTGATTTTGAAGATTGATATACCGAACCTTTGAATTTGTAATGAATAAAATCCGGATCACTGTGTAAAGTGAGCGAGCCCTGGCTTGAACTTACATTGACGATTCTGGGTTCCGATGAACTCCGCAATAAATCCAAAAATGCTTGTGTAACTCTTATGACGCCATAGACATTTACCTCATAAACTTTCTTGTATACATCCACATCTGTTTCTGCTGCAGTATGCATGACAGGTTTATCATTTCTAAATTCTATTCCATTAATACCGGCATTATTAATCAGTACATCCAGTACTTGTGTTTTCTTTCCTAATGCTATTCGGGCATTGTTTACTGAATGCTGACTGGCAACATCTATTTCCAGTAATTCGACATTTTTAAGTCCTTGGTTTTTTAATTTATCGACGGCTTCTTTACCATTTTTTAAATCCCTGCTGCCCAAATAAACATAGTATCCTTTTTGCAGCAATTGTTTTGCCACCTCAAAACCAATGCCTTTATTTGCACCTGTAATTAACGCCTTTTTCATTTTTTTTTATTTTAAATGTTTGAAAGGCAAAGGTTATTATATATAAAATGGTGCTTGTAACCCGATTGAGGTTTGATGTAACATTATCGGGGGCATGTTTTTAATATAGCACAGATTTGATCATGTTTTCTAATTGAAACCCGCCCTGAAAGCCAACGGGCTTTTCTTTGTCTTTTCTTTAAACAATTTGCTGAATGATTGCATGTGCTCAAAGCCTAATTCGTAAGCGATCTCGCTGACGGATAAATCTGTAGTGGATAGTTTGTCTTTGGCTTTTTCAATCAATTTGTCGTGAATGTGCTGCTGTGTTGATTTTCCTGTGAGGGTTTTAAGCAGACTGCGCAGGTAGCTTGGAGAAACATTTAGATTTTCTGAAATATATTGGACGGTAGGCAATCCCTTTGTTGCCAGATCATCGTTATTGAAATAGTCCGACAGCAGCCTTTCCAATCGGTCAAGGACGTGATGATTGGTTATTTTTCGGGTAATAAATTGCCGCTGATAAAATCGTTCAGAATAATTCAGCAAAGTTTCTAAATGCGAAATAATAATGTCCTGGCTAAACTTGTCAATGTTTGCCTGATACTCAAATCTTATATTTTCTACAATTCCGTTGATTAGGGTTTCTTCTCTGTCGGAAAGAAACAAAGCTTCACTTGTTGAATAGTCAAAGTATTCGTGTTTCTTTATTTTGCCGGCTAATGATGTTCCCCACAAAAAATCGGGATCAATGAAAAGCATCCAGCCTGAAAGATTTTTAGGAACCCCGCTTTCTTCTCCACGCAGAATTTGTCCAGGCGAAAGAAATGCCATTACACCTTCGTCAAAATCATATTTCTGCTGGCCATAAAAAAGTTTGTCGCAGCCGCGTTTCATCGACACAACATAAAAATCAAATATTACGGTTGTGATGCTCGTGCTGCTGCTTAGTCCTTCGAGGTTCAAAATGCTGATGAGCGGATGATGCGGCTTGTCATAGCCTGCAATCTGATGAAGCTCTGTTATAGATTTTATTCTATATGGTTTTGAATTTCCCATTTCGTAAAATTAATTATTTTTTTTAATAAATGCGGTTTGGACCAATAGCCTCGGCACCCGGCAGTAAGGATGTTATATAGTTACAGTAACCGGATAATCAGTCAAAATTAAAAACCGGCCGGTCTGAAAATTCCAATGCCTTGTTACGGGGCGTTTCCTTTCGAACAGTTTGCAAGTAGTTGTTCCGGTCTTGTCAGCTTAACAGAAATTACAATAGATGCATGATCCATTGCAGCGCTTTAACCTGAGGATCTGTCTGCGGGAAATGTGCCGCTGATAAGATTTTATTTCTTAACTTGATTTTTTAAGGTTATTTTATTTATAAAAAGGATATTTAAGCCAGACCAATAGCAGGGGTAATGCTAAAAACGGAATTTCTATCAAGGCTATCCTGAAGCTGCCGGCCCGTAATGCAAATGCCATTATAAATACAACCGACAAGGCATTGAGCAGGTTGCCGATGAAAAATGTTTTAGGTATCAGCAGCATTATGCCGACCAATATAGCGGAAACACCAAAGACTGGCATAGTCCATTCTGCAAAACCCAGTTCGGACATCATTTTTAATGATTCAGGATTTTTCCTGTAATTAAATGAGCCCCAGCCGTGATTAATGCTCAGGCCTACCGAAAGAATCAGTAATGCCAGTGAAATAATGTTCTTTATCATATTAATTCAGAATGTAAGTTTGTAATACATAACCGCCGGTCAGCCCAATTGGGATGCCCAAGATTGCGTTGATAAGAGCTGTTCGTGCTTTTTTAGGAAATGCTTTTCTAAACCTGTAATACAGGTAAAATCCTACCGGAGGCAATGCGTTTGACAATATCGTTAAACCCATTGGCAGCTTGTCATTGTTTTGAACTGTATTCATATACTTTATTTTATTTTAAATGTTATTAATGCCTGACCACAGTTATTTGAAACCGTAAGTGCTAAAATTCTACTTTTGCTAACTGTAGCGATATCTCCCATAGTTTTAAAGAGGCGGTTAGATCCTCTGCTTGTGCAGGTATTTTTGCGATAGCTGGAAATCCCCGGGTCTCGCCCATTTTGTCTGGCCCATAATACTGGCCTCCTTTAGCTTCAAGAGAAGTGGAGGCGTATAATGTTGGCAACGCTCCTTGTGAAGATGGCTGGAACAAAAACGGAAAAAAAGTTCTCATCATTCCAGCGGTGCTCCATCGGCCTGCACCAGTAATAAGCAGATTTGTTCTGGAAACCCCCGGATGGGCAGCCAGACTCATGATACCCCAGCCGTGCTTTTCACTTTGCCGCTGAAGTTCTAAAGCAAACATCAAGTTCGCAAGTTTTGCCTGGCCGTATGCTTTCATTGGAACATACGAAGATCTTGACTCAAGGTCATCAAAATTGATTATTCCTGCACGATTTGCTACACTGGAAACGGTAACAACACGGGCACCTGGTGATTTACGCAATAAAGGAAGAAGTTGGGCTGTCAATGCAAAGTGGCCAATATGGTTTATGCCGAACTGCAATTCAAAGCCATCGGCAGTTTCGAGGCGTTTTGGCGGTGTCATTACACCGGCATTATTTATCAGAAGATTGATGGCTTGGCCTTTTGAAGTCATTCTCAGGGCAAAAGCTTTGATTGAGGATAAATCTGCGAGATCTATTTTTTCAAAACTCACTTTTGCCTTGGGATTGGCCTGATAAATCCTGGCAATTGATTCAGCGCCCTTTTGGGCGTTACGCCCCATCATTATCACATTCCATCCTGCTGCTGATAACGCTAGTGCATCTTCATATCCAATACCTTCGGTACTGCCTGTAATTACAGCTAAACCCCCGTTTCTCTGGGGAATTTTTGATGCTGTCCAATTTTTAATTTCGTTTTCCATTTCTCTTTTTTTAATGACGTAAAGTTGCTCTAATTTCAGATGGACGATTTAGCTGAAACGACTTTTGATGTAGTCAAAAAAACAAAGCACTAAACGTTACTATGCCAAATACGGCCGCGCACCGCCTTTTAGTTTCACATTCTCAGTAGTCACTGTGTACAGCCTTTAAATTCACACCCTAACATTAAAAATTTAATAATGCAGGGAGAAGATGACATAAGGGGACTTGCCAAAATCATGGCATTCATGAGAGCCGTAAGTATCCTGATAATGCTTATGCACTTGTACTGGTACTGTTACGGCTTTTTTCTTCAGAGAGGATGGACATTGGAAATTGTCAATAAGGTACTGGGCAATTTCAACAGGATAGCGGGTCTTTTTTCACATCCTCTTTATACCAAAATTTTTACAGTAGTGCTGCTTGCTTTAAGCTGCCTTGGTACCAAAGGTGTAAAGAATGAGAAAATTACATGGGCAAAGATTCATACCGCTCTGGGAATTGGGTTTATGTTTTTCTTTTTCAATTCGCTGTTATTAAGGCTGCCGCTTGAAACTGCCGCTTTCTTTTACATCCTTGCGATGGGTTTGGGATATATTGCCTTGATGCTGGCAGGTGTCTGGATCAGCCGTCTTTTGCGCACTAACCTGATGGATGACGTGTTTAACAACGAAAACGAAAGTTTCCAGCAGGAAACCAAGCTCATGCAGAATGAATATTCAGTCAATCTTCCTACCAAATTTTATTATAAAAATAAATGGAATAATGGCTGGATTAATATCGTAAACCCATTCCGTGCAACAATTGTGCTGGGTACTCCGGGATCGGGCAAATCTTATGCAATTGTCAACAATTATATCAAGCAGCAGATTGAAAAGGGGTTTGCTATGTACATATACGATTTCAAGTTTGATGACCTTTCCACCATTGCCTATAATCATCTGCTTAAGAATATCTGTAAGTATGAAGTAAAGCCTAAATTTTACGTCATCAATTTTGATGACCCGAGAAGAAGCCATCGCTGTAATCCCCTTAATCCCGATTTTATGACCGATATTTCAGATGCATATGAAGCAGCATACACCATTATGCTGAACCTGAACCGAAGCTGGATACAGAAGCAGGGTGACTTTTTTGTTGAAAGCCCGATTATTCTTTTGGCAGCTGTTATATGGTTTTTGAAAATCTATGAGAATGGCAGGCACTGCACGTTTCCTCATGCCATTGAACTTCTGAATAAAAAGTATGCGGACCTATTTACAATTCTTACCTCTTATCCTGAACTGGAAAATTATTTATCGCCGTTTATGGATGCATGGCAGGGAGGTGCACAGGACCAGCTGCAGGGCCAGATCGCATCTGCCAAAATACCATTGTCCCGTATGATTTCCCCGAGTCTTTACTGGGTAATGACAGGTGATGATTTTTCATTGGACATTAATAATCCCAAAGAGCCTAAAGTATTATGTGTAGGGAATAACCCCGACCGCCAGAATATCTATTCTGCTGCGCTGGGATTGTACAATTCACGTATCGTAAAGCTGATAAATAAAAAAGGCCAGTTAAAAAGCTCGGTCATCATTGATGAGCTGCCCACCATTTATTTTCGGGGCCTTGATAATCTTATTGCTACTGCCCGAAGCAATAAGGTAGCTGTGTGTTTGGGTTTTCAGGATTTTTCACAATTGAACCGGGATTATGGAGACAAGGAAAGCAAGGTGATCCAAAATACAGTTGGCAATATTTTCAGCGGTCAGGTTGTAGGTGAAACAGCGAAAAATCTTTCGGAACGTTTTGGGAAGGTACTTCAGAAAAGACAAAGTGTGTCAATCAACAGAAATGATACATCAACATCTATTTCCACACAGCTAGACAGTCTTATTCCTGTATCTAAAATTTCTACATTGACTCAGGGCATTTTTGTGGGGGCTGTGTCTGATAATTTTGATCAGCGTATCGAACAGAAGATTTTCCATGCGGAGATAGTTGTTGATAATGACAAGGTGGCTGCCGAAACCAAAACTTATAAAAAGATACCACAGATTTTATCTTTTACCGATGGAAAAGGAGCAGATAATATGAAACAGGAAATTGACGCCAATTACAAGCAGATAAAACAGGATATTGTTCTGGTTATTGAAACTGAACTGGACCGCATTAAAAATGACCCAGACCTGCAGCATTTGGTGCAGAAGGATCAAAATAAAGGACCATCTAATCCTTAGTCATTGTAAAGTATCTGATTAGAGTTATATCTTTTGCTTCGGATAATTCTATTAAGAAAATAAAAGAATCATTGAAGATTGGGAAATGCGTATAATTGATCTGACTATTCACAATAATAACGATTCTCGAACTGCGGTTTAAGATTTTTTCTAAACAGAGCTGCTTCTGACAATAGTTATTGGTTTTGTAACAAGTAAGTGCAGCAGTAAGAGATGGTGATGCTGCTGTTATTGGAGTTGTTGATTGTATATTAGATGAAGCTGAAGCATAAATAATTGATGTTGTGGTTTGTAGTGTAGCTAAATAATTATATATTTGTTCACGAATATTAAATGTTCACGTAAACGTGAATATAAATAATAAGTGAACAAGATGAACGAGCAATACATAATACAGAACGCAATACACAGCCTGCAGAATGATGGTATAGATGCAGAATGGAGAGAAGCAGCTAATGATGAATACATCGACGGCATGCTAAAGCTTCATATGCAGCATTATCCTGCTGTGGAAGTAAATGTAGAAGTTAAAAAAGAAATACGTGCAATGCATCTTAATACTATAGAAAATAGGGCAAATAATGAAGCACCTTACATGATAGTTGCTGATCGTATCTTCCCTAAGGTTAAGCAGGAATTAAAAGATAGAAATATCAATTACTTAGAGGCTAACGGCAATATGTTCTTGAAAATGAATGGACTGTATGTTAGTATTGACGGCAGAAAAAATGAGCAGACCAAACCAGCAGGAGGCAATCGTGCCTTTACAAAGACGGGTCTGCAGGTTATATATCAATTCCTTATTGACGAAGAATGGGTAAATAGGCCATATCGTGAAATAGCAAAACGTACCGGTACAGGTTTGGGTACTATCACTAACATATTTAATGGGCTGGAGCAGGAAGGCTATCTATTGCAGCTGACCAAGAATGAGCAGAAACTGGAAAACAAGAAAGAACTATTGGAAAAATGGATTCTGGAATATGAGAAGCGCCTCAAGCCAACATTAAATATTGGTACATTCAGGTTTCTGCGAGAAGATGATTTTTACAATTGGGGAGGTATAACTCTTAAAGATCATAAAACCTACTGGGGAGGAGAACCCGCCGGAGCGATTTATACAAACTACCTGCGTCCGGAAGAACTCACAATTTACACTGACGAGGAATGGAATAATTTAATCCAGCAATACAGGCTTGTTCCGGACAAGAATGGAAATGTCAGGGTATTTAAGAAATTCTGGAAACAGGACACCTTGAACGAAAATGCAGTTCATCCTCTTTTGGCATATGCAGATTTAATAAATAAGGGCGACAGAAGATGTACAGAAACAGCACAAAGAATATACGATGAGTATTTACAAGATAAGTTTTAAACAATTACGGCAGGAAGCAAAGCTTTCAGAAATGCTCTCTGCATTGGAGAGAGGTTTAAAAAAGTTTGATATAGATTTTTACCTCGTTGGGGCAGTGGCACGTGATGTCTGGATGTCTGCAATACATGGTATCCCGCCAAGCCGGATTACCGGAGATATTGATTTTGCAGTTTTTATTAATGACAAGGGAACCTATGAAGCGTTAAAAAAATACCTGATAGAGACCGAAGGGTTTCATCCCTATAAGGGAAATGCTTTCGTTCTGGTATGGAACGGTTTCATACAGGTTGACTTGCTGCCCTTCGGCGAAATAGAAGGCAAGGGAGCCCATGTAAAAGTTGAAGGCACTGGTCTTACAGATGTAAGCGTTCCCGGCTTTAAGGAAATATATGATTTCGGACTTCCAGAGGCAGAACTGGAGGGCAAACATCACTTTAAATTTTGTACGCTTCCGGGAATCGTATTATTAAAGCTAATGGCCTACGAAGACCGCCCTGAAATCCGTCGGGACGATATCAAAGACATAAGTAAGATTTTAAAGCATTTTTTTGACATGTATGCTGAAGAAATTTATGCTAACCATCTTGATTTATTCGGTCAGGATCAGGAGCTCCACATGATTGCTGCCCGTGTTATGGGCAGAGATATGGCAAAAATAGCAAGATTGAATAAAGAATTGTTTGGAAGGATTTCTGCATTGCTGGATAAAAATACAGTGAATCCGGCCACTAGTGATGTATCAAAAATCATGGCTGAGTTTTTTGACAATACGGTTCAGGATAGTATGGATATGCTAATTGAGATTAAAGTAGGTTTTATGGAGTAGGCTGTCTCAAGCAGAACACAACTATGTTGTTAAGGCAGTTCTTTTATTGGTTTTAATTTAATGAACTTGCCGATATTATTCAAAATAATGAATGCGATTTTATTCAATTACGGCATTCCTTTACAACTGACATAATCTTTTTGATTCAAGTTTTTTCTACTATTTATCTCCAGCTTTTCAAAACTTATTTTGCGCCTTTTCTTTGGGCAAATTCAAAGAAGGTTGCAGCTTTTTCATTCATTACAATATAAGCATTGAATTTCTTTCCGGCTTTGCTTTTCATTCCTTGTATAAAAGAGGTTCTGCCTGTATTGACAAGATTTTCAATATCGGAAATGTCTAGCTTTATACCGCATATATTTCGGAACTGCAGCCAATTACATGCCTGATCCCCGCATTTGACAATTTTATCCCTGATAATCAAATGATGCTTTCGGCACTTCGGGCACAGCAGCTGAGGCAGGTCTTGTTGTAAAATAGATGTTCGCAGCAATTCATCGGTAAGGGATGCTGTAAAGGTTTCCATTTCATTTTGAAAAACAAGCGGGTCAGCCTCGTTGTGTTCAATTTTATGCAATGCCACCTCCCACTGCGCGGTCATAACCACATCGGCGATTTTCTTGTCTTTAACCAGCTCGTATACTTTTAGTCCTTTTTCCGTGGGTGTTAACGCCTTTTTTTCCATCTGGATATAATCGCGGGAAAATAAAGTCGCTATGATCCCGGCTCTGGTAGCAGGTGTACCGATACCGATATTTTTTAAAGCCATGTATTCTTCTTTATTCTCGATTCCATGACCAGCAGTTTCCATGGCAGATAAAAGCCCTGCTTCAGAGTATAGAGGCGGTGGAGCAGTTTTCTTTTCCAGAACGTATGAATCTTTTATTTTGAGTTCATCACCATTTTTCAGTTCGGGCAGTTCCTGGAAGGGTTCACTATCATAAAAACTGCCCCTTATGGAACGCCAGCCTGGTTCTGTAATCCTGCCGCCTTTAAGATTAAAGTCATAATGTAAGACCTGTAAAGTAATATTGGTAACCTCCCTGGTACACGGCTGGGAAATTGCTTCAAGCATCCTAAAGACAATCATACTGTAAACGGCTTTTTCCTTTGCCGGCAATGCAGAAGGGATTTTCTCGGTAGTCAGCAGGCCGTGATGATCTGTAACACGCAGGTCATTTACGATACGTTTATTGAAATGTCCCCCTTTAGCTTTGATTACTGCCTGGCCGAATATCTCGCTGTCGTGCAAAATTCTAATAAGACCGGGGATTTCCGGCCACATATCTTCAGGAATATATTTGCTTCCGGTGCGCGGATAGGTGATGAATTTCTTTTCATATAGGCTTTGCGCGATAGCAAGGGTCTCTTCCGCAGACAGGTTCAGTTTTGTATTTGCTTCTTTTTGCAGGCCTGTGAGGTCAAACAGCAAAGGCGGCTGTTCATTCACGTTTTTGGCTTCTGCAGAAGTGACAATTGCGGTATTCCCGTTTCTTTTGATAGACCTTAGCGTGTCTTCCGCCAGCTTTATATCTCCCCATTTGGTTTGAGAAAGACTTTTGAAGTCAGTAAATTCTTTTGTATGCAATAATTCAATCTTCCAGTACTGCTGCACTGAAAAATTTTTGTTTTCCAGATATCGCCTGCAGATTAATGCAAGGCTGGGGGTCTGTACTCTTCCAAGTGAATAGGTGCCGTCACCGGCAGCTATGCTTAATGCCTGTGAAGTATTAATCCCTATCAGCCAGTCGGCATGGCTTCTGCTTTGTGCTGCTCTGTAAAGCCCGTCAAAATCATTTCCGGGTTTCAGATTTTCAAATCCCTGCTTAATGGCTTTCTCAGTCAGGGAACTAATCCATAAGCGTTCAAAGGGCTTGCTGCATTTCAGATATTCGTAGATATAGCGGAATATTAATTCACCCTCACGTCCGGCATCAGTTGCGGCAATAATCTTTTCACTGCGTGCAATAACGTCCTCAATTATTTTCAATTGCGCTAATGCACCTTTATCGGTGCTGTAACTTTTGCCGCTTTTTATCTTGCGTACCGTCAATAAAAATGGATTTGGGAGTATTGGCAGGGATGTTTTATGAAAGCCTGAAATTCCATAATCTTCCGGCATTCCCAATCCCAATAAATGTCCGAAAGACCAAGTAACAAAATAGCCGTTGCCACTCAGGTAACCCTCTTTTTTTTCTGATGCTCCCAATATGGCGGCTATTTCCCTCGCTACACTGGGTTTTTCTGCAATAACTGCTATCATAAGATTACATTTTTCGCCCTTTAGATCGGGCAGGTCCTTCCTGCTGTTCCTGCTGTTTCTCAGTGTCAGGAGAGTTTTGTCCTGATTTCAAAGGTTCTTTGAGGTTTTTTGTCGCCTCATTGGTTCTGCCTTCAGAATTTACAGCCGTCTGTATTTTATTCGCCTCAGCAGGTTTTACCTGCTCTTTGATCTTATCTGGATTTTGAAAAGAAAAATCTGTTTTATTGGTTTCCCTGTGGTAGGTTATGTAGCCATTGTATTCTTTACCCTTCTTATCTACTAAACCGCTTAGATAAACCGTCTGGCCATCTTTTAGTTTTTGATGCTGCTCATTGTCGAGTTCCTTATCCCTAAATGTTTTTGGCGCTCCCTGTGTTTGGTTTTGCTGATTATTTACCTGTTTATTAGCATCGTTTCTGTCAAAGAGAAATTCTACAAAGCGTTTATCGGCATTGAATTGAACTTCAGAATCAAAAGAAGTTCCTTTCTTGGAAACCATACCTTCTAAATGAAGTGGTTTTCCTTCAAGCAAAGTTTGCTTTTGATCTTCGGTCAGTTTTACGCCTTTGATATCATCAGGGATTTTGATAAAATCTGTACGAAGCGCCACTAGCTCATTGGTAAGCCTGTCTATACTGATGACAGATGGCATTACTTCGCTGTTTTTTGGGTTGATAAGATTCACTACACGCCCCATATTGCCGCTCTGCAGAAGATTATCTTTGTCTTCTTTGCTGAATTCGTGACCGAAGAAAGGAAAATTCAGATTAGGCCCTTTACGAATGCCGTGAATAGCAACGACAACCTGTCCGTCGTCATTTTGTTTCAGGGATAATCGGGCATCCATTCTGGTAACTGCAGTGCCGAGGTTAAGGCTGACAGGCACAAGTTCATTTGTTTTGTATCCTTTGAGAAGCGGATCAAGAAGCTTCAGCTTTTCAAGTTTCTCTTTGCTTAATCCCAGATGGTTCAATGTTTCCCAATCTAGCTGCTCCGGTTTGTATTTGTATTCACCTGTTTCCGGATTTGTCTGTGTTGTTTCCATATTACTTTTATTTTCTTGTTTATTATGTTGTTGGACTTCTTTTTGAATTATATTTTGTTTAATCATTTCTTCAACATCAGCTTTTGGATCATCAGCATGTTTCTGAAGTTCTTTCGAAGTATCAATGGCTAATGGTGCGGGAACCTTGAAGAACAGGAAATTGGTAGGATTCTTCAGCTGGCTGAAAAAATTGGAGAAGAAATTGGAAAATAGATCGCCTTGCCTGTCCACGCGCATAAACTGGTTCTGGTTTTTCTTTACAGGTTCAAGGGTTTCCAGATTGCCGTTTTCATCAAGGCCTTTTACGGCCATAATTTTCTTTTTCTCTTTGTCGAATACCAGCAGTATATCTGATAATTCTTCAAGAGGTTCTATTGTTTCTGGAGTTTGGTTGCTCATAATCTGAAATTTTTTAATTCACCTGCGAAATTATCAGATGTATCACTATTGAATAAAAACTGGAATCTTTTGGCACTGTTTTTCACTCACGGTCCTATGTTTTAGGCATTCGTGCAGTAAAACTTTCTCTGATAAACTGGTGTACATCTGAGAGTTTGTAATAGATTTTGCCGCTGATTGTATAGTAAGGCAGCCTTCCGGACGACCGGTAACGCTGCAGTGACCGCGAGCTTATCTTAAGCATCTGCAATATATCCTGATTGTCTAATAGCTCTTCCCCGTCAACACTTCCGCGCTTTTTTTCAAGTTCACTTATATGCGCGCTCATAAGATCGAAACGTTCTATAATTCTTTCCATCCAGGAAATGAATTCCATTCTGTCTATATTCATGGCTGTGTGTTTTGCATTACTGATGCAAAATTGCTGATGACAAAAGTTTTTCATTGCCAATGTCAGCCAATGTAAAATGCTGTTTTGTGAAAATTTTAACGGTTATAAGCAAGCGGATAAATAGCTGAATTACTGGGAGACGCTGAGAGATATAACAAGTTGTAAACCATATTTCCTCTCGTTGCCAATTGCATTTTATTGGCAAGGGAATTGCAAATTTTCAAATGCCCTACAGCTCTTTTTCCATGTGCTGTTTAAGAGATGATTTCAGCTGATCCAGAAAAATGCTTTTACTGTCAGTTCTGTCTTTCATCCTATGGAATGCATGATGGACATCGCCCAGCTGGATCCTGAATAGCAGCTGGAAAACCATGCTTATTTTTCGGATACCAGCTTTTCCATGGGAGATGCTCCCTGATGCATGAAGTGCGTAAATTAACTCTATTAGGGCATTCTTTGAATCTGTCCAGAAAAAGTCCCTATTTGCTGGATTTCCGTCTGAAAAAATGCCGTTCTCCTGCGTGTCGGGTTCAATTTTTGAAATGAGGTAACTGTACAGCAGTTCGTTGGCAATTATACGTGCTACCTTGTAATCATAATAAGTAGAAAATTGAGTGTCAATTTCAAAGACAAAACTGTTAACTCCTTCATGAAGGTCTATTTTTCCCCGACAAAAAAAATGGTGGTCCCATTCCGTTCTTCCCGTGCGGTAATAACGATAGAATTCAGTATTATAAAAGTGCTCTTTATATTCCTGTTTGAGAACATTGAGCTCGTTGGAAAAATATTTATGGTGCATTTTTCCGCTTACAACCGGGCAGGATGCTTCAATTCGGAAAACTTTATTGTAGAATATCAGTTTCCCCAGTATTTGGGGTTTAATACTTTTAAAAAAATTGATCTCTTCATTTTCGTCTGAGAACCCCTTTTCTAAAACTTTTTTTTTAACCGTACCAAGCAGGTTCCGAAGTACGGTAGTCATATCGTAGGATTTTTCAATTATATGTTCAGGATCTAAGCTGAATTGCTGTTCTGCTTTTCGGATAACCTGAAGTGCGTTCTCACATGTAGATCTTATCATGACAACAGAATTTAGATTTATTTAAACAAGGAAAAGCTAGGGCAATGCTGCCCGGATAAGTTATGAGGTCACTTTTCGCTGGAATTAAAATGTAGCTGGATCAGCGCGGTATGCTGGTTTCATTCTGCAGTGTCTGCATGAGTTCCATAGCATAATTATCTCTGGCCTGCACATAAGCCACTTTCGATATTACAGAAGCGCCAAGTTTTTTCTTCTCAAAAGTTGCCGATATACCGAAATCAATTCGCTCAATTTGAAGTTCTCGTGCTCTTTTGATGGTTTGGTACAAAAGCTGTCTGTACAAATTGAAGTTATGGCCGGCAATATAGTCCATGCCGATAAGTTCCGGCACATAAATGAGGGATGGATTTTTGTAGCAGAACATTATCCCGATGAAATCTCCGTCTGCCACATCTTTGAGCCTCAATATAATGAACTCCCAGTTTGGACAGCTGTTCATATTTTCAAATACTTCCCTGCTGTAGGTAAATGTATTTATCGCCAGGTTGCGGTCCTTTACTTTGCAGTATAGCTGGTAGGCCCTGCTTATCTCTTCTTGGCTGAGCCAGTCTTTTATTTCTACATCATAGAATTTTTCATAGTGAAGTATTTCCTTATTGAAATGCTGGCGGGAACGGGCAGAAAGCAGTGAGCCATAACTCTCACTTGCTGGCCAGTTTTGATTTTCAATAACACATGATTCAGGCATATCAATCCTAAAATACCCTTCGTTCCTAATCATTTCATCCCACTGGAATCCATTTTCAAAATCACGCAGAATGAGCATGTCGGCTCCCAAAGAATTGTATATTTCTTCCAGCTTGTTCAAGAGCTTTCGCAATGATTGCTCTGCCAAGGGATGATCTTCGTCAATGTAGCAGTGTGATCCCTCAGTGAACAATGAGCCAGTACTTAGTACTTTGGAAGTCATATGCAGGGGGACCGTTTTTCGAATTTCTTCAAGGTTCCTTGATACAGATTCTGTAGCCAGCATATCATCTTTCCAGATCCCCAATGTACAATAGGTCATTAAAACCACCTGCATGTTCTGGTCACGGATTGTATAATAGAAGAAATCCATGTTATTTGCTGTATCGCGGCTGTTTGAGAAAGTCTTCTCTAAATATTGCATTCCTTCCCAATCAAGAATATTATAAGCGCCCAGATACTTATTCCATTCTTGTTTGTCTATATTTCTTATCGTTTTTTTCTCTTCAATGTGCAGCAGTTGTTGTTGCGGTTTTTTAGCAGCGAGTTTTGTTTTGATGTCCATTCTAAAGGCTTGGCGTATTTTGCCTTCACTGCTTCCTGTTTCTTCCACTGCTTTGTGGAAGTGGTGGTCCATTGCACGGGTAAGATCTGTTATATCTTCAAGTTTATTATGCGCCGATATCGTGATACGGATTCCAGTATTTTTTATAGGTACTGCAGGATATATACCAAGGTTGAGGTAAAAGCCATCCGAGTATAAACGCTTAGTAAAATTAAAAGCCGTAGCAGGTGTGCCCATTCCAAGAAAGAAAACAGGAGAGTCGTTTTCAGCGACAAGGGGAAGGCTGCTTTTAGAAAGCAGGCTGCCCAAATGCGCTATTTTTTTTGCAAGGCTGACCTGGAGTTCATTGATTTCCGAAGAGAGATGTATGTTGCAGGACGCAATTGCAGCGGCTACCGACGCCGGTTCAAGCTGGGCAGAGAAAGTAAGGGGACCGCCAAAAATTTTAATCTTTTCACGTATTTTGCGATCGCTGCAAAAAAAAGTGGCACCGCTTGCTCCGAATGTCTTGCTCAGTGTGCTTACCACAACAACATTCTCAGGCAGTTCTCCAATATTTTCAAATATGAAACCTGTTCCATTTTTTCCTTTCCAGCTCATTCCATGCACATCATCAAAATAGAGGTGGAACTGAGGATATTTTTCGGAAAGTGCTAACAGGTCCTGTACCGGGGCGTAATCGCCGTACATGGAATAAACCCCGTCGGCCATGTACCATATTTTGCCAGATTTGCCGCTTAGCATCCTAATTTTGTCTTCAAGCATTTCCAGGTTATTATGGCGTATCATCTCCACAGGAATCCCTCTTAGTTTAAGAAGCTGGCAGGCATTTTGTACACTCCAGTGTACCTGGTGATCGATAATCACAGCATCTTCGTCCCTTATCAGAGTTGGGATAATGGCCAGATGTCCAAGGGTGCTGTTCTTAGTAATAATTGGCGGTATACTGTACATCTGCTCTATCTTGTATTCAAGTTCTGCATAAAGAGGATGCGAGAGATAAGATTTGGAAAGGGGAAATTGTGTTCCGTAATTTTCTATAGCGAGGATTGCAGCCTTTTTCAGCCTTTTGTCCTGTTCCAGCCCTAGATATCCGGTAGTGCCAAAATGGAGCATTTCGCTACCATTAATTTTTATTGTTCGCCCAGTAAGATATTCTCCTTCGGCATAGAGGTGCAGAATACCCTGTTCTTTTGCACTTGAAAAAACAGTGTCTACAGTATCGATAAAATTGTTATGCTTGATTTTTGCCATTTTTAGAAAGTTTTTTAAGTTAATAATCCTTTTGTTTAACTAATTGAAAAACAGTGATCTAAAATTCTTTATAAAAATTGAAAGTATTTTTGTTTTATGAAATTTTACTCCCATTACGGCAAGTTTAATTCCCGATTTAATAACAAATTGAGTTTTTTTGCAAGAAATAATCCATATTTAGCAATGAAAGTGTTTCTTAATCTTTATATTTTTGTTAAATTACAACCCTTTATTTAAAAAATGACAGACATGAGTTCGTCACATGAATCTTATGAGAATCAAAACGCAAGGTTTTGGATTGAAAATGAAATTCTTTTTTTCGAATACAAGCCAAACACTGCAATTGATTTAGAAGTTGCTATGCGTGTCGTGGCAGACAGAGTTGCGCTTCAAAATGAAAGGCATTTTCCTGTGTTCTGTGATATAAGAGGTATTATTTCTACGGACAAGGCAGGAAGGGACTATCTCGCTAAATCAGGCTCTGTGCTTGCAAAAGCGGTAGCACTTATTGTAAATGAGAACGTCTCGATGACTATGAGTACTTTTTATCTGGAAGTAAGCAAGCCGTCTGTGCCTACACAAATTTTTGCAGTTGAACAGGACGCAATAGATTATCTCAACGGCTTTCTTTAGTATCAAATTTGGAATCAAGTAAGTACTATAAAATAAATTTTGGACAGATGAAAAGACCCCACAACCGCCAGCGGATGATATTCATGCACAAGATGTTATTGGAGATGGCACGTGGTAATTTCAATAACCAAATTCCGTTGAGTACTTATGATGACGAAATAGAAACTTTGGTTGTACTTGTTAATATGGTTGCCGAGGAACTTAAGGAGTCGGCCTTTCACACAGGATTTGTGAACCCGTATATAACGCACAGGATGCTGACTCCTGCCATTTTTATTTTAGACGGAAGGCATCACATAAAAAATGTTAATCAGGGTGCTTTGGAAATTTTGGGCTATGAGTCAGCAAAAATGATTGGCAGGCCGATTCAGGATTTCTTAAATGATGACTTCTCCAATATGTCTGATCACGAAAGAAAGGAGTTGGAGGAACTGCTTTTATCAGGTGACATTATTACACTGCATTTTATTACAATCAAAAATTTAATTGTAACGGCAGAATGTTCAGTTTCAAGATTAGCGGAGGACAAATGCACAGTACTGAGTTTCGTTGCACCTTTCCTTCAGGTTATTGAAACTGTTCCGCAACCTTTAAGAATAAAACTAGACAGACATCCTAATTTTCGAAAAGCTGATGCAAGGCTTATGCAGCAGGTTTATGATTATGTATTAGCAAATCTGGCTGATCCGTTACCATCGATAAAGGAGCTGGCAAGGCAGTTCGGTACAAACGATTTTAAACTTAAAGACGGTTTCAGACATTTTTTTCATACCAGCATCTACAAGTTTTATACAGAGGAAAGACTTAAAAGAGCGTACCTTATGATAGAGCAGACTGACATTCCCCTCAAGAATATTTCTTTTATGAATGGTTTCAACAGTTATCCTAACTTTTCCAAATCGTTCAAAAAAAGGTTTGGATTTACGCCAAAAGAACTCGGTCGAAACAAGGGAGGTAATCTTTTTACCGCAGACTGAGATTAATCCTTCATGAGTAATTATAGCTCCCGATAGTATAAGTGTTATTGTTTTGAAATTCAGAATTTTACAATGTTGAATTCAAATCAGTTTGTTATGATACTTAATGCCAGTAGGGAATTTAAAAAATATTTTGTCGAAGGTGTTAGCCTTTACTATATACTTCTATTTGTTTACGCATCAGTAAGCAAACTTTTGGAATTTGAAAACTTTCAAGCGCAACTTGGTCAGTCTGCGATAATAGGTGCTTATGCGGGCGTCATATCATACAGCATTATTGTAATAGAACTCTTAGTAGCGGTAATGCTAGTAATTCCCAGCTTTAAATTAAAGGGACTTTATATTTCATTTCTTTTAATGAGTCTTTTTACCGTCTACATTTTTATCATTTTGAATTTCACTTCCAATATTCCCTGTTCCTGCGGAGGAATACTGGAAAAAATGACTTGGAAAGTGCATCTGATTTTTAATATTATTTCACTTATCCTTGCTGGACTGGCAATATTGTTTTTTGATGGAACCAGCAGGAGAACAAAACTGAATCTAACTATGATTTTTTTATCAGCTACCACAATACTTGCACTGCTAAATATATCGTCGCAATACATGATACATAAGGAAAATCCCTTTATAAGGAAATTTGTGCATATGTCCTGCAATAAAGTATCAACTGCAGTTTTATACAACAAGAATCTATATTTTGCTGGCAGCGATAAAGGGACTATATATCTTGCAGACCGCCTTGCCCCGCTTTACATAACTGCTTATGATACCGCACTTAAGATTAGGAAAAATTTTAAGATCGAGCTGAAGGATGATAAATATCCATTCCGATCCGTACAGGTGAAAATTACACCCCCATATTTTTTTCTTCTTGACGGCACAGTTCCGATAATCTACAGAGGTAATCTTTCCAATTGGAAAGCAGAGGTAATGATGAAAGAAAGCGGTTACTATTTTTCAAATTCGGCAGTGATTGATTCTGTCCATATCGCATTCAGAACTCAGAGCGAAAAAAAGGGAGAAAACATCCTTGGAATATTTTCTTTTAAAAACGGTCTGCAGAGCAACCTTAATGACAGCCTTCTTGAAAAACAGATTGATGGCTTTTTCGACACCGACGGAATGATGAATTACAGCAAGGATAAAAAACTTTTTATATACCTGTACTATTATCGAAATGAATTTATTGTGACCAATGACAGGCTACAGTTAAGTTTCAGGGGCAATACAATAGATACCAACAAAACAGCCAAATTAAAGCCGGTGTTTATCGAAAAAATGGGAAGGCGAAAGCTGGCTTCACCAGATTATATAGTCAACAGGCTGAGTACTGTAAGAAGAGACCATTTATTTGTCAACTCGACGCTTCCGGGAAGATATGAGGATAAACAGATGTGGAAGACCACTTCGATAATAGACGTGTACGACCTCTCCACAAAAACATACATTTCAAGCGTATACATTTATAATGCTGATGATGGCAGAATGAGGGATATGATGGTTCTTGAAAATAATGTTTACGTGATTGCCGGCACAGAGCTCAGCAGGTATAAACTTCACAGGAATTTAAAAATAAAATTATAATAATTTATCGGCCGATAACAGGGCTAACGATTGAAAACCTGTATAAAAGAGTAGATCAAACCTAAATTATTTAATTATGAACACAATTGTAAAAATGATTCTGCCGGCGGCAATATTTGTACTTGCCAGCGCAGGTGCTGTCGGCACCAAGGCAGAGAGAGACAATGCTTCTAAAAAAGCATTGACAACCGAGTGGATCCAAATCAATAACAATCCAAATGATTGTGAGGAAAGAGAGGTCAACTGTACACCACAAAACATTGCACCAATCTGTACGGCAGACAGTGATAATAAGCAGGTTTTCCGTAAAAACGCTGCTGGACAATGTAGCGTCCAGCTCTATAAATTAGATGATAATTAACTATGAAAAATATGCGGTCTTTTTTAAAAAAGGACCGCATATTTATTAAGGATTCAGATTACTTTTTTTTTCGGTTGAAGATATTATCCATTCTTTTGGATATTCGCTTTTTAAATAATAATCAAACCATTCCATTACCTTACTGTTTAGATCTTCCTGCGCATTTAAAGATAATAAAGTGTGCCCTTCATTTGGATACTGAAGCATAATGCTTTTTCTGTTCAGCCTTCTGAGTGCAAGAAAAAAAGCTGTTGACTGATCGGGTTTTACATTATTATCATTTTTGCCAGTCCATATAAGAATCGGTGTATTTACCTTATCTGCATTAAAGACAGGTGAATTTCGCAAGTAGGATTCTTTATCTTCGTAAAAGGAGCCATTCATTCTGTACTGCTGATTTTCAAATCTCCAGATTTCTGCATTATTAAATTCGCTATTGACTGTAAAATAACCGCGTATGTTGTCCGAAACTCCAGCTCCGCTCACGGCCGCAGCAAACATACCGCTATTGGTAATTATAAAATTGGCCTCGTAACTTCCGAAGGAATGTCCCATAATTCCAACTTTAGAAGGGTCGACAATTCCTTTGCCAATTACATTTTTTACGGCAGCTTCCACACAATGGACGGCAGATATTCCAGGATCGGCTCTCTCATAATAAATATCAGGCATAAGCACAAAATAGCCGTTTGAGGTAAGGTGTGTAATATTAAAGCCTTGTGTACTGTGGATGCTTGGAATAACATAATTATGCAGTTTATGGGAAAGCTTTTCGTAGATGTAAACGATTAAAGGATACTTAATATGCGGATTGTAATTGGCAGGATAGAATAAGGCTGCGTTAAGAGTATCTTTCTGCGCATTTTCGAAATGAATCATCTCTGAATGTCCCCAGTAAAATTTTTTCTGCTGAATATTGGCTTGGATTATCTTTTTTATTTCCGTTTCATTTTCGGATTTTAAAAGAAGGGAAGGTGATTGGTCAAATTTTTCAAATTCAAAACAAAACGAATTACGTTTTGCTGCCTTTCGAATATTAGAAATTTTGGCATCTGCAAATACTAAAGACTGCAGGCCTTTTTCTGGATGCAGAATCGAATATCCAGAGAATCCGAGTTTAGTATCATACACTTCCAGTACATTTTTTTTTTTCAAGTTAATAGTACTGCTGTTTATGTTGGAGTAGTTAAAACTTCTTTTTTTCTGGAGCAAAGAGACGAACCTGTATCTCATTAATTTTTCGCTTCCATTAGTGAGTTTCACAGGGGGCTTTCCATCAGTAAAAAACTTCCAAATATCGTACTTATCATAGAATAAAAGTGATTTGCCGTCAGACGACCAGCCATAAAATTCGAATGAAATTTTGTTTCTGTTAACTGGATCTTCCAAGCTGTTCCAAGAAAAGGAAATCTTAGGCGTGAGACTGCTATGCGCCTTTTTTTTGATATCATACAGATGCCAGATATCGTTTTTATAATAACAAAGATAACTGCCATTTGGAGAGAAATTCATATATTGGGTGTGGCCTGACTGATTGCTAACCATGAGCTCTTTTTCTCCCGTTGAAACTTCCATAATATAATAGTCTAACGGTGCAAAAAGATCATATTGGGGCTCATGTTGGAGCATGTCTGCAACCACAGCATATTTTTGATTGCCTGTTAATGCAGTCCATGAATATTTTTCGGTGCCCAACGGATGGGCCAGCTTGCTTTTAGGATACCAGACCGCCAGCAAAGGTTTATTATAGGCCTCTACCAGTACTAAATTTGGATGTATGTACTTATCATCATTTTTCCATATTTCAACTACAGGGTTCTGAAAACTGTTCTGTACAGCATTTTTATAGGCAAAAAATACTGCGTTGTTGTCATCTGCTATTTTAAGTGGTATGCTGCTGTCTGATGTTATTATTTTATTATCAAAAGCAACTGTCGGAAGAGTCTTTAAAGATAAAAGTTTCTGAGAATGGAGCTCGTAAAAATAGAGGCAGCTATTATTGCTGTCTTCTGTATAAAAAGCTGCGGTGCTTCCGTCCTTTGACCAAGTGAGACTTTTAATTTTTGTGGCAGAATTATAAATTGTTTGCTTTATGGTATTGTTTTGTTTCAATATTATAAGACCAGCATTGTAATTTCCTTTCTGTACTGAAGAATATAAAACGGCATTTCCTGAATTATCCATTTCAAAAACATTGGCATTTTCTATCATCTCCATCATTTTACCATTTTTATCCCGAATGGCAAGGACCATAGAATTAGCATAATTAGATTCTAAAGTAATAAGAAAAGAGCCATCTGATGAAAAGTCGTATTTTGTAACTCCAGAAATAGTTATCACCTTGCCTTTGCTGAGATTAACCACATGGAGATTTTGCTTATTATCAAGACAAGCAAATAGCTCTTCTGAGGAAAATCTGCCCTCTAAAGATCCTGCAAACGCATACTGCTGACCTGTAAGAGTGCTTTTTACAAAAAGGGTATCCAAATGTGATTCATATCTAAGTACATAACTTATCCAGCGAGCTTCGTCCGATATTTTATCAGTGGTTAGCCTGCTCCATAAATTGTAATCATTTGTGGTGAGCTGTCTTTGGATTAGATCCTGTCCCGAAGCGGGACAGGCTACTAATCCAAGTATGAGTACAGCAAAAAATCTGTACACAAGTTGTATATACTGTTTCATTTAATAGTTTTAATATCCATAATTCTGAGGTTTTAAAAATGGGTTCGCCAAAAGTTCCTTTTCGGGGATTGGCCATAAACTGTCCGTATTATCCCAGCCGGGTTTTACCGCTTCCAGTACAGCATCAAGCTGGCCTGTTCTTTTAAGATCAAAGAAACGATGACCGTATTCACAAAAAAGTTCTGATCGTCTTTCCTTTTGGGCGGCTGTTACAATTTCATCCGCAGTAATCGCAGGGGTGTCGGAAAGTCCTGCATTGTGACGTATTTTATTGAGGTCTTCTTTTGCTCCTACTAGGTCTCCCTGCATGGCTCTTGCTTCTGCGCGTATCAGATACTGTTCTGCAATTCTCAGTACAATGGAGTATTCAACGCTTGTTCCAGTATTTGCATTCTGTCTATATTTGTAAGCATGGTACCAGACTCCTGATGGATTGCTGATCGATCTAATCCAATTGGTTCTTCGCAGATCTCCATTCTCAAATGAATTAAGAAGGCTGTTGCTTAATGCTCGGGTGGAGGGAGGACCGGAATTAAAAATGAATGAGGCACCTTCATCTGCATTGTTTCCGGCTCTTTTTGGCATAAACTGCCAGATGGTAGTGGTACTGCCTTTAAGAAATATTCGGTTAAGGCTGCCCTCCCAAACGTAAATCGGATTATTGAGCACTGCTGAAGCGGCATTGGAAGCCTCCGCCCATTTCCCTTGATAAAGAAAAGTGCGGGCAAGTACGGCATAGGCTGCTGATCGATTAGGACGAACCCGTTCGGCGGAAATATATTCCAAAGGAAGTAAACCGACCGCCTTATTGAGATCATTGGCAATATTTTCATATACTTTTTCGGATGGCAATCTGCCCACCTGTCTGTTTATTTCATAATCTGTCCCTGTGATGTACGGGATATCGCCATACATGTTGAGAAGGTAAAGGTGAATAAGTCCGCGTACGAAAAGAGCTTCTCCCTGTAATTTTTTCTTCTCGGCATCAGTCAGGGAAGAAGATTTCTCTGTGCCTTCTATAACCGCATTGCAGCAGTAAATCTGATGATAGCTTTCATTCCAGTAGGTTGATACAATGGCGCTTGTAGGTTCCAGACTATTGGCATAGGGAAGTCCCGGTACGACATCCGAGCCATAATATACCAGTTCATCGGCGTACATTCCAAGATTGGAGGATATCCCTCCTGAAAGACCGGTGAGGATTCCCGTATCACGCATTTTTGAATAAATATCGGTCATGGCGGCATTAGCTGTTGCCGGGTCTTCAAAAACTTTTGTTCCTGTGAGCTGCGAGTCCGGGAGTTCCACATCCACAAAATTCTCGCAGCCTGTAATCAGAAACGCAAACATGAACAAGGTAAAAAAGGCTATTGATGTGATTAGAATTTTCATGCTGTATGATTTAAAAAGTTAATTGTATTCCAACTGTATAGGTTTTTAGAGGAGGAAGGTAGCCTGCTAACTTAAATTCTGGATCTCCACCGTTGTAAGGGGAGAAAGTAAGCAGGTTTTGTCCCTGGAAATATATTCTGCTTTTTATGTTTTTTGAAAAGGAACCCGGAATATCATAAGAAAGCGAAATGCTTTTCAGTCTAATAAATGAGGCATCCTCAAGAGCAGCATCACTGGTTTTGAATCTGGTATAAGCAGTATTCAATACGCTGTTTGTTCCAGTAGTTAATTTTTGATAATCGGCAGGGACATCTGCCGCCTGCCAGAAGTTATCCAAAGACCCCAGCTGGTTTGTGAAGCTGCCCGGCACAGCCGGCAGATAGGCAAAGGCCTGCTGCTTTACGAATTGGAAAAGGAAGTCGACCTGCAGGTTCTTATAGCGAATGTCATTCTGTATGCCACCGAAAAATTTTGGATTTAAATCAACTAAGAACTGCCTGTCGTCAATTGATGTAATCTGCCCGTCACTATTAAAGTCATAAAAGTTGTATGCGCCGTTCTGCGGGTTTATGCCTTCATAGTTATAAAGCTTATTAATATTTATGGAATGCCCAATTACATAACGGTTAGAATTGGAGGAACTCTCAAGGCCTGGGTATGAAAGCAGTTTGTTTTTATTGGCTGATATATTGAAAGTTGTAGTCCACTCAAAATTTTTGGACTGCGTATTCACAGACCTAAAAGTAAACTCAAGACCTTTATTCTGAACCGACGCATCAAGATTTGCTGTCAGGGAAGTAAAACCTGCAGTTCCGGGGAGCGGAAGTCCGACCAGCTGGTTGGAGGAGGTATTCAGGTAAAATGCCCCTGTGAGAAAAAGACGGTCATTCAATAGTCCTATTTCAAGGGCTGCTTCAAATTTCCTGTTGGTTTCCCACCCAAAGTCTGCATTAAATAGCCGGCTGGGCTGCAGACCTGTAATTCCCTGATAAGTGTTTGCTGTTGAGGTGTACGTGTCTATGAACTGATAGTCTCCAATCTGATCATTTCCGGTTGTTCCGTAGCTGAGGCGTAGCTTTCCAAAACTTAAGATACTGCTGTTTTTTAAAAATTCTTCATTTGAGAAAACCCATGCGGCTCCGGCCGCCCCAAAAGATGCAAACTGTTTTCCCGGTCCAAAACGGCTTGATCCGTCTCTTCTAGCAGTTAAATTTAGTATATAGCGTCCTTCAAAATTATAATTCAAGCGTGCGAAAAAAGCCTGATATTTATAAATAGTCTCATCGCTGATATCGACAACTTTCAGTGTCGCAGATGCAAGATTGTAGATGAGGCTGTTGCTTGAGAAGCCAAAACCTGATTCAAAGCGCCTGTTGGTATTCTGGCTTTGAAATGTCGAACCTATAAGCGTCTCTACTTTTGCTCTTCCGGCATTAAAGTTCCATGTAATCTGCGGTTCAGCAATCCATGAACTTCGGAGAGTCAGATTAGTGTTCAGCACAGAACTTTTGCTGTCAAGACCCAATGAAGGATTGTACATTGTTGAAGGCTGGGTAAGTGTTTCATAATTTCTCAGATCGGTATAGCCAAAATTTGCCTTTGCCACTAAATTTGCAGTAAGATTATAAGATAGTACAGTATTGGCAGTCAGGTCATTTATTTGAGAGTGAAATTTTGACTCGTAATTGGCAAGCGGATTCTGCCATGTATTATTTTCCCAGTTAAGGTTTCCGCTCTGATCAAATAATGCTGGAGCATTAGGTGCAAGCGTTCTGGAAATTCGAGTAAGGTCTGCCGCAGGCTGATAGTTTTTCTGACTGGTGTATCCTGCTGAGAAATTGAGTCTGAATTTTTCGTCTTCTGAGATGTGGTTGTAGTTAAAATGTACAGTCCCTCTTTTGTATTTGAAATCGTCAGGAAATACTGTCGTCTCGCTTCGTGTATTTCCGCTTAACAGAAACTGGTTTTTTTCAGATCCGCCGCTTAGGGATGCCTGAAGGTTCAGGATCTGCGCATTTCCTCCAATAAGTTGTTTCTGCCAGTCAGTGTATCGGTTCTGGTCCCATGTTCCATTTACATCGTAGGCATTGGAAGGATAATTGGTTATTCCGTCAGTAGCGAATGCCATGCGTCTCATGTTCAGATACTGATCAGTCTGCATTAGATCCAGTAATTTTGTAACCTTTCCAATCCCGGTTGAAGAATTAATTACAAGTTTTGTTTTTCCTGCCCGTCCTTTTTTAGTGGAGATTAACACCACACCGTTAGCTCCTCGGGAACCGTATATTGCTGTCGCATCCCCATCCTTTAATACTTCAATGCTCTCGATATCTGTCGGATTTATGGAATTCAGGGGGCTGGTCATTGTCGGTGAGCCTCCAGATGTAAGTGTGGCTCCGAGTGTTTCCGATGAATAAGGTACACCGTCTATGATGTAAAGCGGCTGGTTCGCATCAGAGCGCAGGCTGTTCTGTCCGCGGATTTTGATTTGGAAAGCCCCGCCGGGAGAACCGCTGTCCTGGATAATTTCCACGCCTGCCATTCTTCCCTGCATTGCTCCGAGAACATTTGGCGAGGATTGTTTTTCGATATCCTTTGATGTGATTTTGGAAATACTTCCAGTACGCTCACTCTCTTTAACCGAGTAATAACCGGCATTAACACGAACTTCCCGAAGTGTCGTAGTGTCGTCAGAAAGTATAATATTCACACTCGATCGTCCCTGAATGGGAACCAACGTAGTTTTAAAACCTATATAAGACACGACAAGAGTGTCATTAGGTGATACAGTGAGTGAGAAATGACCGTTGTAATCGGAAATTACTGCATTGTTTTTTTTATTTTTAATAGAAATGGTTACGCCAGGCAGGGGATTGATGCCGTCTGTTACATTGCCCTGAACCTTATGCTGTTGAGGTAATAATTTGCCTTGCCGAGAGTGATTTTTGGCAGACAGTGGTGAAAAAGACAAAAGAAAACCTAGAAAAAATAGGCAATAGAGAGCTCTTCCACCCGTGGAAAATGAAAAATTATTCATAATTTTGGGTTGGTTAAATGAAACTATGGTTTTGTTAGCTACGGTCCTCTACGCTAGTTTAGTCGCTGAAAGTAGGGGGCCATTTTTATGCATTAAGTAAACGGCTTAATTGGCATACGGGAATTTTTTAAGACACAGATTATAATAGTTTAAAAGTTCAACAATAAAAACGAAACCTTATAATAATGTCGAAGAGTTGCTTAGAATTTTAAGAGAGTTTTGGATACGAAAAAAGGCATGGAACTCAGCTTATTGTATCAAAGGCACTGGCGGCACCCAACCACAAATAAGTGAGCCCACGCCATAAGACGTGAGCATCTTACTTATCCTCTCGTGGTATGTAAAACGCCAGTTTTTTGATACGAGATTCAAAGCGAATGCTTCAATTATTTTAATGAAGGATCGCAAATTTAATAAATGATATCTATTATTTCTAATAAAAAAATCAAATCTTATTCAAAGATAAAAAATATTTTTTGTAATCCAAGTGGTTTACAGAATATTATGAAAATTTAGCAAAATTGCAGTATGGCAGAATTGACACAAGAAGATACTATACTACAAAAGAAAATTGCCGAAAGAATACAGTTTTTACGTTTGAAAACAGGTCTTTCGCAAACAGATTTTGCCCAAAAGCATCACATAGATAGACAGGTTATCAATAGATGGGAAAGCATCAATAATAAAAGAGGTGTTACTATATATTCAATTCAGAAATTCTGTTTAATGTTAGATATCACATTGAAAGATTTCTTTGATGACGAAAGATTTAAGAAAGATGCTTAGGCATCTTTTTTTATGTTCTTTAGAAATTAAAAACGGGTATTTTTACGGGGTTTACTTATTTATTAAAAACTTAATTTGCAATTTGTAAGTACAATTATGCAAGAGCCTATAATAAAAAAAAGAGGTGTAGTGTGTTTAATTTTAAGATTTGAAAAAAAATTGCATAAATCTAGCCACAATAAAACTTATTTAAGCCATTTAATCGCTAGTATAAATAAGTTAGCAACAATTTTGCCAGAGATAACTACAAAATTCTAATATTATTATATAAAAAAATAAAAATTATGGAAGCGTTACAAGCAAGAATTTTAATTCAACATGTACAAGGTGCAACAATTGCATATTTGTACAATAGAGAATCTTTTGATTTATTAAATATTCCACCGCACACTTATGACAGTTCGCAATTTATTGAAGTGGGAAGCACTATTGAATATGACGGGACAAAGTACAATGTAAAATCTGTTAACTTTAAAATGGATAAAGATTTAAATGTAATGGACAATAAATACGGTATCAATATGTACGCTCCTACTGATCCTTCGGATTTCAATTGTCAAATTGGTGTATTTGTAGATAATATTTAAAATAAGATTATGATACAAGTTGGAAGTCGTGTTCGTCATAAAGATTTAGTTATTGATAATGAAAAAGGAATTATGTCAGTTATCGCCATTAAAAATGGAATTGCTATTTGCACGTATTTGGATTTTGAACGTTATGGTGCTGGAGCGTGGAATTACAATGTCAGTGAATTAAAACTTGCAGAAAATTAAAAACTGTTGCTAACGCACGCTACAAGCAATTTGGGTTTTAGCTTTTAGTGGAACTTGGTTTTGTATTTGGGATGATTTGGCAAATACGAATAATGTGCTTGATTTACTCCCAAACTGCTTGTAGCGCGAGGACGTTATCTACTATTTTAAAGAAGTATGGTCGAAAGAAAACAAGTTAATCATGAGGAATATAAAAAACTTCAAGCTAGGGCAGAAAAAGTAGCTGTGAAGCTAATGAAAAATGCGAACAAAGATTACGCTAAAGTTGGGTTTCCAATAACAAACTATAGAAAGATAAGCATTGAAAATAAAGATTTTTACTATTTAGGAACAAATATTTTCCTTGGAATTATTGAAAGTTTTTTGATTGAGGCCTTAAATAAATTCCCTTTAAATTTTGGAAACGGGAATGCAATTTCAGTACTTAAAGCATTAAATCTTACCAGATTCCTATCAAGCAGATTACGTGATGCAATTAGAATTTATCAAACCGAAAATTTTATTTGGGTTTATGACAGTACTGAAGAAAAAAATCAAAATAGAGTTTTGAGAATTGATTTATTTAGGCAATTGGATAAAGTTAGAAATACGAAGCGTAAAAAAGAATTTACTGGAGGAATTTTTCATACTTTAAAACATTTTAGTTTTTATGGAAAATCTCTTTCAACTGGAAAAGAAGATAATGATTTGAAGCATCCAGAAGAAATAATTTTTCTAATGATTAAAGCATTTTTCTTAAGTGAAGGCACATTTGAATCCGAAAAAAAATATTTTTCATTTGTAAGATTAAATGAAAAATACGATTTAAAATTCGTTTTCTTTTTTGAACCGGAAACCGAAGTTTACTTTATAACAACCATACATAAACTAAAGAGAAAAAACAGTAGCTAAGAGGCGTTTGGCAAGATTGCGGATTTTGCGGATAAATTGTACCTACATAATAAAATTTATTTAAGCCTATAGATCTCGGGTGTGAAGTTCACAACGTCGCCAAGCGTTACAACATTACAGACAATTTTAAAGAAACTTATGCCAACAAAGGAATTTAGAAAAATATTCAAAGATACTCACGATTCACTTCATGTGTCAATTTGTGAATTGACATTAAGGAAGAATGATGAATTTTATAAATTACTTCGGTCATTCTACTCATTTATACATTCACGAACTAAAACTTTATTCTTACTTGTGCAAAATGATTGTCTTTGGGACGCAGATATTATTTTAAGACCAATTGCTGAATGCACTGTAAAGTTTGCTTATATTTCTTCTTTTGACGAAACTACCAGAAGTGAAAAAGTTCGAGAATTTTGGGAAGATTTAGCAGAAATAAATAAACTAAAACAATCAAAGCAAGCAAAACAGATTATTGAATTGACGAATATTGATTCTGCTTTCTTAACAGACATTGTTTTAAACGATGAGGAGGAAATATTGTTGGCGGAAAAGTGGACTAAACAAACTCGACAGAGAAAAGAACAACCTTGGTCATATAATGAAATGATAAAAACTATTTCAGTGAACTATGACTTCAAAGAAATATTAGGATTAGCAAGAAATTTTACTCAATCAAGCCATTTAATTCACGCAGATGAAACCGCTTTAGGAGTAATTTTAGATAGAGAAAATAATAGAACATCAGAACAAAGAGAAGCTTTAATGAATCTTCATGAAGTTAGATTACTAAGCGATTGTATAGGGTTTTATTTTTGGCTGGTAAAAGTATCTTCTATGCTTTCCGATCTTAAAGTACAACCTGAATTAGTGAAAAAAATAACTGATTTCGAGAATATTGCATTGAAATTTAAATCATTAGAGAAACTGATTGAATAAAAAAACTGCCTATTACATTTAGAAGTATCAGTAATTTCAAATCCTCAAGCTTAATAGAATTTAATAAGTTTTAAAATGTCGTTTGTATTACCATTATTCCAAATAGTAAAATAAATGTAGGAAATGGGATTATAATCAGTAGCATATTTTTTTATATGACAGAAAATGTAAATCCTTTAATTATTCTTTGTGCCAATAATAATTAAAAAACTAATTTGATATTCAAATTTTTAAGTACGGAAAACCGTAAAATATAATTAGTATTTAATTTTAAATTTGCATTACTAATCTTTGAACTGTTCAATATATTGCACTTTTACTTTGTATTCACTATATTTGAATTCAAATTAGATTTATTTACTAAATTATAAAGTATGAAAGAAATTAAAGAAGGGCAAATTGTGAGGTTTCATACTCCACTAGCTGACGAAAATCCTGAACAAATATATGTTGTTTTAGAGATTAAATATCCTCGTGCAGATATTCAAGCGCTTAATACAGGTATGGCAATTGTTCCAATTAATACAGTTAGTTTGACGGATTTAGAAGTAGTTGAAGTAAGTACAAGCGATTTAATAGGACACATTGTGACTATTAAAAAATCAGATTCAACGCATGTTTTGGGCAAAGTTGTTAATGTTCAAGAATCTAAAATAAATCTTGATCTCTTAAAAAAGAATAGTGGAATTGAAACAAATGTACTTTTAAAGGTTATTGATAGTAATGGGATTGAACATTTAGGTACTTTGTTTATAAATTGAAGATGAATCAGTCACAAAAAATAAATGGAGAATATATTAAAGATTTACGATTAAAGATTGGCAATTCAATTAGACTCATAAGAGAAAAAAGAGGATATAGTCAAGATCAATTGGCAGAAATTATGGATGTGAATCGCTCGACAATTTCCAAAATTGAAAATGGAAAATTTAGCTTTAGTATTGATTATCTTTCTAAATTTTCATGGTTTTTAGATTTTAATATTTTATTAAGTGATGAAAACGATTCGAAATAAAACATATTTAATAAATTCTATAAATAACAGTAATCTATAATATAATTTGAAGAATAAGGAACCAAAAAATATATTGCCTAAATTATCAGTTGTAGACTTCTTTTGTGGTGGAGGCGGTTTTTCAGAAGGATTTCGACAGATGGGATTTGAAATAGTGCATGGTTATGATCACTGGAAACCTGCAACAGAGACATTTAACCACAATTTTGAAGTGCAATGTGAAAGTAAGAATATTTTAGATTTTAAGAATTCAACAGATGAAATTTCTAAAATTCCTAATACTGACGTAATAATAGGTAGTCCGCCTTGTGTTAGTTTTTCTAGTTCTAATAAATCTGGAAAAGGTGATAAATCTTTGGGACTTGAATTAACGGAAGCGTTCTTGAAAATAGTTGCTGTAAAAAAACACCAACCAAATTCATTATTGAAAGCTTGGTTTATGGAAAATGTTGTAAACTCTAGAAGATACCTCCAGCCATCATATACGTTTAAAGATTTAGGACTAACGGAATGGGCAAATGAAAACAGAATTAGCCCAAATAAAATAGCAATTGATTTATTGGAAAATAGCACCATAATTAATTCAGCAGATTATGGATCTATTCAATCAAGAAAAAGAGTTATTTCAGGTGAAATTATCAAAAAGAAAAAGTTACTAATTCCCTTAGTTAGCCATCAAAAGAAAGAGTCAAATCTTGATTTACCTTTATATAATTCTATAAGAATTATGAAAGAAAATTTTCCATCGCCATTTAGTAAAAAAAGTGAAATTTTAATTAAAGACATACAATATCCTATTGAAATAAAACAAGATGAAATTACTGATCATTTTTATGATACAGGTATTTATGAAGTAGAATGGAAACCTTCTAAATATTTTAAAACGAATCATCCTTTTATGGGTAAAATGTCATTTCCAGAAAATGAGGATAATCCAAGCAGAACGATTACAGCAACTAAAATAGCTAATTCTAGAGAGTCCATTATCTATAAATCTGAATTTAAAAGAAAAGGAGATGGAGAATATAGGCTTCCAACTGTAAGGGAGGCTGCTATTATCATGGGGTTTCCAGTAACTTATCAATTTTTAGGTTCGGAAGGTGCGAAATGGAGGTTAGTAGGTAATGCTGTTTGTTGTTCTGTAAGCAGGGCTTTCGCGAAGGTTGTTTTAGATGAATTAGGCTTTCAACATAATGGAAAATTTAAAGCAATTGAGCGCCCGAATCTAGAAGGTGTAAATAATTTAAATGATTATAAAATAAAGACATTTGACAATCCGCCAGTAAAAAAGAAAGATTGCAGATTTAGAAGGCATCCTATCAAAGATGGAAACTTGACAGTTACTCTTTCTAACTATGATATTGAAAAAAAAGCTAAGCCAAAGGGAAAGTGGTTAACCTCTATACAATATGGAACTGGTGAGGGATTTCCAATACAGAATATTCAAGATGGTTACTATAAAGATTTAGAGTGTTTAATTTCAAAATTTGAATCTGGTCAGAAATTCATCGAAATTATTAATAACGGTTTTTCCGGAAAGATTGGTAATGCAGTTCAGCTTCAACAAATGTTTGAAATTCAAAAATCAAATAACAGTTTATTAGAGCCAACAGAATTGGTTGAAGAAGTGAGAAGAATTATTGATAGAATTCAGATTGAAGAAATCAATATTATACAAGAAGAAACAGTTATTTTTCAAAATAAAAATATCGTTCCTACAAAACAATTATTTGCGTTATATGCAATAAATAAAATTTCAACAATTGCTAATTCAAACTAAAAAATGCCAATTCACTTTATTGATAATTATGCCAATCAAAATTTAGAGAATATTATTGTAAATCAAGACGGGAAAACTCTTTTTGGTGAATTATGGATATACAAGCAGTTTTTAGCATTTGAAGAAAACAAGTTTTTAACTGATGAGATATGGTATCTCAAACACAATTATAACCTTTCAACTCATCCATCCAGTAAAAGAAAAGTTGAAGGTCAGGTAGATTTTATCTTATTATCGAAATATGGATTATTGGTAATTGAAGTTAAAGGTGGCGGACTTAGAGTAGATGAGAATGATTGTTATTTTTCATATAGCAAAGATGGTGAGTACGAGAGTCAAAATCCATTTATACAGGCCAAAGAATATGTCCATACTTTAAAAAGTTATATAGACTCCTCTGTATTTGTTTATAGAGCTGTAGTCCTTCCCCATGAAGCAGGTTTTGTTTTAGTAGGACCACAATTAGATGGATATAAGGACTTTTTCTTTTCTAAAGCTGATATTGATGGATTTGAAGAAAGGGCTATTCAAAATATTTTTTTTCGTTTCATAAAAGATTCTGGAAAAAAAGCTAGGATTAGAATGATTAAGGAAATTAATCCGGCTTTAAAGGGAGATCAGGTTGGTGTTAAAGCTTTTGAACGTTATCCATTACTAAGTGCCAAAGAAATTAAACGATTAAAATCAGAACTTTTTCCAGTACAAACAACATATGGATATAATCCAGATAAAATTAATTCAGAGCTAATCTTCAAAGAGAATTATGAGATTTTAAAGGGTTTACGCCGAAATAGATGTGTTATTGTTCAAGGTGCGCCAGGTACTGGAAAAACAGTCTTAGCAGTTAAATTTCTAGCCGAGAATTTATTGAAACAACAGAAAGGAATTTTTTATTGTGCCAATAAACTCATAAAAGCAAAACTGGAACATATAATTCTTATAGACTACAAATTAGACCCTAATAATATTTCTTTTAAAATATTTTCTCAAAATATAACTGATGAAATGGTTCCAGATGATGTGGATTTTTTAATTTTTGACGAGGCACACGAGTATTTTGATAAAGGTTTATATGACTTTATAGAAAAGTTAGATAATAAGCTAAAAAAGCCAAAGATTCTTGTTCTCTACGATCCTGACCAAGCAATTGTTTCAAATTTAAAAGAGTTGGCATGGTACACTGATTTTTTTATCGAAAGCGGATATACTCATTTTTATTTCGACGAAAATTACAGATGCATTCAGAATAAAAATATATCTGAAGTAGCGACATTTCTTCTTCATGGTGAATACAGGAAGATAAAAATTAAACATGAGAGTCTATTAACTTCTGTAGAAAGTTTAAGATCAAAAATAGAAAAGATAAAAGAAATTATTAGAGAAAATAAATTTACTAGTGCTGAGAAAATAATATTGGTTCAAAGTCATTTAATAGACGAATTTAAAGAAATTGTTGCTGATTATTTTAAAGTCGATCTTGAAGAACTAACAGATTCTAACATAAATATATTATCAGGTAAAATCAGATATACAACACCGATTAAGTTTAGAGGCTTAGAAAATGAATCTGTATATGTTATTACTAAAGAATTAAATGATAGTTCAAAAATTCAGAATTATGTAGGAACGACAAGAGCGATGAATGCACTTAATATTGTTTTATGGAAATAACATTTGGTAAAATACACGAAACAATTCTTTTAACATTAGCTCTTGAGGAAAAAAATTCAAGCTTCTTGATAGTTATTGGTAAATGGTACTTTAAATTTTTAGAATCATCACAGGAAAAACTTTCTCTTCAAATACCAAAATATGAAGAAGAATCAATTAATTTAGTTTATAATTATTTGCGACTATTTTCGTTGATATATAGATTGTTACATAAATCAACGATTTGTGATTTTGAAGATACATGTCTTTTTAATGTATTTGATTTTAATAAAAAAAAAAATAGTTTCAATGGTTTCGAATCTACATTTAATTTTGAAAGACAAGAAGGGGAATTTCTAATTTGGTCTAATAATATTGTAACATCAAAGAACAGGTTTATTCCAGTATTTATAAACAAACAAATAGAAAATCTAAACTGGATTGATACCTATACAACATTTAAATTATTTAAAAGTATTGAAAATAAAAATTTAATAAATCATCCCATATTAATAAATATTGAAGAAGATTTGTGTTTGTCATTGAGTACCGGTAACCAAATTAAACCTGAGGAAATTATTCTATTTGAAACTACGAATTGTGATTCAAAAATAAGGACGGATACCGATGCAATTGAATATGAAGAATTTTTATATACTAAAGATTTATCACACCAAATAACAATAAAATATCCATACCATAAAAATATACATAGTCATTTTTGTGATATTGGAAGGAAAAGCTTTGATTTAATTTTTAATTCTAGGTTTTATTATCAAAAGATAAATCATGATGATATAATTTTATTGCCAAGAGAGATATATCAAGAGAAATTATATTCAAATGACATATTTTCCAGATTTACAATTATCGATACAAACCATGAGTACAAATTATTTGAAGTACTAAAGGATTTTAAGTCAGTCTGGAATGGATATGAATTTAATAGATTCACTACACCGTTTCCTAAATATTGGCTTATGTTTATAAATCAGAGTATATCAAAAAATGAATGGTTTGAAATGTTCAAATTCGATTACCCTGATTTAGCAGAAAAACCAATCATAAATCAGATTAAAATTATCATTGATTTGATATATGATTTGAATTGGAGTAAGCAATTTATATCTGAAATAAAAGATCCTGTTATTCTGCTTCCTGAAATAAAAGGTATAGGGAAGAAAAGATTGGAGAAATCATTAAATTCATTTAAGAACTATTTATCCACAAATAATCCAGATACAATTTTCGTAGAAGATGATGAAAACTTTAATTATAAAAAATATAAAAACCTGTTACTTTTAGATGGTTTTAATATCATTAATGTGGTCAACATAATTGAACAGAATGATAATTTAGAAATACTAATACCTGATTTTATATATTTCGCTTATCAGCCTTGGATAAAATATCACATACTTAATTATCAATTTGATTGCTTAGTCAACTCCAAAAGAGAATTAATCGATGAGAATTTTAATCTAAATAGAAATACATTTTTAAAACAAAAGAAGAATTTAATTGAAGATATCAAGTCGGATATTATTAATTATAATAGAAAGTATAATAAAGATGAAGCTGACTTCGAAAATATAGAAATAACGATTCATAGTCAAGATATTATTTTTAAAAATGAAGAAGAAGTAGAAGTAGGATTCAACGTAGAAGAAAAATTTAATGATAAAGAATTGCTGATACTGACAACAAAAAATGTTAAATATAAAGTAAAAAGCAGTAATCAAGTACTCCTTCAAAGAAATTCTATTATTTCATGTAGAGCATCTCAATTAAAGGTACAAGATTCTTTTATCTGCATGAGTGAGGTTCGAAATTCAATCTATAAAGATGCTATTGTTAATAAGCTAAGTAGATTGCCCGATTCAGTTGTTTATTTTCAAATAGAATTGAGTAAATCGATAGACGTTTATCGAATTTTAGAAAAATTGGGATTGGAGTACAGGAATGAAAAGTACTTTAATGACAAGTACGTGATAAAAGAGGAAATATATACTAGAGAAAAATTCATACTTCCTAAGAGAAAATATCACTGGAAAATTATATGCGATTACCTTGGAATTAGCACAAATGATATGTATCAAGCTTGGATCTCGCATTATGGAAGCAAGCAAATAAATGAAATTAAAAATATCTATAAACAGATTTTAAATCTATGTATTGAAAAAGATTATTTAAGTGAAATAGAAAACCCTAAATTGATAAATGAAATTGCCGAATATTTGGAAACTAAAAAAAGTATCTTTGAGGATGATGAAGAAACAAATATTGTGGATCTGGCAAAATCAATTATGTCATCAATCATAAATGAACTTTCATTTCACGAAATTAAAGAAATTATAATAGTTTAATTATGAGCAATTTTAAAAAGAAAAGAGAATCTCTAGAAATTTTTGTTAAAGAACAAATTATAGGTCCGGGTGCTTTTAATAAACGTTATTTCTTTATTGATAAATGGGATAAAAGCGAATTTTATGGAGTAGATTTTAAGAAAATAACTGTTAGGGCATTAGATAATAAAAGTGAGGTGTTAACTGAAGTCCCTGCATATCAGTACAGTTCTGCTATTTTATTCCCAGAAACAAGAGTTCCAAAAGAGACTGTTGCAAAACAATTGGATACTAATGTCGATAACGATAATGAAATTGATCAGTCAGATTCAGAAGATTTTAACTCAGGAGTTGATGATGATAATATTAAAGATGATTCTACTGAAAGTTTGATAAGCAAACAGCAGAATTATCCGAATTCATTGGGACTGTCCTTCGTTATAGATGAAAAATCCAATTTACAAAGTGATTTAACTGTTGGAATATCCTTTAGAAAATACATAAATATTAATAAAAAAGATTGTTACAAAAATAAGCTATCATGTTTAGTTACAGAGTACGAAGATGAAATTGAAACTGCAGTAACTTTATATTTCAGTCCATTATTTATCACTCTTCGTAAAAATAACAATCTGTTTATATTATTAAATCAAGAAATTAATAGGAACAACATTTATGATATAGATTACATACACTTAAATAATTATTTGCACAATGTCATCTTAAAGACAATAAAGAATGTCTTTAGTGAAAATTTAATTGTACTTAACAAAAAAAATGGTATAACTTATTTCGGAATAAAAAGTGACTATGATTTACAGTTTTACTCAATAACAGATTTTATTAGTTATGCTGACAATGAATATGAAAATGTAGCATCATTATTTGATAATACGTTGATTAGTTTTTTAAAAACAGAATTAAAAAAAGATCTAGCAAATTATTCATTATATAAGAATTTGATATTTCAATTAGAGATTTTTAATCAGTTAAAAAATTATGTTACGGATTTGAAATCTGTTTACAAGCCTAGAAATGCATCTCCCGTTTGGGAATCATTTTCATATGATAATGTTCCGGTTACACTTCCAATTTTTGATGGCGGTGCCAATATATACAGATCAAAAGAATTGACTGTTAATCCAGAACTTAAAGAAATTGCAGATTTAAAGTACTATGTTCAATATATTCGTAAAAATAGCGAAATCTTCATTAAAATTATTCTGGTAAACAAGGCAAGCATTACATTAAAGGAGAATGAACCACCCCAATTAAATAAAAAAAATGAGGCCAATACTAAGGCTTTTTTTGGAGTAAAATTAATAGTTGAAGAAATAAAAGATAATATTTTTAAACAATACAATCCTCCTCAATTATTAGATTTTGATGAAGAGGACAACTTTAATAAATTACTTTATAGGAATTATCATGATTTTGGTGAAGGGTATAATACTTCTGTAAATTGGGGAAAAAATCATAACGATCTAAGATTTATATGTTCTGAATTTCTACCGGAACAAGAAACCCCTAAAGTTGATTTCAAGCCTAGTAAAATTGATGAAAGTGGGAAGGTTGTCCCACGTCTAAAAGATGATTCAATTCTTTCGATGCGTTATCTGTCAACATTATCTGATACAAAAGATAGTGAAATATTAGATAGCTTAACTGTCTTTATTAAACAATATAAAGTTTGGATTGATGAGAAAAATATGCTTCTTAAAAAAGACGTTTTTCTTAAAGATAGTCAAACTTCATTACTATCCAAACAGTTACTTTCTTGCGAAAATGATTTTAATAGGTTGATAAGAAATATCAATCTTTTAAAATTGGATTCAAAAGCAATGACAGCTTTTCGAATTATGAATACTGCAATGTATATGCAATTACATCATAGTATCTTAAAAAAAGAAGGAAGCGAAGAATTAAATAATAATTTAACAGAAGATTACTATAAAAAGTCTAAAGTGTTTGACGAGAACGGTGATGAAATTGAGTACAATTGGCGTTCCTTTCAATTAGCTTTTATTTTGTTAAATATTGATGCTTTTGTTCAGCCTAATACTGATGATAAAACAGTGGAAAATGTTTTTTCTGACGGATGGCCTGAAAGAAATGAAATAGCTGATTTAGTTTGGTTTCCAACAGGTGGCGGGAAAACCGAAGCTTATCTAGGTATTATCGCATTTGCAATTGGATATCGAAGGTTTACTAAAGGAAGTAGAGGCAATGGTACTACAGTACTAATGAGGTATACATTACGTTTATTAACTCTTCAGCAATTTCAAAGGGCAACTATACTCATTTGTGCATTAGAAGTAATTCGAAAAGATAAGTTTAAAATTCCTAATTTTTTGAGTCTGGGAGAAGAAAGAATAACTATAGGTTTATTTGTTGGATCGGGCTCTTTACCAAATCAATGGAGGAGTAGCGGTAATTCTAACGAATCAAGCATGGTTAAAGAACTTGAAAAAATTTCTTTAAATATAGAGAATGAGAAGGAGATTTCCACTAATTTGCCATTTACTGATTGCCCGTGGTGTGGAAAAAATTTATTCATAAATAAAGAATTAAATAACGTTTCTCACAAGACAGGAGGGCAAAATTATGGAATCACTGACCAGTTAAGTATCTGCTGCAATAACTCCTCATGTACATTTAAAGGTATTGGAAGAAATAGACCTACTAAAGATTTTAGTTTGCCTTTTAGATTATTTGATGAAGATATTTATAAATTTCCTCCAACACTATTATTTGGAACAGTAGACAAATTTGCTGCTTTAGCAAACAAAGTTTCTACAAATACTTCGGATCGAAATAATGATTCAAGACGATTATTTGGTAAGGGACAAAATTATGATACGCTTCCACCAGAATTAATAATTCAAGATGAGCTCCATTTGTTACTTGGCCCGCTAGGTTCAGCTGTTGGACTATTTGAAAAAAGTATAGATTACTTATGTACTTATGAGCAAAATGGATTAAAAATTAAACCCAAAATTGTTACATCTACTGCAACTACCAGAAATACAGATAAACAAATATTTGCTCTATTTAATAGGAGATCTGAAATATTTCCTAAGCAAGGAATATTATCTGATGATTCTTTTTTTGCATATTATGAAAGAAATGAAAATAGAGTTGAAGAATATATAGCAAACAGAAAGTATATAGGGATTTTACCAGTTGGTAAAACTCAGGTCTGGATGCAATTAAGGATTGCATCTATTGTCTTAACCCATAGAATAAAATTTCTAAAAGATTGTTATAGCAATGATATATTGTTTGAAAATGTAGAGGCATTAGAAGAATTTAAGAATGTATTTGATTATTATCACACAGTTTTATCTTATTTTAACAGCCTTAAAGATGTTGGCAAAACTCAATCGCAACTTAACCATTATTTACCAGGAGATGTTAATTTTATTACTAAGAATACAATAGCATGGAGTTTCGTTGATAGGCTTTTGCGTAGTGAGACAGTAATTGATTACTCAGAATTGACTGGACGATTAAGTGGAGAGGAAGTGAAATCAAATTTATCAAATATTGAAAAAAAATGGAGCCTAATTTATTACGATAATAATAAAATAAAACTTAATTCTGATAATCCTCCCGAATTTGTTATTTCAACAAACATGATTTCTGTTGGTATTGATGTGCCGAGATTTAATACAATGATTATTAGTTCTATGCCAAGAAATATTGCTGAATATATTCAGGCATCAAGTAGAGTAGCCAGAAGTAGAGAAGGTATTGTTTTTACTATTCATCATCCTTTTAGATCTAGAGATATTTCGCATTACCAAAAATTTAAAGAATTTCATGAAAAATTTTATAGTTATGTTGAACCTATATCTGTAACGCCATTTGCAAGTAAAGCTTTGGAGCGATATTTTGCAATGTTTATTTCTGTGATGGTACGGCATAACGAAAAATTGGGGCTTATGAATAATTCTGATGCAGTGTTAATTGATGAGGAAAAAATTCGACTGATTAAGCAGATAATAGTTAATGAAATCAATCAAGTAGCGATTAATGCGTCCAAGTTGGATATGTATTTGAAAACAAGAAGTATAGGTGTTAGATCAAGTGTAGATGGTATTATTTCTGATGAAGAATTAATTGATGTAAAAAGTAAACTTGATAAATTACTTGATTACTGGATTAATAGGTCGCAATGTCGTGATCCACTTTCAGACTTAGAATACAGATCTAAAACTAAATTAAATTCACTATTTATTTCATCTAGCGATAGCAACTTGCCAGCTCATTGGAAAGTAGGATTTTCGTTAAGGGAGATTGATCCATCTGTAGTAATTAAAACCGTTCAACAATAATATTATGGCCGTAAAGCAATATTTTGAAAATACTCAAGCAAATGAATCTATAAGTAAATTTAAGCTATTATCTGCATATGGCGGACCAGGCTCATTAGTTCATACTCCATACGGAAGTATCATTATTTCTTGTATCGAGGAATGGGGTTTTTTGAAACGAATTTTAGACCTGCAAAAAGATGGAGTGGAAATTGGTAAGAAAGACAAGGATATTAAAGGATATGTCGAAGAGCAAGCTAAATTAGAAAGGAATGGAAATATTGGACTTTCTAATGATTCTAGACTTCTTGAATCGTTAAAAGATCGTAAAAAAATATTTCAGCTTAAATATTTAGTATTAATTCCAAATATAGAATTAAATGATTTTTCAAATAAAATTAAGGCTGATGGTAGCGAGCTTGCTATAAACAGCACATTTATGCCTAAAGTTTTTTTTGATAGAAGTAAACATTACAAAACTTATAAGGAGTGGTTTAAGGAATGGGCATTAAAAAATAAATCAGACGATAAATTTAGTAAAGAGTTTTTTCCTCCTAAGTATATTTCTGGTAATGCGAAATTTGATTTAACTCAGGATAATATAGTGTTAATTTGTGATCATGGCCACATAAGTGATTTTCCTTGGTCTAAATATTTACGATGGAGAACTGAATTTCCTATGGAGATCAATTTTGAACAGTCAGTCGAATTGTTTAATTCTCAACCTTGTTGCGGTAATGAAGATTCAAATACTGCCTTAATTAAGATAACATCCAGTACTGCTAATGCTTCAGGTTTTGATGGGAAATGGCTTAAATGTGAGAATTGTGGTAAACAAACTTCACTAAAAGGTTTAATGAGTGTTAAAATTAAATGCCCTGGTCATAAACCTTGGGAAGCAATAACTTCAAACGGCGATGATCTAAAATTTCATTCAGGGAATTCAAGCTCAAGAAACCAAATGCCTCCTTTTGAAAGATGTATGTCAAGTAAGTCAATGAAAGTTGCTTTAACAACTGGAAACAATCTGTATTATTCAAATATGCTGACCAGTATTTATATGCCAGATGAATTGTTTCTGAGTGAATTATTACTAAAGAAAAAAGAACTTGAAAAAGCAAAGGAACTTGCTAAAGATGAAGATAGAATTGACGATTTAATTGAAATTGTTGGTGAAATTAAATTAATTGATAAAGAATTAGAAAATAAGTCACAAGAAGAGGAAGTTCCCGACTCAGAAAAGGATATTTTATATAGGTTTGAAGAATTTAAAGCATTAGCAACAAAAACGGAAGAGGAGATTAATGTTGATAAAGCTAATGAACATTTAAAAGTCAAAGATGTTACACGAAATATTGGTGATACTAAATTGGAGAAATATTTTTCAAGAATTCTTAGAATTGATAATATGAAAATAACGTCTGCTCAATTAGATTTCTCCCGAGTTGTACCAGTTGATTCTGATTCTAATAATGTAGTTTCGAAAAATATCTTTAAGACTAAACAGCTTGATAGTGTAGAGGTTTATCCAGTTGTTGAAAATTATGGAGAGGGTATTTTCTTTTCATTTAGTGAAGAACAGCTTGAATCATTTTCTAACGTAATTAAAAAAACTATAAATGAAAAACTGATTAAATTAGATAACAATAGTGATTCATTTTCTCAAGGCGCTGTAAAATATGGGATACAAAATAATTGGCAGTTATATTTAGTTCATTCATTTGCTCATCTTATCATGAGAGAGCTTGAATTTAAATGTGGTTACCCAACAGCATCTTTGCAGGAGAGGATTTACGTATCAAATGATTCAAAATATCAAATGTACGGTTGTATGATTTACACTTCCGAAGGTGCGGAAGGAAGTATGGGGGGGGTAATTGCTCAAACAAGAGCTAACAATATAATAAATTTGATAACAAGCGCCTTAAAAAGATCTACTGTCTGTAACAGTGACCCTCTTTGTTGGGAATCAGATGGTCAAGGATTGTTTGATTTAAATTTTGCTTCATGTTTTTCATGTAGTTTGGTAAGTGAAACATCATGTGAACATAGAAATATTTATTTAGATAGAAGAATCTTGGTAGATGAAAATTATGGTTTTTTTAAAGAGGTAATTTAACTAGGTAATATTATGAGTTTTTTTTCTTCAAATGAAAATTTTATAAAAATTAAATTTCATAGTGAAATGAAAGCATTATCTCTTGAGGAAAAGATAATGCATTACAATAAACATTTAAAACCTGAAACTTTAAAAAGAGTAAAAGCCTATTTTGAAAAATTGAAAGCTGAACTTAAAACTTCTGATGATAGTAGCATCGTATTTGAAACGAAAATGAAAGCTTATGAAGAACTTATTCCTTTATTAAAAGATTATGAATACGAACTTATAATTTGCTCAATTTATTTTGAAAATGATGGAAATCATATGATATCTGACTTATCCCATCAATTAGAAGAAGCCTTAACGAGAGATAGGGAAGATAAATTTTTGATAAATGGTTTTGTTGCAAAACATGATTCATCTAAAGGCTTGATACATAAGTCAATCTTAACAGACAAATTAGGATTGACAGATAAAGAGTGGGAAGAAGAAGATTTTAAAGGTACTCCAATAGTGACTAAGCTGATGTCATGGTTAGAAGATAAGTTAACGATGAAGAATACTGATTCAGAAATTAAATTAGTTTTATTTCATTATTCTAAATTGTGGAATCTAAATTATTCAAATCCATATAATGAAAGGAAAGGTATTGTCCTCTTAAATAGTTTGAATTTAAGTCTAAATAAAATACTACCCGATTTAAAAGTTGATTTAAATAATATCTTATTTGAATTAAAATCTATTTTTGATTCTTTACTTTGTGAAGTATCGCTACCTCCTTTTCTAGAAGTTGATGATGTTGTAGAGAATAATGTAAGGACTGCAGTATTATCTGGATATAATCTAAAGAAAAATGAATTTAATTCATTAAAAAAGGAATCTAGTAAATATCTAATAGATTTTGAAAAACTTTCAACCCAAGAACTCCTTAATATATACTTTGTCTCCAATGAAAATTTGCAAAAAATTATATATAACAAAATAACTAAATCAATTAATGGTGGAACATATATCACAAAATCTGATATCGAGTTTTTTAATAAACTAGAAAATGAATGGTCATTTTCGAAAAAAAATGACAGTCAGAATCTTACAGAGTACTTTTACAAGACAAATTACTTATTCAGCAAGCTAATCTTTAATTAAATATTTATTCATAAGAATATTGCATTGAGGGGAACCTACCTTTGAAATCCTTCTGCGTTAAATAATAAGCTCGTTTAGAAATTAATTTTCTTCTTTTCATTTATTAAACTCGCAAACTGTAATCTGCTTCTTGACAGAACACTTTTCCCTGGTTCTATAATTTATTTGTTTTAGTTGTTATCTCGAACTTTAATCTTTGAATTTAATTGATTTCTAAACCTTGAAATCATCAACACCTTTTACTTCGGGCAAACTAACTAATGTCTTCCGTACCTTTTCTCTTTTTCACTTTGATCGATAACTTATTCTCACGTTTACATAATTTTATTAAATTTTAAAAAATAAATGGTTTAAATATTAAGCCATTAGAAGACAAAGAAAGCGAGCAATTACCAATGTCTGGATACCTTTAAAAATGCATTTTTATATTTGGGTTATAAATGCATGTTAGTGCTTGATCACTAAAGTTGCTTGTAGCTGCGTCTATAAATAATAAAAATAGGTGCAGCGGTGTGTTTTTTCATGTACAGAATATTGACTAAATTTTATAGCCAATGAAAAGTGATAAATTGACAGAGTTCTTAAAAGATATATTAAAATTTGATGAAAGGGTCCGATTACTGGAAAATCAAATTAGTTCAAGTTATCAGGAAGACAATATAAAATATTTTTCGTCAAAAGAAAAATGTAAGTCCTGCTACAGCAAAATTGATTTTGCCCAGCTCTTTTATATCTTAATGGATGAAGGTCTTTTGTATTTTGATCCTACAGATGAAAAAAATAATAGAAGTAAGTTTCAGCTTTTCCTCGAAAATAATTTTACATATGCTGGCGATGAGGGGGCACAGGCGAAAATTAAGTCTATCAGCAGACAGTTCTCCGAATGTAAAGGCTATACTTACAGGGAAAAGCAGATTAGATTTTTAGAAGAACTGATTACAAGAATGCAGGACAGAAAAAGAAGGCTTCAGGATTGGTAAGATAAGAGATTGTATAAATAGTTTAGTTTCAAAATTTAAATCTTTAGTGATGACAAAAAAAGAAAGAAATCTCTCTTTTGTAATGAGTGTAAAACAACTAATAGAACCTGTGTTGATGAGGCTGGAAACAATTGATTCAAAAATCAGCGGACGGGGTAAAGGTATAGTACCTGTATATTATAGAAATGAAGATTTAAAAAAGATATTTGGATTGTCTAGCAATACTATTATAAAATACAGACAGACAGGAATACTCCCATATACTAAGCTAGGGGATATATTTCTGTACGATGCGGCAAAAATAGATAAAATTCTTCATGAAAATAATGGATAACAAAACTGTGTTTAGCTCAAACAATATAAAGAAAAGGCTCCAAATTTGGAGCCTCTTCTTGTTTACAAAGTTTACTTGTACTTTAGTTTCAGTTTCTCCATATCTTCCATTATATTGACATCTAAAACCTTGGCATAGTGCTGTGTCTGCTTAATATTTGTATGCCCCATCATTGCAGAGACGTGTTCCAGACGCACGCCATTTCCTAGAGTGACAGTAGTGGCAAATGTATGTCTTGAAACATACCAGGTCAGGTTTTTATTGATCTCGCAGATATCCGCAATCTCCTTTAAGTAAGAATTCATCTTTTGATTTGAAATCTGCGGAAGCAGCCCCATCTGTTTATTTTTATATTTTTTGATGACAGCCATCGCAGGAGGAAGCACGGGTACATTTTCTCTAATTGCAGTTTTTGTCCTGTTTGCCATTATCCAAAGGTTACCGTCATTGTCTTCAAAGAGATTTGCTTGAGTTAGATTCAAAGCATCTACTGGTGCGTATCCTGTATAGCAGCAGAATAGAAATATGTCCCTGACTTTCTGCAGGCGGTCCATAAAGATTGGTTTTTCTTCTATAAGCTTAAGTTCGTGCTGAGTTAGAAATACAGCGTCCTTTACACTTAATTTTCCGTCGTAGGCATCAAAGGGATTACGGACAAACAAATCCATCCGTATGCAATAGTTGCAGGCTGTTTTGTACATTTTCATATATTTAACCACAGAGTTGTTTTTTATTCCGACCTGCCCCTTAAATGAGCTTTCGTACTTTAAGTATTCTTCAAGATTATAAACAAATGAATTTGAAATTTCGCTGACCGGTATATCTTCTATAGTATAATGTTTTTTCATAAACGCAGTCAAAAGCTCACCACTTCGTTTGTACTTCTGAAGAGATGCGGCTGACCTTTCACCTGCGTCCACTTTTCTTTTGAAGAATTTGTTATGACGGTGCATAACTTCAATGATTGTCGTTTTACTTGTTTGGATTTTAGATTTCCCAGTAAGTTCGGCTTTAAGCATTTCTAAAGATACCTCGGAATCAATGTTGAAAAGCTGGTTAAATTTTTTCTCGACATTCAGGCGGTATAATTCAAGATAATTTTTAAGCACCTTTTCTTTTTCTAGTCGAAGCAGATTCCTGAGGTTATTGGTGTAAATCCATCTTTCTTTGGAAATAGTTTTTCCTGTGCTGAGAGAAACTCTGTTGGTTTTGTAGGTAATGCGCGCAAAAATGGAGCATTCTCCATTTTTATCTGCTTTTTCGGATTTGAGGTAAAAAATTACTTTTAACATGTTTTCTAGTTTTTAAATTAATATTCAAATTGATTTAAAAATTTCGAAGGACACCTTTGTTTACTGGGAATTCCCGGGCAATTCTTCCAATTTAGTACACTTTTTTTGACCTAAAAATCAAAAAAATAAGGGTGTACTAAAAAGTGTACCACGCTTTGCTCTAATATGTGTTTTTTGACATATTGCAAAAAAGAAAAAACCCTCTAAATACTAGTATTTAAAGGGTTTTAATATTTAAAGTTTCTTTTGAAACTTCTACTGGCGGAGAAAGAGGGATTCGAACCCCCGGACCTGTTACAGTCAACAGTTTTCAAGACTGCCGCATTCGACCGCTCTGCCATTTCTCCAGTATGTTGCGATCATTTGCTGATTGCGAGTGCAAATATAAGACGCTTTTTCGGTTATCAAAACTTTTTTTAAGCTTTTTTACTGATTATTTTAAATTAATTTTCAAGTGCTTCATAATCAGTATTTATTTTAAAAACAATTTTAGGTTAAATAACGTCATTAATCTAAAATCGGCGTTGGTTTTTTGTTTTCATCGACTGCAACAAACGAAAAAGTTCCTGAAACTACCGTTTCGCGAAGTTCAGAATACATTTGTTCCATGAAAATATCAACGTGAATTTTACAGCTGGTTCTTCCAACATTAACAACTTTCGCTACTAATTCGATCAAAGTTCCGGCCGGAATCGCTTTTTTAAAGTCAATTTGTCCCGTTGAAATTGTTACTACCTTTTTTCGGCTGAATCGCGTTGCGCAAATAAAAGCAACTTCATCCATAAGATGAAGTGCAGTTCCTCCAAATAAAGTATCATAGTGATTTGTCGTACTCGGAAAAACAGCTTTAAATATATGAGTCTCAGATTTAGTAATTCTCTCTTCTAATGTCCCCATATTAATAGTTTACGTAATCAGTTATTTCAAGGCCGTATCCAATCATTCCGACACGTTTAGTTTGCTCTGTATTCGATACCAGTCTAATTTTTGAAATATCAATATCATGCAGAATTTGAGCTCCAATTCCGTAATCTTTACTGTCAATAATTACTTTCGGTGCTTTCATTGTTCCTTCAGCCTGTAAAGCTTTAAGTTCAGAGATACGGCTTAATAAATTTACCGCCTGCATATCCTGATTGATGAAAATAACAGCACCTTTTCCGTTTTCATTAATTACTTTAAACATACCGTCCAGTTGTTGCTCGGCATTGTTGGTTAAAGTTCCTAATAAATCGTTATTTACCTGCGAAGAGTGAATTCTGGTTAAGATAGGTTCGCCAAGATTCCACGTTCCTTTGGTCAGTGCAATATGAATTTGTTTGTTAGTGGTTTGTTCGTAAGCTCTTAATCTAAAAGTTCCAAAGCGAGTCTCAATGTCAAAATCCTCTTTCTTTACAATTAAACTATCGTGTTGCATTCTGTAAGCCACAAGATCTTCAATAGAAACTAATTTTAAATTGAATTTTTCAGCCACTTTTACAAGTTCCGGCAAACGAGACATCGTTCCGTCCTCATTTAAAATTTCACAAATCACACCAGCCGATTTAAATCCTGCCAATCTTGCAAAATCAATCGCAGCTTCTGTATGTCCTGTTCTTCTTAAAACACCACCTTGTTTGGCTACCAAAGGGAAAATATGCCCTGGTCGTGCCAATTCATGTGGTTTTACATTTGCATCTGTTAGTGCCAATACCGTTTTAGCTCTGTCAGCTGCAGAAATTCCTGTCGTTACTCCATGTCCTTTTAAATCTACAGATACTGTAAAAGCAGTTTCCATATGATCTGTATTATTCGAAACCATTGGTTTTAGATCCAATTCTTTACAACGGCTTTCTGTTAGTGGAGCACAAATTAATCCGCGTCCGTGAGTAGCCATAAAATTGATCATTTCCGGTGTTACTTTTTCGGCTGCAGCCAAAAAATCACCTTCATTTTCGCGATCTTCATCATCGACTACAATGATTACTTTACCTTGACGAATATCTTCTATAGCTTCTTCAATGGTATTGAGTTGTATTTTTGTTGACATAATTATTGTTTGTTTTGAGCGGGAGTAAATCGCTCGGAAATTTTTTGAAACAGTTGTGAAATTGGAGTTGTAATGGCGTCAAAATTAATTAATCCATTGTCGTTAGTAGCACGATAAGTTAGTAGTACCGCCAATGGCAATAATATAAAAGAAGACATCCAGGAACCCATAAACGGAGTCATACCGCCTTCCTGCGAAAGTCTTTTTCCAAAAGTATTGATAAAGTGGAAGGTAATAAAAATCAAAACCGCAAATACAATAGGCAAACCAAGTCCACCTTTACGAATAATGGCACCTAATGGAGCTCCAATAAAAAACATTAAAAAGCACGCAAAAGCAATAACGAATTTTTCGTATAATGCTGTTAAGTGTTTGTTGATCTCTCTTTGTTTGTCTTTCAAATCTTTTTGAGTAGATTCGATAGAGTAGATGTTACTGGTAACAGTACTACTGGCCATTTTTAAAATGTCAGACTTTTGTTTATTGGTATATAAAGACAAAATATCGGCCGGCAAAGGTTTCTTTTTCAGGTGTGGTTTTAAAGCCTTAGGAGACGATTTAATTCCAACACGCTGATTTATATTTTCAGAAAAAGAAACTATTTCGTTGTTCAGGTTTTTGTTTAAAGAGTCTAAAGTATAACGCAACTCATTCACGTTCAGCATTCCGTTCGTGCTGCTTACGCTTGCCTGATCCTCATCGGTTTTATTTAATTCAGATAAATCGATGTTGATAATCTGCTTTTTAAAATCACTTTTTATAAAAGGAAGTTTAGATCGGTCTTCGTATTTTTTTGGAGTGACATCCTGATAATAATAGCCGTCATTTAAAACCAATTTTAAAATACTCGATTTTTCATTACTGATTAATTCCCCGTCTTTAGCTTTAATAACGGTTTTGTTTTCCCCGTAATTATTCGCTTTTTCGTGAATCGTAACGCCGCTTAGGATATTTCCGTTTTCGCCGGATTTTTTGTTTACTTTAATGTTATAAGTACCAACATCATTAAACTGACCTTCGGCAATTGCCATAGCAGGTTTTGCCTGTGCAATGTTTTTCCTGAAATTAACAAATTTATATTCTGCATACGGAATCACATTATTGGCAAACCAAAATGCAACAATACTCAATACGAAAATAAAAATGATTAAAACACGCATTGCTCTCTGCAGTGATATTCCCGATGATTTCATGGCTGCGAACTCATAATTTTCGGCTAAATTCCCGAAAGTCATGATAGACGCCAATAAAACCGATAAAGGTAAAACCAACGGAATTATTCGGGGCATTGAGAAAAGCAGGAATTTTACAACCAGTATCAAATCCAGGTCTTTACCTGCAAGTTCAGAGATAAAAAGCCATACAGTCTGAAGAATGAATATAAAAAAAAGGATTACAAATACCGTAGTAAATGTAATCAGAAATGTTTTTAGTAAGTATTTGTCTAAAATTTTCAACCTTGGTTTAATCTAATTTGTTGATGTAGTATTTTGGATATTTGCTCGCTACAAAGGTAAATTGATTTTTTGATAAAGGCTGATTGGTTTTAAAAGAATTAACGGTTAAAGTAGTTTTTGTTCCGTTTTTTCCTGTTTCAATCAAATTATAGATGTGTTTTGTTTGTACATCAATTCCTAAAAGAATCTCTTTTCTTTGATCTTTAGCGTTTGTAGGCGCTAATTTAATGTATTGAATTTTTCTTCCTTTTACATTTTGAACAATATCCATGTTGTATTTGTATCCGGAATTAAAGAAAGTAAGCATTTTTGAAGGCGTAATAGCGCTATCGTCTTTTTCGTTTACTTTAGATATAGTAACTTCTTCATCTTCAGGAACAATAGTGTAAGTTTTTTGTCCGTCGAAAATTTTAGTAACACCCATAAAATTCAATACAAATTGATTGCCTTTCATGATAACATTTCCTTTGCTATCCTGGTTGATATTTTCTTTTGAGTTATTCAAAGAATATTTAAAATCAATAGCAATATTGTCGTAGCTTTTTATTTTAGCTGTTACCTCGTTCAATAAATCTTTGGCTTTTTTATCCTGAGCCTGAATAGAGGTAAAGCTCAAAAGAAATAAAAGAGCTATTTGCAAGCCTTTTATAGTTCTGTTTTTGATAGAATTGTTGTGGATTTCTTGAATTTTTGCTTTCATGATTGGTTTAATTTTGTTCATTGTTAAAAAATTGATCAAGAGCACTTAAATCTAAGATGTTCACGCTACGCGCTTTACTGCCTTCAAACGGACCAACGATACCGGCTGCCTCCAGTTGATCGATCAAACGACCTGCTCTGTTGTATCCTAATTTTAATTTTCTTTGCAACAAAGAAGCTGAACCTTGTTGTGCATTCACAATAATTTCTGCGGCTTCTCTAAATAAAGTATCTCTTTCAGAAATATCTATATCAAGATTAATGCCAGTTTCTTCTCCAACAAACTCCGGAAGCAAATATGCCGTGGCATACGCTTTTTGTGAACCAATAAATTCTGTAATTTTTTCAACCTCAGGTGTATCAATGAAAGCACACTGAACACGGGTTACGTCATTACCGTTTGTGTATAATAAATCTCCACGACCAATTAACTGATCCGCTCCTTGTGTATCCAAAATGGTTCTCGAGTCAATTTTTGAAGTTACTCTAAAGGCAATTCTCGCAGGGAAATTCGCTTTAATTAGACCTGTAATTACGTTTACAGAAGGTCTTTGAGTTGCTATAATCAAGTGAATGCCAATAGCACGCGCTAACTGAGCCAAACGCGCAATCGGAATTTCGACTTCTTTTCCTGCAGTCATAATTAAATCAGCAAACTCGTCGACTACCAGAACGATATAAGGTAAAAATCGATGCCCGGCTTCCGGATTTAGTTTTCTCGATTTAAATTTTTCGTTGTACTCTTTAATGTTACGTACCATTGCATCTTTCAACAGCGAATAACGATTGTCCATTTCAGTACAAAGTGAATTTAACGTGTTCACTACTTTTGCATTATCTGTAATAATCGCATCTCCTGCATCAGGAAGTTTGGCCAGATAATGTCTTTCTATTTTATTGAAAAGCGTAAGTTCTACTTTTTTCGGATCGACCAAAACAAATTTCACTTCGGCCGGATGTTTTTTGTATAGAAGCGAAGTCAAAACGGCATTTAATCCAACAGATTTTCCTTGTCCGGTAGCACCCGCCATCAATAAGTGAGGCATTTTGGCTAAATCGACAACAAAAGTTTCGTTCGAAATTGTTTTTCCAAGAGCAATCGGCAATTCCATTTCAGCTTCCTGAAATTTCGCAGAACCAATAACACTTTTCATCGAAACCATAGTTGGATTCTTGTTCGGAACCTCGATACCAATTGTTCCTTTTCCTGGAATTGGCGCAATAATACGAATTCCTAATGCGGAAAGAGACAAAGCAATATCATCCTCTAAACTCTTAATTTTAGAAATTCTGATTCCCGCTTCCGGTACAATTTCGTATAAAGTTACCGATGGACCAACGGTTGCTTTAATCTGTGCAATTTCAATTTTGTAGTTACGAAGCGTATCTACAATTTTGTTTTTGTTTTCTTCTAATTCTTCCTGATTAATTGTAATTCCTCCAGTTGAATATTCTTTTAATAAATCAATGGTTGGGAATTTGTAATTCGATAAATCCAAAGTTGGATCAAATAAACCAAAATCTGCAACTAAACGAGAAGCCAGATTTTCTTCGATAATATCTTCCTCTTCCGGTTTTTCGATAACCAGTTCATCACTGTGAATAATCGTTTCGGTTACCGGATTGATATTCATTTGAACCGGTTTTAAAATCGGATTCAAATCAATTTCTGATGAATTAGAAATAGTAGGTTTTAAAGCTTCTTTGTTGATTTCGAACTGAGTATCTTCTGTTTTTAGATGAATGTTGTCTAATTCAGGATCTTCTTCTTCAATCGCAAATTCTTCTAAATTATAAGCACTTTCAGGTTTAGGAGTATTTAAAGAATTCAGTTCTGATTTGATTTCTTTTTTAGTAGAATCAAAATACGACTGTATTTTCTCCGGTGATAATTTTATTTTGAAAATCAAATACACAATTAATCCGAAAAGCAGTGCTAATAAAGTTCCTGTTTTTCCGATATAATCCTGTGAAAATAAATTTAATTCATAACCAATAGTTCCGCCCAATTCTGGTGCAGAAGTAGCAAAGAATCCAAATAATATAGAAACGATAATAATGGCAAATAAATCCCAAAACCAAATGCTTTTTAGCTTTCTAAGAGATAACTCTAATGCCAAAAACATTCCGGTAAGGAAAAACAAACGCACGAATATAAAAGAGGCAATTCCGAATCCTTTATATACGATCAGATCAGCAAGATAGGCGCCGAATTTTCCGAGCCAGTTTTGTACTACTTCAGTTCGGTCATCAAGCTGGCTAACAGCACTTTGGTCTAATTGCCATTGTCCGTTAACGTAAAATGAAATAAATGCAACTAATAATGCAATAGAAAATAATATCAAAAGGCAGCCTATAACAAAACGTTGCTGTTTGTTAGGTTTCCAGGATTTTACAATTCCTTCTTTTGGTTCCGTTTTTTTGCCTGCAGTATCTTTTTTGGTTGTTTTTGCCATTCTTGCGTTTAGTATTGCCTATATAAATTTGGGAATATAAATAATCAAACCTATTGCTATTGCAGTCATTGCGGCAAAAAATACCGCCCCTGCAGCAATATCTTTAATAAATCCGATTCTTTTACTGTAATCGGGATGAATAAAATCGGCAATTTTTTCTACTGCCGTATTCAATCCTTCAACACTTAAAACTAAACCAATGGCTAAGGTTTGACATAGCCATTCGGTTTGTGAAATATGAAAATAGAACCCGGCAATCGTCATGATAATTCCCAAAGAGAATTGAACCATAATGCTGTGTTCTGTTTTTATTAATTTAACAGCTCCGTTAAAAGCATACGTCATGCTTTTTAACCGACCTGTTACAAAAGTATTATCTTTTTCAAATGCCATTATAGGAATATTAAAGTGCTGCTAAAGCTGCTTCGTAATTTGGCTCATTTGCAATTTCAGCAACTTGTTCTGTGTGAAGCACTTTTCCGTCAGCATCAACTACAATAATGGCTCTTGAGTGCAAACCTGCTAATGGTCCGTCAAGGATTTCTAAGCCATTTGTTTTACCAAAAGTACCTGTTTGAAAATCAGATAAGTTTACCACATTTGCTAAACCTTCAGCTCCACAAAAACGTTTTTGAGCAAAAGGCAAATCTCTTGAAATACAAAGTACAGTTGTGTTTTCTAAATTGCTGGCACTTTCGTTGAATTTTCTAACAGAAGTGGCACAAGTTCCTGTATCAATACTTGGAAAAATATTTAAAACTAATTTTTTACCGGCAAAATTGCTCAATGAAGCTACTGATAAATCATTTTGTATTAATTTGAAATCAGCAAGTTGTGATCCCACTGTTGGTAATTCTCCTGAAGTATGAATAGGATTTCCTCCTAATGTTATTGAAGCCATGATTTTTTATTTTTTATGAGGTTCAAAAGTAAGGATTAATATTTGAATCTAAAAGTATTTGTTAGGCGTTGTCATCACAATTAGGCTAGTTTTAAGATAACGAATAATTTACCATTTTATGATGTAAACATTCTGATTTTTCTTTGCGAGGAACGAAGCAATCGCACGTAGTAAATCCTCAAAGTTTCCCCTTGTTAATATGATGTTTTGTACCCGAAATTACTTTGCACGTGTTGACAAAGCAAAGCCTGAAAACTGATACCGAAAGCTGAGACCGAAAACTGAGACTGAAAACTGAGACTGAAAACTGAGCCTAAAAACTGAAAACAAAAAAAAGCGTCCCTAATATTAGAAACGCTTTTCCGTCATGTTTTTTTATTTTTTGAAAGGAGGTGGTATTATTTATCGATAGAACCCAAAACACGTTTCATGAACGCATTCAATGCTTCTTTTTTGTCTGTGCCCTGAGATACCATTTTGTGTACTTCAAGTGCGCCATACATATTTGAAATTAATTCGCCAATTACATCTAATTCTTCATCTTTTAGAGAAGGAATCTCAGTCATCGCTTCCAGAACTTCAATCGTTTCAATGATATAATCCTGATCGTTTTCTTCGATAAATTGCGTTAATTGCTTTATTACTGGTAATTTCATTTTATGGAGTTTTTAGAGCTTTGTAAAAGTTTGAACTTTGACAAAACTTAATGATGAATTAAGCAATTGCGTTTACAAGGTCGATTAAAACTTCTTGTTTGTTGGTTTGAGTTTCCCCAACTAATTGTCCGTTTACGAAAGTGGCAAAAGTAGGCAGGTTGCTTACATTGGCTAATTTTCTTGATTCCGGAGAATTTTCAGCATCAACCAAAACAAAAGTAATAGCTTCATTTTCTGTTGCTAATTTTTTGAATTTTGGTTTCATAATACGGCAATTTCCACACCATGAAGCTGAATATTGTACTACTACTTTTTCGTTTTTAGCAACTAAATCTGCTAACGTATCTTCGTTTAAGTCGATTAACATGTTTTTTGTTTTTAAGGTTCAAAGTGGCAAAGGTTCAAAGTGACAAAGTTTTTAAAACTTCATAAAATATTGCAACAAAAAGGCTTTGTTGTTTAATCTTTACCGTATGTTTTAGGAGTTAAAGTAGCAAAGGTTCAAGGGGACAAAGTTTTAAACTTTGTGATAGTAACAAAAAAACCTTTGTCACTCTGTACCTATGAACCTTTGTACCTTTATAAAAAATTAGTTTGCACTTAAGTATTCAGCAGTACTAACTCTGTCTGCGCTCATAGCTTCTTTTCCAGCTTCCCAGTTTGCAGGACAAACTTCACCTTTTTCCTGGATATGCGTGTAAGCATCAACCATTCTTAAGTATTCGTTTACGTTACGTCCTAGTGGCATATCGTTAACACTTTCGTGGAAAATTTTTCCAGTTTCGTCAATTAAGTAAGTAGCTCTGTAAGTTACGTTTGAACCTTCGATGATAACTGAATCAGTTTCTTCGCTGTATTCTGTAGAATCAATATCTAAAATTCCTAAAATGTTAGATAAGTTACGGTTTGTATCCGCTAAGATTGGGTAAGTAACACCTTCGATTCCACCGTTGTTTTTTGGAGTGTTTAACCAGGCAAAGTGTACTTCGTTTGTGTCGCATGAAGCTCCGATAACGATAGTATTTCTTTTTTCAAATTCTGGTAATGCAGCTTGAAAGGCGTGTAATTCAGTTGGACATACAAAAGTGAAATCTTTTGGGTACCAAAACAATAATACTTTTTTGTTGTTGTTTACTGCTTCTTCAAAAATGTTGATTTTTAAGTTATCACCCATTTCTGAGATAGCATCTACTGCAATACTTGGGAATTTTTTTCCTACTAAAGACATATTTTTCGTTTTAAGTTAAATATTTATTTGGTGCAAAAGTAGGGTATAAGTAAGGGTAGTTACAATAAGATGTGATTATTAATATTTATAAGTTGATAGTTTTTCGCTATTTAAAATTGTAAGTTACTGAAGGTCAATATTTACGGGTAAGGTTCCGGAATAATTTTTATTTTCAAGAAGTTTAATTCCTGCAATTTTTTGAAATTCTTCAAAATCCTGATACGTCTCAATTAATCCTGAAGCCTTAGAAAGGTGTGGAATTAATGGTAAAACATACGGATTTCCGAAAACATAAATAATGCATTCTTTTGTTTGAAGTAATTCCGACAGTAAATCTAAAACTTCATCATTCACTTCAAAATTATTTAGAGGTTTTGCTTTCGGAACAAATAAAGAAATAAGAATAGTTTCGAAATTTTCAAGTTCTTTTTTTATGGAAGTAATATCAGAACTTTCTAAATTTTCAAAAGCAAATTCCGGTGAAGGTAATTTTGAATTTAAAGTTTTGAAAAAAGTATTTTCGGTATTTTTATAGAAGCTCAGTTTTGCTAGTTTATTGTTTTTTTGAGCTTCAAAAAGCAACTCAGAATTCTGATTGTCAATAATTTTTGTAATGCAGTTTTCGGCAATTTCAAGATTTAATTGAGATGCTTTTTTGAAGTTTAATTCGCCAGTTGCAGCAAAAGAATCATTTAAAAGACCCACTTTTTCTTTGGCTTTCAAGATTCTGTTGAAACTTTCTTCGATTCTTTCCGGTGAAGCATTTTTAAGAATAGCTTCGATTCCTTCCGGAACATTTTCGGCAAAACATAAAATATCATTTCCTGCGTTGAAAGCTTCCCATTCCAGTTCGCCTTTTGTTTCATATAATTTAGAAACACTGTGCATGTTTAAGGCATCAGAAATAACCAAACCATCGTAACCTAATTTTTCACGCAAAAGGGTTTCAATGATAGGCTTTGATAAAGTTGCGGATGTATTTTTTCCGTCATTCAAACTCGGAACAGCCAAATGTCCAATCATAATCGAGTCGACATTATTTTCAATTCCTTTTATGAACGGATATAATTCGTTTTCTAATAATTCTTCGAGAGTTTCATTTAAAACCGGCAATCCCAAATGCGAATCGACATTGGTATTTCCGTGTCCGGGAAAGTGTTTCAGACAGCCTAGAATACCCACTTCCGACATTCCGTTTAAATATTCAATAGCAAAATCAGCGACTTTCTTTTTGTTTTCACCAAAAGAACGATACCCAATAACCGGATTATTTGGATTATTGTTGATGTCTGCCAAAGGCGATAAATTATAGTGAATTCCGGCAGCTTTTAAATCCAGACCAATTTGTTTTCCAACTTCGTAAACCAAATCAGATTTACTTTCTGGCAAAGCGCCAAGTGTAATTGCGTACGGATATTGCGGTGTTTTTTCGATACGCATCGCCAAACCCCATTCTGCATCAATACTAATTAAAAGTGGCGTAGAAGCGGCATTTTGATAACGAACAATTAAGTCTTTTATTTTTTGATAACTATCATCATTGAAAACCACTTTTTTCTTGCTTTCATAATTTGTGGCAGCGCTCGCCCGACTGTGAAAAAAAGTCAATCCACCAATGTTGTGTTCTTTTATTAAACGTTCGGTTTCCTGAATATTTTCTTCGGTATCGTTTATAAAAACAGCGGGAAAAAAGAATTGTCCCACTTTTTGTTTTAATGCTTCGGCTGTCATTTTCATTATTATAAAGTCTTTTTCATGCAAACACTATTATCCATTTTTTCATAAGGAGGATAATTCGGAATTATAGTATAACCTGATTTTTGATATAAGGCAATGGCTTCAGGCTGTTTTTTACCGGTTTCTAAAACCGTGTACGGATATTTAATTTCAGAAGCCCAGCGTTCTAATTCGGTCAAAACCTGCGAAGCGATTCCTTTTTTACGGTGATCCGGATGCACGTACATTCGTTTTATTTCGACTGAATCCGGTTCTTTTTCCCGAAAAGCGCCACAGCCAACCGCTATATCATTTTCATAAAAAACAACCACATGTTTTATCTTGTCAATTTTATTAAACTGATTATAAAAAGAGTGATCTTCTCCGTCTCTGATGGCTAAATCTTTGTCTAATAGCGCAACAAGATTTATAAAATCAGTATCGTCTGAATTTGTTCGTTTTAATGTAATCATGATTAAATAAAAAAGTTTAGCAATTATGTCAAAACAAGTTCAATAATTTTACCATTAAGATATTAAGTTGATAAAGCTTGGACTTAAATAACTTAATATCTTAATGGTAAAAAAAAAATTAAGCTTAATTTATAAAAAATCCGTTACGCTTTCACTAAATAATCAAGGGTATTATTTTGATATATTACTTCAGTTTTGCTTTCTTTTGTTTTGCTAATTGTTTCTTTGTTTCAATTGCTTTTTCCAGTCGGTTTTTAAAACGGAAAAGTTTTGGTAGACCTTCCAGACGGTCTTCGAGTGTGATTTCTTCAAAAACAACAATTGCTTTTTCTAAAACGCGAATCTCGTTATCGATATCGTTTTGGTTTTTGTAGATCGTAGCCAGTCGATCATAAGGATGATTTCCTTTAAAGCTTTCCGCGACATTTTCTTCATATACTTCAATTGCTTTTTCAAAATTTCCTTCTTTTTCGAACTCAGCTCCTTTTAGATTGCGTTCGTTTTGCAAATTTTCATTGATTTCCATATTTCAGATGTTTGATTTGGGGTTAAACTTCTTCTGATTTTTTCCCAAAATCTTTCGGGAAAATTAAAAAACGGGAGAGAATCAATCCCGGAATTGTTGCCAGCAGAACCCAGATAAAAAAGTGCTGATAGCCTAAATATTGTTGTATATAACCGCTTAACATTCCCGGTAACATCATTCCTAAAGCCATAAATCCGGTTGCAAGAGCATAATGTGCTGTTTTTGATTCTCCTTCGGCAACATGTATTAAGAACATCATAAACCCTGTAAAACCAAAACCGTAACCAAATTGTTCTAAAATTACAACGGCATAAATATAATAAATTGAAGAAGGATGGAAAAAAGCCAGTAAAATAAATCCGATAATAGGAAGGTGCATTGCTAAAAACATCGGAAACATCCATTTGGTAAGTCCTTGTTTTGAAATAGCAATTCCGCCTAAGATTCCGCCTAAAGTTAAAGCGCCAACACCAAAAGTGCCGTAAATTATTCCAACAGCTTCTGTGTCTAAAGCCATTCCGCCAAGATCTTTAGCGTCTAATAAAAACGGACTTAGCATTTTAAGCAATTGTGATTCTCCTAAACGGAACAATAAAATAAAAGCCAATACTATTCCGATTTGTTTTTTCTTGAAGAAACTTACAAAGATTGTGGCAAAGTTTTGATGGTGATGAACTTCTTTATTTTCAACTGCATTTAATTCATTTTTTGGTGTAAAAATAAAATTATACACAGTTATAAACGTCATTAATAAACCAACGGCAATCATCGTATACGACCACGCTTTTGTATTGTCTCCGTATTTATGTTCTAAATATCCGGCAAACAAAACGATTAATCCGTTTCCGGCTAAAAGGGAAAGTCGGTAAAAAGTACTTCTGATTCCGAGGAAGAAAGATTGTTGTTCTTTGGGTAAAACCAATAAATAAAAACCGTCGCTGGCAATATCGTTAGAAGCCGAAGCGAAAGCGGCGACCCAAAATATAGCCAAAGTCGTAATGAAAAATCCACTTGCGGGAACCGTAAAACCGACTAATAAAAATGCAATCGAAATAATTAATTGCATCGATAAAAACCATTTTCTTTTGGTTCCGTTCAATTCAATAAACGGACTCCAAAGTGGTTTTATAACCCACGGAAGATATAATAAACTGGTGTAGACGCCAATGTCTTCATTTGAAATTCCAAGATTTTTGTACATAATAACCGAAACGGAAATTATTACGGCGTAAGGCAGGCCAGAGGCAAAGTTCAATAACGGAATCCAAAACCAAGGTTTATTATCTGTTTTCATTCGGTTGCGCAGGTATATAGATTTTAAATGTCTTTTTTGTGTCGATAGTAGTTGGGGTACTTTCGTTCGCAAAATAATCAATAAATGTTACAGCGCAAGCTTTATACTGATTCATTTTTTCGGCAGGAATAGAAAATGAGATTGTACCATCGATTTCATGTACCAAAATCTTGTCAATCATTTGGGTTGCATCGTTGGTATTGATTCTCGAAATATGATCTGCACCGTAAACCACCATATAACGAACTTTCGTATTTAGCGGCGATTTGATGTTGAAATAATATTTCAGACTGTCTTTTGAAAATTCATTTACAGTAGGAATATCAATTACAATTCGCCTTAAATTAGGAACTGAAGGCGGAAGCGCAGGATATTTATATTGATTTTCTTCTAAAAGACGAACGACATCGAAGTTTTTGGTCATGAACCATTTTGAGCTGAAATAAGCACTTCCGCCCACTTTTTTGAAACTTCTCGCATAATCAATCTGAGTTGGAATTTCGTTTACATAATTCCAGCTTTTGTCGCCGTCTCCTCTAATTTTATAAGAAGCGTGACCAATATAAAGTGCTGTATTATTAGAATTTTCAGACCACCATTTTACCAGTTTCGAATAAGAAGCTCGTGGATTATTCATGCTCCAGTAAAGCTGTGGCATTATATAATCGATCCATTTTTGATCCATCCATAAAACGGGATCAGCGTATAAATCATCATAATTTGAAGTCGATTGTGTCTCAGAACCTTTTGGATCTGTCGATTTGTTTCTCCAAACCCCAAACGGACTGATTCCGAATTGAACCCACGGTTTGCTTGCTTTTATCGTAGTCGAAATCGTGTGCACAAAATTGCTCACATTCGCACGACGCCAATCGGCAAGGCTTAATCCCGAACCGTATTTTTTGAAGGAAGCGTTATCATTAAACACTTTTCCCGGAACAGCATACGGATAAAAATAATCATCAAAATGAATCGCGTCGATATCGTATTTGTCAACGACTTCTTTTACCACTTTCGTTAAATGCGTCTGAACTTCAGGCAAAGCGGGGTCATAATATAATTTTCCGCCATATTCGATCATCCATTCCGGATGTTTGAAAATGTCGTGAGTCGGGCTCAAAAGGTTTTTATTTAAATCGAAAGTCGCACGATACGGATTCATCCAGGCATGAAATTCAAAACCTCTTATATGCGCCTGCTCAATCATCCACGCCAAAGCATCATAATACGGAGCCGGAGCCTGACCTTCTTTTCCGGTTAGGAAACGCGACCACGGAGCCAGTTCTGTTGGATAAAAAGCATCACCAACACTTCGAATCTGAACGATTACGGCATTGTAATTTAATTTTTTATAAGCATCTAAAATCTCGATAAAATCAGCTTTTTCTTTTTCTACGCCGTCGGTTGCTGTTTTAGGCCAGTCGATATTGACAACGGTTGCAATCCAGACGCCTCTAAATTCATTTTTAGGATGTGTGACTTTTTCCTGCGAATTGGAATTCCATCCAAAGAATAGTAAAAATATGATAGAGTATATGAGGTACTGGTTTTTATGCATTTCAATCTTTTTTAAACAGAAATCAAAAATAGTTTTTTTAACGGACTATAATAAATAATTACGGAATTATAATTTGAACGTTATTTATTTGATTTTCATGTGTTTGTTTTTGAATAAATTTACGAAAAATATTAATAATGTGTTGTGAGCGTGTTTTTTTGCCACGAAGGCGCTAAGGCACTAAGCTTTTTATTAAAAAAAATCTGCTTAATCTGCCCAATCTGCGAGAGAAAATTTTAGCCAAAGATTAGCACAGATTGTTTTCATATTCATTTCACGCAGATTGAAAAAGATTTAAGCAAATGCGCGCAGATTAATTATAAAAAATCTAAAATTTAATCTACCTAATCTGCGAGAGAATTTTAAGCCACAGATTAAAAAGATTAGCACAGATTGTTTTAATATTCATTTCACGCAGATTGAAAAAGATTTAAGCAAATGTGCACAGATTAATTTATAAAATCAAAATTGAATCTGCTTAAATCTGCAGAATCTGCGTGAAACAAAATCATTTTAATCCTCTAATCTGTGGCAAAAAATTTCTCTCACAGATTTAGCAGATTTTTTATTAAAATTGAACAAATAATTCGCGAAAATTCGTGCAATTCGTGGCAAAAAAAAACTTTGAGCCTTAGCGCCTTAGTGGCAAAAAAACCTTAATCAGGAAACGAAATTTTCCCCATTGTTACGGATGGAATTCCTTTTTGTGTTCCAAAATTATAATCGCCTCCCGCAAGTGTTTCATTTGCTAAAAGCGCAAATAAAACGGCTTCTTTGGCATCGCTTAAAATTCCTAAATCGTCACTTTTGTAAAACTGGGAAGACAATAAATCTTTTAGCCATTTGACCAATAACGGATTGTTTGTGCCGCCGCCCGACATATAAATTTTAAAATTTTCAATTGGCGTTCCTGTATTTTTGACCACAAACAAAATCGCTTCTGCAATTGTTTCTGCGCTAAGCCTTGTTAAAGTCGCAAGCAAATCTGGTGCCGAAATAGATTGAAGGTTTGTTTTTGAAAGCGCATTTTGTACAAATTCAAAATTGAACAATTCTTGGCCAATCGTTTTTGGGAAACTTTTTTGGAAGAAAGCATTACTTTTTAATTCCCTTAAAAGTTCGGGATTTATGGTTCCTTTTTGGGCAATTTCGGCATCTTTATCGTAACTTTTTTCAGGAAAATAATGTTTGGTATAAATGTCGATTAAGGTATTTGCAGTTCCCGTATCGGTTACAAAAACATCGCCGGCGTTTTGAGAAGCGGGCAAATAGGTAAAATTTGCAATGCCGCCCATATTGAGCATAATTCGGTTTTCGTCTTTTTTGCTGAATAACAAATAATCGCCATAAACGGCCAGAGGCGCGCCTTCACCGCCTGCCGCAACATGTTTTTGCCTGAAATCTGACAAAGTTATAATTCCGGTTTTTACAGCAATATGATCGCCATCGCCAATTTGCAAAGTAGCGTTTGGAAATTTTTCCTGCCCATGCAAAAACTTTGGAGCGTGCAAAACCGTTTGTCCGTGCGAGGCAATCAAGTCAACTTCGCTTGCTGAAACATTCCATTTTGAGAGACAATCGTTGACCATTCCGGCATGAAGAATCCCGATCCATTCGTTTAACAAAGCAAAATGCTGAAAATCGATTGTTTTCTGAGCAAACACTTTACGGATTTCGGTTTTTATATCTTCGGAATAATTGATGGTTTCAAATTCAAGGATTTTTACATCCGTATTTTTTCCCGCGCCGGAAATTTCGCAAAGTGCAATATCAAGACCATCAAGTGAAGTTCCGGACATTAAACCGATTATTTTTCGGGTCTCTTTTTGAGCGATTTCATATAGCGCGCTTATATTTTTGTTCATTAAAGAAAGTTTTTAGGAAAGCATTTTATTTGGTAACGCTAAAATCAGATTTATTTGCATATAAATATACGGAAAATGAAAAATTTATTTTCAAAAAATCATTATTTCGGAAAAAGCCCTTCAATCCTGCAAAGGCTCAAAATGTAGAAAAAGTTTCATAATTAATTGGTTAAGTTTGCTTCGAAATTCTCCAAAATTATTTTGTTGAATTTAATCATCAATCAAACATTAATCTAAAAAACACTATGAAAACATTTTTTTATTCTGTTGCCTTTTTACTGCTTTCTTTTGGCGTAAAGGCACAGGAAAACAGTCCTTTTACAACAGGATTTGAAGAAACCATCTCTTCAAAAATATTAGGACAGGAACGCAAAGTCTGGATCCACATCCCAAATAGTAACGGAGGAAATAAAATAAAAGACAGAGGAAATTATCCGGTAATTTATCTGCTGGACGGAAGCGAGAATTTCAACACCGTGGTAAGTATTACAGAACACATGGAAGAATCGAATCTTTGCCCGCCCATGATCGTAGTGGGTATTTTGCACAAAAACAGACTTGTCGATTTAACCACCGGTACAGATAAAGAATTACCGGATGTTGTGGGCGGCGGCGAGAAATTTATGTCGTATGTCGAGAAAGAACTGATTCCGTATATAGATGCTAATTACCCAACAACATCATACAAAACTTTTATCGGTCATTCGCTTGGAGGTCTTACAGTTATGAATACTTTTTTGCATAATCCAAAATTGTTTAATTCGTATGTTTCTCTTGATGCTTCGCTGTGGTGGAACAAAAAGAAAGTCGTGCAAGAGGCCAAAACGATTTTACCGACTCAAAATTATAAAGGAAAAACATTGTATATGGCAATGGCAAACCGTTTAGAAAGAGGTATTGACACTTTGATTGTTCAAAAAGATACAAGCGGAACTACGGCGCTTCTTCGCAGTAATTTAGAATTTATTAAAGACCTTTCTAAAAACAAAAAGAACCAATTGCGTTTTAAGTATAAATTTTATGAAGATGACAATCATCCTTCCGTTCGTTTGATTGGAGAATATGATGCGCTTCGATTTATTTTTGAATTCTACAAACTTAAAATTTACGACAGCGAATTAAAAAATCCTGATTTTAAATTAGATTCTTTATTGGTGGCGCATTACAAAAATGTTTCTGAAAACATGGGGTATATCGTAAAGCCAGACGAAAGTCAGATTAACAAGTTAGGCTACCAAATGATGGGCAAAAAACAATTAGCAAAAGCCGAAACCTTGTTTAAACTCAACACAACCAATTATCCTGAAAGTGCCAATTGTTATGATTCTCTTGGCGATTTATATCTTGAAAAAGGAGATAAAGCAAAAGCCATTGAAACCTTCAAAAAAGCTTTAACGCTAAAAGCAATTCCGGAAACGAAAGAGAAATTAGAGAAGTTGTTGAAGGAGAAGAAATAATTTATTTGATTTTATATGGGAAAGCTCGACCGTTTTGGTTGGGCTTTTTTTGTGGGGTAAAATCAGGTATAAATACGTGGTTGTTTAGAGTTTGTAATGGATACTTTTGGGAAAGTATATATGTTTAATGTAGTAAAAAAGGTTTTCCGTAAAATTTTGATATATTAAACATAGATATTTGTTTTGTAAAAATTGTAATTATTGTTTTTTGTAAGAAAATAATGTTTTACAATTAAGTTTTTACATATCTTGCTGTTCAATAATTATATTTAATTCAAATTTATCAAAGGCGATAAATTTGAATTAAATTTTTAAGATTTATTAGATGATAAAAACTGAATTTGGAGTTTTTGATGGTGATAAATGGGAATCCATAAGTCAAATTTGTTTTAAACAGAATTTTAGAGAAGAAAGCTACCAAGAGGTAAAAGCAAGTCCAGGAGATTATGGTATTGAAGGGTTTACTCGTACAGGAAAAGTTTTTCAATGTTACTGCCCAGATGAACATTACTCGACTACTATATTATATGAGAAACAAAGAGATAAAATTACAGCTGATTTAAAGAAACTAAAAACATATGAGAATCAATTAAAAGGATTTTTAGGTGATACAAAAATTAATAAATGGTATTTTGTTACTCCAGTTTATGGCAAAAATGAAATTATAACACACTGTACGGCAAAAAGAGACGAAGTAAGATCTTGGAATTTGTCAATTATAGATAATGATAATTTTGAAGTCATTTTTGAAGATATAAGCTTCCTTCATCCGCACTTAAATGTTGCAATTGATTCTACGGGTCAAAAAATAAACTTATCTCCGGATAAGCCGATTAAAGATAATGACAAATTAAAGTGGAAAGGAAAAGAAATAACTTTAGTTGAAAATGCACAGCGAAAACATGCGTTAAGATTTGATAAGACAACCCCGAATGTTGATAAACGTATTGATGACTTAACTGAAAAAACTATCGCCTCTTTTCTACGAGGTAATATTCTATTAAGAATGTGGCAAAATGAATATCCCACTGAATATGAAAAATTCTTATCAATTATAAGTTTAGTAGAGAATGAAGTTGAAGAAAAATGTATGTTTCAAGTTCAGGATAAAAATGAATTATATTTTGGGTTTAAAAATTTAGTTGAAGAAAAAATAAATATTGCTTTTCCAAAATTAGAACAAGAAATGATAATGAACCTAACTAATCAAGTCCTTGCAGATTGGATTTTAAGATGTCCTATAAACTTTGAATAAATGAGAGATTTTGAAATAAAGGATGTGAAGTTTTCGAAAAAGCCTATTTCAATTCCCGTTGATTATAGGCCGATGTATAAAATAGCCCAAATAGTTATGATACTATCAATTACATGTATTGGTAATAAATCAAGCCTTTTAAAGTTGCACTTATTAAGTTGGGCTCTAAAAGATGATAAAAATAAAGATGAAGTTCTAGAATTAATTAAAAAAAATTATGATACTGATATTGCTGTTTGGGGAATTGAACCAGCACTTAATAGAGCCCTTTTGTTTTGTATTTCAGAAAATATTTGCACGCTAGAAAATGGAAAATATTTGCTTACAAAAAAAGGGGAAGATTTTTTTAAAATAATTCTTAAGGCTGAGGTTTTTAAAGAAGAATTTGAGTTTTTGAATTTTATTGGGAAGAAAAAAATAACTGATAATAGAATAGAATCTATTTCAAAAAAATGGTCATTATTCAATGTTAAAAATTAACAAAATAAAATTTGATGTAAATACAGATTCAGGGCTATTTGGTTCAAACTATGAATTTAGTAGCGGACTTAATATCATTAGAGCGGATAATACTAGTGGGAAAAGTAGTTTATTTCAAGCGATATCTTATTGTTTAGGGTTTGAAGAAATAATTGGTGGTAGAAATGAAAAAACTATGCAATCTGTATTTAGAGATCAAGTCGAATATCCTAAAGATTCATTTCATAAAGTAATACAGTCGTTCGTTTATTTAGAAATAGAAAACAGTAAAAATGATATCGTTACAATTAAAAGGAGTGTATTAAGTAATTCTGATAGAAAGCCGCAATTAGTAGACGTTTATTTTGGAAAATTAATAAACAATACAGACGATGTTTTGCCTGAATATAAACCAATGTATATTCATGATAAAGGCGGTGCAACAGATGAAATGTATGGCTTTCATTTATTCTTAGAGAATTTTTTAGATTGGAACTTACCCAATGTTTTAACCAACTCTGGCGATTCAAGAAAATTATATATTCAACAAATTGCTTCATCATTTATGATTGAACAGAAATCAGGATGGTCTGATTTTTTTGCAACAATGCCTCATTTTGGTTTAGCTAATAAAGAGGCGAGAGCTATAGAATTTATTTTAAAATTAGATGTAACTGAGAATAAAAAAAGAAAACAACAAATAGTATTTAATAAAAAAATAATAGAAGATAAGTGGGCAACTTTAAATAATCAATTTATTAGACTTGCGGAGAAAGGTGGAGGGAAAATTGTAGGCATTGAGCAAAAGCCAACAATAATTAATGATTATAGAGGACTCAATATTTTTTTGACCAAAGATGAAGAAGAGTATTCAATCTCAAATTATATTGATTTGCAAATTGAAGAATTAAGATTAACGGAGAAAAAAACTATTTTTTCAGTTGGACAAAATATTTCAACGGATGAAGCTCAACTTGAAAAATTAAATAATTTTATTAATCAGTTATCTTTAAATTATGAACTTCTATCAAATGAATTAAACTTCGACAAAGATCGATTACGTAGTTATAAATCACAATTAAGTTTACTTAAAATTGATTTAGGAAAAAACAAAGGAGCTTTAAAAGTTAAAAATCTAGGTGCGGAATTTGATTTAAAAACTTCAAATGAAGTATGTCCAACATGTAATCAGGATATTAAAGATTCTTTATTGCCTTTAGAAGTAGAGCAGATTCCTATGCGTTTAGAAGACAATATTGACTTTATAGATGCTCAAATTAAAATGATTGTTGTATATATTGAAGGACAGGAAAAGACAATAAATGAAAAAGAAAAAAAAATAGACTTATATAGAGCAAAATTATCAGAATCTAGATCCAATGTAAGACAACTCAAAAAAGAATTAATTTCTGATGAAAGATTACCGTCAATTATTGAAATTGAAAATAGACTAAATTTAAAAAAACGTATAGAGTTTTATAAAAAATTCCTTGAAGATTTTAATCAATTAATTGAAGATTTGAAAGATTTGTCCGAACAATGGAAAAAGATAGTAATTAGTGAAACTAAATTACCGAAAAACTTTTTTTCTAAAAGTGATGATGATAAATTAAAATTTCTTGAAAATCAATTTAAAATTTTACTAAAAGAATTTAATTATACTAGTCAACAAAATGAATTTATACACATTTCAAGAGAAAATTATTTGCCTGTTATAAGTAAACCTTTCGGAGAAGAAACAAAAGATTATAGTATTAGATTTGATTCTTCGGGAAGTGATTTTATTAGATGTATTTGGGCTTATACTTTTAGTTTGTTAGATACATCAATAAAATTTGATGGTAATCATCCAAAATTAATTATGATGGATGAGCCAAAGCAACAAGATGCTGCAATTGAAAATTTTCATACTTTTCTTAAAAGAATTTCTTTTCACGTTAAATCTCAAATATTGATTTTTGCATCTTTTGAAAATTCTGATGAAGCATTTAAAACTGCGACAAAAGATGTGGAGTTTAATTTAGTTTATATTGAAGATAAATTAATAAAACCAATTGAATAATGAAATCCGCATAGAGTAAGAAAATTTAAACTTTATAAAAATGATATTTTTTTGAGTGTAAAAAAATATGATTAGTGAAATAATTTCTTTGAAATAATTTAAATAAATAATATGAATTTAACAATATTGGAAATAAGTGCTTTAGATATTCTTTGGCAGTCATCCGGAGGAAACCTGGAATTTCGAGGAGCGATTGAAAATGAATTAAAAGTGAGAATAGCTAGCAATATGAACTTTTCAATTGAATATCTTTTTAGTCTTTCAAAAATTAAGAATCAGGCATTAACAATTAGTTTTATTCCAACATCTGATGCTTACAATAATTATGGAACTAATATAACGGTAAGTTTAATTTTCGAAGATAAAGAATTAGAAAGAGTTGTAAGTAATTATAGTTCTAAACCATCAATAAATTCATTTGGTATAGTTAAGGCAGAAGTTTTAGTAAAGGATAATTTAAGTTTTGAACAAATTGAAAATTTAAGGACAGTTGGATTTAGTACTTCTAATATTCTTGAATTGATAAGTTTATAATTTTTTATGTGTGCGAAGTCACCCGACTTCGTATCCGTTCCAATAATCAACAAAGAAATTAAACAAAAGACCTCGATCTTAAAAAATCGAGGTTTTTCCATTTATTGTTAAATTAAAATTTTATTCCAAACTCAAATGAAGATTTAAACTTCAGCTAATTCATTCAGCTAAAAAAGCTGTTTTCTGTAGTATTTATTTGGGATTGAAGAGTTTCATGTTCCCTCATCAATTAGGATAAAATGAATATTATCATCTGATTGAAAAATATTTTTCTTAAATTAGAGAAACAATTAAATTCAAAAAAGATGAATCCATCAAAAATAATAGGAATAATTCTAATCGTTATTAGTCTGGGTGTGGGATATATAGGTATCAACAAAATAGCTGACAATACAAAAGAAATTAATTTTTTAGGACTAAAAATTAATGCGTCCAACGAATCTGGTAAACAAGAGGGATACCTTTATTTAGGGCTGGGCGTCATTTTACTTGTGGGCGGAATTTACACTGTCAACAAATCAAATTAAAGTGCTGTAAGTATTGCAAATATTGCTAAAAAAAACCTCGACCTTTAAAAAAGTCGAGGTTTTGCATTTATTATTAATTCTAAAAAAAGTGACAAAAACTTATTCCAAATTCAAATAAGGATTTAAAACTTCGGCTAATTCATTCAGCCAAAAAAAGCTGTATTCAATGTTCATGAGTTCGTTTTTAAGGGTTGCGTCTTCTCGCAGAATTCCTAAGGCAATTATATAATTTAGTTTTCTAATTGCCCTGGACATTTCTTCGGGATCGATTGTGTTGTTGAAAAAATCTGCTAGCCTTGTTTGGGCTTCTGCTGAAAGGGTGTTTGTACTCATAATCTTTGTGTTTAGGAAAAGAACCCGCACAGCTAAGGTGTCCTACGCCACAAAGTGCGTTGCAGTTGTTTCCAATACCGCCACCATACCGCACGGGCAAAAGTTTTTTTGATATCATAATCTTTGTGTTTAGGACTGTAAAGATATCAAAAAAAATATTTTAAGTAAGAAAAGTATTATATTTTAAACAAAGAAAGATTGATAGCTAGAGCAAACAATATCTTATGGTAAATATAAAACGTTATTTTTACAAAATGAGAATAGTTAGATAAATGAAATACATAAAAGACGAAAATGTTTTTGTTCTACTTGGGGGAATTATATTTTTTGCATTATTAATTTGGTGGATCAGAAGTGGGGATATAAAAGAATCTAAAAAATTACAAAAAGATGGTTTAGAAATGGATTCAATGACTAAAATTCGCAGTTGGAAAGTTTATGTTATTGGAGGAATCGCAATTATCGATATGTTGTTTGAAGTTATAAAAAGATTGGTTAAAGCAATATTTATGTGAAACTATGATCGAAGAAATTTTAAAAGATTACATCAATTTTATAAGAACTTTTGAATCTTTATTAAAAGAAAAATACAAACAAGATATAAATCCATGTTCGTTTTCACATACCTATTTTGAAAGAAAAGGCACTATTGAAGGAATTGAATATTGGTTTCACGGAAGCGGTTGTACGGCTCAAAAAGAAGACGTTATTTATGCTTATGATATTGCTGTAAATGAAATTGAGTTTTCGCAATGGAAATTTTCAGAGTTTATAAGAACGCATCCTGAATATCAAAAATTGAATTATAGTGTTGAGCTTGTTGAATATGAATTGTATCAGCTTATCAATAAAGGAATATTGGGTTGGAATATAATTGATGGAATTGACGAAACTTCTTTTGGATGTGTTTTTAAGGAATATAGAGTTCTTCAGGAACCACCTTTTCTTCGTGATTAATTTTTCAAAAAATCTTCTTATGAAACCGAATACCCTAGCCCTGATGGGAGGGAAAATCCTTTTGTGCCGGGGTTCGGCGCAAAAGATTTGGAAGGACAGCAGGAAATAGCTCCTAAATAAATCCCAATTTTTTTAAAATCTCAAATTCTAAATTTCGCTTGTTCGTAAAAATTATAATTTAGTTTTCATAAGCCTTCGACTACGCTCAGGGTGACAATTGGTGTAATTTCAAATTTTAGTTTTCATAAGCCTTCAACTACGCTCAGGGTGACAATTGGTGTAATTTCAAATTTTAGTTTCATAAGCCTTTGACTACGCTCAGGGTGACAATTGGTGTAATTTCAAATTTTAGTTTCATAAGCCTTTCCCCGAAGCCTCGGGGTGCTCAGGGTGACAATTGGTTTGAAAAAAGTCTTATTTTAATACACTTCTGACTTCTGGTTGGCTTTTTAGGTTTTTCACGGTTCTAAATTCGAGGTTCAATATACGCCTTGATTTAGAATGATAAAATTTTTTAAACGCCCACTCTTTTTTCTTTTGTTGATTATTTGGAGCTTAGATAGTTACGCTCAATTATTTCCCGTTCAGTTAACGCCGGTTTTCAATAGTCCGTACAGCATTAAACTATCAGATTACGCCAACAGCACGGATCCTAAAATGCAGTTGCTGATTAATCCCACCGATATTATGATTTCGCAGCGGCAAGTTCGCTTAAAACTATACATACAAGGCAACGGACTCAACATTCAAAGCAGTGATTATATACAAGGACAACGGTCCATTTTTATCAATGGCGGCGAATTGCAAACGCTGACGAATATTGATATTTCGGCTTTGTTCAGGTTAGAAAATCTGCAGGGAATTTCGGCATTGCAATACGCCAACGGATTACCGGAAGGCATGTACAGTTTTTGTTTTGAGATGTTTGATTTTGTCACCAATCAAAAAATATCGCAAAAAAGCTGCGCGAGTTTATATCTGATTTTAAACGATCCGCCACTTTTGAACACACCGCAAAAGAACGAACAGATCGCCGAAAGCAATTTCCCCAATATTATGTTTACCTGGACGCCGCGCCAGATGAACGCCACCAATATTTCGTATAAGTTCGAATTAAAACAGCTTTTGGATCCCACGCTGGATCCGCAATTTGCTTTTCAGATGTCTCCCATTTTATATGAGGAAACGCTTTTTGGAACGGCTTTGCTCTACAATTTAAACATGCCAATTCTGACTCCCGGTTTGCGTTATGCGTGGCGTGTAAGGGCAATTTCGACAACAGGACTTTCAGAAAATGCCGTTTTTAAAAACAACGGTTACAGCGAAATATATTCTTTTAAATACACTCAAAAATGTGATCCGCCTAGATTTGTACTTTCCGAAATTGCATCGCCAACAAGTGTGAAAATAAGCTGGCAAGGATTACCCGATCATACTAAATTTCAGGTTCAGTGCCGAAAGAAATCAATTGTAGAAACCAATAAACGAGGCAGGGAAAAAGAGAAAACTTTTGAATGGTTTTCGACCTACAGCAAGAACAACCAGGCTTTGCTAACTAATCTCGAGCCGGAAATAAGTTATGAATTTAAAGTAGGTTCAACATGTACTTTAGAAGGAGACGGTGTGCAGAGTTTTAGCTATTCTAATACCAATACTTTCAAAATTCCGAAAAAAGAAAGTGCTATTGCCAGTTATAATTGTGGTATAAAACCAATGGTAAATATTGGTAATCAAACGCCAATTACAAATTTAATTCAGAGTGAAACTTTTACGGCAGGAGATTTTCCGGTTACGATTTTAGAATTGCAAGGCAAAAATCCGTATTCGGGACGAGGTTACATTGTTGTGCCTTATCTGGCAGATACTAAAATTGCCGTTGCCTTCACGAACATTACCATCAACACCGATTATCAGCTGATTAACGGCGTGGTGGAAACAAGCTATAATTCGGACTGGAAAAATGTTACGGACACAGAAGATTTTACAGGTGAAGGACAAGGCGGACAAATTGAAGAAGCGCTTTCGTTTGCAATAAAAAATATTGTGATCAATGCCAATGGAGACATTGTAGTTAATGGTGAAAACGGCGAACAGATCACAATTCCCGGTGGAAAAGACACCGTAATTATCGACAGCAGTGGAAAAGTATACGCAGTAGACAGCAACGGAAACGGAAGCGCCCAAGGTACAGAACCTGCTCCTGGAGGAAAACCAACACCCGAAAATACTGATGGCGTTGATAAAAATGGTCAGGCAATAGCGTTTACAGCCAAGGGAGTTACCATTGCTTTTTCGGGAAATGAAAGTAAATATGCATTTGATGCAATGCCAAAAAATGCTTCGGCAACAATTCAAAAATCATATAAAAAAGTAGATGGTTTTGCCTTGCCTTATAAAGCAGTGGTAAACGGTGATACAGATACGGTCGAAGCAAAAGTAATTATTACAGATACGATAGTAAAACCGGAAAAGATTGTTTTTAAAACCCAAAACGGAGCAAATGTTCCGTTTACGAGAAATGACAAAACATTTATACTGAATGTAAAAGGAAATCAGACGTATGCAGAAGAGGAAATACTAGCAGTGATTCAGCAAGGTGAAAAGTGGAAAGTTATTGGTGCTTTTATGCTGGTTCATATTTCAGAAAAAGAAGTAAATCTGGTTTTAGTCCCTTTAAATAAAGAAACACAAATTCCGCCAAATGCAGAAAATGACATCAAAGCTATTTATAAAAAAGCAGGCATAAAACTGAATATTACAAGATCTCAAAAAATCGATTATTCAGATGCTGATGGAAAGATAGATGTTGGCGACACTGATTTTTTTGAAACCTATACCAGCGAAGAACAAACGATCAATAACCTGATTAAGAATTCCATTAATTATAAAACAGATTCATATTATCTGATTTATACTGATTTACCTGCAAGTAAACCCTCAATACAAGGATTTATGGCTTTGAAAGGACAATTTGGTTATGTTTTCTCAAATAATAATTCTGATAACACTAAAATAGCCAGTCATGAATTGGGACATGGAATTTTTGGCTTGGAACATCCTTTTAAAAATAAATCAGAAGAAGGCAAAACCGACTTCTTAATGGATTATGGAACCGGGTTAAATCTTTGGCATAATGACTGGAAACAAATTAATGATCCTAAGTTTAGATTGTATTTGTTTCAGGGAGATGGAGAGGGGGATTTCAATTCGCTTCTTTATGAAATATCACAATTTGAAAAAATTGATTATCAATATGATGATCTAACACCGGAATCTTATTTCAACCTGGGAAAAGTTGACGTCACAGGTGGAGGAGACCGAATTGTAATAAAAGATAAAACAGGACGAGTTACGGATTTATTTACCTCTCCCAATTATACTGCTGAAATGTGGAAAAAGATAAAACAAAGGTTTTGGGTGTATAGTCAAAGCAAAACAACCGAAAGTTATAAATGGACTAGCGGTTATGAAAGTTATACTCTGGGTCAAGGCGGTAAAAACAGCTATTTTATTGGAAATACAGGAACTTTAACCATGATTAATACAGGCAAATATTTGTCGTTAAACTTTGATAATTTTAAATTGAACATGATGGGGAGTATTTACATAGGTCCTAATAATCCTATCGAAAATTCAGGTTTTGAACATATTGGTGAAAAACCAAAAGATGATTATAGTAGAGAACCACAGGATTTGGCTGATGCTGCTGCAAGAGCACATGATAAAGGTTATGATAAGGTTGATGCACAAGGTGCGTATGGTGCATTTATAGCTTCAGTAACTATTCAAGCCGACATTCAATTAGTACGAGGTGCTAGAAAAATAATGGATTTGTATATTAAAAAAGAAATTGATCCTTATACTAAAAACCCCATTTCAGAAGAAACTAACACAAGGGCAAAAAAAATAAACACTTTATTTACTGGAATAATACGAAATAAAGTTGCACGAGGAATTTCTATATTAACAGTTGAACAACAAAAATTATTAGCCAAAATTGATAATTATTTAAATCTTACTATTGATGATATTATAAGCCCTGTTAATGGAGACGGCGAAAAATTTAATCTAAAATAAATTAGAATGAAAAAAATATTAAACTATATATTGATAATTATTATCTCGCTTTGTCTTCTTTATAATTTGATGATGTTCAGTTTAACTTATTTTTATTTTCATCGTTCAGGTGGAGGTGGTTCAAATGAAATAAAAGAATACGAATTTAAAACTACCACTTTTAATTTAAAAAAGGAGTTTAAAGTGATATGCGATAAATCTACTTATCTGTCATATAATGATTCGGCATATTATAGTCATAGTATTGATGTAAATGCAAACACAATTCAAATAACAAAAGAAGGAGAAAAATTAGTTTATTTTCTAATATTAAATGAAAAAGCAGATGATAAAAATCCACATATTGAGTTTTCACTTTATTATATAAATGGAAAATCAAATGATGATTTTGGATGGTTTTCTATCGAAAAATATAATAACGTAAAATTATTTGAAAAAGAAATTATTGAACCATTAGCTAAGAAATATGAAAGAATTGAAGCGGAATAATTTGATGAAAAATACAGCAATAGAAAAAATATTAAGGTACTTAATGATAATTTTTATTACTGGATACATAATTAATAAGCTGCTATTTTTTGGGTTAATTTATTTGTATTTTGGTGGTGGTGTAACTCCTGCAAGTAAAATGGAAGAATATAAGTTTAATACAACAGTTATAAACTTAAAAAAAGAATTACAAACGATTTGTGATAGATCGATATACCTCTCTTATCAAAATTCTGTTTATGGCAAAAATTCAACTAACCAAAATTCAGTGCGGATATTTAAGGATGGAGAAAAATTGACTTATTTTTTAGAGTTAGATAAGGAATCATATGATAAAGACATGCCAGTAAATTTAAGTTTGTATTTCATAAATGGAAAAGGCGAAGATGATTTTGGTTGGTTTTCAAATGAAAAACGCAGTAAAGTAAAATTGTTTCAAGATAGTATAATCAATCCTTTATCTAAGAAGTTTGAAAGAATAGAAGTTGAAGATTGAATTTTAATCTTCTAGCAAAGACAGCAAAATAATTTCAAATTCTAAATTTTTCATTTTTGATATTGATAGAATAGTTGAATATTATTAAATGTTTTATATATTTGATTATAAATACTTTAGCTATGCAGATAAATACTAACGCTCACAATTCGTTTCACAAATCAACGCTGATTTTTGGAGTAATAGTTTGTACTTTCGCACTACTTATTGCAGGACTTGGAATATGGCTTATTTCATTAAAAAGTTCAGGGAAAACCGAATTCGAATTATTTGGACAAAAGTTTTTTTCAGAAAATGTTGGTGTATCAGCAATTTTTATTGGTGCAGTAATTTTAGTATTATCTGTTAGAAGAATTTTAAAATCAATGGATAAAATATCTGATAATTATTCTAAAACAAATTATGATATTCTAAACTCAGGAAGTTCTAAAAAGTCACAGATTGAAGAAACTGATTCAGATAATGATGATTTTGATTCAAGAATTCCGATGTGACAGTATTAAAATCCAATAAATAAATTCCAAATTCCAATTTTTGCTTTTTTGTAAAAATTCTAATTTAGTTTTCATGAGCCTTCGACTACGCTCAGGATGACAATTTGGGGTGAAATTTAAATAGACAAACTCCAAATCCCAACACTTCAACTACGCTCAGGTTGAAATTACTTGTAAATCCCTAAGAAAAAATCCCAAATTCCAAGTTTCATAAGCCTTCGACTACGCTCAGGGTGAAAATTGTTGTAATTGAGTATTTAATTTTAAAAAGCCTTTAAAAAAAACATTTGAACCTTTGTCACTTTGCACCTCTGAACCTTAAAAAAAACTATTTTTGTAATTGAAACGAAAAGCCAAAATTCAGTTATAATGTCAATAATTAAGGAATTACAACAATTATCAGAATCATTAGAAGGAACACTTTTATATGATGATCTTCATAAAACGCTTTATTCGACCGATGCTTCGGTGTATCGGATTAAACCAAAAGCGGTTGCGGTGCCTAAAACTATTGAAGATATTAGTAAACTGATCAGGTTTGCGGCGCAGCATCATATTTCGATTACACCAAGAACCGCCGGAACTTCTCTTGCCGGACAAACGGTTGGTGACGGAATTGTGGTAGATGTTTCGAAAAACTTTACCAAAATCCTGAATTTTGACCCGATTAAAAAAACAGTTACCGTTCAGCCCGGCGTGATTCGCGATGAGCTGAATTTATTTTTGAAACCGCACGGCGTATTTTTCGGTCCGAATACTTCGACTTCAAATCGTTGTATGATTGGCGGAATGGTGGGAAATAATTCTTCGGGAACTACATCGATTCGTTATGGCGTGACACGCGATAAAATTGTAGAAATCAAAGGACTTTTGAGCGATGGATCTGAAGTGGTTTTTAAGGAACTGACTTCCGCTGAATTTATCGAAAAAACCAAAGGCAATACTTTAGAAAACAAAATATATAAAAGTCTTTACGACGAACTTTCGGTAAAAGCAACGCAGGACGAAATTATAAAGGAGTTTCCGAAACCGGAAATTCACAGACGAAATACAGGTTATGCTGTTGATATTCTTTTAAAATCGGATTTATTTGGAGGAACAGAGCCAACAATTAACGTTGGGAAATTACTCTGCGGAAGCGAAGGAACTTTGGCGTTCACTTATGAAATTACCTTAAAAGTAGACGATTTACCGCCAGCCAACAATATTATGGTTGTGGCGCATTATCATAGCATTCAGGAATCGCTGGAATCTGTTGTAGTGGCAATGAAACATCATTTGTACACTTGTGAAATGATCGACGATACGATTTTGGATTGTACCAAAACAAATCGCGAGCATATTAAAAACAGATTCTTTTTGCAAGGCGAACCCAAAGCAATTATGATGTTTGAAGTGGCTTCGCACGATGCAGAAGATGCCGAAAATCAGGCGAATGCTTTAATTGCAGATTTAGAAAAAAATAACTTTGGTTACGCGCTCGTAAAAATTTACGGAGCGGATATCGAGAAAGTAAACGAACTTAGAAAAGCCGGTCTCGGGCTTTTAGGAAGTATCGTTGGTGACGACAAAGCAGCCGATTCTATTGAAGATACAGCGGTTGAGTTGAGTGATTTACCGGCTTATATTGCAGAATTTTCGGCAATGATGTTGCGTCACGGACAAGGCGCGATCTACTATGCTCATGCCGGAGCGGGAGAACTGCATTTGCGTCCGGTTTTGAATTTGAAGAAAACATCTGACTTAAAATTATTTAGAACCATCGCGACCGATGTAGCAATTTTGGTAAAAAAATACAGAGGTTCGTTAAGCGGTGAACACGGCGACGGAATTGTGCGCGGTGAGTTTATTCCGTTTATGATTGGCGAAACGAATTATGAATTGCTGAAAAGAATCAAATTGGCGTTTGACCCGAATTCGGTTTTGAATATCGGGAAGATTGTGAACGCTTTAAAAATGGACGAAAACCATCGCGTGGTTTCGGGCAGGGTAGAACCGGATATTAAAACGTTTCAGGATTTCTCAGACAGTTTAGGAATTTTGCGCGCTGCCGAAAAATGCAACGGATCCGGAGATTGCCGAAAATTGCCTTCGGCAGGAGGAGCAATGTGTCCGAGTTATCGTGCGACCAAAAATGAAAAAGAAACCACGCGTGCGAGAGCCAATGCATTACGCGAATATTTGACCTATTCGGAGAAAGAAAACAAATTTGACCAGAAAGAATTATACGAAGTTTTTGAGTTGTGTGTAAGTTGTAAAGCCTGTGCCAGCGAATGTCCGAGTAATGTGGACGTTGCAACTTTAAAAGCAGAATTTTTATACCAATATCAAAAAGCAAACGGATTTTCAACCCGAAACAAAATTTTTGCACACAATGCAAAACTGAATAAAATGGGAAGTAAGTTTCCGTCGATTACCAACTTTATTTCGAATCAATCGCTCGTGAAGAAAAGTATGGGAATTGCGCCGGAAAGACAAGTTCCGTTATTGGCAAAACGAACTTTCAAAAAATGGTACGAAAATCATAAACCACAACAAAATGATTTCCCAAACGGACAAGTGTATTTGTTTAATGATGAATTCACGAATTATTATGACGTAAATATTGGAATCGATGCTTTTGAATTATTGACCAAATTAGGTTACGAAGTTTTAGTTGTAAATCACGAAGAAAGCGGAAGAACGTATTTATCAAAAGGTTTTCTGGAAGAAGCCAAGAAGATTGCTAATATCAACGTAAATATCTTTAAAGATTTAATTTCCGCGAAAGCGCCATTAATTGGAATAGAACCTTCGGCAATTTTGACTTTTAGAGACGAATATTTACGTTTGGCAGATGATAAAGAAGCGGCTGAAAGAGTGGCGCAAAGTGCCTTCACGATTGAAGAATTCTTTAAAAAAGAAATCATCGACGGAAAAATAAAACCGGATTCTTTCTCTGAAGAAAAGAAAGAAATCAAAATTCACGGACATTGCCATCAGAAATCTTTGAGTTCGGTTGAAGCAACTTTTGCCATGCTGAATTTACCAACAAATAATGTTGTTACAATTTACAATTCAGGTTGTTGCGGAATGGCGGGATCTTTTGGTTACGAAAAAGAACATTATCAGGTCAGTATGCAAATGGGAGAAGATACATTATTCCCAAAAGTGCGTGCCACCGCCGAAAACGTAAAAATCGCCGCTGCAGGAACCAGCTGCCGCCATCAAATTTTTGACGGAACAAGTAGAGAAGCACAACATCCGGTAAGTATTTTGAAAAGCTGCTTGAAGTAAAAAAATGTTCGCCACGAATGTCACGAATGAGCACGAATTTTTTTGTTTCTAATCTTTGTCTAATTTTTTTTTGCCACAGATTATAGGATTTAAATGATTTTGTTTCACGCAGATTTAAAATGATTTGAGCAGATTTAATATGGATTTTTATTAAATTAATTTGCGTGCATCTGCTTAAATCATTTTAAATCTGCGTGAGAAAATAATTCGTAAAATTTGTTTAATTCGTGGCAAAAAAAAAACTTTGCGACTTTGAGCCTTCGTGGCGAAAAAAAACACCATTAAAACAAAATCGTTTTATATATTTGAAATCAGGATAATTTTTGCATTATTTGCAAAATAAAACCACAAAGACCGAAATAAATTAATTTTAAAAGCAAAACCACATATGGCATTATCAGGTTTATTCCGAAAAAAAACGGTACAAGATATTCTGAAACAAGTTGCAAAAAACGAAGCAGACGGTCATAATGCATTAGGAAAGCATTTGACAACGAGGGATTTAACTGCCTTTGGGATCGCTGCGATTGTTGGAGCAGGAATTTTTAGTACTATCGGTAAAGCCAGTGCGGATGGTGGACCAGCGGTTATTTTCTTGTTTTTGTTTACGGCACTTGCCTGTAGTTTTGCCGCTTTTGCTTACGCCGAATTTGCCTCGATGGTTCCCGTTTCAGGAAGTGCTTATACGTATTCGTATGTGGCTTTTGGCGAAATTATTGCCTGGATTATCGGTTGGGCTTTAATTATGGAATATGCAGTAGGTAATATAACGGTCGCGATATCGTGGAGTGATTATTTTACAGGACTGCTCCAGAGTGGCGGAATTCATCTCCCGCAATGGATTCAGATGGATTATCTAACCGCTTCCAACGGATTTAAAGATGCCACAGCTTTAATGCAGGGTGGAAAATCTTTTGAAAATTTAAGTACTTCATTGCAAGCTGCATATACAGCCTGGACAACAGCGCCAACTATTGGATCGTTCCATTTTGTGGCTGATTTACCGGCATTGTTTATCATTGTTTTGATTACGGCATTAGTTTACAGAGGAATGAAAGAATCTCGTAATGCGAGTAACGTAATGGTCGTGGTAAAACTTTGCATCGTACTTTTAGTTATTGCCGTTGGAATTTTTTATGTAGATACAGCAAATTGGGATCCGTTTGCACCAAATGGAGTTAGCGGAGTTTTAAAAGGAGTTTCGGCTGTTTTCTTTGCCTATATTGGTTTTGATGCCATCTCTACAACAGCAGAAGAATGTAAAAATCCACAGCGTGATTTACCACGCGGAATGATGTGGGCCATTATAATTTGTACACTTTTATATATCGCTATTGCCTTGGTTTTAACCGGAATGGTGCGTTATAACGAACTAAATGTTGGAGATCCTCTTGCATTTGTTTTCGATAAATTAAACTTAAAATGGATGTCGGGAATTATTGCCGTAAGTGCCGTAATTGCTATGGCGAGCGTTTTATTGGTTTTCCAAATGGGACAACCTCGTATCTGGATGAGTATGAGCCGTGATGGTTTATTGCCAAAGAAATTTTCTACCGTTCACCCAAAATTCAAAACACCATCATTTGCAACCATTGTAACCGGTTTTGTGGTGGCAATTCCAGCCTTGTTTTTGAATTTAACAATGGTAACGGATTTATGCAGTATCGGAACTTTATTTGCCTTTGTATTGGTTTGCGCCGGAGTTTTGGTTTTACAAAATAAACCTGAAATTCCAAGAGGAAAATTCAAAACACCCTATGTAAATTCAAAATTTATCATGCCGGTTTTAATGATTGCGGGATTATATTATGCTTTTGCTTTCAACAATAAAGCGACAATGGCATTTATTAATAATGAATCACAAACCTATGATGCAACAACGATCATTACTTCATTAAACAAAGAAGAATCGACAAAAGTTTACAATTATCTGGAAAGCATTGATGTTAAAAATAAAACTGCCGAAACATCAGATTTAGAGCATTTATTAGGTCAATATCAGGATGACGAAGCAAAATATGCTGAGGTTGTAAAAGGATTGCCAATCAGCGATTCATTAAAATACGAATCAGGTTTCAGTTTATTCAAACACAAAATTCCAATGTGGATATTCCTATTTGTTTTGGTTGGATTAGCCATTTGGGCATTCAGAAAAAATCTTTCTTTAATTCCACTTTTGGGACTTATCTGCTGCCTTTACATGATGGCCGAATTAAGCGTTTGGAACTGGATTTACTTCACTATCTGGTTGCTAATTGGGTTGTTTATATACTTTACGTATAGTAGAAAGAATAGTAAACTTAATTTTCCTAAAGAAGCCTAGATAATTATTAATTATAAATAGAAATGCCGTTCTGAGATTATTCTTAGAACGGCATTTTTATTTAGCAACCAACGATTAGTTATAAAAAAAAATCGCCACGAATTCACGAATTGATTATAAAAAAAATCGTGAATTCGTGGCGAAAAACCGCAAAGTATTTATACAGAATAATTAGTGAAAATTAGTGAAATTCGTGTTTCAAAATTCCTAATTCCACTATACATTCCTTCATGATTTCATAAGTACGCTGAATATCATTATCCAAGCCAATCGAAAAACGAATCAAACCATCTGTCAATCCCATTTCGTGTTGTTCTTCAAGCGGAATCTCACTCGAAGTCGAAGTTCCCGGCGCGCTGAATAACGTTTTGTAAAATCCTAAACTTACCGCTAAATAACCCAGGTTTTTTGCTTGCATCAACTCCATCAATTCATTGGCTTTCTCCAAAGTGCCAACATCAATCGTCAGCATTCCGCCAAAACCATATTCAGGGTTAATCATCGTTTTGTACAATTCATGGCTCGGATGACTTTTCAATCCCGGATAAACCGTTTTTAAACCGTCAGCCTCAAATTGATCCGCCAGAAAATGCGCGTTATGGCTATGTTGTTTGATTCGGATATGAAGCGTGCGCAGGTTTTTCATCACAGAAGCCGAACGCAAACTATCCATTGTTGGTCCCAAAAGCATGCTCGCACCCGAATTTACATTTTTCAGCGAATTAATAAATTCTTTCGACGCACAAGTCACACCGCCAACCGTATCGCTGCTTCCGTTAATGTATTTTGTCAAACTATGAATCACAATATCAGCACCTAATTTTGCAGGAGAAACAGACAATGGCGAAAACGTATTGTCCACCACCAGTTTCAAATCATGCTTTTTAGCAATTCGAGCCAAACCAGCAATATCCGCCACTTCCAACAACGGATTACTCACCGTTTCGCAATACAAAACTTTCGTTTTTGGCGTAATTGCCGCTTCTACAACATCCAGTTTTGTAATGTCTACAAAGCTCGTTTCGATTCCAAATCGTGGCGTAAAATTCTTCAAAAAAGCATAAGTTCCACCATAAATAGTCCGGCTCGAAACAATGTGATCACCCGCGCCGCACAACTGCAATAGAGTAGGCGTAATCGCGCCCATTCCTGATGCCGAAACATTCGCCGTTTCCGTTCCTTCCATAGCCGCCAACGCCTGATCCAGATACAAATTACTTGGCGACGAATGGCGCGAATACAAATAACAGCCTTCCATATTTCCTTCAAAAGTATCGAACATCGTCTTTGCCGAAAGAAACGTATAAGTCGAAGAATCAGAAATTGAAGGATTCACACCTCCAAATTCACCAAAATACTGCAAATCCTGAATTTTATCTGCCGGGTTAAAATTTTTCATTTTTTATGTCATTGCGAGGAACGAAGCAATCTCATCCTCAGATTAGTATTTATTGTTTTGAATTTATCATTGAAATTTATTTGTCATCCTGAGCGTAGTCGAAGGATAAGGAGCTATTTCCAGCTTTCCGTTTCAAGTCCTCATAAAAAAGGCAAGTTTCTAATGTTATAAAAGAGCTTCCGTTGGTCGCTTTTTTAGAACAAGAAACTTTTGCCTTTTTTACTCCGGGCTTTCCACTTCAATCTGGGCTATGAAACCCGTTTTCAAAAGAAATTCCATTCAAAATAACAGCTTACTAGAAAATTAATCAATAATGCATTCAATAATTAGATTTTAAAACTACATAAATTAATTATTAAGGATTATTAATCTAAATTTGTTTTAGAAAACACAACACAATAGATTTTCTTTCATTTCAAAAACAACAAAATGACATTAGACGCCACCGATAAAAAACTCCTCGTTTTATTACAAACCGACAGTAAAAAAACAACCAAAGAATTATCTCTCAAACTCAACCTTTCTGTGACCGCAGTTTATGAACGTATCAAAAAGTTAGAGCGCGAAGGAATCATCAAAAACTATGTAGCCTTGGTCGATAAAACCAAAATCGAAAGAGGATTTGTCGTTTTCTGTCACCTAAAACTCATCCAGCACACCAAAGAATTCCTAACCAAATTCGAAAGCGAAGTCATCAAACTCAACGAAGTTTTAGAATGTCATCACGTAAGCGGCGATTACGATTATATACTCAAAGTATTAGTAAAAGATATGGAAGCGTACAGAGAATTTTTGGTAACCAAACTCACTTCGTTACAACACATTGGCAGCACACAAAGTATGTTTATGATTAGTGAGGTGAAGAATTCGACGGTGATTTTTTGAGGAAGGTTCAAAGGTTCAGAGATTCAAAGGTTTTTAATCTCGCAAAGTCGCAGAGCTTTTTAATAGTTAAGATTGAATAGCGTCCAGCTAAAGCAGGAGGCAATTCAAAAAAACTTTGCGACTCTGCGTCTTTGCGAGATTAAAAAAAGAAAAACTTTACATCCCGATTGTGTAACTCTTAGCGAACTTTGCGCTTAAAAACATTGTGTCTTTGTGCCTTCGTGGCAAAAAACTCTTTCCCAAAATTTCACACAAAAAACATTGAAATTTAAACTTTAAACAAAACTTTATTCCTTAATTTTGTATCGCTAAAAATAAATATAGACAAACTATGAGTTCATTTGACGTAGTCATTATAGGTTCAGGTCCTGGAGGATATGTATCAGCAATTCGTTGCGCACAATTAGGTTTCAAAACTGCAATTGTAGAAAAATATAATTCATTAGGCGGAACTTGCCTTAACGTAGGTTGTATTCCTTCAAAAGCATTACTTTCTTCTTCTCATCACTATGCTGAAATTGCTCATTTTGCAGATCACGGAATCGAAGTTTCGGGAGATGTAAAAATCAATTTAGAGAAAATGATTGCTCGTAAACAAGCAGTTGTAGATCAAACCGTAGGTGGAATCAACTACTTAATGGATAAAAATAAAATTACTGTTTTCACTGGTTTAGGCTCTTTCGTAGACGCAACGCACATTGCAATTGCAAAAGCTGACGGAACATCTGAAACTATTGAAGCAAAATATACTGTAATCGCTACAGGTTCAAAACCATCTTCTTTGCCATTCATCAAAATTGACAAAGAAAGAATCATCACTTCTACTGAAGCTTTAGAATTAAAAGAAGTTCCAAAACACTTAGTCATTATTGGTGGAGGAGTTATCGGAATCGAGCTTGGACAAGTTTACTTACGTTTAGGAGCTCAGGTTTCTGTAGTGGAATTCATGGACAGAATTATTCCGGGAATGGACGGTTCTCTTTCTAAAGAATTAACTAAAGTATTGAAAAAACAAGGAATGAAATTCTACGTTTCTCACAAAGTAAAATCAGTAGAAAGAAACGGCGATGTTGTTGTTGTTCAGGCTGAAAATGCAAAAGGAGAAACAATCACGCTTGAAGGAGATTATTCATTAGTTTCTGTTGGTCGTCGTCCTTACACAGACGGATTAAACGCTGACAAAGCGGGAGTTAAAATCTCAGACAGAGGACAAGTTGAGGTAAACGATCATTTGCAAACAAATGTTCCAAATATTTACGCAATTGGTGATGTTGTTCGTGGAGCAATGTTGGCGCACAAAGCGGAAGAAGAAGGAACGATGGTTGCTGAAATTTTAGCGGGTCAAAAACCACATATCGATTATAACTTAATTCCTGGTGTTGTTTACACTTGGCCGGAAGTTGCTGCAGTTGGACAAACTGAAGAGCAATTGAAAGCGGCTGGAGTGGCTTACAAATCTGGAAGTTTTCCTTTCAAAGCGTTAGGACGTGCAAGAGCAAGTGCTGACTTAGACGGATTTGTAAAAATCCTTGCTGATGAAAAAACAGATGAGGTTTTAGGAGTTCACATGATTGGAGCACGTACAGCAGATTTAATTGCTGAAGCCGTTACTGCAATGGAATTCAAAGCTTCTGCTGAGGATATTTCAAGAATGAGCCACGCCCATCCAACTTTCGCGGAAGCGGTAAAAGAAGCAGCATTGGCAGCTACTGAAAACAGAGCAATACACGTATAATTTACGTAAACATATATTTTTAAAACCCGTCATATTATTTATGACGGGTTTTTTATTTTCAGCATATTTTTATGCTTCGGAAAATATAATAATCAAAAATAATTTTGTAAATTAGTTGGAGAATTCAGATGTTATCTTTGTTATAATAAAAAGGTAACATCATGAAAAATAAATATATAGCTCCTGTTTTACTTGGAGCAGGAATTGCTTTTCTGCTTTATTCTTGCGGTTCGACAATTCCAAAAAATGCAACTGCAGTTAACAACTTTGACAAAGCAAAATACTTGGGAAAATGGTACGAAATTGCCAGATTGGATTTTAAGTATGAAAAAGGGCTAAACAATGTAACGGCAGAATATTCGCTAAACGACAACGGTACTATAAAAGTTGATAATAAGGGCTATAATGTCAAAAAAGACAAATGGGAAGAAAGCATCGGGAAAGCCAAGTTCGTCAAAAAAGACAATGTTGGTATGCTTAAGGTCTCATTTTTTGGTCCTTTTTATGCCGGTTATAATGTAGTGGCGATTGATCCGGATTATAAATATGCACTTGTTTTTGGCGAAAGCCTCAAATATATGTGGATTCTTTCAAGAGAAACTTCAATACCGGAAAACATCAAATTGGATTACCTTAGAAAAGCTCAGGAAATTGGTTATGATACCTCTGAACTTGTATGGACAAAACACGATAAAAATTAGAAAAACAAAACCCGACATTTATTAAGTGTCGGGTTTTTTTTATGTGTGATTGAAATTAAATTATGCTCTGAAAACACTTCTGTAATTATCCCAATATCTGTAAATTAAAAACAAGTTAGCAAGGAATAACAGGGCTGCGATTGGCAAACCTTCCGGAGCCAGAAAATAATTGATGAACAAAATATTTACCGTAATAGGTAAGATCAGAATATTAGCTAATGTTACATAACGTCCGGTTACAAATGCAATTCCGCAAAGCAATTCAATTGATTTAGCCAGCGGCATTAAATACGTAGAAGCCATTAAACCAACATTGAAGGCTTTAAAATTTCCTGTAGTTTCTGGTTCCGGCATTAAATGAAAAAAATAACTAATAGACGCAAAAAGTAATAATAGACCGATTAAGACGCGGATAATAATGGTGGCAATTTTCATAATACTAGGATTTAAGATAGGTTAAAAAAATATAATTTATTTTGCTGATAAACATTACAAATCGAATTCTCTAATAAAATGAAAATCTGTTTTTAAGCTTGCTTTATTGAGAATCTAATAATCAATACAATCCTATTTTGGGATTAATTTAATCCTATATCAAATATAATGAATTTTTTCTTATTAAATTGCTACTTAATTAACAGTTTTTGTTATTTCCTGATATATTTTCTATACACGAAAAAGCCTCCAAAACCAATTAAAATAAACGGCCAAAGATTTAAAAAGAATACAAAAACGGCTTCCAGAATATACCAGCCATTTTTAAGCGCATCAATAATCTGAATGCCTAAATTCGGTTTATATGAATTGCTGTCTTTTTCACTCGCAGCAATTTCCTGTCTGATCGTTTCATTTTGATAAAGTTGCAAAGTAACGGTGCTGAAATTAACCTGATCCTGCAATGATAAGTTATCTATGGTACGATTGTCATTTGCTTCTTTTTGGTTGGTCAAAGTATTTTCGGCATCCATAATATCATTTATTTTTTTGCCTTTTTCGTCAATTGCTTTTTCGACTCTTTTCTCGTTTACAGCACTTCTGTTTTGCGAAAGCTGATTAGATAATAATTTCAACGAGACATCATCGGCCTTAATAATTCTGAAGTCCAGAAAATCAATTTGTCTGGCGATGCTTTTAATTACGGTGTCAAGTTGGGTATTTGGTACGCGAATTGTAATATTATTTTCTACAGAATATTTAGTAGTTTCTAATGTACTGTCCTGACTAATTTTAGTTTTAATCTGGTCGTGAATATTGCTTTGTAAATTGGTATACGTAACATAACCTCCAAATTTGGCTACGGCATTTTCAATTGCATAAGTAGATTTGACGACGTTTTTAACCTTGAATTTAATATCGGCTGTTCGAATAAATTTCTGCTTGCTGTCTTTCTTTTCGACTGCTGCCGAGGATGAAACAGCTGTGCTGTCTGTTGTTTGAGAATCTGCAGCTGCTTCGCCGGAAGCATAGTCCGCTTTTTTACAGGAAAATAGTAATGCGATGATTACCAAGGTTGTCAAACCTAATTGTGCAATTGTTTTCATAAAAGTTTTTAAAGTTGATTAATAAATAAAAGTTTGAGTCTCATTAATTAATGTTTTGTGTTAAAAAAATGATTTGTTAATGAGTGTTAATTCGATATACTAAAAAGTGTGCCAATAATTTTTGGGTATTCTTTTATTGAAGGATTTTTTTTGTCGTAATTTTGAAGTCTAAAATTTATACTTTTTTGAGAGTTTCCATCCATAAACATATTCCCAATCCAGAGCAGTTTAAGCAGCAACTCCTATCATGGTCACAACAATTTCGCGAGGTAGTTTTTTTGGATAGCAATTCCTATCCGCAAGAATATTCGAGTTTTAATTGCATGCTGGCCGTTGATGCTTTTACGTCTTTAAAAACTGATTTTCACAATGCTTTTGAAGACTTAAAACAATACCAGCAAACCACAAAAGACTGGCTTTTTGGGTATTTGACATACGATTTAAAAAATGATATCGAAGATTTAAAATCATCCAATTTTGATGGTTTGGATTTTCCGGATTTGTTTTTCTTTCAGCCAAAAAAAATATTTATACTGAAAGAAAATGAACTCGAAATTCAGTATTTATTGCTTTGCGATGATGAGCTTGAAGAGGATTTTGATGAAATTATTAAAAATAATTACGAGTCGTTTGTCACAGTGAGCGGAGTCGAAGTGGAACAAAGAATTTCTAAGGAATTTTACATCGAAAAAGTAACAAAAATGCTGGAACACATTCACGCAGGTGATATGTATGAAGCTAATTTTTGTATGGAATTTTATGCCGAAAATGCCATTATAAATCCGCTTGAGAAATTTGAGAAACTAAATGAAATTTCGCAGGCACCATTTTCCGTTTTTTTCAAAAATCATAAACAATATTTGCTTTCCGCTTCACCGGAACGTTATCTAAAAAAAACAGGAGAAACTTTGATTTCCCAACCAATAAAAGGAACTTCAAAACGATTTTCAGATCCAAAAGAAGATGAAAAATCAAAGCAATTCCTGGAATCAGACGCAAAAGAACGCGCAGAAAATATCATGATTACCGATTTGGTTCGGAATGACTTGTCGCACACAGCCCAAAAAGGTTCGGTTGAAGTGGTAGAACTTTGCAAGATTTATTCGTTTTTGCAGGTACATCAAATGATTTCGACCGTAACATCAAAATTAGATCCGCAATATTCTCCAATCGATGTTTTAAAAACTACTTTTCCAATGGGAAGTATGACCGGCGCGCCAAAGATTTCGGTAATGAAAATCATCGAGAATCTGGAAGAAACCAAACGTGGTTTGTATAGTGGCGCAGTAGGATATTTTACACCCGAAGGCGATTTTGATTTTAATGTCGTAATCAGAAGCATTTTGTACAATCAGGAAAATCAGTACGTTTCTTTTTCGGTAGGAAGTGCCATAACATCATTATCTATTCCTGAAAAAGAGTACGAAGAATGTTTGTTGAAGGCTAAGGCAATGCATGAAGTTTTAAGGTAAAAAAGTTTGCCACGAATTTTTTATTTTTTTGCCACAGATTAGAGGATTAAAAGGATTTATTTCACGCAGATTCTGAAGATTATAGCAGATCTGAATAGATTTTATTAAAATTAATTTGTGTTTATCTGCTTAAATCTGTGTAAAATTCATATTAAATAATCTGTGTAAATCTTTTAATCTGTGGCAAGAAAAATCTGCTCAATCTTCGAGAAAAAATAATTCGTGAAAATTTATGCAATTTGTGGCAAAAAAATAGCAGTAAAAAAATTAACGCTTAACATTTCATTTAAAAAATAGATCGAATTTAATTTTTACTTTTATACGATGCTTTTAAAATTTCAAAATCACATCGCTTCAAGGTTTCCATTTCTGGAAGATAAAAAACTATTTCTGGCTGTAAGCGGAGGTTTAGACAGTATGGTTTTACTGCATTTATTTCAGCAATTGCCGTATGAAATTGCCGTTTTGCATTGTAATTTTCAATTGCGCGGACTTGAAAGTTTTGGCGATCAGGATTTTATTCGAAACTATTGCGATCAGAATACTATTCCTGTTTTTACTACACAATTTGACACAGAAGCTTTCGCAAAAGACTATAAATTATCGACTCAGGTTGCAGCACGCGAATTGCGTTACAGTTGGTTTTATGAACTTCTGGAAACCGAAAACTTCGATTATATTTTAACGGCGCATCACGCCGATGATAATCTGGAAACCTTTATAATCAATTTAACACGTGGAACGGGATTAGACGGTTTGACTGGAATTCCGGAGCAAAATGACCGGATTATTCGTCCGCTTTTGCCTTTTTCGAGAGAAGAAATTTTGAAATATGCCGAGGGAAATAAGATCGAATGGCGGGAAGACAGCAGTAATGCCTCTAATAAATACCTGAGAAATAAAATCCGTCATGATTTAGTTCCGATTTTAAAAGAGATCAATCCAAATTTTTTGAATGCTTTTCAGAAAACGCAATTGTATTTGCAGGAATCGAAGGAAATGGTCGAAGATGCTTCGATTATGATTTATCAGCAAGTGGCAAAAGAAGCCGGTGAGGACATTCATTTTGATTTAAACCAACTTAAAAAATTACCCAATTATAAATCGTATTTATACCAATGGCTGAATGAATTTGGTTTTGTTGCCTGGAATGATATTTACGATTTAGTTGACGGACAATCAGGCAAACAGGTTTTTGCAGCTGAATTTCGATTGTTGAAAAACCGTGATATTTTAATTTTAAATCCACTTTCTGAAATGTCAGAAAAGGAAGAATTTGAAATTAATGAAAACGATACAGAAGTTAATTTTCCCTTAAATTTAAAGCTTTGTAATGTTAGTCACATAACATTAGATTCAAATAAAGCTATCTTTGTGGACGCTGAAAAAATCCAATTTCCGTTGGTTTTGCGTAAATGGAATGAAGGAGATGTTTTTCAGCCTTTTGGCATGAACGGCAAGTCGAAAAAAGTGAGTAAACTTTTTAAAGATGAAAAATTGTCGCTCATTGAAAAAGAAAAAACGTGGCTTTTGTGTTCTGATAATCAAATTGTTTGGGTTGTTGGAATAAGGCAGGACGAACGTTTTAAAATTGAAGAGCCTACTAATAAAATACTAAAAATAGAATTACAATAAATGAACTTTAATCAATACCCTCAAACGATAATGTCGAAAAGTGTCTGGAATAAAATCATCATAATTTTACTGTTTTTTGCTTTTGCAAAGGGCAATGCTCAAATTTTAGAGCCTGTCAAATGGACTTCTAAAATTGAAAAAAAAGGCAATAATGCGGTTTTAATTTTTGATGGAACAATAGAAAAAGACTGGCATATGTATTCGCAATTTACTCCGGATGGCGGACCGCTTGCTCTGGAAATTGCGTTTAAAAACCAAAAAGGAAATTACGAATTAATAGGCAAAGCCAAAGAAGGAAAGACCAGAAAAGCATTTAATGATATTTTTGGAGTAGATGAAATTTTCTTTGAAGGAAAAGCACATATCGAGCAGGAAATCAAGATTATAAACCCGAATTTAAAAACAGTAGATGTCGATTTTGACTTTCAGGTTTGTAAAGAAGTTTGTATCAATTCGAATAAAAAATTCTCAATCAGCGTTCCTTCCACTTTTAAAATGGACGCTGTTCCAACTATTTCTGAAACAAAATTAGATGAAACGAAAGTTCCGGCTTTGGTTGTAGATACTGTGTCAGAAGTTCATTCTGCAGAAAAACTTAAACTGGAAAAAATAGATCATGCTACATCAAAAGTTATAGACGATGTGCAAAAACCAGTGCCAGCAAGAAGTTTATGGTCGATCTTTTTTATCGCTTTTATTTCAGGATTTGCAGCATTGTTAACGCCTTGTGTTTTCCCAATGATTCCTATGACGGTGAGTTTCTTTACCAAACAAAGTAAAAGCAGGGCAAAAGGAATTAGAAACGCTATTATTTACGGGCTTTCGATTATTGCTATTTATGTAATATTAGGATTAATTGTAACCAAAGTATTTGGTGCCGATGCTTTAAATGCATTGTCTACAGACGTTTGGTTTAATTTAATATTCTTTGTTTTACTGATTGTTTTTGCAGTTTCATTTTTGGGAGCATTCGAAATTATGCTGCCAAATTCATGGGCAAATAAAGCAGATAAGCAAGCAGACAGAGGCGGAATTATCGGTATATTGTTTATGGCTTTGGCTTTGGCAATTGTTTCCTTTTCTTGTACAGGACCAATTGTGGGGACTTTATTGGTAGAAGCGGCTTCAAATGGCGGAATTGCTCCGGTAATTGGAATGTTAGGTTTCTCCTCTGCTATGGCATTGCCATTTATGTTGTTTGCTATGTTTCCGGGCTGGTTAAATACGTTGCCAAAATCCGGCGGATGGCTAAACACCGTAAAAGTTGTTTTAGGATTTTTAGAATTGGCTTTGGCATTCAAATTTTTATCAAATGCCGATTTAGTTCTACAATTGCATTTACTGGAAAGAGAAGTTTTCTTAGCGATCTGGATTGCTATTTTTGGAACTCTGGCTTTTTATCTTTTCGGAAAAATCACATTGCCACACGATAGTCCGACAAATCATATTTCAGTAGGAAGATTATCTTTTGGATTAATTGTATTGACTTTTACAATTTACTTAATTCCGGGACTTTGGGGAGCGCCTTTAAAATTGATAAGTGCTTTTCCGCCGCCACAAACCTATAGCGAAAGTCCATTAGGATTTGGAGGTTCAGGAAGTGGAAACGGTGTTGTTTCTGAAAAAGGTTTACCGGAAGGTGCTGAATTAGGTCCACATGGAATTATGGTTTTTCATGATTACGAAGGTGGTTTGGCTTTTGCAAAATCAATCAATAAACCAATTATGCTGGATTTTACCGGTTATGCCTGCGTAAATTGCCGAAAAATGGAAAACAATGTTTGGTCTGACGAAAGAATTCTGCCAATTTTAAAAAATGATGTCGTACTGATTTCTCTTTATGTGGATGACAAACGCGAATTGCCAAAAGAAGAACAATTTGTAACTACTTCGGGAGATAAAATCATAACGGTTGGTGATAAATGGACGGATTTTATGATCTCAAAATACAAAACAAATACACAGCCTTTATATGTAATAACAGATTTAGAAGGAAAGAATTTAAACGATTCTAAACCTACAATAAGTTATGTTACTACAGAAGAATATTTAACCTGGCTGAAACACGGTATTTCTAATTTTTAATGAAAGAATAAAGAGAATAGAATATAATATAGAATAAAGAATAAAGAGTATAGAAACAAGAGTATAGAAACAAGAGTATAGAATGAAGAGTATGGACTATTGATTAAATATCAAACTTCTATATCTAAACTCTATAATCTAAAGTCTACAATTAAAATCTATAATCTATAATCTATTCTCTATATTCTATTCTCTTTAATCTTTAATCTTTAATCTAAAATCTAAAATAAATCAAAAAAGCACTCTGAAAACAGAGTGCTTTTTTTTGGTTAGTTGGTTTTTTGGTTTTAATATATAATCTTTAATTATTATAGGTATTCTCCGTGTTGAGAGATATCTAATCCTAATTCTTCTTTTTCTTCAGTAACTCTTAGAGGAGTAATTTTATTTACAACGAAGAATAAAATATACGAACCTACAAAAGCGAATATTGAAACAAGCACTAAAGCTTTTAATTGCGTTAAGAATAATGTAGCATCACCAAAGATTAAACCTTGATTGTCACCAACAACTGAATTTACAGTGTTAGAAGCAAAAACTCCTGTTAATAGCATACCTACCATTCCTCCAACACCGTGACAAGCGAAAACGTCAAGTGCATCGTCGATTTTTCCTTTAGGAAATTTACTAACAACAAGATTACTTATTACAGCGGCAATAATACCAATTGCAAGAGCGTGAGGAATGCTCACAAAACCTGCAGCAGGCGTAATGGCAACTAAACCAACTACAGCACCAATACAAGCGCCCATAGCAGATAATTTGTGACCTAATATTTTATCAAGGAAAACCCATGCCATAGCAGCAGATGCAGCAGCAATAGTTGTTGTTCCTAATGCCTGAGCAGCAAGACTTCCGGCTCCAACAGCAGAACCCGCATTGAATCCAAACCATCCAAACCATAATAAACCTGTACCTAATAATACGTATGTAATTCTCGCAGGGTTTACTTTTTGAACTTTACGTTTTCCTAAGAATATTGCTCCGGCCAAAGCAGCCCAACCAGCACTCATGTGTACAACTGTACCACCGGCGAAGTCAAGAACTCCCCATCCAAAGAACAATCCGTCAGGATGCCATGTCATGTGACATAATGGTGCGTAAATGAATATGATAAATAAAACCATGAATAATAAATAAGCCCAGAAACGTACACGTTCAGCAAAAGCTCCAGTTATTAATGCAGGAGTGATAATGGCAAATTTTGCCTGAAATAAAGCAAAAAGTATCATCGGAATTGTTGGTGCCAATTCCCAGGCGGTATTCGCGCTTACTCCCTGAAAAAATATATTTGATGAAGGATCTCCAATGAATCCACCAATTGATGGTCCAAAACACAATCCGAATCCAATTACTACCCAAAGTACAGTAACAATTACCATTGCCATGAAACTTTGAAGCATAGTACTGATTACGTTTTTCTTTCCTACCATTCCTCCATAGAAAAATCCTAGTCCAGGAGTCATTAATAATACAAAAGCAGTTGCAACAACCATCCATGCAGTATCACCTGTATCAAGTTTTAGTTCCACAACATGAGCGCCTAATGTTTTTGATTCAGTAACAAATGAGATAGAAAAAATAGATAGTAGTAAAATCGTGATAAGAATCACACTTAAAATAATTTTTCGCATAGTTATTTAGTTTTAAATTTTTGATAAAAATATAAAATCAATCAACACCCCTATAAAAAATAGAGTCTATTGTTTAATTTTTGTTAATTTTTCATTTTAACCCCCTAAGATTTGAATGTATTCGTTAAAAAAGACTTAAAATTTACAATTCAGCAAGATTTTTTTTGACTGATTTGAGAATATGCATACTTTTCCTGTTTTTTTATTAATTTTTTACGATTGAAATACATTGATTATTGTCGAAAATCGCCATATTTTTTCTGTTGATGATGTATATTTGATCTTTTTAACATTTTTTATAATTAAAATCTAAGAATGGAAATTCAGAAAATAAAATGGGGAATTATAGGCCTCGGAAATATTGCAAATCAGTTTGCTGCAGATTTACAATTGCTTGAAGATGCAGAATTAGTTGCCGTTGCATCCCGAAATATTGATAAAGCAAATGAGTTTGCGCAGCAATACAATTCTGCAAAAGCCTACGATTCTTATGATGCCCTTTTTGAAGATGAAAATGTAGATATTATATATATTGCCACTCCCCATAATTCTCATGCTGAATTATCAATTAAAGCATTAGAAAATGGAAAACATGTTTTATGCGAAAAACCAATTGCACTTTCTTATAAGGATGCTGTTCGAATGACGGAAGCTTCAAAAAAGCACAATAAATTTTTTATGGAAGCCTTCTGGACACGTTTTATTCCCTCAGTTCAGGATGTTTTATCAAAAGTTCAAAACGGAGAAATTGGAGCCGTAAATTATGTAAAAGCCGATTTTGCTTTTATTGGAAATGAAACAGAAGGAAGCAGATTGTTTACTAAAAGTAGTGGAGGAGGAGCATTATTTGATATAGGTGTCTATCCGTTATTTCTCTCCTATATAATGCTCGGAATTCCAAAAGAAATAATAGCAAAATCTATTTTTCATAAAAATGAAATTGATTTACAGACATCTATGATTTTGAATTATGATAATGCACACGCTGTTTTACATGCGTCAATTGCCTCAGAATCTGATATGAAAGCCGTTATTGGCGGTACAAAAGCTCGTATAGAACTTAACGCGCCTTGGTTTATGGCAAATGGATATTCTATTTTTAAAGAAGAAAAAGAATCCGTTTTTAGTTTGCCAAATCTGGGAAAAGGATATTCTTATGAAGCTATTGAATGTCATAACTGCATTAGAAACAATCAAATAGAAAGTAAACTTTGGTCACATCAAAATAGTTTAGATTTGAGTAGAATGGTGGAGGAAGTTAAAGATCAGATTGGGTTAGAATTTTAGTGTTTATTTTTGAATGTAAAAGTATATAGTTTGGAGAATAATTTATTTTAATAACTTATCTTTATTAAAGTAAATATTTACATTTTATTATATATGATAGGAAAAATAAAACATATAATTGTTATTGAAAGTTTAAATACATTAAAAACTGGTGAAGCACTTTATAATGATGTTATTGAAAGAAGGATTAAATATTATCAACCTGATAATGATAAAATGACACACCGTTTTTTTAACCCAAAAACCAAAAATGATTTTATCGAAGTTTTGAATTACATTATATTTAATTCGAATAATATGCAAGGTGGTTTATTAATACATCTTGAAATGCACGGTTCAAATGATTTAGATGGTTTGATTTTAGCTGATGATAGTTTAATTGGATGGACTGAGTTAACTGATTTGTTTAGACAAATAAATATTAAGATGTGTAATAAATTGTTTATTACCATGGCAACTTGTTTTGGTAGACATTTATATAAAGGTGGAAATGCGGAATTAAAATCAGCTTATTCAGGATATATTTCAGCAAGTAATCAAATTGATGTTGAGGATGTAAGAAGAGATTTTACAATTTTATTTGAAGCATTAATTGAAAGTAGAAATATTGTTGAGTCGTATCTTAATTTGGAAAAGAAAGGTACTATATTTTTTTATAAAGATAGTTTAGGTGTTTTTGAAGATAGCTTTAAATCAACATTAGCGAAAATGAAAGCCGACCCAAAAATAAAACAAGATATCTTAAAGATAGCAGTTGAAGAATCAATAAAAGCTGGTGAACCTATTGCTGATGAAAAAATGAAGGATTTTCTATTTGAACTCGCACTAAAAAACACATACAAACAACATAAAGACGCATATGTATTTGATTGTTAATGCATATTAATTTATATTATAAATATTTCCATGACTTATACTGACTATCTTGGTGAAATTTTCAAATTTATTGGTTTACCTACATTAATTTCTATTAGTGTTACAGCGATTGCAAAACATAACTATGATAAAAAACTTGAAAAAGTTAAATTAAAAAATGCTAAAAAACTTTCGGATTTTCAATCAGAACTTACACATTTGAAATCAAAAGAAAATATCAAATTTACAAAGCTACACGAAAAGAGATTTGAAGTACTAGCTAAGATTTATGAGCATATCAATTATTCAATTGTAGCAACACATAATAGCATCACTCCAGCAAAAAATGTTATAAAAGGTACTTTTGAAGAAAATGAAAAATTTCTACTTAATGAATTTAGAAAAGTTTTTTTTGCTTTTTCAGAATATTATAATCTTAATAAAATTTATCTAAGTTTAGAAACTACAGTTTTAATTGATAAATATTTTTTGCAATCACTTCTTCTTACAACTGAATATGAATCTAGTAAAGCAAGCGATGGAGAAAATGTCTACAATAAATTGAATGGAATTATTGTTCCAATTAAAAATGAAATTGAAGAAAAGTTCCGTTCAATATTAGGCGATAACGATTAGTTATATTAGTATAAGGTTATTGATTAATTTACCATCTAATTCATATAAATATTTGTTTTGATATCATTTTATTTTTCTATAAACAATAATATTTTGTAATAAAAAACCTATATTTTAAATATTTTTAATTAGTTTTAAAAATATTTAATGAACAAAATATTATGCTGATTAAAGTTTACGGAAGTGCTGTTTTTGGAGTAGAAGCCACAACAATTACAGTTGAAGTACATATGGACAAAGGGATTGGGTATCATTTAGTTGGATTACCGGATAGCGCCATAAAAGAAAGCAGTTTCCGAATTGCTGCCGCTCTTAAAAATAACGGACTTAGCCTGCCGGGAAAAAAAATAACGATCAATATGGCGCCCGCCGACCTGAGAAAAGAAGGTTCTGCTTATGATTTACCGCTGGCAATTGGAATTTTGGTAGCATCAGATCAGATAAAAGCGCCCAATCTTGATGAGTATATTATAATGGGAGAGCTTTCACTAGATGGAAGTCTGCAATCGATAAACGGCGCTTTGCCCATTGCCATAAAAGCAAAGGAAGAAGGGTATAAAGGTTTTTTTCTGCCCAAGCAAAATGTAAAAGAAGCGGCAATTGTTGCCGGTTTGGATGTTTACGGAGTAGAAAATTTACAGGAAGTAATTGATTTTTTTGCAGGAAAAGGAACGCTTGAACCTACGATAATTGATACCAGAACAGAATTTTATAAAACACTCGATTTTCCTGAATTTGATTTTTCTGATGTCCGCGGACAGGAAAGTATAAAACGATGTATGGAAATTGCGGCTTCAGGAGGTCATAATATTATTTTGATTGGTCCACCGGGAGCCGGAAAAACAATGCTGGCCAAAAGATTACCGAGCATTTTACCGCCAATGACTTTGCGTGAAGCACTAGAAACTACTAAAATTCATAGCGTTGCAGGAAAATTAAAAGAAGTGGGATTAATGAATCAACGCCCATTTCGTAGTCCGCATCACACGATTTCAAATGTGGCTTTGGTAGGAGGAGGGAGTTATCCGCAGCCAGGCGAAATATCAATGGCACACAATGGTGTTTTGTTTTTGGATGAATTGCCGGAATTTAAACGGGACGTTCTCGAAGTAATGCGTCAGCCGCTGGAAGATCGTGAAGTAACAATTTCACGAGCAAAATTTACCGTAACCTATCCTTCGTCGTTTATGCTAGTGGCGAGTATGAACCCAAGTCCGAGTGGTTTTTTTAATGATCCAAGTATGCCCAATACTTCTTCGCCACACGAAATGCAGCGTTATATGAGCAAAATTTCGGGACCGCTTTTAGACCGAATCGACATTCATATTGAAGTAACGCCCGTTCCTTTCGAAAAATTATCAGACGACAGAAAAGCAGAAAGCAGCGTAGAAATCAGAAAACGTGTAACTGCGGCAAGAGAACTGCAGTCGCTTCGTTTTGAAGAATTACCCAACATTCATTACAATGCACAAATGAACACCAAGCAAATCAGGGAATTTTGCGTTCTGGACGAACAATCAAAACAGTTATTAAAAACAGCGATGGAAAGGCTAAATCTTTCTGCACGTGCCTACGACAGAATCCTGAAAGTAGCCAGAACAATTGCCGATTTAGATGCTGCGCCACAAATTATTCCATCACATATTGCAGAGGCGATTCAATACAGAAGTCTGGATCGTGATGGATGGCTGGGGTAATTTATTTTAGATTTTAGATTGTTGATTTTAGATTGTTGATTTTAGAACTTAGAGTTTAGATTTTTCCTAAATATTGTCAGACTGAGCGAAGTCGAAGTCCCGTGCGCTGAATCACTTTGCGAGACTTCGACTCCGCTCAGTCTGACATTTGAAATCTTGTTCAAAAATAAATTTTTTCTTGCGAACTTTGCGTAAAACCTTTGCGTGCCTTGCGGTTAAATATCACTCAAACTTCAAACTAGCATTTTTAGACATTAAATATGAAGTCAGTTTCTTGATTTTACCGTTTTCCATTTCAAAAACATCACAAAAAACAGCGTCCAGCATACCACCGTTTTTCATGCTTCCCTGTACGGTTCCTTCGGCAATGACAATGTCATTTTCTTCTATCATTTTAATGATATGAATAATCGGGCTTCCAACGAAATTTTCATTTTCAATTTCCTTGTCAAAAGCTTTTTTGCCCACATGCTGATAAATTCCTGGCATTTCCCAAACGATATCTTCGGTAAGACAATCTAGAATTCTTTTGTGATCGCTAACTCTAAAAGCAGCCATATATTCGTTTACGGTTTGTTTATTTTGTGTCATGAATAAGATAGTTTTAGGTTGATTTCTAGTATTTCAAAACAAATTTAAAAATAATTAAAGTTAATCATTTAGATTAATGATCTTCTGAATATCAATTTGTTCCAAAAAATATTCGTCATGCGAAACCACAATCAAAGTTCCTTGGTATTCATTTATTGCAGCTGTTAGAATTTCAATATTCTGAATATCCAGGTTATTCGTTGGTTCATCCAGAATTATCATGTCCGGCGATTGATTGCTAATCGTTAAACAACAAAGCATCAAACGCATTTTTTCGCCGCCACTCAAAGAGCTACACGATTTTTCCAGATCATTTTGCGAAAACAAAAACCGATTCAGTCGCATTCTTATATCATGTTCCTGTAAACCGGAAGTATTGAATTTTTCTGCCTGCTCATAAATCGTCAATTGATTATTGATCAAAGAATAATCCTGATCGATATAAACTATTTTCGACTCGGCTTTAAAAACATCTCCTTTTTGCGGTTTTAATTTTCCGGTAATAATTTTGATTAAAGTTGTTTTTCCGGAGCCGTTTTGTCCTTTTAAGGCAATACGATCGCCGCTTAAAATTTGAAAACTCAAATTCTCTTTCCACAGCAATTCATTATGGTAACTATAATTGATATCAGTTGCCGTAAAAAGTACTTTTCCTTTATGAAGTTTGGCATTGTCAAAACCAAATTTCATCTTATCAATCTCAGGCAAACCAGAACGTAACTCCTGCAATTCCTGCGAAATACCGCCAATTTTTTCAGCATGAACATTTTTTGCTTTTGAGGTGCTGTTTTCGGCATTATTGCGAAGCGTGTTCATCATAATTCTCGAAACGCCGGCTTTTTCCTGCTTCTTTTTTCCGCGGGCATCCAGTTTTTGCTCACGTTCCAGGGTTTCGCGTTCTTTTTCTCTGGCTTTTCGCAACGCTTTTTCCTTACTATTAATATCGTGATTTAGAGCTTCGTTTTCAATTTGTTTTTGGTCCGCATAAAAATCATAATTACCGCCGTAAACCGTGATACCGTGTTTTGTCAATTCGTAAACCGTATTTAAAAGATTCAACAATTTTCTGTCGTGGCTTACAATTAGTAAAGTCGCCGAAGTGTTTTGGATAAAATTGTACAATAAATTTCTTGCCGTAAGATCAAGATGATTACTTGGTTCATCCAATAAAATAAGTTCCGGCTCATGAATTGTAATTCCGGCAAGGAAAATCTTTGTTTTTTGTCCGCCGCTTAATGTTTCCAGTTTTTGCTGTAAATCTAAATCCTCTAATTGCCAGTATTGCAGTGCTTCTTTGCAGCGATCTTCAATTGTCCAGTCGTCGTTCAGGATTTCCAGATTTTCTTCCGTTACATTGCCGTCGAGAATTTCTTTGAGCGCATTCAGTTTATCCTTAATTTGCAAAGCTTCGGCAATAGTAAGATGATTGAATTGCCCAAAAATCTGAGGCACATAATACGGTTTTGCATCTGCTTTAACCAAACCTTCAAATGGTTGTAATTCGGCCGAAATAATTTTTAGCAAGGTGGATTTTCCAACGCCGTTATTGCCAATCAAAGCAATTTTTTCGTGCTTATTGGCAGTAAAAGTGATTTTGTCGAATAGCAAATCTCTATTCGTATGTAAATATGAAATGTTTTGTAAAATAAGCATAATTTCTTTCTTTAAAGAATAAACAAATGAGCAAACTGTTGGGCAGTTTACCGTCTTGATTGTCTGAAAGAAATTTTATTTCACATAGAATTGTGTGCTTGATTAGAGATGCAAAGATATAAAAAATATTTTTTTGCAATAAAAAATAAAGATTTACGAAAGTGACTTATTCGTTATTTTGTTTGGGATATAAAGTCCTAAAAGCATTCGAAACGGCCTGATGTAATATAGTACCATGATTTTCCAAAGGCAGATATTCAAAGTGCACGTTTATATTTTTATTTTCGACAGACCTGATTTTTTCAGCTAGTAAATTAGCATCCGTTTCCATAACTCTTGGAATTTCCGTTGGCGTAACTCCTTCTTTACCAACACCAATATAAATATCAATCGACTGTTTGAAAATACTAAGCAGAGACAAATCCTCATTGAGCAGACAACCATTATCCCACCATAAACTCGGACTTATGATAATATATTTATTGAAAAGGGACGGTTTTTTAAACAAAATTTCAGTCTCTAATAACCCGCCTAAAGATTGCCCGATAATTGTTTTCGACTCATTTATCTTGTATTTTTTTTCGATAAAAGGCTGTAATTCCTTTTCAATAAAAGAAATAAATTTATCTGAATGACCTGATCCCGGATAAGCTTTCTTGTCTTTTGAAATTGTAGTTGGAAATGTAAAATCACGTTTTCTATTCACTGTAGCAATACCTACCAGAATTGATTTTGGAAGGTGGTTTACCCAGTCAAAACTATTGAACTGAACCAGACCGGCGATATGCACAAAGTCTTCATTTGCAGATCCGTCCAATAAATAAATTACAGGATATTTTGTGGCAGCTGCAGGATCATAACCTTCTGGAAGATAGATGTTTAAAATCCTTTTTTCGCCCAATTCTTTCGAGTCTAATTCTTCAATTACACCCAGAACAAATGGTTTTGTTGTTGCTGTTGCTTTATTCGTTTGTCCAAATAGTGTTGTGGAAAAAATAAAGAATAAGAGAATTAAAATTTTGTTCATTTTTGTTTTATTGATGGCGACAGAAATCTTATTTGGGTATAAAATTACGGTTAAATAAATTTATTATTTTATAATATTCCACAAACTCATTTTTCGTCTCGTCACAAAGCCCAGTTTTTCATAGAGTTTAATAGCGCCAATATTACTTTCGACAACATGCAGAAATGGAGTTTTATTCTCGTCAAAAATGGCATTTACCACATGAGTAATCAATTGTTTTGCGTAACCTTTTCCGGTATGATCCGGATGTGTGACAATAGCGCTGACTTCTGTAAAATCATTCATTTTCATGCGTTCTCCAGTAATCGCAACTAATTGATTTTCTTTGAATATTCCGAAATAATTTCCCAACAAAGGAGTTTTATTTTTAAAATATCCAGGCTGAACCAAATTCACCAAAGCACATAATTCTTCATTATGACTTTCATTTAATTTGACAATTTCAGTATCAATTGAAAGCTGAATTTTATCGTAAATAATCATCTGAAGACAAACTAATTCTTTTGCAATTTGTACGTTTTCAGAGATTTCAGGTTTTTCACCAACTACAAAAAAGTTATCGCTTAAAGCCGAATACTGATCTATAGCACCAGCAATATGTTCAGAATCGATAAAACCTCCAAACGGACAATAATCCGGATTATAGAATTTGGTATTTCCATAATCAAGAGCAAATTCCTTGTGAGTTTCTGATAAAGAATGCCAAACAGGATTGTCTAGTTTATTTTCGTCTATGGTTTTCATTATAAATGTTTTATAACATAAAATGATTTATCCCCTAAATTTATTCTTCAAAATAATATCCTTCAAACGCGCTTTCAGATCTTCGCCCGTATCAAAAACCATTTGCTCATTGTTAGGAAAAGGCACGGCGCGCTTATTAAAATAATTCATATAATTATCATCGCAGGCATTTCTGTCACCTTTATAAGTCGAATAAATATTCTCAAAAATAAATTCACTCGTAAGCGGAAAAGTCTGTGCTAATTGATTGGTTTTCAAATCGACAAAATCTACTTTTGCAGTTACCTGACAAGATTTAAACTGTCTGTATTCGTAAACATTTGCGCGAAGTAATTTGTAATTATCCACTTTTATTTCCTTGCCCAAACTGTCTTTTACAGGTCGTCCTCTGGAGTCTAAAAGTGTTTTTACGCCATCTTTAACCTGTTTTTCCTTGATGAATTCTTTCTCCTTAATTTGCTCAGGCGAAATATTGATTTGAACAAAATTTACAATTAAACTATAATCGTAAACGATATTTTTTTGTCTCACACTATGATAAACCGTCCATTTATCATTTAATCCGTAAGTTTTAATATCCAGCAAATCCTCCTGAAGCTGTTTCGGAATCACCAGATTTGTTTCGTTTTTAGCATAAATATCCACAAAATCAGTTCCTTTAAACTGCGCGTCATCCATCAGTTTTTTGACATTTTTATATCCCGGATTGATGCTTTCCAGATAGAATAAATTGTCATAAGCCTGTCTAAAATCCATTTTGTTTTTAGACTTTAAAAGAACCGAAGCATTATCATATAAATATTTAGAAAGCACATTTCGACTATTCACAATCTGATCCGAATAATTATCAAACGGAAAATTGGCATTTTTTCCTAGTTTCAATAACGGCAATGGAAGTAAAGGCCTAATTTTTTCCTGACGGTTATTCAACTGTAAATAAGTAGTATAAATTTTCTCAGCATTTGCAGGATTAGCCTCTTTTGCCATCATTTCAAGATTGCGTAAATCACGATCTTTTGCCTTTGCAAATGCTTCTTCAAGCAAATACACATAATCCTGTTTTCCTTTTGAGTCTTTTTTGGTCTTCAAAGCGTCGACCGCGCGGTCAATTGCGGCGTCATAATTACCATCGCTCAACAACGATTGTGTCGTTTTTACGCCACAAGCAGAAAGTGTCAAAAATAAAACTGAAAAGAGTAAAGTAATTTTTTTCATGCTAAAGATCAATTGATTTCAAGCTGTAAATATATTTGTTTTTGAATTTGTTTTCAGAATTATTTTTTCCCCAATTTGGTTGGAATTTGGAATTTTATCCCGAGTCTTTGGAATTGGAATTTAATTTTTTTTCAGGAGCAGAAATTTCCGTTTTCACAACAGCTATTTGTCCCGCTTTCGCCTTTATCTCTCCATTTCATTACGAGGATACCGGCTCTATCGGGGCTAGAATAGAATTTTATTTTTTAGAAGACATTTTTACTTCGGCCAGTACAAAACATTAAACTTATGACCATCCGGATCAGAAAATCCAAAGAAATATCCTTTTTCAAAACTTTGCGGTTCAGCGAAAATTCTTCCTCCGGCATTTTTAACCGCCAAAAGCCATTGATGCACTTCGTCTGTACTTTCTGCCGAAAGAGAAAATATAATTTCATTTCCTTGTTTTAAGTCGGCAACTTCATCATTTACAGCCCATTTAAATCTCTCCTTAACAAAAAAATGGATTATAAAATCGTTATCTCCAAACATAAAACTGGTCAATTCAGTATTAGTTCCGTTTGGTTTAAAACCTAATTCACTATAGAATTTAGTGGTTCGCTGTAGATCTTCGACACCTAAATTGGCCCATATTCTTTTAGTATTCATAAGATTCATTTTAAAAATGTCCTATAAATTTATGAAATTTATAAATTATAATTAGCGATTTGTGTCATTTCGACGGAGGAGAAATAACATAAAGAAGGTATGCGTGAATATTGATATTGCTTGCGGAATATTAGGATGCGATTTCTCCTCTGTCGAAATGACAACCTGGGCGAAAATATAATTTATGGATTTTTATGAAGACAATCCTAATTCTCCCAGGTTTCCATCAGGTTTTTATCCCACAAATTCTGGGCATAATATTTAAAAACTTTTGGTGCTTTTTTGAAATTCTGATCAAATTTAAATTGACCTCCTATAAATTGTTTTTCACCATTATCATACGTTCCAACCTGCACTTTGTTTTCTCCGCGCATGGCGTATTTCTGATTTCCTTCGTACATGATAATTTTCATTTCAGACGGACTCACATCGCCGTGGCAAACCGTTTTGTACATTAACCACGTTTCGGCAATTCCGTTGTTGTTTAAATCAGTGATATTGAAAGTATTTTTAACAAAAGAAGCGACAATATCAACGGGACAATCTGAAATAAAATCATACACTTTCCAGGTTTGTTTTACTTCATTTCCTGAAATTATATAATGATACGCAAACAATTCAGCATCAGAACTATCATCAGATTCATGTTCGAATTTTTTGCTTACAAAATATCCTGTTTCCGTTGTGATCACAATATTATCTCCTGATTTGTCTTTCCACCGAACAGCATTTTTTACAAAACCTTCGTATTTTATTGAACTGGGAAATTGAGTAGAATCGATTTTTTTTACCGTTAAAGTAAAATTTTCGTTTTCGGTTTTATTTAATTCGGTGTTTTTGGATTCTTTTATTTCTTCTTTTTTTTCTTGTTTACAGCCTGCAAGAGAAATAATAAATAGCAACAAAATCGCAATATTTTTCATGGATAGTTTTGGGCTTTTACTCCGTTAATAATTTTTTAATCAATACAATTTGACCTAAATGATAATAACTATGTTCGATCATGGCTTCGATATTTCTTTTGTAAGTTCCGTATTTTTGGTCTACAAAACCCTGATCTAGTTTTTCGTCCTGCATTTGTTCCACAAGAAAAGCAAATTCTTCTGCCGCTTTCCAGAATTTGGTTAGAAAAGTTTCCCATTCTTCCTTAGAATTAACAGGAGGAAAGTCAAAACTAAACTTGTCTTTTATATCAAGGGTTCCGCCTTTAAAAACATTATTTATTCCATTAATGTAATAATGAATATGCTGGGCCAAAACCGCAATGGTGTTTAGGTTTTTTACAGGTGTTACAGCGATTTTCCAATCTAAATTTTCAAGCTGATGTTTATAATTAGTATTTGCAATCCAGGTTCCGTTTAAAATAGTTTCTCTAAAACGATTTGCAATTTCTAAAGTGTTTTTCATGATTAAGAACATTATAAATGGTTAGTAAAGTAGTTTTCTTAAGTCAGGTTACGCTTGTGCAATGTTGGAGTTTATTTAATTGTAATTCAATTTTTTTACTTCATTGCTATTTTAATTTTCACCTGATAAACAATTTCCCAAAAAATAATAGAGAAAACCGCATTGGCAAATATGGCTGTTTTCACCAAATACGGATCATACTTTACAAATAGATGTGTATTTGCAAGCTGTACCGCTAAAAACAACGCTAAAGACGCAATTGCAACAGAGCAAATTATATTTAATAAAATCGTCCATTTTAGGGCGAAGAAGGCATAAATTAGATTTAAAACAGCAAAACCGAATCCTAAAGTTATATACGGATCTGTCTTTAATATTTCTCCCAGCGAAAGTAATAATGAAGTTGAAGAAAGGTATAAGAAGAATAATATGGAGTAAATCAGGATTCGGATTTGTGGTTTCATTTTATGTTTTTTCTGTAAAGTTATTTAAAAAGAATAGTTTTTGATTCATTGAATTTTAAATATATCGCAGCCACCATTGTTGATTCTTCGCTTTAAATTCTCCAAACCAAATGCAGGGTTTATAAAGTGAAGCAACTACGACGATCCAGATGATATAAATTGTCCAAAGTGGCAGACCGCTTTCTACGCCTTTTGGTCTTCCAAAAGATCCGGTTGCAAATTCTAATTGTGACCAGTTAAATCCTTGTAAAAACAGCATAGCAAGTGTTAGAATATGGATCAGGTAAAAATGAAGAACAAAGTAAAATAAAGGTACTTTTCCGTAAACTGTAGTCACTTTTTTAAAACCGTTATTAAACTGTTCCGCAAAAGCAAGCAGTAAAAGCATAATGCCTAATGTAGGCAGACAATACAAAAGGGAAGGCGGATATTTAGTTACATTCATAAACGATATAAATGTAAATGTGGCATCTTTTTGAACCGTCCATTGCACGGGATCGCCGTAAATATTTATAAAACGCAGAATGGCAAATAATGCTAATGAACCCAAACCAAGTTTTATAAAGAGTTTTTTTCGTTGTTTGTAAGCCATTTCAAAATAACGCGCAAAACCAAATCCCGTTAACATAATACTGAGCCACGGAATAGGAGGATAGCCCATAATAAAGGCGCGATCGCCAAACGGAATTACTAGCGGACTAAAAAATGGCGATAAAACAGCTTTTACAACAGAGCCTTCTGCAAACGGAATAAGAGCCAAAAGATTATGACCAAAAATGATAATTAAACCAATAATTCCTAATTGCTTCGCCGGGATTTTAAGCAATAAACCTAAAAGAATAAACCCGAAACCTATTGCGCCTATCACCTGAAATAAAAGTGTGTGAAACCCAATATCAAAAAATAATCCAAAATTAACCACTGTAAATTCGAGCAATAACAACCAAAAACCTCTTTTGATCAAATGTTGTCTTTTTTCGGTAAAATTGTTTTTTCTGTTTAAGGAAAGATAAACAGAAGTTCCTGCCAGAAAAACAAATATTGGCGCGCACAAATGTGTAATCCAGCGCGTAAAAAACAAGAAAGGAGTTGTTGTACTTAAATCGGTTGGGCTTTGCGTAATAGAATCGATATGCATTAAGTCACGAACGTGGTCTAATGCCATGATAATCATGACGATTCCACGGACTATATCAATTGAGTTTTCTCTTTTCATTTTTTTGAAGTTTAAAATATATTAGAAATAGTTTTTGATATTTTACTTTTATATTCTTTCTGCGGCGAGATACTTCTTGAAATTATCCTCTAATTTCAGCTAATGGCTTTTATGATTTATTTTATTGCAAAAGCGCGTCTATTTTGGCTTCTGATTTTTCTTTAATCGGACTGTCTGAATGAAAACTCCAGATGATTAGAAATTTTCCTGTTGCAAGATATTCTTCCGGATGTTCTTTTGTTGGTTCGTTGACTTTTCCCCACAACAAACCTTGCAGAAAACTATCGCCTTTAAATCTGTGTTCAAATTCAAAATACATGATAGAACCGCTATCTCCTTTACTTTTAAAACTTTGAATTGCTTTGCTTTTTACAACGCCAACAAAACTGGCATAAGTGGCAACATCATTATAAAAATTACAAGCCTGAGGAGAAATACAAATATTACCATCGCTCAATGTATAGCTTTTCGGAATTTCTTTTGGTTTTAGTTTTAAATCAGCAATCGTCTGGCTGAATGAAATTGTAGTAAGTAACAGGAATAATACCGACAGGGGAATCGTAATTTTCATGGGTTTTAGATTTTGGGTAAACAACATTTTACCAAACGAAAATACGAATTAAAATAATAACCCAACAATGTGAATTTGATCAGAGGAGAGATTTCTAAGAATTATATTAAATCGCCACTCTTTGTCAATTTCCGAAAATGACAATATTATGGTCACTTTGCGCTTCAAGGGATTAAAATCCCTCGCTATAATATGTCCTGAACCTCCGGTTCTCTAAAAAAGTTCCGTAGGAACGTACTATTTTGTAGGGCTGGACTTCAGTCCAGTCTAGGTTTTGTGAATATTAGCATTGAGTCTAAAATAATATCACAAAATCCCAAGGCGCAAAGTTTTATGTAAGTGTCAGGCTGAGCGGAGTCGAAGCCCGTTTGCTGAATCATTTTGACAGGCTTCGACTCCGCTCAGCCTGACAAAATTGAGTTCAGAATATTATACAAAATCCGTTTTAATCTGTGTTTTTGCGAAGCAAATCCGCGTCATCTGCGTTCTATATTTGCGCTTTGCTTTGTCGAGTTTCTTGCGGAGATTCTTCGTTCCTCAGAATGACAAACGAGATGGTTAATTTGACGGGCTTCGACTCCGCTCAGCCTGACATTCGCGTAGAATCTAAAATCAGAATTCTAAAATCTACAATAAAAAAATCCCGCCTCAATTAAGAAACGGGATTAAATAGATATTCTCTTTTTTTTTATTTTAAACTGTTGCAGCAACTTCTTGTGGCAACGGAATTTGATTTTTAAGCAAATCTTCGAATGTTTCGTGTTGGCGAATCAGGATTCCTTTTCCGTCTTTCCATAGAACTTCGGCTGGTTTGTATCTTGAATTGTAGTTTGAAGACATTGAGAAACAATATGCTCCGGCGTTTCTGAAAGCTAGAATATCGCCTTCGGTAATTTCTGAAATTCTGCGGTTGTTGGCAAAAGTATCTGTTTCGCAAATATATCCTACAACAGAGTAAAAACGCTCTTTTCCTTTTGGGTTTGAGATGTTTTCGATATGGTGTGAAGATCCGTATAGCATTGGACGAATTAAGTGGTTGAAACCACTATCAACTCCAGCGAAAACTGTTGATGTTGTTTGTTTTACTACGTTTACTTTTACTAAGAAATGACCTGCTTCACTCACAAGGAATTTTCCCGGTTCGAAAATCAACGTCAAATCTCGGCCATATTCCGCACAGAAAGCATTGAATCTTTTAGATAATTTTTTACCTAATTCTTCGATGTCGGTTTCGATATCGTCTTTTTTATAAGGCACTTTGAATCCGCTTCCAAAATCTAAAAACTCAAGATCTTTGAAGTGTTTCGCCGTATCAAACAAGATTTCAGCCGCATACAAGAATACTTCAATATCCAAAATATCAGATCCTGTGTGCATGTGAATCCCTACGATGCTCATTTTAGTATTCTCTACAATTCGTAATATATGCGGTATCTGGTGAACAGAGATTCCGAATTTACTATCGATATGTCCAACAGAAATATTAGCATTTCCACCCGCCATTACGTGCGGATTGATACGAATACATACCGGAATTTGTGGATATTTTGTTCCGAATTGCTCCAGAATAGATAAGTTATCAATATTGATTTGTACACCCATTGCAGCAACTTCTTCGATTTCTTCAAGAGAAACGCCGTTTGGTGTAAAGAAAATTTTGTCAGGATCATAGCCAGCATGAAGTCCCAATAAAACTTCCTGAATTGATACAGTATCTAAACCAGACCCCATGTTCTTTAATAACTGAAGAATCGCAACGTTTGACAATGCCTTCATGGCGTAATTAACTCTTAAGTTTTCTACCTTAGAGAAAGCTTTAGTTAACCTGTTGTACTGAGATTGGATTTTTTCGGCATCATAAACATATAATGGACTTCCAAATTGGTCTGCTAACTGCAGTAAATCTTTTGCTTGCATTTTTAAACTATTTTGAGCAAAGTTATTACACTTTTGAGTAACAGCAAATTTTTTGTAGAAAAATAACAAATTATAACAAATTGTTTAATTTTAAACAAAAATCAGCTTAAATTCGATTTTTATAAAACTACAATGCGTGCCTAGTAAAAAAGAAAGATGCTAAGTTGCTTAGATACTAAGTTACTAAGATTTTACCATATACAACTGAATGCTAAATGTTTTTAACTGGAAATTTTGCAAATTTTCACAAATTAAATAAACTAAGAGGATTTCGTAAAATTCATATTGTCTCGCCTGTTCGCTATCGCATTAATCTTGAGAAACAAAAATAATCTTGGATGGCAAATAGCCCGAGGTTTTAACCTTGGGAAACGAAGCGAGATCATAGATTGCGTTCCCCAAGGTTGAAACCTCGGGCTATAATAAAAATTCAAAATCTTAAATCTGTGACAAAAAAAGTGCCTGAAATATTTCAGGGACTTGTGTTAGTAGTGTTGTTTATCGGAATAAAGACTTGATATTTTTGATCTTTTAGGCTTTAAGATACAGCAAATAGCCCGAGGTTTTAACCTTGGGGAAAACGAATCGTAATCATATATTGCGTTCCCAAGGTTGAAACCTCGGGCTATAATAAAAAAAGGAATCTTAAATCTGTGGCAAAAAAAGTCCCTGAAATATTTCGGAGGACTTGTATTAATAGTGTGTTTATCGGAATTAAGGTTTTACAATTTTTTGATCTTTTAGGTTTAAGATACAGCAAATAGCCCGAGGTTTTAACCTTGTGAAACGAATCGTAATCATATATTGCGTTCCCAAGGTTGAAACCTCGGGCTATAATAAAAATAGGAATCTTAGATCTGTGGCAAATAAAAGTCCCTGAAATATTTCAGGGACTTTTATTAGTAGTATTGTTATCGGAATAAAGACTTTACAATTTTTTGATCTTTTAGGTTTTAAGATACAGCAAATAGCCCGAGGTTTTAACCTTGGGGAAACGAATCGAGATTATACATTGCGTTCCCAAGGTTAAAACCTCGGGCTATAATAAAAATTCAAAATCTTAAATCTGTGATGAAAAAAAGTCCCTGAATATTTCAGGGACTTGTATTAGTAGTGATGTTTATCGGAATAAAGACTTTGTTTTTTTTGATGTTCTTAAAATACTAAGAAAACTCAGTCCCGAAGCTTCGAGATAGCGGCTTAGACCCTAGTCTACAAACTCGGTAAATCTCCGTTTCCTTTGGTTGGCAGGTTGGTAGATCCCATTAAGAATAAATCTACTTCTCTTGCTGCTTCGCGACCTTCTGAAATAGCCCAAACAATTAGTGATTGTCCTCTTCGCATATCACCGGCAGTGAAAATATGAGGAACATTCGTTTGATAATTTTTTGCTTTATAGTTGCTTCTCATATCCACTTCAAGACCTAATTGCTCGCTTAAAGTTTTCTCCGGCCCTGTAAATCCTAAAGCTAATAAAGCCAAATCGCAAGGCCAGATTTTCTCTGAACCTTCTTTTTCGATTAATTCAGGTCTTTGTCCAGGAGTCATTTTCCATTGCACTTCAACGGTTTTTAATCCTGTTAATTCGCCTTTATCATTAGATATGAATTCTTTAGTGTTGATTAACCAGTTTCTGTCACAGCCTTCTTCGTGAGATGAAGACGTTTTTAACTGCAACGGCCAGAAAGGCCAAGGAGTTGACTCGCTTCTTCCAATCGGAGGTTTTGGTAAAATCTCAAAGTTGGTTACCGATTTTGCTCCGTGTCTGTTTGAAGTTCCAACGCAGTCAGAACCTGTATCTCCACCACCAATTACGATTACATTTTTTCCAGTCGCTTTTACCTGATCCGGAATTGATTCTCCGTATAAAACTTTAGTTTGTTGTGTTAAGAAATCCATTGCCTGAACAACGCCTTTGCTTTCAATTCCTTTAGTTGGTAAACTTCTTCTTTCAGTTGCTCCACCGCATAATACGATAGAATCGAAAGCGTTAAGTTCTGCTACGCTAAAGTTTACCCCAACATTTACATTAGTTTTAAAAGTGATTCCTTCAGCTTCAAGGATTAAAACACGTCTGTCGATGATTCCTTTTTCCAATTTGAAATTCGGAATTCCGTAACGTAATAAACCCCCAATTGCATTGTCTCTTTCAAAAACAGTTACGGTGTGACCGGCTCTGTTTAATTGTTGTGCTGCTGCCAATCCTGCAGGACCTGAACCAATAACAGCAACTGTTTTTCCGGTTCTGGTTAATGGTGGCTGTGGTTTGATCCAGCCTTCATCAAAACCTCTTTCGATGATATTTTTCTCGATGTTTTCGATTGCAACAGGTTCCTTAATGATTCCTAATACACATGATTTCTCACATGGAGCAGGGCATAAGCGACCTGTAAATTCCGGAAAGTTGTTAGTAGATTGCAAAATATTTAATGCACTCTGCCATTCTTCCTGATGCACCATATCGTTGAAGTCAGGAATTAAATTCCCTAACGGACAAGCACTGTGGCAAAAAGGAATACCACAATCCATACATCTTGATCCTTGTTCTTTTTTCTTTTCTTCAGTTAACGGAATAGTAAATTCGTTGTAGTTAGATACACGTTCTGCTACTGCTAAATTACTTTCGTCGGCTCTGCTATATTCTTTAAATCCGCCTATTTTACCCATGACATTTTGATTAAAACTTAAATGATAAATTCTAAATTCCAATTTTTAAATTCCAAATTCCAACCCTTTTAAAGGTAAAGTGAATTAAATCTAAAATCTGAACTCTAAAATCTAAAATCATTTAACCCGCAATTAATTCTTCTATTTTTTTCTCTTCTGCAATTCGCTGTAATGCTTTTTTGTAATCAGTTGGCATTACTTTTACGAAATGTTTCTGCTCATTTTCCCAGTCTGCTAAAATTCTTTTTGCTAATGGACTGCTGGTGTACAATGAATGATTTTTGATCAATCGTCTTAGTTTGATAACATCCTCTTCTTCCATTGGATCAAATGCAACCATTTCCATGTTACATACTGTTGAATCAAATTTTTGATTTGGATCGTAAACATAAGCTACACCACCGCTCATACCAGCTGCGAAGTTTCTTCCTGTTTTTCCCAAAACAACCACTGTACCACCGGTCATGTACTCGCATCCGTGATCTCCAATTCCTTCAACAACGGCTGTTGCTCCGGAATTTCTCACACAAAAACGCTCACCGGCCATTCCATTAATATAAGCCTCTCCGGTAATAGCTCCGTAAAGGGCAACGTTCCCGATAATGATATTGTCTTCAGGTTTGAAAGTTGCAGTAGGAGGTACTTTTACAATTAGTTTTCCTCCCGAAAGACCTTTTCCTAAATAATCATTACAGTTTCCGTGAATTTTAAACGACAATCCGTTTGTTGCAAAAGCACCAAAACTTTGTCCGGCAGAACCTTCAAAATCAACTAAAATAGTGTCTTCAGGTAAACCTTGTGCGCCATATATTTTTGAGATTTCGTTACTCAAAATAGCACCTACAGAACGGTCTGTATTTTTAATTTTAAAGGTTACTCTTGTTTTTTCTTTTCTATAGATTGACGGAATTGCTTCTTTGATGATGTCAAAATCCAATACATTTTCAAGTTGGTGATCTTGCGTAGTTGTATTATGATTTGGCTCTGTTTTCGCTTTTTCCGGTTTGTATAGAATTGTAGACAAGTCTAAACCATTTGCTTTATAATGTTTGATGGCTTTGTTTACATTTAATTTTTGTGACTGACCCACCATTTCTTTTAAGGTTCTGAAACCTAACTGCGCCATGATTTCTCTTAATTCTTCAGCAATAAAATACATGAAGTTGATGACGTGCTCCGGAGTTCCTTTGAAATTTTTTCTCAATTCTGGATCCTGAGTCGCAATACCAACCGGACAAGTATTTAAGTGACAAGCTCTCATCATGATACAACCAGAAGCTACAAGAGGTGCAGTGGCAAAACCAAATTCTTCTGCTCCTAATAAGGCAGCGATGGCTACGTCTCGACCTGTTTTTAATTGTCCGTCGCATTCCAGAACAACACGGCTTCTTAAATCATTTAAGATCAAAGTTTGTTGTGCTTCGGCCAGACCAAGTTCCCACGGAATACCTGTGTGTTGCAAAGAAGTTAATGGTGCAGCACCAGTTCCTCCGTCATAACCAGAAATTAAGATAACGTCTGCTTTTGCTTTGGCAACACCGGCAGCGATAGTTCCAACTCCAACTTCTGAAACTAATTTTACGTTGACACGCGCTTCACGATTGGCATTTTTTAAGTCGAAAATCAACTGAGATAAATCCTCAATAGAGTAAATATCGTGGTGTGGAGGAGGCGAAATCAATCCTACATAAGGCGTAGAGTTTCTGGTTTCGGCAATCCAAGGTACTACTTTTTCTCCCGGAAGTTGTCCACCTTCACCAGGTTTTGCTCCCTGAGCCATTTTAATCTGAATTTCTTTAGCGTTTGTCAAATAGTTGATCGAAACACCAAAACGTCCCGAAGCCACTTGTTTGATTGCACTGTTTCTAGAATCTCCGTTGATTTCTTTCTGGAAACGTTTTGGATCTTCTCCACCTTCTCCAGAGTTACTTTTTCCGCCAATTCTGTTCATAGCGATTGCTAAATTCTCGTGCGCCTCTCTACTAATAGATCCGTAAGACATGGCACCCGTTTTGAATTTTTTTACAATTTCGGTCCATGGTTCTACTTCATCAATAGAAATTGGATCTAAATTATTAAATTCAAACATCCCTCTAATAGTCATTAAGTTAGCGCTTTGCTCATTAACCATATTAGAGTATTCTTTATAACTTTCCGGACTGTTTAAACGAACGGCCTGTTGCAATTTTGCAATAGTGGTTGGATTAAACATGTGTTTTTCTCCACCACGTCTCCATCTGTAAATACCTCCAATTTCTAAAGGCAATAAGTTGGCAATTTTAGAATTTGGAAATGCTTTTTGGAAACGTTTCTTCACTTCTTTTTCCACTTCCATCAAACCAATTCCTTCGATTCTTGAAGGTGTATAAGGGAAATATTTAGAGGTAAATGTTTTGTTTAAACCTAAAATCTCGAAAATTTGAGCAGCTCTGTACGAATGTAAAGTAGAGATACCAATTTTGTTCATGATTTTAACGATTCCTTTTGCAATCGCTTTATTATAGTTTACAACAGCATAATCAGCTTTTACACCGGTGATAAATCCTTGTGCTACCTGATCGTGAATGATTTCATTTACCATATATGGATTGATCGCACTTGCGCCATACCCAAATAATAGAGCAAAATGATGTGGCTCACGCGGTTCTGCAGATTCGATTATGATTCCGAATTTTGAACGAACCTGTAAAATATTCAAAGAGTGGTGAATGTAAGAACAAGCCAATAACATCGGAATTGGAGCTAATTGTTCGCTAACACCTCTGTCTGAAAGAATAATAATATTGCATCCTTCAGAAACTGCTTTAAACGTTGCCTGCACACATTTTTCAAGCGCACGCTCTAAACCGTTAACTCCTTTTTCTATTTTATATAAAGTAGAAATAGTAGCCGATTTAAAATCTGCGTGATCAATGTTTCTTATTTTATCTAAATCCTCATTAGAGATAACCGGATTCTGGATTTTTAGTTTTTTACATTGTTTAGATTCAATTTCAAAAATATTGAAATCTCCACCAACCGCTAAACTGATATCGGTAATAATTTCTTCACGAATACCATCCAAAGGCGGATTGGTAACCTGAGCAAATAATTGTTTGAAATAGTTGTACAACAATTGAGGCTGATCTGATAAAACTGCCAAAGGTGTATCATTACCCATAGAACTGATGGCTTCAGCGCCCTGACCTCCCATTGGGTTGATGATTGTTTTTAAATCTTCAATCGTGTAACCAAATAATTTTTGTCTGGTTAAGAAATCTAATTTCTCAACCGGAGTTGGATTATTTGTATAAGGAACTTTAGCTAAAGGCAATAAATTGGCATCTAACCATTCTTTGTACGGACGTTTTGTTACTATCGCTTTTTTAACTTCTTCATCCTCGATAATACGGCCTTCGTTCATATCCACCAGGAACATTTTCCCAGGCTCTAAACGACCGTGCTGAATTACATCTTCCGGATCGATGTCAAGTACACCAATTTCTGATGACATAATTACGAAACCACTTTTGGTCAAAGTATAACGAGAAGGACGCAATCCGTTTCTGTCTAATAAGGCACCAATTACGTTACCATCTGTAAACGGAATGGAAGCAGGACCATCCCAAGGTTCCATAATACAAGCGTTAAACTCGTAGAATGCTCTCTTTTCAGGAGACATAGTCTGGTGTTTTTCCCAGGCTTCAGGAACAACCATCATCATGGCTTCCGGCAATGAACGACCAGTCATCAATAAAAGTTCTACCACCATATCCATAGAAGCAGAATCTGATTTTCCTTCTAAGATAATTGGGAATAATTTTTTGATGTCATCACCAAAAACTTTGCTTTGCATTAATTCTTCACGGGCACGCATACGGCTCACGTTTCCACGAAGCGTATTGATCTCACCATTATGACACATGTATCTAAATGGCTGTGCTAAATCCCATGAAGGGAAAGTATTTGTAGAGAAACGCTGGTGAACTAACGCCAGACGAGTCACTAAATCGGGATCTTTTAAGTCAACATAATAACGGCTGATGTCTTCCGGCATCAATAGACCTTTATATATTATGGTAGTTGTCGATAAACTAGAGAAATAAAACATATGGCTTTCAGAGGTTTTAGATCCTCTAATGGCATGTTCAGCAATTTTTCTAGCTGCAAAAAGTTTTGCATTAAATTCTTGTTCAGTTAAATTCTGACCGTTTTTGCTAACAAAAACCTGTTTAACTGTTGGTTCTTTTTCTGCGGCAATCTGCCCTAAATTTTCGGCTTCAACAGGTACATCTCTCCAGCCTAAGATCTTTAAATTCTGATCTTTAACTGTTGATTCGAAAGTGTTCATGCAAAAAGATACCTGGTTTTTGCTTTTTGGTAAAAAAACCATTCCTACTGCATACTCACGCGTTTCAGGGATTTCAAAATCACATACTTTCTTAAAGAAATCATGTGGGATATCAAATAAAATTCCGGCTCCATCTCCAGTTCGTCCATCAGAACTAACTGCACCACGATGTTCCAATTTTATTAAGATGTCCAATGCTTTGTGAATGATGTCATTAGATTTAATACCATTCAAATTACAAATAAATCCTGCACCACAATTGTCGTGTTCAAATTCAGGCAAATAAAGCCCTTGTTCTTTAACTCTCATTCTTGATATTTTTTCTACAAAAATAAAGATTTCGTTAAACATAATGTATCAAAAATCTATTTTCACTTACATTTTTGTTGTAATATTAGAAAAAGAGTTCTTAAATGATAATAATATTATAGAAACCATTGCTAAATGATAAAATCACAATATGTTTTAAATTATATTAGGAAAAATCCTTTGCGAGCTATTGAAATCATTGGTAGTTTTGTTAAATTTCAAACGAAATAGTGTTTTTTAGTTAACAATTTGCATACAATTGTTTAACTGTTTGTTTTCTTTAAAAAAGAATAACGAGATAATATATATAAGATAGGTTTTTTTAATTGAAAAACATTTTACTATTAAGTTGAATTTTGCTATTTTTGTCGCACTTTTATTCTGAACTAAATTCAGAACCAGACAAATTCTATATTATGAACATACACGAATATCAAGGAAAAGAGATTTTAGCAAGTTACGGAGTACGCATTCAACGCGGAATTGTGGCTAATAATGCAGTTGAAGCTGTAGCTGCTGCAAAACAATTAACTGCCGAAACCGGAACAGGATGGCATGTAATAAAAGCACAAATTCACGCAGGTGGTCGTGGAAAAGGTGGTGGAGTTAAGTTAGCTAAAAACTTGCAACAAGTTGAAGAAATCGCAGGACAAATCATCGGAATGCAATTGATTACACCTCAAACTTCTGCAGAAGGTAAAAAAGTAAACAAAGTTTTAGTAGCAGAAGATGTTTACTATCCTGGTGAAAGTGAAACTTCAGAATTTTATGTTTCTGTTTTATTGAATAGAGCTACAGGTCGTAACATGATCATGTATTCTACAGAAGGTGGAATGGATATTGAAGAAGTTGCTGAGCACACACCACACTTAATTTTTACAGAAGAAGTTGATCCATCTGTTGGATTACAAGGTTTTCAGGCAAGAAGAATTGCTTTTAACTTAGGTCTTTCTGGAAATGCTTTCAAAGAAATGGTGAAATTCATCGATTCATTATACAATGCTTACATTGGTTCTGATGCTTCTATGTTTGAAATCAACCCGGTTTTGAAAACATCTGATAACAAAATTATGGCTGTAGATGCTAAAGTAAATATCGATGATAATGCTTTATACAGACAACCAAAATATGCTGAAATGCGTGATATCCGTGAGGAGAATCCAATCGAAGTTGAAGCTAAAGAAGTAGGATTGAACTATGTAGATCTTGACGGTACTGTAGGATGTATGGTAAACGGAGCAGGTCTTGCAATGGCAACTATGGATTTAATTAAATATGCTGGTTTTGAGCCTGCTAACTTCCTTGACGTTGGTGGAACTGCTGATGCAAAACGTGTTGAAACTGCTTTCCGTATTATCTTAAAAGATCCTAACGTAAAAGCAATTTTAATCAATATTTTTGGTGGAATCGTTCGTTGTGACCGTGTGGCACAAGGAGTTGTTGACGCTTACAAAAATATGGGTGATGCTATTAAAGTGCCAATTATCGTTCGTTTGCAAGGAACAAATGCTGAAATTGCAAAAGAATTAATTGACAATTCAGGTATGCCAATTTTATCTGCTGTTCAGTTTCAAGAAGCTGCAGACCAAGTTAAAGCTGCATTATCTTAATTAAATAAGAAATCCAATTATATAAAAAAATCCCTCCAATTATTCGGAGGGTTTTTTTTTGGAATTATCTCAAAAGGTAACATGTTAATCTTTTTGTAGATAGTGTATATCGCATGCAAAATCGTAGAGACGCACAGCAGTGCGTCTACGCAACGTACCATTGTGAATTCACGAGACGTTAGACGCACTGCTGTGCGTCTCTACAGTAAATATTGTTTAATAAAAAGATCTTCGATTGTTTGAATGGATTTTTTTTCAGAATCATTTTACCGCAAAGTACGCAAGGTTTTTTAATAATAGCATTTTATATAAACGCAAAAGTTCGCAAAGCTTTATCAATATAGCTTTGCGAACTCTGTGTTTATAACCGTCATGTAAATATAAATCTTGGTGTTCTCTGTGGTTAAAAAACCTTTGCGAACTTTGCGTAAATCTTTGCGCCTTTGCGGTTAAATTATTTCTTATTCTTACCGTTTTTGTAAACCACCTTTTCTACAACCTGAATTTTAGGAGTTGCAGGTTTTTTCTTGAAAGGTTTTTTAGCTGCAGGACCAGTTTTAGAAGGAGCTTTATCGCCTCTTGCTCTTTCAGTATCTTTTGGACTTGCTTTAAATTCAGGTCTTTCTTTAGATGTTTCTTTCTTCGGAATTTCTGCTTTATGTTTTGCTAAAACATCGTTTGGGTTTTTAGGATTTTCCTTCGTTCCTCTTAAATGAATTACCAATCCGTTTAAGAAATTACGCAAAACCTGATCACCACATTCCATGTAGTTTTCATGATCTTCTGCTCTGAAAAAAGCACCAAGTTCTGATTTTGTAATCCTAAAATCTACTAATTCTAAAATTTCAACTATTTGGTCATCACGGAGCATCAAAGCCACGCGAAGTTTTTTTAAGATATCGTTGTTTGTCATCGTTTAATTTTTTACAAAGGTACATTATTTTAAAAAGAATGTCAGAACAAAATTACGCCTGTTCCTGTTCTTTCCGGATAAAATGTTTTTCCGTTTTTGATGGTAACGCCGCTTGCAATATCTTCTGATAGTAATAAAGCGCCATCCATATCCACATAATCTAATTCGGGTAATAAATGTGCAATTGCAGATATTCCAACAGTAGATTCTGTCATGCAGCCCACCATAGTTTTTAAACCGAGTTCTTTGGCTTCAGCAATCATTCTTTTTCCGGGTGTGATTCCGCCACATTTCATCAATTTGATATTTACGCCGTGAAAATGATTGTGACATTTAGCAACATCACTTTCTGTAATGCAACTTTCATCGGCTATAACAGGCAAAACCGAGTTTTTAAAAACTTCTTTTTGTCCTTCCCAATCGTTTGCTTTTAAAGGCTGTTCGATAAATTCAACATTTAAGTTTTTTAGAATTTCCGCATTTGCTAATGTTTCATCGACTGTCCAGGCGCAATTAGCATCGACCCTGAAAACGGCGTCACTATGTTTTCGTAATTCAGTTACAATTGCAATATCTTCGGGCGTTCCCAGTTTTATTTTATAAATTGGCCACGGAAGTTCTTCCATTTTAGCAATCATATTTTCAATGGTTCCAATGCCAATTGTATAGTTTGTCAGGGGATTATTTGAAATGTCATAATTCCATAACTCATATAATTTTTTGCCTTTTTTACGGGCATATAAATCATGATAAGCATTGTCTAAAGCGCATAATGCAAAATGATTATCTTTTAAAAACGGCCTTATTTTGTTCCAAAATTCATCGGGAGTTTCATTGTTTGTATCTTCAACAAGACTCCGAATTTGTTCAATATCATTTTGAAGAATTTCAATTGTAATATTATAATATGGATTTGAAGTTGCTTCTCCAAAACCGGAAAAATCGCCATCTTTCAATTCAACAATAAGTGAAGGCTGAAAATCGATTGACTTTCTTGAAATCCTGAAAGTATGTTTTAGTTTAAGGTCGTAAGCTCTTAGTCGTAATTCCATATATAAATATTTTGAAGCTTACCCTTTTGTGATTAGATTAAAAACGATATTTTAGCTAAAAATAATAAATTGATGAATACCGAAGAAGAAAAGAGAAGTTTACTTTTAGAAATGATTGCTTTTTCGACAGTCGACGGCCAATTGCATAAACGCGAATTGGAATTTTTATGGCTTGTGGCGCAGGAATTAAATATTGACAAAAAACTTTTTCAGGATTTGTTTCATCAGGAAAACATGCCGCAAATTATAAAATCAGAGTTTCAGCGCATTCAGCAATTTTACAGATTGGCTCTCATTATGCATTGCGATGGCGTTTTACATGAAAAAGAAGCTACAGCGATACAGCAAATTGCCATTAGAATGGGGTTGAATCCCGGAGCTACAAAACGTGTTCTGGATTTAATGAAAAAAGCACCAAATGCCATGATTGATCCTAAAAAGCTATTGAAAGTTTTTCAGGAACAACACAATTAAGGCAATTGTTCCTGTAATTTTTTAATGTCATCACGCAATTTTGCAGCTTGAAGGAAGTCTAGTTCTTTCGCTGCTTTTTCCATTGATTTTCGTTTTTCGCGAATCAGCTTTTCTAAGTCAGCTTTTGACATATAAGCTGTTTCCGGTTCTGCAGCGGCAGATAATGTATGTCCTAATTCGTATTCTACCAAAGGATTTTTAGTAAACGCGCTGTCAATTTTCTTGTTTAAAGCTTGTGGTACAAGATTATTTTCAACATTGAAATTAATCTGTTTTGTTCTGCGATAATTGGTTTCGTCAATCGTTTTCTGCATACTTCCTGTAATTTTATCAGCATACATAATCGCTTTTCCATTTAAATTCCTTGCTGCACGACCAATAGTTTGTGTCAAAGATTTATGATTACGAAGGAAACCTTCTTTATCCGCATCTAAAATAGCAACAAGCGAAACTTCAGGTAAATCCAAACCTTCTCGAAGTAAGTTAACTCCAATTAAAACATCAAAAATACCTTTTCGTAAATCCTGCATAATTTCGATACGTTCCAGAGTGTCAACTTCAGAGTGTATATAACGGCAACGAATGTTTACTTTGGTTAAATATTTAGCCAATTCCTCAGCCATTCTTTTGGTTAAAGTTGTCACCAAAACTCTTTCGTCTAACTCGCAGCGCACCTGAATTTCTTCAATTAAATCATCAATCTGATTCAAACTTGGTCGAACTTCAATAACCGGATCCAATAATCCTGTTGGACGAATAATTTGCTCTACGTAAATTCCATCTGATTTTTCCAATTCATAATCGGCAGGCGTTGCAGAAACATATATCACCTGATTTTGCAAGGCTTCAAACTCTTCAAATTTCAAAGGTCGGTTGTCCATTGCGGCAGGTAAACGGAAACCATATTCAACTAGGTTTTCTTTACGGCTTCGATCTCCTCCATACATAGCATGAACCTGCGAAACGGTTACGTGACTTTCATCGACAACCATTAAATAATCATTTGGAAAATAATCCAGTAAACAGAACGGTCTTGTCCCGGCTTGTCGTCCGTCAAGATAACGGGAATAATTTTCAATTCCGGAGCAATAACCCAATTCCCGAATCATTTCTAAGTCGAAATTAGTTCGTTCTTCCAAACGTTTTGCTTCCAGATGTTTTCCTATTTCTTTAAAATAATCAACTTGTTTGACCAAATCCTGCTGAATTTCCCAAATTGCGCCCTGTAATACTTCGGGAGAAGTCACAAACATATTGGCGGGATAAATAGTTAATCTCTTGAATTTTTCAATGACTTGTGAAGTCTTGGCATCAAAAGATTCTATCTCTTCAATTTCATCTCCAAAAAAGTGAATTCTAAAAGCATCATCCGCATAACTTGGATAAACTTCTACAGTATCACCTTTGATTCTAAATGTTCCCGGATTAAAATCTGCCTCAGTTCTGGCATATAAACTTTGTACTAAACTGTGCAATAATTTAGTTCTTGAAATAACCTGATCTCTAAAAATTTCAATAACGTTTTTCTTAAATTCTACAGGATTGCCAATACCGTACAAACAAGAAACCGAAGCCACAACCAGAATATCACGACGCCCTGAAAGTAGGGAAGAAGTGGTGCTCAAACGCATTTTTTCAAGCTCTTCATTGATAGATAAATCTTTCTCGATGAAAACGCCTGTTACTGGCATAAAAGCTTCAGGCTGATAATAATCGTAGTAAGAAACGAAATATTCAACGGCATTGTCAGGAAAAAACTGCTTGAATTCTGAATATAATTGTGCGGCCAGCGTTTTGTTGTGTGCCAAAACTAAAGTCGGTCTTTGTACTTCCTGAATTACATTGGCAACGGTAAAAGTTTTACCGGAACCTGTAACTCCTAATAAAGTTTGATATTTATCGCCATCGACAATACCTTGTGCCAATTTTTGTATGGCTTGCGGCTGATCGCCTTTCGGACTATATTCTGAGGTAACTTTGAACTTCATTTTTGGCGTATGAAAAATTTGGTTTTGTAAAGATACGAAGTTTGAAATCTATAAAAAAGATAAATAAGCTGCCACGAATTCACGAATATTATTAATTAAACATTCGTGAATTCGTGGCAAATAAACGTTATTTTAAAAAATCAACCATCGCGTCATTTACGATTTTCGATTGATCGATGCTTAAAAAATGTCCCGCATCTTTTATTGTTTTTGTTTTACTGTGTGGTAAGTATTCTTTTGCACGTTCTACACTGTCATCACCATTTATAACATCGTGATCGCCAATTAAAACTAAAATCGGATTTGAAATGGATCTTAGTTCATCATTGGAAAAAGGTGTCATTTTAAGCATACTCGAATTTGATTTTGCGTATTTATTGGCTAAATAAAACTGTCTTTTATAAACCGGACTGATTTTTTCAGGATGGGTTGAAAATGTGGTCAGTGTCTTTCCGAATTTCTTTTCACTCGGAAAAAGTTTCAGCATTAAGGCAGATGTTGTTTTGCCCATTTTATCTATAAATTTAAACGTTTGCGCAGGACTCAGTAAAACAATTTTATCTATCGAATTTGTTTTTTGTGTCGCTAATAATGTCGCAATCCAGCCTCCACGGGAAGCGGCTACAATATCAAAATTCTTTAATTTATAGTAATTGAAAATTTCATTATAACAGCTTACCATGTCTTCTTTGGATAAAGGACTTGCGGTTAAGGTTGATTTACTTGGTTCCATCATAAAATCGATGGCGTATATGCGATGATTTTTTGCTAAAGCTTTTATATTTGGATACCACATGGTTGAGCTTGCGTCCATTCCGTGTAGTAAAACTAAATCTTTACCGTTTTTCGGACCAGCCAATATAACGTGAACTTTTCCAAAACTCGTTTTTATATTTTCTTCAGTATAAGGAACATCCCAAAGTTTTAGTGCTTTGTCATAAGCTTTTATATAAGCATTTTGTTCGCTTTTATTATGAAAAACATAGTCGTCATATTTTGCTTTTTTTGTAGAAGCACAACTAGTCAGTAGAAGTATTACTGCTATTCTAAAGTATAATTTTGGCATGATAATCAAATTAGGTACACTAAAGATACTATTTGAGTACGTTTTTAATGTATCAGAATTTTTATTTAAAATATCATAATTATAATGTTTTAGGATCTCTGCTTGTATGTTTCGATTTTATCTTTAACCGCACTGTGAGAATAAAAATTTCCATTTTGAATTTCTTGCTCAGCTATTTAATGAATCTTAAATTTTCCATGCTTTCTGCTGCGCTTCACTCAAAAAAGTCCAGGCTACAATACGGCTTGTTTTTTGGCCTTGAGCCATATCTATTGTTTTTATAGAAGCGGCATTTACTTTATTTAATGTTTTATAAATACTCGAAAGATTATCTCTTTTTGAAACTAAAGTTGTGAACCACAAACATTGCATTGGATATTTGGCACTTTCATAAATCATTTGTGTTATAAAACCAATTTCTCCTCCAGTACACCATAATTCGGCATTGTGGCCGCCAAAGTTTAAAACAGGATTTGTGTTTTTCTTTTCCTTTGGATTTAAATTGGATACTTTTCGAACCGTACTTTGATTGGCATCTTCGGCAGAAGAATGAAAAGGCGGATTGCAAATAGTGAAGGTAAAACGATCTTCGGGTGTAATGATATTTTTGAAAATAAAACGGGATTCGGTTTGTTGCTGCAAACTAATAGCGTCGATTAATTTCGGATTTGCTTCGATGATTTTACTGCAATTTTGGATAGCGTTTAGATCTATATCTGTTCCAACAAAACTCCAGTCGTAAATCGCATTTCCTAAAATTGGATAAATGCAATTAGCACCTGTACCTATATCTAAACCTAAAACATCAGAACCTTCCGGAATATTTCCGTTGTTGCTTTCAGCCAGTAAATCAGCTAGATAATGAATGTAATCAGCTCTTCCGGGAATGGGCGGGCAAAGATAATTTTTAGGAATACTCCAGTTTTGAATATCGTAATAGGTTTGTAATAACGCTTTGTTAAGCAATTTTACCGAAACAGGATTGCTGAAATCTATAGTTTCAATTCCGTGGATGTTTTTTGCAACATGTTGTTTCAGTTCCGGACAATTTGCAATAAGAAGTTCGAAATCATAGCGCGAACGATGAAGATTTCGGGGATGTAAACTGCTTTTTTCGGAATTGTCTGTTGCTTTCATTTTTCTGAATTTGGGTGCAAAGATAGTCATTCCTTTCGCAGAAAAGGGCTTCTGTAAATTCCAATTGTTTAAATTCGAAATTCCAACTTTAATTCCAAGATTGGATTTTTAGAAAATGTTCCGTTTCTGCTGATAAATCAATCCATACATTCCATCAATAATAAATCGCCATCGGTGTAAGTAATACTAATTAATCCATCTTCAGCAACGGCATTACTGCTGCCGGTTCTGTAACCAATTGTTAGTGTGTCATTTTGCAACGGATATTGTAAGTTGACAGAATTAATACCATTTACAACACCAACTGGAATCAGGGAAATAGGCGTTTTTGCGGTATACCATTTCTCGAATTTATTGGGCAATAAAAATATCTTTGAGTGATCGTCCAAAATTACAATTTTAAGTAAATCACGATAACGAACAATATTGGTAAGATTGGTAATGGTATGATCGGCACGTCTTCCGGTTGCCCAAACAACGTTTACGGCCGGAATTTTTCTTTCGATTAAATAATCAAAAGCTTTTTCTAAGTCGGTTTTATTCTGATCCGGAGCGTATACAATTTCGATAGGATATTGTGAAGTTTTATAAATTTCGGGATCAAAACCACGATCAAAATCTCCCAAAAGGACATCGACTTTGATATCCAATTCAATAACTCTTTCCATAGCAGAATCAAGCACAACAACAAGCGGTGACCATTCGAGCAATTGCCCTAATAACTCCGGATTACAAGCAGCGCCGTTGGCAATAATTAAAGCAGGTTCCTGATCGTCGCGAACTATATGGTGTGATGACATGCTGAATTTTTTATGTGTGGCAAAGGTACGGGTAGTATTTTAGATTTTTTTTTAAATTAAAAATTAAAAATTAAAAATTAAAAATTAAAAATTAAAAATTAAAAAAGTAAGTTAGAATCTAAAATCTGAATTCTAAAATCTAAAATTATATCAGCCTTCTATGATAATTAATCTGTCCTAAATGATAGCCTAAATGTGTTGAAAGATGAACCAGGAAAAATCCGGTTGTCATTTCTTTTTCGAAAACAATTTGCGGATAAATAACTTCTAAATCACTTTCGTTTAAAGAATCAAGAGCGTTATTTACGACCAGAATTGTATCTTCAATTTTGGTAATCAATTCTGATTTTGGAACATTTTTTAGGGAGAATTCTAAAGGTCTGTCGCGAATGTAGCCTGTTTTTCCAAGTTCTGCACCAATATAAGTGTTGATGTTTCCAATTAAATGCAAACAAAGATTTCCCGCCGAATTGGAAATATTTTTATCAATTGCCCAAATCTGACTTTCGTTTTGATACGACTCAATTTCGATTTTTAGTTTGTTCAGATCGCGGTTAAATAACGATCTTATGGTTTCGATTAGCATGATTTTATTGTTTATTTTTTATAGGAATCCAGATATCTTCTTCAGAATCCGGATCTTCTTTTTTATATTTTTCTGACATAACGGCGAAATGCGGTCTTTCGTCAACCGTATATGCTGAATTTGGAAGCCATTCGACAAAAATGGAATGATAGGTTTTATGAGCATCGCTTTGTGGACCTTTATGTGTAAAAACAGCATATAAACCACTTGGAATAATCAAGGTTTCCATTTGTGGTGGAACTTCATCAAAGTTTAAAACTTCAATTGCAGCCCATTTCTGGAAAGTATTTTTGGGATCAAAATTATCAAAATGTCCAACAGGAAATACTTCTAGTGAATATAAATCAGAATTAATAACATGTTTGATTTCTTTTTTTCGGGGCATAAAATTGCTCCAAAGTTCAAAGGTTTTATTTTCGATAAAATTCATTGGTATGTATTGCCCAATTAATTTTTTTTCGATTAGGTTTTCGATTCTGGCTTTCATATTTGCGGAGTTATTCTATAGTGTAAGTTCTTGAATCGGTTTCGCTAAGCGAAAAATAACCCAAAGGATAATTGCTTTTTTCTGTTATGTTCATGATATTTCCTTTTACAGTTGCCGGCGGAGACTGAAATGGGCCGCCAACATTACTGCCGGCAATACTAACCAATATGCTCATATAATTATAGTATTGTTTTGAAATGCCGTAATGCACGATTTGGATGTTATCTCCCGGTTCGAGTTCGTCATCATCTGAAAGACTAAAAAATTCGTTGCCCTGAAAAAATTTGTCTTCATCAACATAATAGTTTGATGTTATTTTATTAGAGTATGCATATTTGTACAAATAGTAATTGTCTGCATTAGCAGGATCATTATAAAAAGCACGTATTTCGATATCTTTTCCTGTAAATCCGCCTTCGTTATTTTGTTCCAATCGGGTAATTGGCGCAATAGATTTCATGGTTTCGGTTGCGGTGTAAGTGTTTCCGTTACTAATCACGGTTAAAGTATATTGCTCATCAATTACGGGCTTAAAATTTAAGCAGACGTATTGACCGGTACCCGAAGCTTCATTAAAATTAAATCGTTCGCCAGTGCTGTTTTCAATAAAAATGGTAGCACCGGAAACCGTTGGAATTTCATTTTCAAAATAACCTGTTGTAGTGGTTAATTTTATGGTTTGCTGAGCGCCTGTAGATCCTTTTGCCCAATTTATGGCAGCTTCAATTACTAATTTTGGTGGTGCAGTATCTAAATCAACATCCACGACTTCTTCGCAGCTTGAGAAGAAAACTGATATTAAAAACACGATTAATAAGGTTGCTTTTTTCATCATTATTATTTTAATTTCTTTTGACAGAAAGTGATTTTTAAAATTTAAAATTATAACTAACAGCAGGTACAATACCGAAAATAGATGTTTTTACCGCTTCATTATAACCTGTATCTACGTTCTGGCGGAAATTTATTGAGGCAGCATTTTTGCGATTGTACAAATTGTAAATGCTAAAAACCCATTCGCCTTTCCAGTTTCGGTCTTTGTTGCTTCTTGGTGTTAAAGTAGCCGAAATATCCAGATGATGGTAAGCCGGTAAACGATGTTCGTTTCGCGAACCATAACTAGGTACCGTAATGCCTAAATATTCGTATTGACCGTTTGGGTAGGTAACAGGCTGTCCCGATTGCAAAGCAAAATTTGCTCCGAAAGACCATTTTTCGTTTAAATTATAAGCAGAGGTAATGGCTAAATTATGGGTTTTATCGTAAGCAGAATTATACCATTGTCCGTTGTTGATACCTGTTTCTTGGGGTGTTCTTCCCGGAGTTTGCTGTTCTGATTTTGATAATGTGTACGAAACCCATCCATTGAATTTGCCTTCGTTTTTCTTAAACATAATTTCTAAACCGTAAGCGCGCATTTGTCCGTTTAAAATGACTTGTTCGATGGCATCATTTGCAATTAAATCGGCGCCATCAATATAATCAAGACGATTTTGAATCTCTTTGTAATAACTCTCCACTTCAATAGAATAAGCACCGTTATTAATGTTTCTAAAATATCCTAAAGCAACCTGATCTGCAATTTGCGGTTTAATATAAGTGTCGCTTGGCATCCAGACATCGAGTGGAGTAGGAGACGTTGTATTCGAAATCAATTGAAGATATTGCGCCATTCTATTGTAACTGGCTTTAATCGCCTGATCATCATTTAATTGATATGAAATTGAAAATCTAGGTTCAAGATTATTATAGTTTTTAATCGATTTGTTTTTTCCGTAATATTCTGTGCCAATTGGAGTTGCTTTTTCGTAAATATCCAAATCTGAATTAAAAACCACCGGATTATTATTTTCATATAAATTGACTGTAGATGCGCCTAAACGATAAAACAAACTGTAACGCAATCCGTAAGCGACTGTGATTTTTTTCGAAAGCTGATTTTCTGCATCAATATAAATGGCAGGTTCAAAAGCATATTTTTTATCCAGCTGATCCGGATTTATTCCTGAGATATCAGTGGTAGGTTTGATAGTTCCCGGATTAAATTCATAATAAATGCCGTTTAAGCCGTAATTCAATTTGAATTTATCAGAAATATAATTTTTGAAATCGTATTTAATATTGTAATTTTTAATTCCGGAATCCCATTTGAATCCCACAAAATCAAGATCTAAACCGTAATAATAATCGCTGTAAATCAACGATAAATTCGAAAACAGTTTATCAGAATACAAATGATTCCAACGAAGATTTAAAGTAGAATTTCCATAAATATTGGTAAAGCTTTTGTTTAAGCTAAACACGTCACGACCAAAATAGCCGGACAAATACAAACTGTTATTGTCGTTTAATTTATAACTCAATTTGGTGTTTAAATCATAAAAATAAGCGGAGTTGTCTTTATTTTCTTCGGATAGTTTCAAAAAAAGATGTGCGTAAGAAGCTCTTCCGCCAATTAAAAACGAACCTCTGTCTTTTACAATTGGACCTTCTGCGAGAATTCTGCTCGAAATTAAACCGATTCCGCCATTTACATGGAAATCTTTACTGCTGCCGTCTTTCTGGTAAATGTCTAAAACAGAAGAAGCTCTTCCGCCGTAACGTGCCGGAATTCCGCCTTTGTATAATTTTAAATCTTTGACCGCATCGGGATTAAAAACAGAGAAAAATCCAAATACGTGCGAGGAATTAAATATCGTAGCTTCGTCTAATAAAATTAAGTTCTGATCAGCTCCGCCGCCGCGAACGTTGAATCCTGATGCGCCTTCGCCTGCATTTGTAACTCCCGGAAGTAATAAAATTGATTTTAAAACATCAACTTCTCCTAAAACTACAGGCATTTTTTTGATGGTCGCAATCGAAAGTTTATTGGCACTCATTTCCGGCGATTTGATGTTGACTTTCCCTTTATTATCGGTAATAACAACTTCCTGAAGTTCCTGGCCGCCGCCTTCGTTTAAGGCAAAATTATTTTTGGTATTTTGATTTAAAACAACTGATTTTTGAATGGTTTGATAGCCTACGTAGCTTATCTCGATTTCATGTTCTCCACCCGGAATTGTAAGCGAATAAAATCCATATTCATTGGTTGTGGTTCCAATTTTTAATGACGGAACATAAATGTTGACGCCAATTAGGGTTTCATTATTTTTAAAGTCGGTTATCGTACCGCTTAAAGTAAATTTTTCCTGAGCAAATGAAGTAAAAGTTATGAAAATAATAATTAGAAATGAGCTAAACTTTTTTGTAATCATTGTGTTGATTTTGATTTACATAGATAACAATTCTGACTAAATATTACGTGGTAAGTTTTGTTAAACATTAGTTAAGAAAAAAAGACAACCGTTTCTGGTTGTCTTTTTTATAGCTATAAACAATTGTTTAATTATTTTATTTCAGCAAGAATAGCATTGAATGTCGCACTTGGGCGCATTGCTTTGCTTACTAACTCCGGAGTTGGCTGGTAATAACCGCCAAGAGTTTGAGGTTTTCCTTGCGCACCAATTAATTCTTCGTCGATTTTAGCTTCGTTAGCTTCAAATTTAGCCGCAATTGGAGTGAATATCGCTTTTAATTCAGCATCTTTATTTTGAGCAGCCAAAGCCTGAGCCCAATAGAAAGCAAGGTAAAAATGAGAACCACGGTTGTCAATCTGACCTACTTTACGAGCTGGAGATTTGTCATTTGCTAAGAATTTATCATTAGCTTCATCAAGAGTTTCAGCTAAAACAATGGCTTTAGAATTGTCTAAAGTTTGTCCTAAATGCTCTAAAGAAGCACCAAGAGCTAAAAATTCTCCTAATGAATCCCAACGTAAATATCCTTCTTCTGTAAATTGCTCAACGTGTTTAGGAGCAGAACCTCCGGCACCGGTTTCGAACAATCCACCACCATTCATTAAAGGAACGATTGATAACATTTTAGCAGAAGTTCCTAATTCTAAAATTGGGAATAAATCTGTTAAATAATCACGTAAAACGTTTCCTGTTACTGAGATAGTATCTAAACCTTTTATGATCCTGTCTAAAGTAAATTCAGTAGCAGCAATAGGGTTTAAGATGCGGATATCTAAGTTTGTTGTATTGTGGTCTTTAAGGTATTTTTCAACTTTTGCAATCAATTCTCTGTCATGTGCTCTGTTTTCGTCTAACCAGAAAACAGCAGGAGTATCAGATAAACGAGCTCTGTTTACAGCCAGTTTAACCCAGTCCTGAATTGGAGCGTCTTTTGCCTGACACATTCTGAAAATGTCATTTTCTTCAACGTTTTGCTCCATTAAAACAGTTCCTTTATTGTCAACTACACGAACAACTCCTTCTCCTTTTATTTGGAAAGTTTTGTCATGAGATCCGTATTCTTCAGCTTTTTGAGCCATCAAACCTACGTTAGGAACACTTCCCATTGTTTTTGGATCAAAAGCACCGTGTTTTTTACAGAAATCGATTGTAGCCGTATAAATTCCAGCGTAAGAACGATCCGGAATTACAGCAAGAGTATCTTGTTGTTTTCCTTCTTTATTGTACATCTGTCCGGAAGTACGAATCATTGCCGGCATAGAAGCATCAACAATAACGTCAGATGGAACGTGTAAGTTTGTAATTCCTTTATCAGAATTAACCATTGCAAGAGCTGGTCCGTTTTCGATAGCTTTCGTAATGTCAGCTTCAACTTCCGCTTGTTCAGGTCTTCCTGCAATTTTTGCATAGATATCACCTAAACCATTTCTTGTATCAATATTTAATTCAGCAAATAAAGATTCATATTTTTTGAAAAGATCAGCAAAATATACTTCAACGATAGCGCCAAAGATAATTGGATCTGAAACTTTCATCATCGTAGCTTTTAAATGCACAGAAAGTAAAACTCCTTCTTTTTTAGCATCAGCGATAGCATCAGCAGCAAAAGCTTTTAATTTTTTTACACTTAAAACAGAGCTGTCAATTATTTCACCTGCTTTTAGCGGAGTGCTTGCTTTTAAAACTGTTGTAGTTCCGTCTTTTGCAACAAATTCGATTTTTACATCGTCAGCATCTGCAACAGTAAGTGATTTTTCACTTCCGTAGAAATCGCCGTTTGGCATAGAAGCCACTTTAGTTTTTGAATCAGCAGACCATGCACCCATGGAGTGAGGATTTGCTTTTGCAAAGTTTTTAACGGCTCTAGGCGCTCTACGGTCAGAGTTTCCTTCACGTAAAACCGGATTTACTGCAGAACCCAATACTTTAGCGTATTTTGCCTTAATTTCTTTTTCAGCATCATTTTGAGGCTCTTCCGGAAAATCAGGAATTTTGTAACCGTGAGATTGCAATTCAGCAATAGCAGCTTTTAATTGCGGTACAGATGCAGAAATGTTTGGTAATTTGATAATGTTAGCTTCAGGTTGTGTAGCTAACTGACCTAGTTCAGCCAAAGCATCTCCAGTTTTTTGAGCATCTGTAAGAACTTCAGGGAAATTTGATAAAATCCTTCCTGCTAAAGAGATGTCTCTTGTTTCAATAGCAATACCTGCCGTAGCAGTAAATGCCTGAACAATTGGTAAAAAAGAATAAGTCGCTAATAATGGCGCCTCATCAGTTAAGGTGTAATAAATTTTTGAATTCTGTGTCATTTTTTTTTTTTTTTATAATCGTATCGCCAAAGATGAGCGATGTAAAAGGTATAGTTGGCTCGAAATGAGCGGAGCAAATATAATAAAAACAGTCCGAAAACGGTTTAGTTTTCCGGATAAATACAGGAATTAGCAAATTGTTATTTCGAGGTCGTTAAATTGCTAATTCGGTGATTTTCGTATTAAAATATTACAGTTTTGATATTTTGAAAAATCAGGCATAAAAAAAACTCGCTTCAAATAAATGAAACGAGTTTTTTTATAACAAAGAGATAAATGATTATCTTCTTTTATCTTTAATCTTAGCTTTTTTACCAGTAAGTTCTCTGAAGTAGAAAATTCTAGCTCTACGTACAGCACCTTTCTTGTTGATTTCAATTTTTTGTAAAGCTGGTAAGTTTACCGGGAAGATACGCTCAACACCAATAGCTCCAGACATTTTACGAATAGTAAAAGTTTCTGTGTTACCAGAACCTCTTCTTTGAATAACAACTCCTTTAAAAAACTGAGTTCTTGTTTTTTCACCCTCTTTAATTTCGTAGAAAACTGTGATAGTATCTCCAGCTCCAAAAACAGGGAAATCTTTTTTAGCAACTAATTCGGTTTGAACGAATTTCATTAAATCTGCCATGATATCTTATAATTATGGTTTTTTATATAGAGCAACATTCACGGATCTCGCCAGAGGTTAGTCTAATTCGGGTGCAAATGTAGAAAATAATTATGAATTATAAATTGTAAATTATAAATTATTTTAAGTTGTTGATAAATTGAGGGTTAGTGTCAGTTTTTAGTCTTCAGTCTCAGTTTTCAGTTTTCAGTTTTCAGTTTCAGTTTCAGTCTTCAGTCTCAGTTTTCAGTTTTCATTCTGGAAACTGCGACTGCGACTGAAAACTGCGACTGAAAACTACTCCTGTCCTTCTAATAAATCCGGACGTCTGTTTTTAGTATGTTCATACGCCATATCCTCGCGCCATTTGTCGATTTTGGCAAAATGTCCGCTGGTTAAAACTTCAGGAACTTTCCATCCTTTATAATCTGCAGGTCTTGTATATATAGGTCCTGAAAGTAAATTGTCCTGAAAACTATCTGTCAAAGCCGAAGTTTCGTCGCTTAAAACACCCGGAATCAATCTAATTAAAGCATCAGACAGAACCAAAGCGCCTAATTCTCCTCCGGATAAAACGTAATCACCAATCGAAATTTCTTTGGTAATAAAATGATCGCGAACTCTTTGATCAACACCTTTATAATGTCCGCATAAAATGATGATGTTTTCATACATCGACATGGTATTGGCCATCTTCTGGTTTAGCGTTTCTCCGTCAGGCGACATATAAATGATTTCGTCGTATTCGCGTTCGCTTTTCAAATGCGTAATACAGGCATCAATTGGTTGCACTGTCATAACCATTCCGGCGCCTCCGCCAAACGGATAATCATCTACACTTTTTTGTTTATTCGTCGTATAATCACGTAAATTATGAAAATGAACTTCTACCAAACCTTTGTCTATGGCGCGTTTCATAATCGAAGCCTCAAAGGGACTTCTTAGTAATTCCGGCAAAATCGTTATAATGTCAATTCGCATTTCTCTGTCTAATTATTATAGGGTGCAAAGATACAAGTTAATCTCTGGCTATGAAAAAAAACAAAATTCAATAAACTGAATCTTTTTTGTGCTTTGAAACAAAATTGTGATCTAAAATTCAAATATCTGCTTTTCAATTTGTTAAATAATAATTATATAATATTCAGATATAATTGTGTAAATATTTATTTATTAATTTCAAGTAACATTACTAAACCTAATTATGATGAATTAAAATTAACAATCAATCCAAAAACATCTGTTCAATGAAAAAACTTATATTAATTGCCGCACTGGTACTTTTGCAGGTTTCATGCTCCAGTACTAACAGTTCTATGACCGCATCAGTAGGACAAACTAAAGCAAAATTGATTAAAGCATGGGGAAATCCCGTTCGAACTTTACCTAATAATCAACAAGGAGAAATTCTTGTATACGCAGATCAGGTTTTTACTGATTCTAATAATTCAAAAATGGCAGGAGAGAATTATTGGATCTATAATTATGTATATGTAAACAATCAAGGAAAAGTCACTTCAACAAGAAAAGAAAAACAAAATTATCCTCCACAGGCAATTGATTCTCAAAAAATATCGGGAATGAATTTACTTACTTCTAATTAATATTCTAAATTAAAATTGTACTATAAGATGTTTTAACTGTTTAATAAACATGTTAAAATATTTTTGATCGACATTATATAATAGCTGTTTTTTGAATATATTTATCAAAAAGTATATGAGAAAAATAGCTATTCTTATTTTTATTTTGTTTTGTGCCTGTACCAAAGAAAAAACAAAAGAAACTCTAAAAGAGATTCCAAAACAAGCACCGTATTTTAAGCAAATAAAAAGTAATGATGTCAAATTACCTAAACCTGAAATATGGGACTGGTTATCTTCTCATAACGAAAAAGGACAGACTTTTGAACAATACTTTCGGTCCAAACATATCGTTCCCACAAAAGATTCGAATATTATTTACATAAGGCCAATTGGGAATTTTAATACTTTACAAAACAGGCAAATTGAATTGTTACAGGAATATTTGGAAATTTACTTTCAATTAAAAACAAAAACTTTAAAACCTATTTCTAACAATATTGTTCCCGCTTCTGCCAGAAGAATGCTTTATGAAAATCACGAACAATTATTAGCCGGATATCTTTTGGACAGTGTTTTGAAAAAAGAAAAACAGCTGAACAGAATTGCGTTAATGGGACTCACAGAGTTAGATTTGTATCCGAAGCCGGAGTGGAATTACGTTTTTGGTCTGGCATCCTATCGCGATAAAGTAGGAGTAAGTTCAATTTACAGATTACAGGATGGCGAATTAACTTCAGAAAATTTCAATACATGTTTATCGCGACTGCTCAAAATAAGTTCTCATGAAATTGGACACATGTTTGGGCTTCATCATTGTATAAATGCAAATTGCGTCATGAACGGAACCAATAGCATGGATGAAACAGACAGGCATTCGATACGATTATGTTCTGTTTGTCAGCAAAAATTGAATTCCTGTATTAAATACGATAATAAAAAGAGACTGACAGATTTAGAAAAATTCTTTGATAGAAATAATTTAGCCGATGCATATAAAGTAACGAATAAGGATATTCAGGTCATTCAATAAGTGTAGTCCCTACGGGACAAATTTGTGCGTGTAATATTTTTTTTCTACCGACATTTTGTTCCTAGCGGAACATTCTTTAATGGTTTTTTTTAAGAGAAAGCTTAAATTGTAATCCCTACGGGACAAATTTGTGCAAGTAATATTTTTTTTCTACCGAAATTTTGTTCCTGGCGGAACATTTTTATGATTTTTAAGAGGAATTTTAAATTCTAGTCCCTACGGTACAAATTTGTGCGAGTAATATTTTTTTTCTACCGAAATTTTGTTCCTGGCGGAACATTCTTTGATTGTTTTTTTTAAGAGAAAGCTTAAATTGTAATCCCTACGGGACAAATTTGTGTGTGTAATATTTTTTTTCTACCGACATGTAATTCCTAGCGGAACATTTTTTTAAAAGGAATCTTAAAGTGTAGTCCCTACGGGACAATGTATGACTATGTGTTTTATTTCTACCAACATGTTGTTCCTAGCGGAACATTTTTTTGATTTTTTTTAAGAGGAATTTCTAAGTGTAGTCACTAAGGGAAAATCTATGGCATTTATGTTTTTTTTTACCGACATGTTGTTTCTAGCGGAACATTTTCATTTTGCAGATATTCTTTAAGATTATAATTATTGATTTAAATATTCCGTTAGGAATTACATGTCGGTAGCATAAACAATAATTACACACAGATTGTCCCGTAGGGGACTACATAGAATTATGGAGAATTATATTCTACGTTAATATGATATTATTTTAAAAATTCATAAAAACCACTTTGTAACCATATTCTTATAATTAAAATTTTATATTTGCCTAACAAAACCTATCATAAAATGTCCTGTTAGGAATTACACTTTGATATAAAAAAATATTTAACGCAAAAAAATGTCCCATAGAGACTAGACCTTGTATGGCAAATACCTATACTCAAATACACATTCATTTTGTCTTTGCAGTAAAATTTAGACAAGCTATAATAAATAATGATTGGAAAGAACAACTTTATAAATACATAGCAGGAATCATTAAAAGTAACAATCATAAACTTTTAGCGATAAATGGCGTTTCAGATCATGTTCATATTTTAATTGGAATAAGACCAGCACAATCAATTTCTGATTTGATGAAAAATATTAAGCAAGATTCTTCGAGGTGGATTAATACGAATAAATTTTCAAAAAATCATTTCGAGTGGCAAGAAGGATATGGTGCATTTTCATACAGCAAGTCACAATTAAATGCAGTAGTTAATTACATTGAAAACCAAGAATTACATCATAAAAAGAAAACTTTTAGAGAAGAGTATGTTGACTTTCTTGAAAAATTTGAAATAGATTACGATGAAAGGTTTATTTTTAGGGAATTAATTTAAAAATTATCTTTTAATTGATCTTAAAATATAATAAAAATGGTTTCCAGAAGAGCATTTATCGTTAACACAAGTCTCGCTGCAACAGCAGTTTTAGCCTTGCCATCATTAGCATTTTCTATGAATAAAAAAGAAATTGGTTTGCAGTTATATACATTGCGAGAAGAACTTCCTAAAAATGTAAAACAGACTTTAGAAAAAGTTGCTGCATCAGGATATACGATTGTAGAAACTTACGGATTTTCCATAAAAGATCAGTTTTGGGGATTATCTCCAATTGAATTGAAAAAGATTCTCGACGACAATAATTTAAAAGCCGATAGCGGACATTATAATTTAGGAAGCTTTTTATATGACGGAAATACAGCCGAACTGATTGCAGCAATTGAAGCGGCGAAAATTTTAGAAACCGAATATTTAACAATTCCCTGGGTTGATGAACCGTTTAGAAAAAGTATTGAAGATTATAAAAAGATCGCTCTTCATCTCAATGAAGCGGCAAAAATGTGCAAAGCTTCCGGTTTAAAATTAGCGTATCACAATCATGATTTTGAATTTCAAAAACACGACGGAATTACAGGCTATGAAATTCTATTGAAAGAAACAGATAAAGATTTGGTTTATTTTGAACTGGATTTATATTGGGTTGTGCGTTCCGGAAATGATCCGCTGCAATTGTTTAGAGAAAATCCAGGGCGTTTTAAAATGTGGCATGTAAAAGATATGGACAAGGTAAATCAGGCTTTAAATACTGAAATTGGTTCTGGTTCTATTGATTTTAAAACTATTTTTAAGCAAGCGAAACAATCCGGAATGCAGTATTTTTTTGTAGAACAAGAGAATAATTACAAACCCGATTCTTTTGAATCTATTAAAACGAGTTGTGATTTTATTTCTAAAAATTTGATTTAGAATAAAACCATCTAAAAATATTATTTTTGTACCAATTCAATTAAAAACACAAATATGCAAAGTTTCGGAACAAGCAAAGAATTTATAAAAGGAGATGAAATAGAGTGGGAAGTGGTTGGTGAAGGAATCAAACGCAAGATTCTGGCCTATGATGACAGAGTGATGCTGGTGAATGTTCATTTTGAAAAAGGCGGAATCGGAACTTTGCACGAACATTATCACACACAGGTTACGTACGTTTCAAGCGGAAAATTTGATGTAACGATCAACGGCGTTACACAAACCTTAAAAGAAGGCGATAGTTTTTATATTCCGCCACACGCAATTCATGGGGTTGTTTGTTTAGAAACAGGACTTTTAACCGATGTATTTAGTCCTATTCGTGAAGATTTCATGAAGTGATAAGATTTTAAAAATCAATATAATCCATAAAATAAATTACTGATTTAATGCTGAGGTTGAAAAATTTATATGTTTTTTAAAGTTTTGGTTAAAATTAGATTGGTATTTTTGTAAAATGAATCTATCCAAAACGAATGTCTTATTTATGGCAGCTTGCACTGGACTTATAGTTGCAAATCTGTATTACTGCCAGCCATTAATTGTTTTAATTGCCAACGAATTTAAAATTCCGGAAGCCAATGCTGGAACCATAACGTATCTTACACAAGCCGGATATGCTATTGGTTTGTTTTTCATGGTTCCGCTAGGCGATAAAATCGAGCGTAAAAAACAAATTTTAATAACCACTTTTGCTTCTGTAATTGCCTTACTTCTTGCTGCTACGGCAAAGAGTTTTTTTCTATTACAAGTTGCCTCTTTATTAATCGGAATTACTTCGATCGTACCACAGCTTATTTTGCCTTTGGCAGCATCTTTAAGTGCGCCGGAACAACGCGGAAAAGTTGTTGGAACCATTATGAGCGGTTTATTAGTGGGGATTTTACTTTCCAGAACTTTAAGCGGTTTTATTGGTCAGGTTTTAGGCTGGAGATCGATGTTTTATATCGCAGCCGGAATTTGTCTTTTAATCTTTTTTGTAATTCAGAATAAATTTCCCGTTAATAAACCTCAGTTTCAGGGAACGTATGGTCAGTTAATTTCTTCTCTTTTTACCCTTATAAAAACACAGCCTGTGTTGCGGGAAGCAACCCTAATTAATGTTTTCAGCTTTGCACAATTTGGTGCCTTTTGGGTTACTATGGTTTTGTTACTTTCAGGAGAACCTTTTCATTATAGTAGTGCTACAATTGGTTTATTCGGAATTGTAGGTGCTTCAGGAGCTTTGGCTGCGCCTTTAGTGGGAAAAATGGGAGATAAAGGCGGTTCGAGAGTGGCTGTTGGTTACGGTTGTTTATTGATATTGATAAGCTTTCTGATTTTTTACTTTTCGATAGAAAGTGTAGTCGGAATCGCAATTGGAATCGTTTTTATTGATATCGGAATTCAGGGCGTTCATATTTCGAACCAAACCAGGGTTTATTCCTTATTGCCAGAAGCAAGAAATAGATTAAATACCGTATTTATGTCGTTTAGCTTTTTAGGAACGGCCGCAGGATCTGCATACGGATTATTATTATGGAAATTAGGAGGATGGCATGCCGTAACTATTGGTTGTGTTGGTCTCTCAGCATTATCATTTATAGTTTACGGACTTACTTATAAATCAATCCCGAAGTCTCGGGATAAAAAATAGAAACAACAAATTGATAGAAAATTAATTTGTAAATTTGCATTTAAATTAAAAATTACAACAATGGAAAACGGAATATACGCTAAATTCAACACTGGTAAAGGTTCGATTTTAGTAAAACTAACACACGATTTAACACCAGGAACCGTAGGGAATTTTGTAGCTCTTGCAGAAGGAAATATGGAAAATAAAGTAAAACCTCAGGGACAAAAATTCTATGACGGATTAACATTTCACAGAGTAATTCCTGATTTTATGATTCAGGGTGGTTGTCCAAAAGGAACTGGAACTGGTGATCCGGGATATAAATTCGATGATGAATTTCACCCAAGTTTAAAACACGATCGTCCGGGAGTTTTGGCAATGGCAAATTCAGGACCTGCAAGTAATGGTTCTCAATTTTACATTACACACGTACCAACTTCATGGTTAGATGGAAAACACACTGTTTTTGGTCACGTTATCGAAGGTCAGGATGTTGTTGATGCTGTTGCTCAGGGAGATAATCTTAATTCTGTAGAAATCATCAGAGTTGGAGAAGAAGCTGAAAAATGGAATGCTATTGAAGCTTTTATCGCTTTAAAAGGTGCTCGTCTAAAAAGAGATGCAGCTTTAAAAGCAGAATCTGAAGCAAAAATGGAGCAATTAGCTGCAGGTTTCGACAGAACAGAAAGTGGTTTACGTTACAAAATGATTCAAAAAGGAGAAGGAAAAAGAGCTGAAGCAGGAAAAACAGTTTCTGTTCACTACGAAGGATCTTTAGAAAACGGAAAAGTTTTTGATTCTTCTTATCCAAGAAAAAAACCAATCGAATTTAGATTAGGTCAGGGTCAGGTTATCGAAGGATGGGACGAAGGTATCGCTTTGTTACAAGTAGGAGATAAAGCTCGTTTTGTAATTCCGTCTGACTTAGGTTACGGAGCTTCAGGAGCTGGGGGAGTTATTCCACCAAACGCAACTTTGATTTTTGACGTTGAATTAATGGACGTTAAATAAGAAAATCAAATACAATTTAATATTGTTTTAAATAGTAATCCCATGCGTTAAGGCGTATGGGATTTTTTATATTTACTCAAAAATATAGAGAAAACAATGAAATCAAAAATCTTAGTTCTTGCTGCTGTAACGGTACTTTTAGTGTCATGCGGAACTCAAAAATCTGCTGGAGTTGCAACAACAGAGCCAACTGCTCCAGTAACTGAAACTACAAAAGCCGCAGCATTAACGCCCGAACTGGCAGAAGGTAAAAATTTGTACGAAAACAGTTGTGCAAGATGTCATAAACTATATGACGCAAATAAATTTACTCAGGAAGAGTGGAAACCAATTTTGACAAGAATGCAGAAAAAAGCGAAGTTAGACGATACTCAAATGGCTTCGATATCTCATTATATCACTTCTCAATTGTAAAATATATATTCAGAAAAGCATTCTTCAAAAGGATGCTTTTTTATTTGAAATTTTAATAAAAAAAAACACCATCAAAAAATGAGGTGTTTAAAAGAACTATTCATTGCTGACAGCAATTATTTTTAAAGTTTTTATTCCGGCTGGCAATTCCCAATCTACTTCGTCATTTTCTTTAAAGCCGATTATAGCAACACTTAAAGGTGCAAGAATTGAAATTTTTCCTAGTTTTACATCTGATGCTGACGGTAAAACAATCTGAATTTTCATTTGTTTTTTTGCCTTTACATCTTCAATTGTAACATGCGAATTGATTCTGACAACAGAATTATCTAATTCGTTTTCCTTGCTGATAATAGCGCGATCTAATTCCTGCGAAAGCTGATTTGCTTCTTTTGTGTTTGTTGAGTTTTTGCTTTTTAATATCAATTCTCTCAGGAAATGATAATCTGTTTTACAGAATGTTGGCGTTGGTTTCATAACGATATGTTTTATTATTAATATTATTTGAACTTCGATACTTTGGTGATTTCTTTGACAGGCTTATAAATGCATAAATCGTATTTCAAAATGCAAATGCGTGAATTGAAATTTTGTAATGATGTATGTTTTAGAAATTTAATTATAAAAACCAGAAAATTATTTGAGAGAGCATTTGCTCTTTCAAATAAAAATGATAATTAAAATGTGGTAAATCCTCCGCCTGAAAGAAGAAATTGAAATAGACGGAGGCCTAATTAATAAAGGCCTTGCTATGTGAAATAAATGCAGCAGCAAGCGGTTTTCTTTTGGAAGAAAACAACAGGACAAAAGCTGTAAATAGAATTATTGCACTCACAATGAGAAATTTTATTGAACTGCAAATATAGGAAAATTTTGCTAAAAAGCTACATCTATTTCCATTTGATGCTGCAGCCTATGCTTGGTTTTTGTTCTTCTTTTAAACTGCGATTGTAAATAAGAGCATCAATAGCGCTTCGTAAATCGCTTCCACTCAATGGAATTCCGTTGTTAGGTCTGGAATCGTCTAATTGTCCGTGGTAAAATAATTGGTCTAAAGTATCGTATAAATAAAAATCAGGTGTACAAGCTGCGTCAAAGGCTTTTGCCACTTCCTGACTTTCATCAAATAAATACGGAAAATCTATTTTGTTTTGAAAAGCAAACTCAGTCATCATTTCCGGAGAATCCTGCGGGTATTTTTGAACATCATTACTCGAAATCGCAATTACGCCAATTCCCTGCACTCGATAATCATTGGCAATCATAATAATTTCAGCCAATACATGATGCACAAACGGACAATGATTGCAGATGAAAATAACAAGAGTTCCTTTTGATCCTTTTAAATCTTCAAACGAATAAAAGTTATTAGAATTTGTATCTTTTAATTTGAAATTTGGAGCAAGTGTTCCAAGCGGAATAATATTTGAAGAAGTTCGTGCCATTGTTGAGAGTTCTTTCTTCAAATTTAGATTTAATTCTGAATAAAAAACAGCACTTTTAATAAAAAAATCCGGAGAGATAATAGTATCTCTCCGGATGAAGTATTTAGGAAATTTATATATATAGAAGATTTATGAATTTAAGAAATCCAGTAAATCGTTGTTTAATTTGTCCTTATGTGTGTAAAATAGCCCGTGTGGTGCGCCTTCATAAACAATATAAGTATTTTGACGAATCGCTTCTGCGGTTTTCTTAGATGTTAATTCAATAGGAACAATTTTATCATCATCTCCGTGGATAATTAAAGTCGGAACTTTTACAAAATCAAGTTCATCTCTAAAATCAGTATAAGAAAAAGATTCAGCACATTTTAAAGTCGCTCTTGGCGAAGCAAAAGAACACAACATTCTGTAGTATTCCATCAAAGGTGTACTTAATGGTTTGTTGATGATGTTGATACCAAAAAAGGTTTTACCAAAATTATCTACAAAACCTATTCTGTCTTCTTTAATTGCGTTTGCCGTATTATCACTTTTTTCTTTTGGATGTCCGTCAGGATTATCGTTTGTTTTCAATAAAAATGGAACTACAGAAGAAATCAACGCTGCTTTTGTAACGCCTTTTCCGCCATATTTGCTGAAATAACGAACCACTTCGCCACCACCCATAGAAAAACCTACCAAAGTAGCATCTTCTAAATGTAACTGCTCAATAATTTCTTTTAAATCATCTGTCAGAGTATCATAATCATAACCTTCCCATGGTTGAGAAGATTTTCCAAATCCTCGACGGTCGTATGCAATAACTCTATAGCCATTTTGTACTAAAAAGTCAATTTGGTATTCCCACATTTCGTTAGATAGAGGCCAGCCGTGAATTAAAATTACAGGTTTTCCTTTACCATAATCTTTTACATATAATTTTACATTTGGATCTGTTTCTATATATTTATCTGTGCATTGAACCGAAATATCACAATTTAATTCTCTAAGAGATGGGCTGCTATTGGTTAAAACATTTTCCATTATTATAATTTTTTAATTATTAGCTTATTCATTTATATTTGTAAAATTAGAAGCTTCAAAGCAAAAAAAAGTTATAGAATTTGAGCCAATACTTACAATATTAATATCTTACATTAAATGGATTTAACCTGGAGTGAATTTGAAAGAACCGATATGCGTGTGGGGACTATTATAGAAGTAAATGATTTTCCCGAAGCAAGAAAACCGGCGTACCAACTTACGATCGATTTTGGTGCCGAAATCGGCATCAAAAAATCATCGGCACAAATAACAACACATTACAAAAAAGAAGATTTATTAAACCGACAAATTATATCAGTTGTAAATTTTCCCAAGAAACAAATCGGAAAATTCATGAGCGAATGTCTTGTGCTTGGAGCAATAGGCAAGGAGGGAGACGTTATTTTATTAGCTCCCGATTTTAAAATAGAAAATGGGTTGCGAATTGGTTAAATTAGTTTTCAGTTGCAGTCTCAGTCGCAGTCGCAGTTTTCAGTCTCAGTCTCAGTTTTCAGTCTCAGTTCAAACTGAAAACTGAGACTGAGACTGAAAACTAAAAATTTGACTGAAAACTAAGAAATTTTAGCAATTAACTGTTGCAAAATCAATTGTCCTTCCTCCCAATATTTCAAATCAGAATCGGAGTTAATGTGACCTTTTTGACCGACATTCACAAAATCGCTTCCCCATTTTTCTGCAAAATATTGTTTTCTCTCGAAAGAAGCATACGGATCGTTTTCACTTGCTACGACTATAGACGGAAAAGGTAATCTCGAAATAGGCATTGGAGCAAAATTTCTAATACTTTCCGGAGTATGTTGAGGTGAATCTACATCGGCAGGAGCGACTAATAATGCGCCAACAATATTTTTATTACTGTTTGATGCCGCCCAATGGTTTACCAATGAAACTGCCAGACTATGCGCTACCAAAATGGTGGGTTTATCAAGTTTTGCAATTTCTTCATTCAGTCGTTCTATCCAATCTTCGCGAACAGGTTCATCCCAATTGTCCTGAACTATTCGGGTTGAATTTTCGAATTTTTTATGCCAAAAAGTTTGCCAGTGTTTGTCGCCTGAATTCCCTAATCCGGGTAATATTAATAAGTTAGTTTCCATTGCCGTGGATTTATTTTGATTATTATTTCTTGGTTTGTCTCTCTTTTAAAATACGGTTTACTTCGTTTACAAGCAACGGAAAACCAGGTTCTGTCATTCCGTGACCATATCCGTCGAGTTCATAAAGTTTGGTTTCTTTATGTCCGGATAATTTCATCATTCGCGCCATGTATGCGTTTTCTTCATATCGTCCTAACATTTCCAGTTCTCGATCTCCGGTTATTAGTAAAAGCGGCGGGGCATCGGCACGAACATAAAAAAGTGGTGCAAAAGCATCAATTGTGGGTTGTTTTTCCGGAATTCCGTTTTCTCTTCTAATTTCAAAATGGGTAATACACTGACCGCTAAACGGAATTAATCCAGCAATTTTATTGGCATCAATTCCTTCTTTCTGCAGCCATTTTTTATCCAAACCGGTCATCAAAGCCAGATAACCACCTGCAGAATGCCCGGAAACAAAAATTTGCGAAGTGTCACCGCCATAAGAGGCAATAGTATTAAAAGTCCACGCAATTGCTGCGGCGGCATCTTCAATCGCTTTTGCAGCTTTTACCTTTGGAGATAATCTGTAATTAACGCCGATAATAGCAAACCCCTTGTTTTTTAAAGCTTCGGGAATTTCTTTACTTCCGCCGGTTAATCCTCCGCCATGAAACCAGATTATGGTTGCGAATTTTTTTGTGTTTTTTGGATAATAAATATCAAGAACACATCTTTCATTAATATAAGTGTCAGACTTATTTGTTGCTGCATTATAATACTGAATATTGGTTTTGGTTTCATATTCTGTCTTTTGAGCAAAAGATGAAATTCCAATAAATATTAAAAGAAGTGAGAGAATTATATTTTTCATTTTAAAAATCTTAAATTGTTATCATCTAGTTTTTAGGTAGTTTGCATAATCTAAATCTAAACTCTGCAATCTAAAATAATAAATTTATATATAAAAAAAGTCCAAAATGCTGGACATATTGGACTCGTACTTTTTAAAAAGTTATATCGGACTAAATATCGTCAAAATCGATATCTGTAAAGCTTGATCTTTGGCCTTCAGGTTTATCAGAACCATATTCTTTTTTAAAATCTTTTTGGTGTCTTTCAGAGATTACTTCTTCGCCTTTGTGGTTCAAAACGTATGAAGTCATTTCCTCAAGTATTTCGGCAAAAGCACCAAAATCTTCCTTGTACAAGTAAATTTTGTGTTTTTTAAAATGAAAAGAACCATCTTCCTCAGTAAATTTTTTACTTTCTGTAATCGTGATATAATAATCGTCTGCCTTAGTAGCTCTCACATCAAAGAAATAAGTTCTTCTTCCTGCTCGTAATACCTTAGAAAAAATCTCTTCTTTTTCTAACATGTCATTTTCTCTCATAATACGTTCTATCATTTTTGGAATTAATAGTACTCAAAAATCATAAAAAATTATCGATTACACAACAATTAAAGTAATTCTTTTTCTGAAAGTTGTTTTAAATATAACGATGCATAATACCCTTCCTGATTTATTAATTGATTATGAGAGCCTTGTTGTATGATTTTACCGTCTTCAAGAATGATGATTTTGTCGGCATTTTTAGCCGAAGATACCCGATGACTGACAATGATTGTAGTTTTATCTTTACAAATTTCGAATAAATTATTCAAAATTGTTTCTTCCGTTTCGGTGTCAACAGCAGACAAACAATCGTCAAAAAGTAAAATTGCCGGGTTTTTTATATTTGCTCTTGCAATCGATACACGCTGCTTTTGTCCGCCGGAAAGTGTTATTCCTCTTTCGCCTAAAATCGTATCATATTGTTTGTTGAAAGCAACGATATTATCGTGAACCACAGCGCTTTTTGCGGCTGAAATAACTTCTTCATCCGTTGCATTCTGGTTGCCAAATTTGATATTATTTTTGATAGTATCCGAAAATAAAAAAGCATCCTGAGGCACAATTCCAATACTGTTTCTCAGATCGAATAAGTTTAAATTGCTTATTTCATTTTGATCAATTGTAATTCTTCCTTCCGTAACATCATACAAACGTGAAATCAAAGACAAAATGGTTGATTTTCCAGAACCGGTTTTCCCTAAAATCGCTAAAGTTTCTCCTTTTTTTACTGTAAAAGTTACATTTTTTAAAGCCTCAATATTGGTATCTTCATACGTATAACTCACATTTTCGAAAGCAATAGAACCCTGAATATCTGATGGATTTTCGTTGTTGTTTTTAATTTCAGGCTGAATTTTTAAAAACTCATTCAAGCGTTTTTGAGAGGCTTCAGCTTCCTGAACCATTGACGAAACCCATCCTAGCGAAGCTACTGGCCAGGTTAACATGTTTACATAAAGAATAAACTCGGCAATTGTACCTATATTTTTAATTGTTCCGTTGATGTACATCACGCCTCCAAAATAAATCACAACCAAATTACTGATTCCGATTAAGGCAATCATTAAAGGTCCAAAAAGCGATTGAACTTTGGCTAAATCCAGACTTTTTCTTTTGCTTTCATCGGCAAGAGCCACCATATTATTCTGATGCTGATTTTCTAATGAATATGCTTTTATAACGCGGATTCCGGAAAATATTTCCTGCGAAAAACTCGACACTTTAGATAAATATTGTTGGAAAGTTGTACTGCGTTTATTGATTTCTGAACTCAGTTTAAAAATACAATACGACAAAATAGGCAACGGTAAAATAGTGTACAAAGTCAGCAAAGGCGAAACATTGTACATATATATAATAACGATGGCAAAACGAATGAACGTATTAATCGTGTACATTACGGCCGGTCCAACATACATACGAACTTTTGAAACGTCTTCGCTGATACGGTTCATCAAATCTCCCGTTCGGTTTTGTTTGTAAAAATTCTGCGAAAGATTTTCATATTGTCTGAAAACTTCATTTTTTAAATCAAACTCGATATGGCGTGACATTACGATTAAAGTCTGACGCATTAAGAAAGTTAAAAAACCTGCAACAATCGCACTACCAATGATTAACAGCACATTATGAATTAAATCTTCTTTAAAATTGCTTATAATATTTGCAGATTTTTGCTCTGCATCTGACAATTTTAAAAACTGTTCAATAACATTAAAAGAGTGACTTACTAATTTTGGAGTGAATAAGAAAAAAATTTGTGCGATTATGGTTATTAAAATTCCAAAGGAAAAACTGTATTTATATTTAATAAAATATTTATTTAAATAGCTTAATTCTTTCATTTTTTTAAGAGATTCAATATGGTATTGTTTTGATTTTGTGAATTATTCTTAATTAAAAGTATAATAAAATGCAATTAAATCAAAATAAATATATTGTATAATTGTTATTTTAAAGATAAAAAATTAGCACATTTGTATTTTTTGTTTAAGTTTGAGAAGTCTTTTTGACAAATTCATAATTTATAACTAATAAATACTAGCGCTATGGATGCAACTTTCGCAACTGGAAAGGAACTTCAAAAAATGGATCCTGTTTTTGGTCAATTATCTTTTGACGATCACGAACAAATTGTTTTTTGCAATGACAAAGATACAGGTTTAAAAGCAATTATTGGTATTCATAATTCAGTTATGGGGCCAGCTTTAGGAGGTACTAGAATGTGGAATTATAACACTGAATGGGAAGCTTTAAACGATGTTTTGCGTCTTTCAAGAGGTATGACTTATAAATCTGCCATTACCGGACTTAATATTGGTGGAGGTAAAGCAGTAATTATTGGTGATGCAAAAACGCAAAAAACACCAGAATTGATGCGTAAGTTTGGTGAATTTGTTCACTCTTTAAGCGGAAGATATATCACGGCTGAAGATGTTGGAATGGAAACAAAAGACATGGACACGGTAAGAGACGTAACGCCTTATGTTACGGGTATTTCTGAAGAAAGAGGCGGATCTGGAAATCCTTCTCCGATAACAGCTTACGGTGTTTATTTAGGAATGAAAGCGGCTGCAAAAAGCCAGTTTGGTTCTGATGTTTTAGACGGTAAAAAAGTTTTGGTTCAGGGAATTGGTCACGTTGGTGAAGCTTTGGTTGAATATTTAACTAAAGAAGGAGCGATCGTAACTATTGCTGATATCAACGAAGAAAAATTATACGAAGTTGCTCAAAAATACAACGCAACAATTTATACCGGTGAAGATTTATATACTGCAGATGTTGATATTTATGCGCCATGTGCAATGGGAGCAACAATTAATAATGATACCGTAAACAAAATCAAAGCTAAAGTAATTGCTGGTGCTGCCAACAATCAATTAGCTGATGAAAATGTTCACGGACCAAGATTACAGGAAAGAGGAATTTTATATGCTCCTGATTTCTTAATCAACGCTGGTGGAATCATCAATGTCTATGCTGAATTAGAGCATTATGGTAAAGCTGAAATCATGTCTAAAACCGAAAATATCTACAATACAACATTAGAAATTATCGACTACGCCGTGAAAAACGGAATGACTACGCACAAAGCTGCGCTTACAATTGCTCAAAATCGTATCGATTTGAGAAAAATTGAAAACGCTGCTAAGAAGTAATTTTTTATAGTTTAAAGTTTCAGTCTCAGTTTTCAGTCCCAGTTTGCAATATAAACTGTGACTGAATACTGAGACTTTTTTTATGCAGTTTCGATATCACTGAAAACCGCGACCGTAAACTGCGACTTTTTATACGGTTTCTAAATTACTGAAAACTGAGACTGAAAACTGTGACTTTTTCGCGAATTAATTTTAATATCAGGATTGAAATCCCTAATTTTGCAGACTAATTTTTAAATGTTCTTACAAGGTGGTAAATAGAAGACACATACGCGTTAAAGTAATGCAATCCATTTATGCAATGCATCAAAGCGGTTCTGATAATATGGAAAAAGAAGAGAAATTTCTTTTTTACAGCATTGATAATATTCAGGATTTATATCTTATAATGCTTTCTTCATTGATTGAAATTTGCAAAAAAGAATCGGTTTTTTTACATCTTTCAAGCAAAAAACATCTTGCAACTGCTGCAGAACGTAATCCGAATGAAAAATTTATCAAAAACAAAATTTTTCAACTTCTTGCCGAAAGTAATTCACTTAGTATTGCTTTGGAAAATCGCAAAATCAACAACTGGTCATTAAACGACGATTATATCATTTTACTTTTAAATGATATTAAGGCAAGTGATTTGTATGCAAAATACATGAGCACTACAAAAAATACTTTTGAAGAAGACAGACAATTTGTAATTGATTTGTTTGCAGAAGTTATTGTTCCGAATGAAAAATTATATGAGTATTTAGAAGATGATAAATTAACCTGGGTTGATGATATTCCGGTTGTAAATACACATATTATCAAACAATTGAAAGCAATTAAAACGGAAGATCCGGACGATTTCAGAGTTCCAAAATTGTATAAAGATGTTGAAGATAAAGATTTTGCAAAAGATTTGTTCAGAAGAACAGTTTTGAACGAATCGATTTTCGCAAAAGAATACGATGATAAAACTCCAAACTGGGACAGCGAAAGAATTGCTGAAATTGACACGATTATTTTAAAAATGGCAATTTGCGAATTTTTAAAGTTCCCTTCAATTCCGGTAAAAGTAACGCTTAACGAATATTTAGAAATTGCAAAAGAATATTCTACACCAAAAAGCAGTATTTTTATCAACGGAATTTTAGATAACCTTGTAAAAGAACTTGAAGCCAATAAAAAGATGGTGAAAGTTGGTAGAGGGTTGATGTAAAATTTTTAAAAAAAACAAAATTCCAAATTCCAATACTGATAGTTATCAGGAGCGAAATTCAAGAAAATAAAATATTAATAATAAATCAAATCAAAAACAGAATTAAATTATGGGACAATTAACTCAATTTGCGCCATTTCTATTAATGTTTGTAGTGATCTATTTCTTCATGATCAGACCACAACAAAAAAGAGCAAAAAACGAAAAAGAATTTGAAAGCAGCCTGAAAGTAGGTGACAAAATAATTACTAAAAGTGGTTTTCACGGTAAAGTGGTTGAACTTGCAGAAACTACAGTTGTAATAGAAACAATGTCTGGAAAATTAAAATTAGAGCGTTCAGCAATTTCTATGGAAATGAGCGCTGCTTTGAATAAAAAAGCGTAAATTTTTTTTAGAAGATTTCAATTAATAAAATCCCAAATTCCAATACTGGAGTTTGGGATTTTTTTTGTTTTATAATTATGCGCACGCTGTGTCCTTGCGACGAACGAAGCAATCTCATTGCTGGATCGTATATTTTTTGTTTCACGGTTTTGTGTAGTCCCTACGGGACAGTTTTCATGACGGTATATTTTTTTCTACCGATATTTAACCTCTACGAGGTATACTCTGCCACGGGTTGAATATTGATGGAAATAAATTAAGGTTTTTTTTGAAACATTTAATTTCAGCAAAGTATACTCTGTAAAGAGTTAAATGTTTGTAGAAGCGATTGAGATTTTTTTCAAACATTTAATTTCTGCAAGATATACACCGTTAGGAGTTAAATATTGGTAGAAAAATTTACACCCAACGCAAATGTCCCGTAGGGACTATACAATAATCATAGTTTAAAACACAATGTGCGATACATAAAAATTTACAACCAAAGCAAAATGTCCCGTAGGGACTATATATTATCTAAGCAATACACGACCCGGCAAATGAGATTGCTTCGTGCCTCGCAAAGACTAACCGCAAAAAAAAAACCTTTGTCATAGTTTTAAACTTTGACAAAGGATAGCTCTTCTCCCGAAGCTTCGGGACGCTCAGAGTGATATTATTAATTGGAATTTATAAATTTTACCTGTATTTATCATTCAAACCAATATTATCCAAAATCATCGAAATCACTTTCTCGATTCTCGTTAACTTGGTTTTTTCCTGTTTGGCGGTTTCAATATATTCAAGAAACTCATATTGTTTATAAGGGGCAAATTTTTGAAAAGCTTCCGCTAAAGCCGGATTTTTGTCCATTTCCTTTTGAAGAAGCTCAGAAACAATCGGCTCTTTTTTTGAAGGTTTTATAACTTTTCCCTGTTTTTCGTTTTCGATTGCCTCTAAAATATATTCCAGAACTTCTTTTTTATTTACTTCTTCTTTTGAAGTAAAACGCCATTGACGCATTGATTTTGTTCTGTCTTCCTGAGCATTAATAAGTCTCTTTTTCTCGTCTTTTAGAAATACGCCGTTTAGAAACCAAATGGCAAAATAATCTTTAAAACCTCCAATTCCGATAACATTTCTTTTGTTGTAGACATAAATGGGAGCGCCCCATTTTATAGTTTCAACCAGTTCAGTTTTGTCAATAATCGATTTTAGGAAAAGAAGTTCCTCTTCCCACTTATTGACTTTGTCCCAAACATGTTTTTTCTCAGAATTCGGTTCCAATTTATCTTTTTCTTTTAGGTTTTTCGGTTGTATCAAAAGCACCTTGAATAGCCGTTAATTCAGCAATTTTCACAATTACTTCAGTTGCTTTCTGGATACTTTCTGCCGGAACATATTCGTATTTTCCGTGAAAGTTATGTCCGCCCGCAAATATATTCGGACAAGGCAATCCCATAAATGACAATTGCGATCCGTCAGTTCCGCCACGAATCGGTTTTATGATCGGTTTGATGTTTAATTCGCGCATTGCTTTTTCGGCAATATCAACAATATGTTTTACCGGTAGCACTTTCTCTTTCATATTATAATACTGATCTCTAACTTCAGCAGTTACAATATCTTCACCAAATTGTTTCGCGAATTTTTTATTGATTTTTTTGGCAATTTTTTCGATTAAATCTTTTCTTTTTTCGAATTTGATTTTGTTGTGATCGCGAATAATCAATTCTAAAACCGTTTCTTCAATACTTCCATTTAGATGGTGAACGTGAAAAAATCCTTCGTATCCTTTTGTTTCCTGAGGCGTTTCTCCTTTTGGAAGTTCATTGATAAAGTCATTTGCAATCAACATCGAGTTGATCATTTTTCCTTTGGCATAACCCGGATGCACGCTTTTTCCTTTAAAAGTAACTTTGGCTGCAGCCGCATTAAAATTTTCATATTCTAATTCTCCAATCTGACTTCCATCCATGGTGTAAGCCCATTGAGCACCAAATTTTTCAACATCAAAATGATGTGCGCCACGACCGATTTCTTCATCAGGAGTAAAACCAATTCTGATTTTTCCGTGTTTAATTTCCGGATGCTGAATTAAATATTCCATTGCAGAAACAATCTCGGTAATTCCGGCTTTATCATCGGCGCCAAGCAAAGTTGTTCCGTCGGTAGTAATAATCGTTTGACCTTTATATTGTAATAAATCTTTGAAGTAATTTGGAGATAAAATAATGTTTTTCTCGGCGTTTAAAACAATATCTTTTCCGTCGTAATTGGTAATAATCTGAGGTTTTACATTTGCTCCGCTAAAATCCGGTGATGTATCAAAATGCGAAACAAAACCAATTACCGGTACTTCATGTTCTACATTACTTGGCAAAGTTGCCATGATATAGGCTTTGTCGTCTATAGTAACATCTTGCAAACCAATTGTTTTTAGTTCTTCGACTAATTTATTGGCAAGATTCCATTGTTTTTCTGTGCTTGGTGTAGTTTGTGAGTTTGGGTCTGATTCAGTATCAATAGTTATGTAACTGATAAAACGATCTATAATATGCTGCATTTCTTTAGTTTTTAGCAAATATAAGTAAATAATCAGGCGTTTGATTGATGTAAATTATGGAAATCGGAAAAATTAATTAAAAAAAAGTTTGCCACGAATTTCACGAATTGGCACAAATTAATTAAACTGAAAAATCCAATTTCACGAATTAAATTCCATGAAATTGGATTTGAGTATTGTAATTATACACTTTTAATTAGTGAAAAATTAGTGTCATTAGTGGCAAAAAAAACTACTGCACACATCTAAAACCAATATGATTTGCCGGAGATTGATAATCGCCTTTTCCTCTTGTGCCTACCATATAGCGCGAGCAATATTGATCTGTACATAAAAATGATCCGCCACGCTGCACTTTTTTAAGTAAGCCCGGTTCAGCAGGATCATATGCTTTTTCAGCACCTTTTGGGTTTTTAGTAACTTGTCCGCTTTCGCTTAAAATAGTATAATAATCAGGTGTATACCAATCGTTTGTCCATTCCCAAACATTTCCTCCAATATCGTAGAGTCCATACGGATTTGGTTCAAATTGAGCTGTTGGCGCTGAACCAATATAGCCATCTTCGCCGGTATCGCCTTTTTCAATAGGAAAATGTCCCTGATAAATATTCGCCTGAAATTTTCCCTTAGGTTTCAGATTATTTCCCCAGGCATACAATTGTCCTGATTTTCCGCCGCGGGCTGCAAATTCCCATTCTGCTTCGGTTGGTAATCTTTTGCCTGCCCATTTTGCGTAAGCAGCAGCATCATCATAAGATACTTGTACAACGGGATATTTTTCTTTGCCAATGATAGAACTCATCGGGCCTTCAGGATGTCTCCAGTCTGCACCGGCAACATACGTCCACCATTGCATGTAATTGTTTAAATTAACGCTTGCCGGAGTAGGCGTAAAAACTGCCGATCCTGCTATTAAATTTTCTAAGGGAGCATCCGGATAGTCTTCGTGCGTTGGTTTTTTCTCCGCCAGCGTTACATAACCTGTCGCTTTTACAAAAGCTGCAAATTGCTCGTTTGTAACTTCGGTCTGATCCATAAAATAACCATCAACATATACGCGATGTATTGGTGCAGCATCTTTGGTAACTCCTTTAATACTGCATAAACTTTCATCTTCAACATTGCTTCCCATAGAAAATTCTCCTCCGGGAATCCAAACCATTCCTTTTGGAGCTTTGATGGAAGGTTTGTTTTTATTTTCAATTGTTGGTTTAAAAACAGCTTCGCCGGTTGCATGTGGAGTTTCCGTACAATCTTTTGCAGCCAGATCTTGTTTTTTATCTTTTGGAATAAGTTTCGTATAACCAAATGCAATCGAAATTATCGAAATGGTTAATACGGCTAATATCCAATAGGTTTTATTTTTCATGGTAGTCGATTTTAATTTGAAAGTAGTGCAAGGCAATAAAATCAGTTCAAAGTTAAAAAATTATTCTACATACTCTATAGGGTTAATAAAATAAAAGTAATTCTTTATTTATCTTCCTCAACCTGAACAACTTCATATTTATTTTTTCCGTCAACCTGGACGGGTTGATAATAGGTTTCGCCAAATTTTACATATTTTACATCGCCTATAGTAACTTCTTCACCGCCTTCCGGCAAATTGTCTACGAGAGTTCCTGCTGTTGGTGCCACAACTTTATAAATGCTTCCGTCTTTCTCGTAATACGTTCCTCCGTAATAATAATTATTGACGGTTCCGGTATTGACCGTTTCGGCACCACTCGGGATATTGTTTACCGTTCCTCCAACCGGCGCTGGTACAGCCGTATAACCTCCGCTTGTTGGCGTGTACCAAACTCCCTGATCATAATGATATTGGGTACTTTCAACGCTAACTACAATTGCGGTTACGGCCAGAGTAGCGACAAAAAATCCCCATGGATGCCAAACCGGACCCCAATAAAAAGGTCTGTACGGATGAAAATAGTAAGGATTGTAAGCACGATATCTGTAGCCGCCATATACATAAGGAGGACGCACATAAGGTCTTGGTCCGGGTCTTACAATGGTATTTCGGTTGTTTTGAACGTGTATACTATTGTTTACATTAATATTGACATTATTCCTGTTTCTGTTAACCGTATTTCCGCTAATATTGGTATTTCTGTTGCCAATATTATTGTTGTTGTTTATGTTCGTGTTTGTCGTTCTGTCTCCCACTTTTGAAGTATTGGAAGGTCTTGTCACCGTATTTGCAGGCTTTTTAACCCCTGAACCGGAAGAACCCGGTCTTGTTTGAGTGGCAGGTCGTTGAGTTGCAGGTCTCGTTTTTGTCACTCCGCCTGGTCTGTGAACACCTGCGCCACCGCCGCCACGCCTTTGTGCTATACTTTCAATTGAAACCAAAAAAAAGGATCCCACGAAACACACAAGTGCAATTTTACTAAGAGTTTTTTCTATACTTTTCATTTTCAGTTCTTTAGAAATATTAAAATTATTAAAAAAGGAGAATCAATAACAAAAAATCAAGCTGAATTTTAATTTTTATTTGCGCTATGTGTTTGGTAATAAATGAGATATATTCTTATAATGAAATATCCCATTGTATTCTAAAACGCCAGCCCTGAGCTAACGGTAAAGTTTTATCCTGATAATCAAAATAGCTCACTTCTGTTGTGAGTTTGTTTTTATGACCGTTAAAAAACCAGTTAAAGGCAACCGTAGATTCATTTTGCAAATTGTCCCGAATAGCATTATCTGGTCTGTAAGTCGCGTATCTTCCGGCCATTTCCAATTTTTTTGGCCACCAGTCAAAGGCATTGTGAAAAAAATATCCGGCCTGAGCATAATAGCCTTTCATTACCGTAGTTTCATTATTATCCATTTTGTTAATGATTTCTTTCGTGTGCCATTCGCTTTGCCAGGAAAATCCACGATACATAAAAGCGGTTTCAAAATTCCATTGGTTTACACGATATTGTCCCGGAGCGCCATCTTCAAAACCATCTAAATAACCACCGCCGGATTGTGAAAATCGGGTATAAGGGCTTCTGTTTGTAATGGCAGAAAAAGCAATAATTGGCGTTGGTTTTTCATGAAATTCTAAATCACTTCCTTCAAAATCAAGAAATCTTCCCAGAAAATTCCATTGGGCACGTCCAAAATACATTAGGTTATTATCATCGTTTGAGGTATTTCCTCGTCCCGTTCCTGTTAAAGCTGCTACCCAGTAATTAAAATCTGCAATCCCTTTTCCTTTCAGATGTCCGTACAATTCAGCGCCCATTTGGCGATCGACTGTAAACGGACGATTGATTAAAGACCTGTCTACAGTTTGCTGTTCACCGCTGCTGATGAAACGTTCCCGCGTAAATTCTACTTTCCATTGTCCGACTTTTAAACTCAGCCATTCGTATTTTTCGACCATAATTCTAAAATCGAGCAAATTCGACTGGCTCAATTCATATTCCCAATAATAATTTAGCCAGGGTTCAAAAGCGTGACCGCCCACTTTTAGTCTCGCCCTGTTGATTTTAAAAGTCGTCTGTTTGTCCTGACTATAATCATCATACGTCAACGGATCCTGATCATTTGGTGTTGAAAACCGAAACTGTAAACGGCTTTGCAGCTGAAAAAGAAATTTATTGTCATTGGTTCTTAATTCTATTCCTTTTTCACCATATTTAAAATGAATTAGTTTAGTTGTATCTTTTATTTGTTGTGAAAATCCTGAAATATTCGATAACAACAAAACCGCCGGCAGATATTTTTTCAAATGACTTATGATTCTGTTGATGATGCGCATAGGATTTATAATCAAACAATTATTGATAGTATCAAACAAGAATTTTCTTAATATTTATTAATCAATTCAAAATTAAGTATTAAAAGGCCTAAAAAGGGAAATTGAAAGTCCAGACATTGTTTCATTTTATAATTTGCAACGTTAAAATTCATTTAACCCAAAGGATGTTGCATTTATAAAATAGGATGTGGTTATTTATGGGAAAACTTACTTAGTTGTAATTGTTTTATATTTAGCGTATTAGTTGGCTATTTGATTTGTAAAAATCCATCTGAAACTCTTATTATTTGTTTTTATAAAAAAGAGCCATTTTCAAGTATTATAATTAAATTTGCAACCGAAAAAACAACACAACAACTCTTATGTATAAATTGATAATTCGCCCGATACTTTTTTGGTTTGATCCGGAAGAAGTCCATTATTTTACTTTTTCATTTGTTAAATTCATTTCAAAAATCCCCGGAGTTTCATCAATTATAAAATCCATTTACGAGGTAAAAGACGCCCGTTTGGAGCGTGAAGTTTTTGGAATAAAATTCAAAAATCCGGTTGGACTTGCGGCGGGTTTTGATAAAGATGCTAAGTTATACAAAGAACTTTCAGACTTTGGTTTTGGTTTTATCGAAATAGGAACTGTTACGCCGGTTGGTCAGGAAGGAAATCCGAAAAAGCGTTTGTTTCGTTTAAAAGAAGATCAGGCCATTATAAACCGAATGGGTTTTAACAATGGCGGAGTTCTGGAAGCTGTAGAACGCTTAAAAAAGAATTCAGGAGTTTTAATTGGCGGAAATATTGGAAAAAATAAAGTAACGCCAAACGAAAATGCCGTTGACGATTATATCATTTGTTTTGATGCTTTATTTGATCATGTAGATTATTTTGTAGTAAATGTAAGTTCGCCAAATACGCCAAATTTAAGAGCTTTACAAGATAAAGAACCTTTAACAGCTCTGTTGCAGACTTTGCAAAACAGAAATGTAGAAAAGCAAAAAACAAGCAGTCAAAAAGTAAAACCAATTCTGCTAAAAATCGCTCCGGATCTTACAGATGAGCAATTATTGGACATTATAGATATTGTAAAAACAACTCAAATTGCTGGAGTAATTGCCACAAATACTACTATTTCAAGAGACGGATTACAATCTCAAAATCAGTCTGAAATGGGAGGATTATCAGGAAAACCATTAACGAAACGTTCTACCGAAGTGATTCGTTTTCTTTCTGAAAAAAGCAATAAAGCATTCCCAATTATTGGAGTAGGGGGAATACATTCTGCAGAAGATGCTATCGAAAAACTAAATGCCGGAGCAAGTTTAGTACAATTGTATACCGGCTTTATTTATGAAGGTCCTGCGTTGATAAAAGCAATCAACAAAAAGATTTTAAAGCAGTTATAAAAGTAAAGCCTCTGCAAGAAGCCCAATTGCTATAGCGGTTCCAAAACTGATTAAGGTTCCAATTAAAACATATTCGGTCAGTTTTCGGTCTTTGGCTTCTTTTAAATCTCCAAACCTGAAAATAGATTTAGCGGCCAATAAAAATCCAATGGCTTCGAAATGTCCGGTTAAGATAAAACCGAAGACAAACAAGCGCTCGAGAATTCCAATGTAATTTCCTGCGCTTGCAAGGGAATCATCCTGATGGCTATTGGGACTTTCGGGACTCCAAATCGAAATAATGGTTTTGACAAAAATCGAAGTGGGTTTTGTAATGAATAAAAATCCGGTTATTAAAATCCAGAATCGATTGTCGAACCAAACAAAATTGATTGGATTATTTTGATACAGCAACACAACAGCAATCAGAACCAAAATATGCGCAATCTGGTCTGCGATAAACCAGGTGCGTTTTGTATTGCTTTTTTGAAAATTTAGTTTAATCAAATCAATAATTCCGTGCGAAACGGCAATTAAAATCGCATAAGGAATAAATCGAATTTCCCATACTAAAATACCGGCCAACAATCCATGTAAAAGAATATGAAGATATAAATAAATACTTTTATGTTTTTTCGTCTCTTTATCAGCAACCCAAGCATTTGGCTGCCATATAAAATCGCCTAGTAAATGTGCTAAAAGTAATTTTATAAATAAAATCATAATGTGAGTTCTTTTATTTGTGTTCTAAAATAACGATCTAAATTCATAACCAATTCAAACTGAGCGCGTTTTTGTCTTCGGCTTACAGCAGCCTGATTAATGGCTATTTTTTGCCCCAAATCTTCCTGTGATAAACCCGGATTTTCTATAGCAAGAGCCACAAATTCTGCAGATTGTACTAACCAGTTATCCATAAACGTTAAAGCCAGACGCAGCATTAAATTCATTTTTTCATCAAACTCGAGATCGCCCGTTCGCATTGCCAACGTTACTTTTTGTTTTTTTAATGTCTCAAAAAGTTCTCCCGAATGTATAAATGCGGTTCCATTGCTTTCTGATACTTTTTCGGCATTATGTGTTTTATCACCAAAACCAATACTCATTCTTGCATCGGATTTTATCGCTCTTAAATGCGCTTTTATTAAAATAGCAGCCAATAAAGCTTCTTCCGGATTTTTGATTTCTACCTGAAATTCATCACCTCTGTAAATTTCCCACTGACCTGGCATTTCTCCAAACGTGGAAAGGATTTTTTTCAAATCCTCAACCCAATGTTTTGACTTTTGTTGTCTTGAGCCAATTATATCACCTGTAATTACGCTAGTCATCTTCAAATATAGTTAAAAATTAATTAAGCTTTGTATTACAAATATAGGTAATATTTTTTATTATTACGGTTTTAAGTAATATAATTAATAATTACATATTTGTGTAATACTTTACTTTAGCTATTTAGGAAATTGAAAGCAGACCTATAGGATCTAAAGTTGATTCAATATATTTTTTGAATGAACTTATATAACTTATATGGTAAAAAAAACACAAAGCAGAGTTTAACTTTTATTTCTTTAAAAAAGAAACTAACTTAGCCTTCACAAAAGAATAAGCCTTGAATAAAGAAATCAAAATTATCGAATGTCCACGCGATGCCATGCAAGGTATCAAAACGTTTATTCCAACTAAGAATAAGGTTTCTTACATACAAGCTTTGCTTAGAGTTGGGTTTGATACTATTGATTTTGGGAGTTTTGTTTCCCCAAAAGCGATTCCGCAAATGCAGGACACAGCCGAAGTTTTGGCTCAGCTTGATTTATCCCAAACAGCAAGTAAATTGCTGGCCATCATTGCCAATACACAAGGTGCGGCATTAGCTTCAGAGCACGAACCGATTCAATATTTAGGATTTCCTTTTTCTATTTCAGAGAATTTCCAGATGCGAAATACGCACAAAACCATTGCAGAATCTTTGGTGACACTGGAAGAAATTCTTGAAATTGCCGACAAAAAAAATAAAGAAGTCGTAACCTATCTTTCCATGGGTTTTGGAAATCCATACGGAGATCCGTGGAATGTTGAAATCGTAGGGGAGTGGACAGAAAAACTCTCGAAAATGGGCGTGAAAATTTTGTCACTTTCTGATACCGTTGGAACTTCGACGCCGGAAGTCATTACTTATCTTTTTTCAAATTTGATTCCGAAATATCCTCAAATAGAGTTTGGTGCGCACTTACATACCACACCAACAACCTGGTTTGAAAAAATCGATGCAGCCTCAAAAGCCGGCTGTACACGTTTTGACGGCGCAATTCAGGGTTTTGGCGGATGCCCAATGGCAACGGATAAACTAACCGGAAATATGCCTACAGAAAAATTGATTTCCTATTTTACATCTAATAAAAAAACAACAGGTTTAAATTCTTTGAGTTTTGAAAGTGCTTATAACGAAGCTTCAAAATTATTTGGCAAATATCATTAAATAATGAAAGATTTTGAACTCTGGTTAGAATTTGAAGAAGTAGATCCAAATAATTGGAATATAGATAATGAGTTTTGTAATATACATATTGGGATGCGAGATGGAAGAGAATATGGAATAAATATCTGGACTTTTAATTTTTTGAATACAGTAATTGAATACAATAAAAGTTGCGGAGAAAATCTTAATGGTTTATATCAAATTCCACCTGATTTATTTGTAAAAGAATTATCGAGAAGTTGTATAGAAAAAACAATTGAAGACTTATTAGAAAAAGGCAATCTTGAAGAAATTCTTAATATCACTATAATCTCAATAAAAGACAAGGAATAGTTTTTTATAAATGGCTAAAAAGTAGTATATTTACTACTCATGGATAATAAGCTTCACTAAATCAGTGTTGTTTTCTTGTTATCCGAAAGATATATTAGTCATGAAATTAAACGCAATCAGCACAATTTCTAAAGTTATAATTGCATCCTATTTATTTTTTTCATGCTCAAGCGATCTTGATTTTGATCAGGTTGAGGATTTAAAATTGGAGCCTGTCGTGGTTGCTAATCTGGCCTATTTTAACCTTCCTGCAAATGAGATTATTTACAATGGTAATGAACAAGTTGCATTTGATATAAGTGATTTTGATGTCATTAGAAATAAGTTTTTTAATGAACATCTAAAAAAAGCAGCGTTTAACTTCGAAATTGAAAATACAATAAACAGAGCTTTTTCTGTTGCAATACTATTACTTAATGATAATGAAGATATCCTGGATACATCTACATTTCAGGTTCCGGCCTATACAGGCGGCATTAACATTATTAAATTCCCGCCGGAAGTTTTTGATAATCAAAGGCTGGAAATTCTAAAACAAGCAACTAAAATTGGTTTTATAGTTAGAATTGGTGCAGGTCCTCCCTTAAATCAAAATAGTCCGGGAAATCTGAAATTAAGATCAAGTGCAACCGTTTATATGGAAATCCAATGAGAATAGTTTTTCTGTTTATAATGGTCGCATTTCAGCTCTCCTGTTTTTCCCAAAACAGAGAATTGTTGTATAATTTTACATCTATTCCCCAGTCATTACTCGTCAATCCCGGCGCGGATGTTTCGTATAAATATTATTTCGGAATTCCTTTATTATCCGGAGTTTCGGCAAATTTGGGTTCGAGCAGTTTTTCGGCCTATGATCTGTTTGCAAATAATGGAGTTGATTTTAATGATAAAGTCCGAAATATTATCAATAAATCATCTGGTAAAGATAAAACCCAGGTCAATCAGCAGCTTGAATTATTTTCGGGGGGATTCAGAGTTGGCGGAAAAGACAGTAATTCCTATATTTCATTTGGAGCTTATCAGGAATTTGATTTTTTAATGTATGTCCCAAAAGACCTTGCTGTTTTAGCATTAGACGGAAATCAAAACTATATTGGTAAAGCTTTTGACCTTTCTGATCTAAGCCTTCGTGCCGAAGTTCTTTCTGTGTTTCATGTTGGATTTCATAAAAAAATGAGCGAAAAATTGGTTTTAGGTGGACGGGTGAAAATTTATTCCAGTGGTGCCAATGCAACATCTACCAAAAATTCAGGTCATATTTATACTGGTCAAAGTGTTGGATCGCCTAATATTTATGATCAGGAGATTTCATCCCATCTGGAACTTAAAACCTCCGGAATTTCTACTTTTACAAAAGATGAGTACGATGGAAATATCGCTAAAGATATCGCCAATAACACGTTCTTTAACGGAAGTTTAGGTTTGGGTTTAGATGCCGGAATTACTTATAATTTTAAAGATAATCTTCAATTTACGGCAAGTATTGTAGACTTTGGTTTTGTAAATCAGACAAAAGATATCGAAACACTGACTTATATCGGTCAATATAAATATGAAGGCGTAAACCCAAACTTCGGCATTTCAAATGATCCGGACAATGTTTTTGATGAGTTTGAAAGAGCTATTCCCAGAGATACAACTTATAACAAATACACCACGTGGAGGCCAACAAAATTTTATTCCTCTATTCAATATTCCTTTGGCGAATCCCGATTTGGTGATGATTGTAATTGCAAAGGATCAATTCAGCGAAAATACACGAATGCTATTGGAGGTCAGTTATTTATCATGAGCATGCCAAGAGAACCTTTTGTTGCGCTAACTGCTTTTTATCAACGCAGTATTTTCGAAAAACTAGACCTGAAGGCTACGTATACTTTTGATGCTTATTCGAATACAAATATTGGTTTAGGACTCTCGGGAACGATTGGTAAATTTAATATTTACGGATTATTTAATAATGTCTTAGAATATAAAGATGTCTCGAAGGCGAATAGTCTGGCGTTTCAATTCGGCTTCAATTTCATTTTTCAGGATCCTAAAGAGTAAATTTTTTGAACCATATAAATATTGATTTTTTCACCATATAAGTTATATAAGTTCATATAATGGCTGTTAGTTTTAGTAATACGACTGTAAGTTCAAACGGTCTAGAACCTGCTTGGAGAAAAACTTAAATTTACTTATATCACTTATATGGTAAAAAATAACCCACATATTGGAATTTGAAATTTAAATTTTGGAACTTCATTATTTGTAAGTCCTTTCTTGTAAAGACAAATTTATGAATAGGTTAGTATTCAAGTTTCCAATTTATTCACTATATTTGCACGCAATTCAACTAGAAATTGCAACATGATAGCACACAACTCCAAGATCATCGGCGAAGGTTTAACTTACGATGATGTATTATTAGTACCTAACTACTCGAATGTGCTTCCTCGCGAAGTGAGTATCAAATCAAAATTTTCAAGAAACATAACACTAAACGTTCCAATAGTATCAGCTGCTATGGATACCGTTACCGAAAGTGCAATGGCAATCGCTATGGCGCAAGAAGGCGGAATTGGTGTTTTACATAAAAATATGACCATCGAGCAACAAGCAGCGAAGGTTAGAAAAGTAAAGCGTGCAGAAGCAGGAATGATTATCGATCCGGTAACATTGCCAATGAACTCTACAATTGCAGACGCAAAAAATGCCATGAAAGAATTCGGAATTGGCGGAATTCCAATCGTTGACGAAAACAGAATCTTAAAAGGGATTGTTACAAACCGTGATTTACGTTTCGAAAAAAACGGAGCAAGACCAATCGCTGAAGTAATGACAAGTCAAAACCTTGTTACGGTTGCCGAAGGAACTTCACTGGAACAAGCCGAAGTCGTTTTACAAGGACATAAAATCGAAAAATTACCGGTTGTAAATGCAAATAACGAATTAGTTGGTTTAATTACTTTTAGAGATATCACCAAATTAACTCAAAAACCAATTGCAAATAAAGACATCTATGGTCGTTTAAGAGTTGCTGCAGCCATTGGAGTTACTGGCGATGCAGTACAAAGAGCCGAAGCACTCGTTGCTGCAGGTGTAGACGCAATCATTATCGATACAGCACACGGACATACAGAAGGTGTAGTAAATACATTGAAACAAATAAAATCAAAATTCCCAAATATTGACGTAATTGTTGGAAACATTGCTACTCCGGAAGCTGCAAAATATTTAGTAGAAAATGGAGCAGATGGAGTAAAAGTAGGGATTGGACCAGGTTCTATCTGTACAACCCGTATTGTGGCAGGTGTTGGTTTTCCTCAGTTTTCTGCAGTTTTAGAAGTTGCTGCAGCTATCAAAGGAACAGGAGTTCCGGTTATTGCTGATGGTGGAATTCGTTATACAGGAGATATTCCGAAAGCAATTGCTGCCGGTGCCGACTGTGTAATGTTAGGTTCATTATTAGCAGGAACAAAAGAATCTCCGGGTGAAACGATTATTTTTGAAGGAAGAAAATTCAAATCTTACCGCGGAATGGGTTCTGTTGAAGCAATGCAAACAGGTTCGAAAGACCGTTACTTCCAGGATGTTGAAGATGATGTGAAAAAATTAGTTCCGGAAGGAATTGTGGGACGTGTTCCTTACAAAGGAGAATTAAACGAAAGTATGCTTCAATTCATTGGAGGTCTTCGTGCCGGAATGGGATACTGTGGTTCAAAAGATATTCCAACTTTACAGGAATCAGGACGTTTTGTTAGAATCACATCAAGTGGAATTACAGAAAGTCATCCGCACAACGTTACTATTACAAAAGAAGCGCCAAATTATTCAAGATAATTTCAGTTTTCAATATAAAAACAAAGGCATAAGATTTAGTTTCTTATGCCTTTTTTATTTTATTCAATGATTGAAATTCCGTTGTTCAATTCATCTATCAAACCTTGATTGGGTTCAATTGCTTCGGCCTGAGCGCCGTATTGCATTTGAATTGAACCGCCTTTTCCGTTGTAGATAAAACCTTGATATTTATAAAGAATGTCATTATAATCTAACTCACATTCAAAATAATTAACAGTTAAATCATTTATTTTCTTTTTATAAATTTTCAGATTTTTAATCTTTCCAAATTCCTTGTATTCATCCTGAATAGTACTTTTAAGATTTTTATCGGTAATAAAGTAATCATACTCAATAAAGTATGCGTTTACTAAATTATACTTATCGTGAAATTGCACATCCCAATCGATAGAATCTGTGTTTTTAATCCAGTGTTCCGGATTGTATTTTATATTGTAAACTTCTTTACGACTTGTATAAGTCTCTAATTTTGAATTCTTTTTATTTTGTCCTATTGCAATAAAACCTGATATTAAAAATAGGAAAAGTAGTTTTTTTGACATTTTATATATTTAAGATTTGGATAATTATATGAAACGAAATTAACAAATAAATATTACTTGGTGTAAAATATTTAATAGATTAATCATCTTTAAAATTGAGTCCGTTTTTCTTCAATTCTGCTATTAATTTAGGGATAGAACTGGGTCCAATTCCGTGCAGATTTAAAATTTCAGACTGTGAATAATTAGATAAATCGAGAGCCGTTTTTATATTTTTACTTTCTAAAGCACGTCTTGCAGGAGCAGAAAGAAGTGATAAAAGATCAGTTTCAGGTTTGCGTTCTGCTTCACAAACCGGACAAACAGGGCAGTCACTTGTTTTATAATAGTGATGTCCGTTTTTGCATGTTCTTTTATTTTTTGTTATTTCAGCCATTACGATTAATCTTATTGCTAAATTATAAAAAATGGAACAATATAAGATAGTTTAGAATTTTACGAAACATAAAAAAAAGCTAATACAATCTTATAAAATTGCATTAGCTTTTTCAGTGTAGAAATATATTTTTAAGGAGAAACAGCTTCTTCGCCAGTTCTTACTTTTTGATTGTCTAATATTTTTTGAATAAAAGGCTGTGTTTCTTTTTCTAAATCAGCTTCTGAAATGTCCAGTGCTTTTGGATCATTAACCAATGCATACCAAGGTTTTGGATCGCCAAAAGGATAAGATCCAAAAACAATTACCGGAGTTCCTTTTACTTTTACGTTTTCTTTATCTTTCAAAATCCATTCATCTGCCCATTTGTATAGGTATTTTGCATCTTTTTCAAGCAATCTCAAACAAGAATGCGAGGCTGGATATCCTGGTAATTCATATTCATGAAAACCAACTCCCAATTTGTTTTCAATATTGAAATTCCATTTTAAGTCCCATTCGTCGTTAAAAGTACTGGTTGTTTTTTCGGCTTTCCAGTTGGTGAAAAATAATCCGGTTGGAGTAGGATCTTTTTTTCTTCCCATATTCGTTGGACCTGTATAAACCAATTCACCGTTTTCGTAAGCAGCAAATGTTTGCGCCGGATAAGAAAAAATCAACACTTTTGAAACTTCTTCTAAGTTTGAAACATGAACGGGAAAAGGAAGATAATAAGGTAAATCTCCAGTAAAATCGGAAGGAATAACAACAGAATCCATTTTAGCAAAATTTGCTTTATCTGTTCTGTTTAAGGCGTATACAATATCTAATTTAGTCGAATCGCTTTTATTAGCTTCAAGCCATTGTTTTGTTTTTTCGAAGTGAAAAGTAACAGATGAAGCTGGTTTTTTATATTCAATTGTTTTATGCGGTTTTGCTTTTTCAGTTGTAGTATCTCTGGTTGTTTTGCTTTCTTTACAAGAAATTAGCAGAGTTAAAATTAATAAAAACAGAATATTTGATGTGTAATATAACTTTCTCATAATTGGTTTTTTTAGTTGAGTAAAGTTATTTTTTTTGCCTCATAAATAAATTACAGAATTTTTGCAATTGTTTATTGGATTAACATTTCATAAATAAAATATTCATATAAATTAATTTTAATGCGAATGTTAAAAACTAAACCAACCCCTTTATCTTCGCGTGCTGCAACAGCATAATCGTTTTTGCATCCGTAATCTCACCAGATTCAAACATTGCATATGCTTCATCAAAAGTATATTCCAGCACTTCGATATTTTCCTGTTCAGCGTCAAGTCCGCCGCCGTCATTCACTTTCATCGTTTCATCATATTCACCCACAAATAAATACAGAATTTCCGTTACAGATCCAGGAGACATATAGGTTTCTATAACTTTCTGTACTTTGGTTAATCGATATCCCGTTTCTTCTTCGGTTTCACGAATAACAGCTTCTTCAGGATTGTCCTGATCCAGAAGTCCGGCGCAAACCTCTATCATCATTCCGGTTTTATTTCCGTTAAGGTATGTTGGTAAACGAAATTGTCTTGTTAGGACTACTGTTTTTTTATCTGAATTATATAATAAAATCGCCGCTCCATTTCCGCGGTCATAGACTTCACGAATATGAGATTCTACTTTGCCATCTTTCTTTTGATAATCAAAAGTTACTTTATTTAGTACATACCAATTGTCTGATAATAACTTAGTTTCGGTAACTTTAATTTCTGGATTTTTCATAATAGAAATGTTTTGTATAAAAAAACGCTCTGGTTATCAGAGCGTTTAGTATTTATTATTTTGTTATTGTCTGTTTTCTGTCTGGTCCAACAGATACAATTTTAATTGGCACGCCAACCTCTTCTTCAATAAACTCAATATATTCTTTTAGCTCAACTGGCAATTCTTCAAAAGTAGTCAATCCAGTTAAATCAGCTTTCCATCCTTTAAATTCTTTATATATAGGAGTTACATTTTCAGGCTCGATGTTATAAGGAAAGTGAGAAATGATTTGTCCTTTATAGTTGTATTCAGTACAAACCTTTAAAGTTTCAAATCCTGAAAGAACATCGCCTTTCATCATCATCAATTGCGTTACACCATTAACCTGAATAGCATATTTTAAAGCTACAAGGTCTAACCATCCGCAACGTCTTTGTCTTCCTGTAACAGATCCAAATTCGTTACCAACTCTTGCCATTGTTGCACCAACTTCGTCAAAAAGTTCAGTTGGGAATGGTCCGCTACCAACACGTGTAACGTATGCTTTAAAAATTCCGTATACTTCTTTGATTTTGTTAGGAGCAATTCCTAAACCGGTACAAGCTCCGGCAGCAGTAGTATTTGATGAAGTTACAAACGGATAAGTTCCGAAATCAACATCTAATAAAGATCCCTGAGCTCCTTCGCATAAAATAGATTTACCTGCTTTTTGAGCCTGGTACATGTATTCTTCACTGTCAATAAAATCTAATTTTTTTAATTCTTCAACTGCTTCAAAAAACTCTTTTTCAAGTTCAGCTAAGTTGTATTGAATCGCTACATCATAAAAAGCAATCATTGCCTCATGTTTGTCAGCCAAAGCTCTGTAACGCTCTTTAAAGTCTTCCAGTTCGATATCTCCAACACGTAAACCATTTCTACCGGTTTTGTCCATATAAGTTGGACCAATTCCTTTTAATGTAGAACCAATTTTTGCTTTACCTTTTGATGCTTCAGATGCCGCATCTAACAAACGGTGTGTTGGTAAAATTAAATGTGCTTTTCTTGAAATAATCAGTTTACTTTTGATGTCAAGGTTGAATTTCTCCAAACCTTCAATTTCTTTTTGAAAAACTACCGGATCTATTACAACACCGTTTCCGATGATGTTTACTGAATTTTTATGAAAAATTCCAGAAGGAATGGTTCTTAAAACGTGCTTAATTCCGTCAAATTCTAATGTATGTCCTGCATTTGGTCCTCCTTGAAAACGTGCAATAATATCATAGTTTGAGGTAAGAACGTCAACAATTTTTCCTTTACCTTCATCTCCCCATTGTAATCCTAGTAATAAATCTACGGTCATTCTGTTTTAATTTGCGTTGAGGCAATCTAAGTTACCCCACTGATTAATGTAGTTAATTTTCTTTTTTATATTTTTTAAATAATTCCTTTCCGGATTATAGTTGTTGTTTTTTGTTCCCGTAGAAATAAAGCGAATGATTCGTGATTTCGATATCAAATATTTCTTCGATCGTTTTTTTGATGGTTTGAATTCTTGGGTCGCAAAATTCGATTACTTCACCAGAATCAGTCATAATAATATGATCGTGATTTTTGTCGAAATACGATTTTTCGTAGTAAGCCTGATTTTGCCCAAATTGATGTTTTCTAACCAATGCGCAGTCTAACAATAACTCGATCGTGTTGTAAAGCGTTGCTCTACTTACACGGTAGTTTTTGTTTTTCATTTTGATATAAAGGTTTTCTATGTCAAAATGTTCCTCGCTATCGTAAATTTCCTGAAGTATAGCATAGCGTTCAGGAGTTTTGCGATGCCCTTTTTGCTCAAGATACATTGTAAAAACATTTTTTACAATTTCTTGATTTTTAGTGTTGTCAGTTGAAATTAGTGTCATAATCTGGCAAAGATAAATTTTTATTTTAATGAATAAAAGTTTCCCGTTCAAAGTTTAACTTTACATTCTCATTTTAGATGTCGTTAATAGTCCTGTTTTCGGCTTTTGCATTGCAAATTATTCACAAAAACCGGTAATCTTAATTAACATATTTGTCTTTATTTGAAATAAAACTAACAATTCTGTAAACGTTTATTTCTCATTCTTATTTTTCCTTCGACATAAACATATACCAGTTCCATTCCCAGGTTTTCCCTCTGTCATCAGACATTGCCTGACTCCAAATTGGGTTATCTTCGTCTCTGGCATCCCATCGAAATACCTGAATCACGTCTTTACCTTCAAAAACATCTTTCGAAAAAAAATGTCCAATTTTATTTTCGAAAGAACCAACAACCGGTTTATCTAAAGTACCTGAAGTCGAATCAGCCCAATAAATACTCCATAATTTTGTTACCGGATTAAATAATCGGACCGTCATTCCTTCAAAAGGTTCGCCGTCAAAAGTCGCGAGGAAATTATCAATATTTCCAATTCCGTTTAAAATCTTATACATTTCCTGAGTCGACGGAAATTCGATCCATTCATTAGAATTGGCAAATCTTTTTTTTAATTTTTTGTTCCGAATAACAGATTTTCCCTGAAAAAAATCAAAATCATCTTTAGATGAAGAAGCAGAAGCAACAATTAGAAGTTCGTCATTTTCATCAAAATTTATTTTTGGAATTTCTAAAGAATCTGTTTTCATACTATTTTTTAAATGTAGAAGTGTCTAGGTTCTGTATTCACGTGTGACTTTGTCAACGCCATCTACTTTTTTAATTGCGTTGATCATTTTTTTCAAAATCGTATTATTTTTTACGATAACAGCAATCTGACCATGAAATATTCCGGCATCAGTGCTCAGTGAAATACTCTGAATATTAACACTCATGTTGTTCGAAATCACTTTTGTTAACTGATTGGTAAGTCCTAAAACATCCATTCCTGTAATATTGATAATGGCTTTGAATTCTTCTTGTGAAGAGTCAATCCATTTGGCACTCATAATACGGTAGGCATAATTAGATTGCATTCCAATAGCATTTGGACAGTCTTTTTTATGCACTTTAATTCCTTCGTTGATCGTTACAAATCCAAAAACATCATCACCAGGAATTGGGTTACAACATTGCGAAAGTTTATAATCAAGTTTATCATGTTCAGTTCCAAAAACCAGCATATCATAATTACTGCTAATTACAGGTTTATGGATATCATCGGCAGCCGTAGTATCTTTATTTCTTTTGATTTTATTTTTAAAGAAATTGATAAACGTATTTCCTTTCTGCGCCGCATAATCTTTTAACTGCTGATTTTCGATCGCACCAATTCCAACTCTGTAAAATAAATCCAGACTTGTTTTTAGTTTGAAAAAATTCACCAATTCATTGATAACCTGTTCGCTGATGGTTATTTTTAAATGCTTAAGTTTTCGCGTAAGCAATTCTTTTCCTTCTTCGGCAATTTTTTTGGTATTCTCGTTAAGAACGTTTTTAATTTTATTTTTCGCTCTTGAAGTGGTAACATATTCCAGCCAGTTCACCGTAGGTTTTTGATTTGCCGATGTAATTACTTCAACCTGATCACCACTTTTAAGTTCGTGATTTAGTGGAACCAAACGTCCATTTACACGGGTTCCTCTGGTTTTAATTCCAATTTCAGAGTGAATACTAAAGGCAAAATCAAGTGAAGTGGCACCTTTTGGCAAAGATTTTATTTCTCCTTTTGGCGTAAAAACGAAGATTTCTTTTGAATATAAATTCATTTTGAAATCTTCCACAAAATCAACCGCATTGGTTTCCTGGTTTTCCAAAGCTTCGCGAAGTAAATTCAGCCAAACATCCAAACCGCTTTCTTCCGTTGCGCCGTTTTTGTATTTGTAATGCGCTGCGTATCCTTTTTCTGCAATTTCATCCATACGTTCGCTTCGAACCTGAACTTCGACCCAGCGGCCTTTTGGTCCCATAACGGTAATGTGTAAAGCCTCGTAACCGGTTGATTTTGGAGATGAAATCCAGTCACGCAAACGACTCGGACTCGGTCTGTAGTGATCTGTTACGATCGAATAAATTTTCCAGGCAATAAACTTTTCATCATGCGGATCTGCTTTATAGACAATTCTAAGGGCAAATTTGTCGTACACCTCGTCGAAACTCACATTTTGAGCACGCATTTTTCGACGAATCGAATAAATAGATTTCGGACGTCCTTTTATGATATAATCGATGTCTTCATTATCCAGAGATTTCTTCAAAACATCCGAAATGTCTTTGATATACGCATCCTGTTCTTCTTTTGTTTCCCTGATTTTACTTACAATGTCTTCGTAAACAGCAGGTTCAGTATATTTTAAACCAAGATCTTCAAGTTTGGTTTTGATGTTGTAAAGTCCCAAACGATGGGCGAGAGGCGCATAAATGTATAAAGTTTCTGAAGCAATTTTGGTTTGTTTGTATTCTGCCATTGAGTCCATCGTTTGCATATTGTGCAGACGATCGGCCAGTTTAATCAGGATAACACGCACATCATCGTTCAAAGTCAGAATCATTTTTCTGAAATTTTCTGCCTGCATCGACGCATTCAAATCTTTTTGAACCAATGAAATTTTAGTCAGACCCTCAACTAACTGTGCTACTTTTGGGTTGAATAAACGTTCAATATCTTCAACCGTTATAGGCGTATCTTCGACAACATCGTGCAATAAAGCCGCAGCAATAGAGGTCGCTCCCAGACCAATTTCTGAGGCAACAATTTTTGCAACTGCAATAGGATGAAAGATATACGCTTCTCCAGATTTGCGTCGTTGCTCTTTATGGGCATCAACGGCTACATCAAAAGCTTTCCGAATCAGTTTTTTGTCAGTCGGGCTTAAAGTCTGGTAGCTAATTCGAAGTAATTCTTTGTATTCCTGCGCAATTGCTTTATTTTCTTTTTCAATATCTATTTCTATCATAACGGCATAGTTCAAGTACTAAAAATAGCAATAAGTTTGAACATACGCAAGGGAATCGATTGTTGATTTTAGAGTTTAGATTTTAGATTTTTGGAGGTAAATTTGATATTGAGATTAAATTGAAACCGAGATTATTTTGTTCTCAAAAGGACTTCTCCCGAAGCCTCGGGACGCTCAGTCTGACATGTAGCGGAAGATTAAAAATCAATTCGAAGAATTGATTTTTAATCTAAAATCTAAAATCTAAAATCTAAAATCTAAAATCTAAAATCTAAAATCTAAAATCTAAAATCTAAAATCTAAAATCTAAAATCTAAAATCTAAAATCTAAAATCTAAAATCTAAAATCTAAA